>Ga0187770_10002492_pt1 | contig 10296 bp, 6 predicted proteins | sample 0116_SJ02_MP02_2_FD_133154 | JGI IMG/M metagenome (GOLD analysis project Ga0187770, IMG submission 133154) | Tropical peat soil microbial communities from peatlands in Department of Meta, Colombia - 0116_SJ02_MP02_20_MG | ecosystem: Environmental > Terrestrial > Soil > Wetlands > Peat | place... | reverse complement strand
GCATTGGTCACCCGCGCCAATCCGGGCGACTCCCTGCTGCTCCTCCAGAACGGCGTCCCTGTCATCAATGCTGACAACCCAGGCACAGCCGATTCGCTGGGATCGCTGATCATCAGGAATCTCGGGCCGGGGACCGGGTACTCGTGGACCGACACGACGACCGGCGACGCGTCGGCAACGTTCACCGTATTGGCCCCAGGGGACAATCCGCCGACGGACGACCCGCTGTACACCGGACAAGCGATGCACGAGGGGCTCAACTACATCACGATGCGCGACGGCATCCAGCTGGCGGCGACGGTCCGGTACCCCTACGGCAGCACCTGCAGCAGCTCGTCGCCGTGTCCCACCGTGATCGAATACTCCGGCTACGGGGTGGCCGCTCCCACCGATCCGATCCCCTACCTCCTCGCACAGGTCGGCGGCGGGCCGTGCACCGGGTGCGGCGACTCGAACCTTTTGCCCGACTCGTCGACCGAGCTCGGCAGCGTCGTCGCCCGCATGGTCGGCTTCGCCACCGTCAGCCTCCAGATGCGGGGGACCGGCTGCTCGGGTGGGGCCTACGACCTCCTCGGCTACCCCTCGGACTACGACGCCTACGACGCCGTCGAGATCGTGGCGCACCAGGACTGGGTGGCCAATCACAAGGTCGGGATGGTCGGCATCAGCTACTCGGGCCTGTCGCAGCTACCGGCCGCCGGCACCGACCCGCCCGACCTCGCGGCGATCGCCCCCCTGAGCCCGACCGACGATCTGTTCTCCACGGGATACCCCGGCGGCATCTACAACAGCGGGTTCGCCGCCAGCTGGATCTCCCAGCGCATCGACGACGCCATGCCGGCGGCCCAGCTCGTCAGCGGCCAGCTCGCGCCGCTGTCGGCGACGCCGGTCCAGGGCGTAGGGCAACCGTGGACCTACTACGAGACCGACGCCGAGCAGGCGGCAAGCCCCGACGGGTCATCGACCTGCCTCGACAACCAGGCACTACACGGACAGTCCGAGAGCCTGGCCTCCCTCGTCGGGCCCCAGATGGTCGCACCGGGCAGCGGGCCCGGTCGGGACCCCTCCCTCTTCGACCGGCGGTCGATGAGCCAGTGGGCGGCCCACATCAGCGTGCCGGTCTTCATGGCGGGCGCGCTGCAGGACGAGCAGACCGGCCCGCAGTGGCCCGCGCTGCTCGATGCCATCCCGGCCTCGACCCCGCTGTTCGCCAACATGGTCAACGGCGGGCACATCGACTCCACCGACCCCCAGATCATCAGCCGGTGGCTGGAGTTCCTCGACATCTACGTGGCGGACAAGGTCCCCAAGGATCCGGGGCTCCTCGGCGACGTGGTCCTCGACGAGTTCACCAGCTTCGCTTCGGGCACTTCTGCGCAGGCCCCGCTCCCTGCATTCCGCTTCACCACGGCAAAGACCCAGGCGATCGCGCAGGCGCAGTTCGCCCACAAGACCCCGCGCGTCGAGGTCCTCTTCGACAACGGGGCGGGCTCCGTGGGCGCCGGGGATCCCCAATCGACGTACTCGCAGGGCTTCAAGAGCTGGCCGCCGCCCGGCGCCACGGTGACCTACTACCTGGGCAGCGGGGCGAGCCTCTCGACGAAGCATTCAAAGCTGCCGTCGAGCACCTCGCTGGTCCTCGACCCGACCGTGCGACCTGCCGTCGACCTGCCGACAGGCAACGCCTGGGCGGCGGCGCCGCCGTGGGACTGGACGACCGTGCCGGCCGCCAACGCGGTCGCGTTCGAGACAGCACCCTTCTCCAAGGACACCACGATCATCGGACCGGCGACCGCGGAGCTGTGGGTGGAGTCCACCGAACCCGTCGATGACTACCAGGTCACGGTCACCGAGGTTCGGCCCTCGGCCGGCCAGGAGGAATACGTCACGTCGGGGTTCCTGCGAAGTTCGAACCAGGTGGACCTCCCCACCTCGACGAAGCTCTTCACAGCGCCCTCGTACCTCGGCAGCGACGCCAGGGACCTGTCGTCGGCCACCTACTCACTGGTCAAAGTCCCCTTGGACCCCATCGCGCACACCTTCCGCGCCGGCACGGAACTCCGGATCGTCGTCTCGGCACCCGGGGGCGACCGCCCGTCGTGGGTCTTCGATACGATCGACAACGGCCAGACCACGACGATCGGGCTGGGCGGGATGTTTGCTTCCGCCCTGGTCGTCGACCGCTCTCACGCGCCCGACACGCCCAGCCTTCCGGCGTGCGGCGTGCTTCGCGGCGAACCGTGCCGGGCCTATCAGGCCGAGGGAAACGGCTGAGCGTCGGCTAGCGCGTCTGCGCCGTGGTTCGCTGCTAGAGGAAGCTGATAACGGCCAATCAAATCCTGTTGATCCCGCGACGATCGCTCCGCAACAGGACCGAGCGCCTAATCAACCGTCGTTGCCGGCTCTCCGCATCTGACCAATAGACTCGCCATCGTCCGGCCACGAACCAGGGATCCACCATGCCCGTCATCAAGTTCATTGTCGGTCGGAGGACCAAATACCTGGTCCTGCTGTTCTGGGTGGTGGTCCTCGCTCTTACTGGATCGCTGGCCAGCAAGCTTTCGGGGGCCGAGAGCAACGATGCCAAGTCTTGGTTGCCAGGTTCGGCGGAGTCAACACAGGTCTTGCAACTCGAAGGCGCCTTCCGCTCGAACACCTTCGCCGCCGTCGTCGTCTACGACCGGACCGCCGGACTGACGCCCGCCGACAAAGAGGTCGTGGCGGCCGATGCGCATCGGTTCGCGTCGGTCGCCACCCTCGGCGGGTCTATCACCGGACCCGACTATGCACCGGATGGCCGGGCGGCAGTGGTGATCGTTCCCCTCTACCTCGGTCAAGGAGGTTGGTCGCGGGCGAGCACGGTCGTGTCAAAGATGAAAGCGGTCGCCGCCACGACCCCTGGGCTCGCGATGCACATCACCGGGCAAGCAGGATACGCCGCGGATTCGGCCAACGCATTCAAGGGAATCGACAGCACACTGCTCTTCGCCGCGATCGGCGTCGTCGTCGTGATCCTGCTCATTACCTACCGCAGTCCGATTCTCTGGCTTCTCCCCGTGATCTCCGCCGGCATCGCCCTCACAGCGGCCCAGGGGGTCATCTACCTACTGGCCAGGCACGCTGGGTTGACCGTCAACGCCCAAAGTGCCGGAATACTGACGGTGCTCGTATTCGGTGCCAGCACCGACTATGCGCTGCTGCTGGTGGCGCGATATCGCGAGGAGCTTCGCCGACGTGAGGACCGCCACGATGCGATGGTTGTCGCGCTTCGGCGTGCTGGCCCGGCGGTCATGGCCAGTGCAGCCACGGTCACCGCAGGCCTGCTGTGCCTGACGCTGGCCGAGACAAATTCCACCAAAGGGCTGGGCCCGGTCGCCGCCATCGGCGTGGTCATCGGTCTCCTGTCGATGATCACGCTTCTGCCGGCGCTGCTCGTCACGGTCGATCGTTGGATCTTCTGGCCCGTGCGCCCACGCCTGGGTTCCGCTGAGCCAACGGCAACGGGGCTCTGGTCCCGCGTCGGAAGTCGGATCTCCCGCAACCCACGACCGGTGTGGGCGATGACGGCGCTGTGCCTGGGCATCGCCGCACTCGGGCTCCTCGGCCTACGGGCCAACGGATTGACGAACGCGCAATCGTTTCGAGGACAGCCTGACTCCGTCGTCGGGCAGCAGGTGCTGGCACGATCGTTCCCTGCCGGGTCAGGCGATCCCGTGGTGGTACTGGGCAAGGCACCGGCGGCATCCGTGCTCCAGAGTGACCTGGCCGCTGCTCCAGGAATCACCTCGGTGTCCCCCCCAGTCATTCGCGACGGTCTGGCCTATCTGCAGGGAACTCTCGCTGTCGCCCCCGACAGCCAGCGCGCCTACGACTTGGTGGCCCAGCTCCGCCAGGCGCTGCATTCGATCCCGGGGGCGGACGCCAAGGTCGGAGGTGACAGCGCCGTCAACCTAGATTCCCTGCAGGCGGCCCGCCACGATCGGGAGCTGGTCATCCCCATCGTCCTCCTGGTGGTGTTTGTGATTCTGGCGCTGCTCCTGCGGGCCATCGTCTCCCCCCTTATCCTCATCGCCACCGTGATCCTGTCGTTCTTCGCCGCGTTGGGGCTGAGCGCCCTGTTCTTCAACGACGTGTTCCGCTTCGGGAGCGCCGACCCGTCGCTCCCGCTGTTCGTGTTCATCTTCCTCGTCGCACTTGGCATCGACTACAACATCTTCCTGATGTCGAGGGTGCGCGAGGATGCATTCGACCGGGGAACCAGGGAGGCGGCTATCTCCGGCCTGGCAACCACTGGCGGGGTCATTACCTCGGCGGGTTTCGTCCTGGCCGGGACATTCGCGGTGCTCTCAACCTTGCCCGTGACTCAGTTCGCCGAAATCGGATTCGCCGTTGCCCTCGGGGTGCTGCTCGACACCATCGTTGTCCGGTCAATCCTGGTGACGGCGATCAACATCGATATGGGCGATCCCATCTGGTGGCCTAGCCGGCTCTGGCACCGCACGCGTCAGGAGGAGCGGTCGGTACCACCTCCTGCGATCGAATCCGTACCCAGCTGACGGTCGACACACCTTGATGGGATCGAGGATGGCCGGCCGAAACTTGCCGGCGGCTATGGCTCTACGCTCGCACTGTTCACGAGGAAATTTGCATCTCCGATCGTCGAGGAGATCGGAGGTGTCAAATCAGATCCAGTGGGACAGGAGAAGACGGGGGTTGTCGTAATCTCGCTACCGGGGATGCAGGCACCGATCAGCAATTGATCGACCGCCGGTCCGCTATAGGTCCCTTGGAGTTCGTCCCACTGGTTCAACACGGTCGCAGCATCACAAGAGGTTGGTTGACCGGCCGGATTGCCCGTCTGTTCGAGACAGGCGACGACAGGTCCTGATATGGGATACACCCACACGGACCAGGTGCCGAAGCTGACCGACCACATGGCCGTCTGGCCGATTGCATCGCCGACTGACCCTGTCACATGCAGCACCGTGCTTCCGGAATGGGCGAAGTGGATCGGAACCAATTCGGTTGTTTCGTCGACTGTTCCTGTCCCGAGGCCAGCACAGTCCACTCCCCAGTCATTGGCGGCGGCATTGTCCAAGAGAACAGCACCGGCGACGCAATTGACGGTAAGCGGGCCACTGGACCCAACGGCGGTGAAATTCGGGTTGACCACAACGTTGCGACCAGGCCTGGTGGTCGCCGTGACAATGACCGGATCGATCGGTGACGCTGCCGGCGAGGAGAGAACGATCCCCTCCGGCAAGGCATTGTTCGGATAGGCGCTGCACGACATAGACAATGGGTTGCCCGATACCATCAGGGTCAGGCTCAATGTGGCGTCTTCGGCCAGAGAGACGACGCTGCCGGTCGCACTAAGTGGGCCAACGCTCCGGGACGAGGACGGAATCGACACTGTGACACCGCCGGAGGGCACGGGCGTCGGGATCCGCTTCCTGAAGTTGACGGGTCCAACTGTGGTCGCTGCCGGGCTTGCACCGGTGGCGTCGACCTGGGCGGTCGCCGAGCCTTGGAGGATGGGGCTCAGCGCGTCGAACGCGGTAGCCACGTTCTGTGGGAAGTCCAGCTTGGTCTGATAGTGAGTGAGGCGGAACGTACGACCTCCGACGGGTGCCGCCGGCGCGAGAGAGCCACTCGTGACGACTCCGTTGAACGCGAGATTGCCGATGGGCGTGCCCGGGCAGTACAGCTCGTATTGGCTCGTATCGGCGGCTGCCGGACCTGCAAGCTGCGTCCCGACGGTGATCAGAGCTGCCACGCCCATCGCCGAGGCGACGATCACCCTTCCGAGATGGCTGCGACCAACGTCGCGCGTTTGCGTTCGCAGAGACATCGTCCCGCCTCCTCCGGACCGACGCCCCCACCAAGCGTCGATCCTTCAGCAGTGATATCGATGCTTCGTCAACCAGGACATCGCCAACTTTGACGATCTGCGGTGAGCGGTCACCCCGACACAGAGCGTCAACACCTATTGACGACGAGACTCGGGCAAGGTTGAATCGTTGCAGCGTTGTTCGCGAAGAGTTCATGCCAATAGCTGTTGGCACTTCCGCCGTCGTGTCCTACGTTGTCTTGGCGTTCGCCAAGCGGAGGAGGTCGGCACAATGACCCGCTTTGCTCGTAAGCCTCTCCGGGCCGTCGTGGTGCTCACCTCGGTCGCATCGCTCGCAGTGGCAGCCTCGGTGCTTTCGGTCGCCATCGGTGTCAGCGCACAGGGGTCGGCTGGAAACAGCGGCCCCTCCTCGATCAGCCACTTCACCTGCTACCTGGCGAGCGCACCAAGCGCCACCTCAGCGCCGCCTCCGTTCACGCCGACACCGGTGATCCTGCAGAACCAGTTCGCCCCCACCGGCTTCTATACCAATGTCGGGGCGGTGATCGAGCACTGCAACCCCGTGCGGAAGACAATCAACTCGGCGAGCGGCCAGACGATCACCCCCATCGTCAACCCCAACGACCACCTGCTGTGCTTCGCCCTGTCGAAGCCGCCCACCCAGCCGTCATACACGGTGATCGCGACCAACCAGTTCGGCACCGGTGAGCTGACGACGGGCAAGCCGGTCACGTTGTGCCTGCCGACCTGGAAGAACCAGCCCAACATCCAGGCCCTGATCCAGCCGCCGGGCCTCGATCATTACGTGTGCTACCAGGCTAGCTACACCAAGAGCGCCGCCGGCACGTCCAACCCGACCTTCACGCCCCCTGCAGGAATGACCCTCCAGGACCAGTTCATGCCGGCGCCGGTGCCGGCCACCATCGGCACCCCGAACCTTTTGTGCCTGCCCACGGTGAAGATCGTCCAACCCGCCGCCGCTGTCCCAGGCCTGCAGAATCCCCAGGCGCACCTCGTGTGCTTCCCGGTGACGCCAGTGAAGGTCAAGGTCACCCCGCCCGCCCAGGTCACCGACCAGAACCAGTTCGGCTACGGGTCCGTCGACATCAAGAAGCTCTTCGAGCTGTGCGTGCCCTCCTACAAGGACGTGATCAACCCCACCACGGGGACGACGGTCAATCCAGGGGTGATCGTCGTCAGTGCAACCGACCCAACGACCGGCATCGGCCTGGTCGGTTCGACGTTCCAGGCGAGCGACAGCACCGGAGTGGTGCAGGGAACCTGCACCACCGACTACAGCGGGATGTGCTCCATCAAGGGACTTGTTCCGGGGACGTTCACAGTCACCATGACCAATCCTCCTCCGTCGGGCTACAGCTCGCCTGCCCCTCAGACCGTCAATGTCTCGGGGGGCAATGGCTCCTTCGTCTCGATCGTCCCTCCTTGGCCATGGTCAGCCTGATCAGCCTTGCGGCGTAGGCGGCACTGTCTGCCAGTTCAGAAGTGCAGCGCCACCAGGTGTCAGCACTCGGCCGCTTTTCAGTTCGCGCCCGCCCTGATGCTCCTATGGATGTCAACCGGGTTTCGGGCTCCCGGCAGACCAGTAACGGGCCATTCGGCGAGGGCAAGCTCTTATCAGGCCAGGTGAGCACCGAGCGATGTTCCCGGCCTCGGCCGACACATCGAGCGAATGACAGTCCGAGGATGTGCGGCGGTTCAACGCCAGCGCCGAGGAGACCGCGTGACGCGGCTTCGTACTGGCCGAGCACCGACAAGCGCTGCCCGCATTCGCCGAGCTTTCCGTTTCGTCTCCGCTGACGGCACCGGAACCGCGCCGATCTTGGCGTTACTGACCCATCGGTAATAGCGCATCCGGACATAGGCTTCGGAGCGATGGGGATAAGTGCGGCGCTCCGGACGGACGTCGTGGGAGAACCTGGCAAGCGAGGAGAACAAGCTCGATGAGTGGAACTATCGACGCCAAGGTCGCCGAGTGGGAAGACGTCCAGGCCGAGCTCGCCTCGACCACCCGGGAGGCCTGTAGCGCCGCCTTCGTGGGGCCCGGTGATGAGACTCCCACGGTTCGAGCGGTGCTGGAGGCAGCGGGGAAGCGCCCGCACCCGCCGGACCTTCGTCGACCGTAGGCATAGACGCGGTCGGCGTACGCGCGGATCAAGCACCGGGTCAATCACCACGAAGACCTGGTCCTGACGCCATGGTGACTTGCTGCGGCAGACCCGTCGGTCAGACCACCTGACATGAAATCAGGCGCTCTCCAACCTTCTGATCCGTAGGGGCATCCGCGTCGTCCAGCGAATTCAATGTCGTCGCGCTCGTCCAGGTCAGAGGCACGATTGCATTCCAGCGGCGTCCGGAACCTCGGCGGCATCGGGATCGCCCGCAGGGGTTGTCCGCTCGGTGTCCATCGTGCGCGAACGCTCCTCCCGGATGGGATCAGCAGGCACAGCCTCGCGTCCGGTCATTACCCCATCAACTCGCCAGACCGGCGAGCAGCCGTTCGCCGACAAAGCGGAGTTCGTCGACGGTCACGGATGCCATCGTCACGTCCCCCGCTGCGAGCCATGAGCGCGTTCGCGCAACATTGAGAACAAGGACGCGCTCGGCCGCCTCGGCCACGAGCCGCCGCAGCGCCGGGGACGCACGGCCCAGGGCCCGCCTGATTTCACCGCGGGCGTCTCTGTCCAGGAGCAGCCGGTAGATGTCCCAAGCATCGCCGGCCCGCTTGTCCTGTCCTCGTGTTGCGCTTCGATCCTCGATCGCGTGCAGTTTCATGGCCACGAGTGCAGCGGGGCTTGCGACCGGAGCCGTGGCGCGCAGCTCGCCTGCCACGAGTGTCAGAGGTGTCGCAGTATCGAGCGCCCAAGCGTGGGCGGCGACGAACAAGGCGTCCTGGTCCGGGATGCCCCGAAGGTCTTGGTCCTCAACTGGCCCGACGTTCAGGATCTCGATCTTGGTGCCATCCACGAGAACTCTATGGCCGGCACTCGGATCAGGGGACGCGCTCGGGAGCCGGAGCAGTGCCTCGACCGCGTCGGGCGGCATCGTTTCGTCAACGACCGTATCGAGATCGGCCGTCGCGCGATGTGCCTGACCGAGCCGGGCCGTGACGGCGACGCCGCCGACGATGGCGTACCTGCCAAGCCCGGCGTTTGCGAGAGCATCGACCGCTCGGACGAGGGCCACCATCGCCTCCCCGCGCAGTTCAACGAGCTCAACGCCAGACGGCATCGGGCGTGCTCCAGCTTTCGAGGACTTCTCGACCACGGGCGCGGTCTAGTGCCAGGTCGAGCGCGACGGTGAGTATCGGCGCCGCAGGCCAGCCTCCGACCAGTGGCAAGGTGCGATCGGCGGCAACGACCGCCGACACCGGCGGGACGGCGATCGTCGCCACGCCCTGTCCCGGCTTGGCGGCGCCGAACTCACGAACCGCGATCGAGATCTCGACGGGCCCCACGACGTACAGCTCGACCGGCTCACCGGCAGTGGCGACGATGGGCGCGCCGTAGGCAAGAGCTGCCGAGGTGCCCGTACGCCGCCAGCCGGGCGCCTGCTCATCTCGACCGGAGCGAGGCGGCGGCTCTGGGACAGCCAACAGCCAGGTCCGCTCCGGTCGCCATGCCGAGGCGAGCTCCCAGAAGAGCTCGGGGAGGACGGCCGCACCGCTGTCGTCGACGAGTCCTGCGGCTGAGAGGCGCCGAACCGTCGTCGAGACCGTGGAGGGAGCGAGGGCCAGGCTAGGCGCATCCTTCGTTGGAGACAGCGAGGCGCCGGGGTGTTGACAGAGCCAGTAGGCGATGGTGAGGCCACTACGCCCGGTGATGACCCGGTCGGGGCGCACCGCCTCGCGCACCTGAAGGTCGGAAGGAACCTCGACGTCGATGCGCACCCCGGGGGCTCGGAGGTGCAGGCGGCCCCGGCGGTCGAGCCACGACCAGCCGGCGTCGCTCAGGACGGTCCGGCCGTCCGCCGTGATCTTCTCCGAAACGACGAACCTCGGCCTTGCGCCGGTTGCGACCAACTCACGGGCCCGTTGCCCCGTGCAGTACGCCACGGGCTCGATTCCTAAGGAGTGGCTTACCCCGTCGACGGAGAAAGAGACCACGTCGGCCCCGGGCGCCGCGTCGACCCCGGCGGCACGGAGGGCGTGGGCAGCGGCGTCGACGGCCACGGCGGCTCGTGCAGCACGGGGCGTTCTCGTTCCAACCATTCTTCGTTCGAGTATACCCGAATACCGGTATACCCGAATGCCGAACAGACCGCCTTGACGCCGGCGAGGTCAACTAACGAACTGCTTCTGAATCTCGGGATGCGGGAGCCCGGCGACACAGGCCACCGGTAGCTTCTGCCGGGTGCCCGCCCCCTGTCCGCCCCAGCTCGGGCGCGGTGTCGTCGTCGCCGGCGATCAGGAGACACCCGAGGGATGG
>Ga0187770_10002489_pt1 | contig 10301 bp, 12 predicted proteins | sample 0116_SJ02_MP02_2_FD_133154 | JGI IMG/M metagenome (GOLD analysis project Ga0187770, IMG submission 133154) | Tropical peat soil microbial communities from peatlands in Department of Meta, Colombia - 0116_SJ02_MP02_20_MG | ecosystem: Environmental > Terrestrial > Soil > Wetlands > Peat | place... | reverse complement strand
GTTCCGTGCCCGCGCATCGCGCCGCACGCAGGCTTGTTCGTCAGGACGCGGTAGCCGTCGTACCTCACCGCCGGCACATCGTAGATTGCGCCCAGTAAAGCACCTGAATACAGCACCGTTACTGGCCCGAACCCGCAATATGCACCGCCATCTTGCACCACGCGCGCTTGCACCGCCGTAATTTCCCCCTCGCGCGTGATTCCCATCTTCAGATCAACAATGGTTCGTGGCCTTCCCCGATGCGCGTAGAAAACCTCCTCGCGCGTGTACGTGATCTTCACTGGTTTTTTCGTTTTCCTCGCCAGCACCGAAGCCGCAATCTCGATGGGAATCACTTCGCTCTTCCCGCCGAAGCCGCTGCCGATCAGCGGTTTGATCACACGAATCTGACTCATCGGCATTTCGCACACTTCGGAGATCGTACGATGTAGGTAATACGGAACTTGCGTCGACGAATACACCGTCATGCGGTCGTTCGGCTCCCAGATCGCCAGCGTCGAATGGGGCTCCATGGCAGCGTGATTCACTTCGCCCGCAACGTATCTCTGTTCCGCAACGAAATCAGCCTGGCGGAATCCCGCGTCCGGATCACCAAACACGTGGTGATATTCTTTCTCGATGTTGTTTGGCCTGGATTCATGGATCCAGTTCGACTGCGCCTTCATGGATTCTTCGGGATCGACAAATGCCGGCAGCACTTCGTATTGAACGCGAATCAAATCGAGCGCGCGCTCCGCAATTTCAGCCGACGTGGCGGCCACCGCAGCAACGTTGTCGCCGATGTACCGCACTTTATCGACCGCGAACACCCACTCATCGTGCCCAATCGGCAAAATCCCGTACGGCGTCGGCGCGTCTTTGCCGGTCGCAATTCCCTTCACTCCCGGCAGCGCCTCCGGTCGCGACGTATCGATCGAAACGATTCGGGCATGCGCATGAGGCGAGTGCAAAATCCGGCCAATCAGCATCCCCGGGACAGTCAAATCGTCGGTGTATTTGCCGAGGCCGACAATCTTGGTCCGCGCGTCGGTCATCACCATGCGCTTCCCGACGGTATTCGTGTGTGTATCGGGGCTGCTCATCAACTTATTGCCTCGCACCGGCGGGAACAGCAGTCGCGTGTTCGGATTCCCGTTGATGCCTCTCAATCGCGAATTTCACTGACTGGTAGATCTGCATGTATCCCGTGCAGCGGCACAGATTGCTCGAAAGCGCTTCGCGGATTTCTTCCAGCAACGGATTGGGGTTGCGCTTTAGGAGCGCAACCGTGGTGATCATAAATCCTGGTGTGCAAAAACCACACTGGGCGCCCGCGCACTCGACGAACCCTTCCTGCACTGGATCGAGGGCCCCCACCGTCCCTAGCCCTTCGATGGTCGTTATCTCCGCTCCGTCGTAGCTTGTAGCCAACGCCACACACGAAAGCATTGGCACGCCGTCAATGAGTACGGCGCAGCATCCACAACTCGAATCGTCACACCCGCGCTTTGTTCCGGTCAGGCCCAGATCTTCGCGCAGAGCATCGAGCAGAAGTCGAGCAGGCGCGAGCGCGATTTCCACGTCTTCGCCGTTCACGCAAAAACGAATTAGCTGCTTCTTGGTTTCCATGCTTGGTCTGTGGTTCCCGAAGATGCGGCTCTACAACCTCGCGATCCCGTTCTCGTCGAATCCCACCACGACGCGTCCTCCTGCCACAATGACGGGACGCCGAATCAGGCTGGGATCCTTCGTCATCAGTCGAATCGCCTCAGAGCGAGACGGCGGATTTTCCTTCATGTGCTTGCGCCGGAACAGCCCGCTACGCGGATTCAAGAACTCCGTGTGGTCCCTCGAACCAATCAGGGTTTCGAGTTCGCTTGAGCTTAGCCGGTCCTTCAAAAGGTCTCGAAAGTACAACTGAAATCCGCGCCGCTCCATGAATTTTCGGGCCTTGCCGCATGTTTTGCACTTCGGGGCGTGAAGAAATCGAACCTTCTTGCCAGAACGATCGGTCCGCTTAGAGGCTTGGCCCGAACTCCGTTTTTGACTCGTCCTCGGCATCGTTCTCCTCAGTACCGCGGCACTCGCGAATCCACTTCAGCCGACCATCGCTCGATTCCGCCGGTCATCGAGCGGGCACTTTCAACTCCCTGGCTCCTCAGCCAGGCCGCTGCATCCAGGCTGCGCATTCCGTGATGGCAGAAAAGCACCACTTCGTCCGCGCTCTCGAAACGCGCCAGGTTTGCGGGAATCTCGCGCAATGGAATCAGCGTCGAGCCATCGATACGCGAAGTCTGATGCTCCCACGGTTCACGAACGTCCACGAACAGAAACTGCTCCCCGCGTTCGAGCCGCTCGTTCACTTCTCGCGGCGTGATTTCGATGTTTGCGTACAGATCCTCGGCCATCAGTAACCAAAATCGGCAGCCGCGGTTAGCGCGTGCTCCTTGACGCTCAGAGCCTCGGCGCGGTTCTCACCCAACTGCTTCATGTAATCGTCGCGCGTCGGCGTTTGCATCACCCAGCGCGTCAACCAGCTCTCAAATCCTTCGAGGCTTCGCGTCTGCTCGTGGTATTCGGAAAAGAACTCGTGGTCGCGCCCGTAACAGCCTTGCACTGGCGACGGATGTGCGCCCCACGGCTCGTGCACAACGGCTTCCACGAGGAATCCCGGAATCAGCGTCCGATTCGGGTCAGACGAAATCACGTTGGAATCGACGATCTCCTCAGCCACAACAATGGTCTTTCGCGATGCGCGGACTCCGTCGACAGCTACACCGAGACTGCCCCAAAGATGTGCGTTGCCCCGCGCGTCTGCGCGTTGTACGCAAATAATCGCTACATCAGGCCGCAGCGCTCGCACAGCCACGAGTCTTTCCTCATTCACCGGCGATGCGAACTCCCGCAAGTTTCCATTCTTCTTCAGCAGATCACTGCCAAGCGTCGAATATGTCGGCATGAATGGCACGCCCATCGCCCCAGCGTGCAGTGCCAACGCAAGCGTCAGATTCGAATAATCCACGACCTCAATTCGCCGCGGAATACTTCGTTCTACTGCTCGACGGAAGCAATATCCCACCCCAGCGGAAACGTTGCCGACCCATGCCGCCATCACTCGCGAAACGCAGCCCGCGCCGATCATTTGGTCGAACAGGATGTCTGAGATTGGCCCTACCAGTGTGAGGTCGCGCCGCCCTTGCCGAATGATTTCATGTCCTGCACTGAAGGGAATCATGGGTTCGAGCTGCGCGCCCAGAAGAATCATCGAGCCAGACGGTACGTGTCGCGCGATCGCGTCGTGCATGCTCATCAACTTGCATTCAGGCTCTCCGCGATTCATCTCAACGCGTCCAGAAATGATTGGGATCGAGCTCGCGCATCACGCCCAGTTCCTCGTCCGTCGGGGGTATGGTTTCCAAAAGTTCGTCCGCAACCCGCAGTGTCCAGCCGGTGTTCGCCAATACTTCTTCAACACTCACGCCCGGATGCACGCACGCGAGGTACGCTTCGCCATCGGAGCCAAACCGCAGCACGCCAAGCGTTGTGATAATCGCTGACGGCCCCGAATCCGCCCACAATCCCTGTGCTCGCCGCCAGCCGTTGCCGGTGCCATAGCCCGGCGAAGTGATATGACTGACCCGTTCGCTCAGCCTGTTTCGCTCGTGCACGAGGAGAATCACGGTGCGCCGCGCAAGACACGCAATGTCGCACGCGCCGCCGGAGCCCGGAAGCCGCTGCACTTCGCGGTCGCGGCGCCCCCAAGTCGTATTCAGATTACCGAAGCGGTCGATTTCCGCTGCACCCAGAAAACCGAGCTGCACCCGTCCTTGCTGCAAATAGCCCATCACATCGATCATCTGCCCACATTGCGTGGCGCCGCGCAGGTTCGGAGGGTCGCCCATCGTGTACAGCAGCTCTGAGGAGGGTGTCTCGCGAATCACGCCATTCTCGAAGAGCCCGATCGCTCGGGGCGCATGCGTCCGCCGCGCAACCATGAACGCGAGCATCGGCAGCCGCATCCCCACAAAAACAAGCTCACCATCTCCAATCTCGCGCGCCGCTGCAGCAATCATCAACTCGCTGAAGGTGTGCGCGCGAGCTGCCGATTCCGTCTGCACCCGATTTTGGCTGCGTATCGCCACCGTCAGTCCATGCTTCCCTTCGGTGCGACCCATTGCGGCTCGGTGTCCTGAATTTCGTTGACCAGCTTGATGTCCTCTGGCTGAGGCAGCATCTCCTTGCAGTGCTCTGCGAATGCCGCACGATCCAGGAGTTCACCTGTAACGCTGTATGGCTGGTTCGCATATTCACCGATGTGTCGATTGAACTTCAGCGACGGAACGTACAGTTTTGGCTGTCCCGTCGGCACGTGCTTGTTGATCTGCTCGATCAGCTTCTCGCACTCGAGATAGTAAAGCTGCCGGTTGTGCTCATTCATGTGGCCCAAGTCCGCTTCCTGCTGCGTCTGAGCCTCATCGTAGCGGCCCTTCAATCCCCACACATAAAACCAATGCGCCGAGCTTGATTGGTCCACGCCAAACAAGTCGTAGCTCACCGGAATCCATTTGTTCACATACTTCTGCACGATGTTGAGCGGCACAACACCCGCTTTCACGATTCGCTTCAGCCCATCGTGTCCCGTGCCGAGGTGGAACGATTCCTCGCGCAGCATCGGATTCATTGATTGCGCCAGCGGCTCGAACCCCGAGTAGCTCAGCATTGTCAATTGGAACTTCCCGTCGCGGTCCACGAAATCCGTGTACGTAAAAAAGTCGAGCCAGTTATCGACAATCTGATTAAAAGCGCCTAGCAGGCGTTTTGACTCAAACGCACGCCGTTCCAGCATTTTCTGCGCTTCCACCTTTCCGCTGTACCCGAAGTGGTTGATCAAGAGGTAGCACATCTGCCATCCGTGCCGCATCTCCTCCGTCACCACACGGCAAAGTGATTTCCGGTCGTGCTCGCTTGGCGAATGCTCGAACAGGCGACGTTGTTGCTCCACCGATGCGAATTCCGTATCGCCTTGGTACACAATCAAGTTAAGCAGGCCGTCCCGAATACGCTGGTCGGGAATTTCCAGAACCCGCCGCCACTTCGGTCGCCCCTTGAATGCCCCAAATTCGATTTCGTTCGAGCGCGTCGGCCCGAACTTTGCTTCGAATTGATAGTTCTCGATCTCGGGATAGTTCACACCAATATCGTTTCGCCATACGCGAAACAAATCCACCCAATCGTCAAAAGTGCTGATTTTTGCTGCCGGCATTGCTCGCTCCTTATATCTAAACTCTGTATTTGAAGCCCGCGCTTATTGAGCCCTCCATCCAAACGACAGCGCTATAGGCCTCGAAAATTCGGTTTCCTTTTCTCAAAAAATGCGTCCAATCCTTCCAGGCAATCCTCTGTTTCAAAACAATGGATCTGGAGACGAATCTCCTCATCGAGCTTTTCTTCCAGGGTCTTGCGGTCGTCGGCAAGGATGGTCCGCTTCACATCTCGAAACGCAATCGGAGGCGCGGCTGCTAGGCTCTGTGTAAGCTTCCGAACTTCTTCCTCAAACTTGCTCGCCGGAAACACGCGATTCACGATTCCCAGCCGCAGCGCATCTTCCGCAGAAAGCGTTTCCGCCGTGTAGAACAACTCGGCCGCCAGCGCCAGCCCCACGATTCGCGGAAGAAAGTATGTCCCGCCAAAATCAGGGTACAGGCCCACATTCGCGAAAGACTCCGCAAACTTGGCTTGATCCGACGCTATTCGCATGTCGCACGCGAGCGCGATGTTCATCCCGCCGCCGGCGGCAGGCCCGTTCACCGCCGCGATCACAGGCTTCGTCATCGTCGAAATCGCCAGGCAAAGTTCTTTACCCGCCACCAGCAGCCCTTCAAGCTCCCGCGCGGCATTTCGCATTCGCACCTCGCGCAGAAGCTCCAAGTCTCCCCCTGCGCAAAACGCGCGTCCGGCGCCTGTCACCACCACAACTCGAATGTCTTTGTTGTCGCCCGCGCGCAGCATGGCGTGAACCAGCTCTCGGCCCATCTCAGGGTTCAGCGCGTTCAGCTTCTGCGGCCGATTCAGCCGCAGCGTTATCACAGCGCCCGCGCGTTCTTCCAACACCGCCGGAGTCGTCGCCTGTTGCGTTGCACTCATTTCACTGCCTCTAATCTCTTAGACTCTTCAACAACGCCGCCAGTTTTTTGAAATACCGCATCTTCACCCCTCGGCTCGATCCCGCATTTTGCGCGCTGGTCGAGGGCAAAACAAATACGTACGCGCCGTACAGCGTTTCCTTCTGCAGGCCAAACTTGCACGGCCGCCCGGAGAATTTCTCGTAGACCATCTTGCCGTTGAACGCCACTACTCGCGGCTGGAATTCTTCGAGTTTCCGCGCGAGTAAGACGCGGCCTTCTGCAAATTCTTGTCGCTCGATTTCCTCGACGCCGCGTGTCGGCCGCTTAACCAAATCCGTCATTCCGATGCCGAACTCAACAATCCGCCGATCGTCTTCGTAACTTAGCGGCTCGGGGATAACCCCGGACTCGTACATCATCGGCCAGAACTGGTTGTTGCGCCCCGCATAATAGTGGCCCACCCGGGCCGAGCGGTCACCAGGGTTCGAGCCAACCAAAATCATTCGCATTCCCTTGCGAAGGTAGTCGGGTAATGTGCGCATTTGATCCTTCAGATTCGCCCGGACGCTGCCATCGGCCTTTTGCATTCGAGCGCGCATCGCCCCAGTTCGCGCTCGTACCCGCACATCTTATATCCGTCGTCCACGTTCACCAGACGCCGATTCGCGGCAAGTGTTCCATTAGTCTGCGCCTCATTCGTGAGAGCCGCAGTCACCCAAGTTGTGCCTATTTGCCCTTGAAGTCGGGTTGCCGTTTCTCGACGTAAGCCTTCAGTCCTTCCTTCGCATCCTCACTCTGGAACAGCAGTTGCTGCAGTTCGCGCTCGATTCCCAGAGCTTCGCCAAACCCAACCTCCGAGCCCGTCACCACCGCGCGCTTAATTCGTCCCACAGCGCGCGATGCCTTATTCGGCGGACAGAACTGCCTCGCGTACGCCGTCACGTCATCCCAGAAATTTTCGCGCTCATAGATGTAGTGAATCAGACCGAACTCCAGCGCCTCCTCAAAGCTGAACGTCCGGCCCGTTGCCATCAATTCGAGTGCGCGCGCGCGCCCAATCACTCGCGAAAGCCTCTGTGTCCCACCGGTGCCGGGAAGCACGCCCAAATTCACCTCCGGCAACCCAATCTTGCCGCCTTCCTTTTTGGCGATGCGGATGTCGCACGCCAGGGCGATTTCAAGCCCGCCCCCTACCGTGTGGCCATTCAGTGCGGCAATCACCAGCTTCGGGGTCTGCTCCAATCGGCTCAGCGTCTCGTTTGCATGCAGGCAGAAATAGTATTTAAATTGCGGGTCCACCTTCGCCAGCATCGGAATGCTTGCCCCGGCGGAGAAGAATTTCTCGCCGGCGCCACGCAGCACGATCACATGAACGCTTTCGTCCATGCGCGCCTGCAGGATCGCCGCATCTAGTTGCTGCATCATCTCGTAGGTATACGTGTTTGCCGGCGGATCGACCATCTCGATTGTCGCCACGCCCCCATCCACCGCATAGTTCACCAGTTGCTTCTGCTCAACTGCCTGCATCGTCGCCATCTTCCCCTCCCGTCAGGAAATCGAGGCCTCAAAATCGTACTTCAAGAGATGCTCAGACCGCCCTGCGTGCCAGCATATTGTACTGGCCTTGGCCGCGGTCGCAGCCGCGACTTTGAACCAGAAGCCTTGGACCCACCCAGCCGATGATTGCCATTCGAAGCACCGATGACACCGTGCAAGAACATGCTCACCATACCCTCGGCCAACGCCTCCGCTTGTGGATCGAGGCCAGGTCGATGCCACGTATAAATCCAGTTCATCATCCCAAAGAGCGAAAGTACTGCCACCCGCGCGTTCATGCGCCGTGCTAGCCCCGCTCGCCGCAGATCATAGAAAATTCCCAGCGCCACTTCATAGTAGCGCCGTTTAATTCCCATCACTTCCTTTCGGTATTCGCCTTCGAGCGCCTCATCCTCGTGCGACAACACCTTCATCTCTACAGGATGCCGCAGAAAATATTCCAGGTGATTGTGAGTCAGGATCCGCAGCCGCTCGACCGGATCGGCCACGCCCTCAATCCGCTTCTGAAGCCGTTCCAGCACAGTTTTGAACGTGTTGAGCTGAATCAGGTACAGCAGCTTCTGCTTGCTTTCGACGTAATAGTACATCCCCGCCAGCGACACGCCACTCGCACGGCTGATGTCGCGAATCGACGCACCTTCATACCCTTTTTCCGAAAACACACGCGCTGCGTGATTCAGAATCAGTTGCAGCTTCCGCTGAGAAACGCGTGCCGGCGCCGGAGGTCTGCTCATCGTCTTTGTTAGTCGAACGTTCGTTCCAATAAAAAGCTTACCGAGCTGCCTTCCGGCTGTCAAGACGCGCCCGCGCCGCAATTCCCACGCTGAAGTTCCATCGGGGCGGCCCAGTCCTGGCCTCATGGCAGTCCATATTCCCTACCCCACCACTGCCGCTCACTTGTGTTAATCTCATCTCTGGAAAAACTTACGATGAGTTCTCCTAAGATTGATCCGATTCAGTCTCATACGCTTCCCTCTAGTGTGGTGAAGGAGGATGAGCCTGCTCTCGTAGCTGCTGCTCAGGCCGGCGACATCTCAGCTTTCGAAACTCTGGTTGGGCGTTACGAGCGCAAGATCTTCCGACTGACCCAGAACATCACGCAGAACCACGAAGATGCCGAAGACGCTATGCAAGAGGCCTTCCTGAAAGCGTTCGAGCACCTGCAGGAATTTCAGGGGAATTCGCGGTTTTATACCTGGCTGGTGCGAATTGCCGTGAATCAGGCCCTCATGAAGCTCCGCAAGCGCCGCCCCAACCAGGTCTCGCTCGATGATGACATTGACACGGGCGAAGAAACCATCCCGCGCGACGTGGAAGACTGGGGACCCTCTCCGGAGGATCGCTACGAACAGCGGGAGCTTTCCGGGATTCTCAACAGTGTCATTTCGGATCTGGATCCATCTTTTCGAATCGTTTTTCAACTGCGCGACATCGAAGAACTGTCGACCGAAGAAACGGCGGAAGTGCTCGGTCTATCGGTTCCTGCCGTGAAATCTCGACTGCTTCGTGCGCGCTTGAAATTGCGTCAGAAGCTCAACCGATATTTTCGGCGGGGTGACAACCAGTGAACTGCAAGACCCTTGTAATCGAACTCGAGAACTACCTGGACAAGGAGCTGGATGCTTCTGTTCGCGCCTCCATCGAAGAACACTTGATGAAGTGCAAGAAGTGCCGGGTCATCGTCAACACAACCAAGAAGACCATCGAGATTTACTGCAACGCGGAACCAGCCCCGCTTCCAGAAGCTACGCGAATGCGCCTCCACGAAGCCTTGGCGAAGCGCCTCCGCCGAGCCCACACAGAGACGCCCCGCAGCTAAACGGTTCTGCCCCGCGCCTCCCGCATCTCATCGGGCCACATCTCTACTTCCTTCCCTAGGGACTTCTCTCGCGCAATTTTATAAAGCCGCCCCGCAACAACAATATCCTCGATCGCGATCCCATTTGATTTGAAGAGCGTCACTTGTGCGGAATTTGTGCGGCCCTGCACCTTGCCCACTATAATTTGCGCCAGCTCATGCGCGCGGCTCCAATTTCCCGGGTCCTTCCCGAAAGCGTGAATCAAGTCCCCTGCCTCCATCTTTGACTGCTCGAGCGAATCGACCGCGATCACGCTCGCGCGACTCACAGCTTCGTCATCCAGCTCTCGTTTCTGGGGGAAATTTGCGCCAATCGCATTGATGTGCGCTCCTGGTTTCAACCACGACCCAAACAACACAGGCTCGGTGGATGTTGTAGCCGTTATGACGATATCCGCTCCGCGCACCGTTTCCTCGGTCGAGCTAACCGCCCTTACCGGCACGCCTATTCGTGCAGTCATCTGCGCTGCGAACTCCTCCCGTCTCTGCGGTGCCCTGCCATACGCGTTCACGCGCGCGATCTTCCGCACTTGTACGACAGCCTCAAGCTGCGTCCGTGCCTGTGAACCCGTGCCAATGATCCCCACCGTAGACGCATCCGCGTTCGCCAAAAACTTGGTCGCAATTCCGCTTGCGGCTCCCGTGCGCATTTGCCCCAAGAAGTCGCCTTCAACCAGCGCGAGCAAATCTCCCGTGACGGCGCTGAACAAAGGGATCAGAAATCGCAAGCCCTGCCGCGAACTCGTATAAATCTTCAGCCCCATATACCCATCAGCAGCATC
>Ga0187770_10002488_pt1 | contig 10303 bp, 5 predicted proteins | sample 0116_SJ02_MP02_2_FD_133154 | JGI IMG/M metagenome (GOLD analysis project Ga0187770, IMG submission 133154) | Tropical peat soil microbial communities from peatlands in Department of Meta, Colombia - 0116_SJ02_MP02_20_MG | ecosystem: Environmental > Terrestrial > Soil > Wetlands > Peat | place... | reverse complement strand
CGGGCTCGGGCCCAGCGGCACCGCCACATAGTTGGCGGCGTTGAACGTTCCGGCGCTGGAACCCGCCGGCAGCGTGGTCTGGTTAACAAATGGCAGCGCGATTCCTCCCACGATGACCACGCCCGGCGCCGGAAGTGTGCCTACGCCAAATCCGGTAGAGAACGCGCCTGAAAACGCGGCAAATTCAGCAATCGCCGGAGTCGAGGCCACTACGCCGACACCTCCAACTGCGTTGATGGCACCAGCAGGGTTCTGCTTGAAGATCGGCACACCGCCCGGGTTGACGGCAAACGGCTGGCTGTCCATGGTGTCCGCTTTGCCGGTGACAATGCCCGGCCCGGGACCGCCGCCGAGCGCGGTAGAGGGCGGGAGCGCCTGGTTGGGCAGGAAGTTCGCCGGCGGGACCAGGGTGCAGCCACGGTTCGTGTTTTCGATGCCGTAAAGGTCCGCGTTGGGCTGGTTCATCACGCCGGGCGGAAAGTGAATCCCGCTGATGAACCGCACGGTGCGCGAGGAAAGCGGCGCCTGGTCGTTGCTGAAAAACGCAGCGGTGTGGGCGAGTCCCACGGCGAGATCATTGGCGTTGATCATGTTGCCGTAGTTTCCGACCGCCATCGCAGGAGCGCCGGGATTGCGGTAAAGCGCCAGCACGTTGCCCACGCGGTCGCTCACCGCGATGATCATCGTGTTGTCGTTTACGGACTGCGCCGCCGCCATGACAATGTTGTTCACATCGGCCATGGTCAGCGTCGCATCGGGAGCGGCCGGCGGCGCCGGGAATCCGGTCGCGCCACCCGGCGGCGGCTGATTCGACGAGCCGTTTCCACCGCAACCAGCCAGTGTCAACACACCTGCCACCCCGAGCAGACAGAGGGAGAAGAGGAGTGCGTGCGAGCGCGGAATCCGCCCGCTGGGCGGCGCGGCGCACGGTTCCGGGCGGCGGTTGGCGGCAGCCAGAGCCATTCCTGTTCCGTGACGTAGTATCACAGAGCCGAGCGGCACTCAACCCCTCTCCGCGCCCGGTTTCCATACACGCCCGTGAGACCCTGAGAAACGCCGTCTGGGAAAACCGTTGCAACGCGAGAGGTCTTAAGGCAATTTAGGGGCGCCTTCCGGCGCCCATGGCTATCGTACGTTCGCAAATCGGGCGAACGAATTCCGGCGCAAGCCCGGAACTGTGCCGATTTTCGGCGATTTTTCTCCGCGCCGGGTTGCTGTGCCTCGCCGCCGGCGTCATTTACTCCGCGCCGGCTTTCGCGCAGGACGGTAACCCCGCCCCGGCCCCTCCTTCTGCCGCGACCGGCAGTCTGCAAACTGTCCAAGAGGAAAAAGCCGGCCCCCAGAGGATCCCCCGCCAGAGCCGTGGAGAAGTGGGCGCCATTGAAGGGTTGGTGCGCCCGGCGGGCGAACCACAAAAAGGCCGCGTGATTGCCGGCGCTCTCGTCTCGCTGAGGAACCTCGCCACTGGGGCCATGCACGCCACACGGGCAAACGGCGAAGGCGTGTTCCGTGCGCTTGGTCTAGCCCCAGGGAATTACGAACTCAAGATTGAAGCGGATGGCTTCGACCCGTTCACCCGGCCAAGCCTGCCTGTCGCCGCCGGCGAATTAGTAATCCTGGAGATTACGCTGGTTCCCTCGGCGCCTGCTGTTCCCCTTTCGCGCGTGCCGGAGCATCCCGAGCTGGGCCCCGCGCTTCCTGCGGCTGCTCCGACGATGACGGCCACCTATCACGAATGGAGGCGCCGGCCGGATACGAATCCGGACTACGTGCTGAATCCGCCGCCGGAGGTTTTGGTCCCGAGCCCCGACGTGTTCGAAGAGCTGCCGGACCGCTGGCACGCCGAGATGCCCGACTACCGGCGCTACTCGGTGCAAGGCGAATATCCGTACGTGCAGGGCCACTTGTACGACCCCTTCAACCGCAACATATTGAAGGGCGACTACCCGATCTGGCCGGAAGTCCTGGGCCGGCAGACCTTTTTGAACATCACGCTCGCGAGCAATACGTTCCTGGATGGCAAGCACGTTCCCCTGCCGAGCGGCGTGAGCGCGGTTCAGCCGGGGGACACCACGTTTTTCGGGCGCGGTGACCTCTTCTTCGTTGACCAGACCTTCCGGGTGAGCTTCGATTTGTTCCACGGCGACACTTCGTTCCGTCCCGTGGATTGGCGCATCCGGGTTACTCCCGAAGCGAGCCTGAACTATCTGGACGCAAGCGAACTGGGCATCGTCGGCCCCAATGTGGCGCAGGGCACCACGCGGTTCGACACCCACGTCGGCCTCCAGGAGGCCTTCTTCGAGTACAAGATTGCCGACCTGAGCCCCAACTACGATTTCATCTCCGTGCGCGCCGGCATCCAGCAGTTCTCCAGCGACTTCCGCGGCTTCCTGTACGTGGACGAGCAGCCCGGCGTGCGCATTTTCGGCAACGCCGCTTCTAACCTATGGCAATACAACGCCGCCTATTTCAATCTGCTCGAAAAAAATACGAATAGCGAGCTGAACACGTTTGACCGGCGCGATCAGCAGGTGATGATCGCCAACGTGTATCGCCAGGATTTGTTCGTCAAGGGCTACACCGCGGAATTCGTGATCGCCTACAACAAGGACGACGGCGGCCTGCATTACGACGACAACGGGTTCCTGGTGCGCCCCGCGCCCATCGGAAAGGTGATCGGCCAAGGGAGCGGCGTCAATATCTTCACGCACGAAATCCATGCGGGCTACCTCGGCTGGCTGGGCAACGGCCATTTCGGCCGCACCAACATCACGCACGCCTTCTATCAGGCCCTCGGCAGCGACAGCCTTAACCCCATCGCCGGCCGGCCGGTGACTATAAACGCCCAGTTTGCCGCACTCGAACTCTCTCGGGACTATGACTGGGTGCGTTTCCGGGTTTCCGGGTTGTTCGCCAGCGGCGATGCCAATCCGCGTGATGGCCGCGCCCACGGCTTTGACTCCATCGTGGACGACATGAATTTCGCAGGAGGAATTTTCAGCTTCTTCCAGCGCGAGTCCATCCGCCTGACCGGTTCGGGCGTTGCGCTCAATCCCGGGGATACTCTGCTTCCCGACATGCGTTCCAACAAGGATGAGGGCCAGGCCAACTTCGTCAACCCCGGAATCTATGTCATCAACACCGGGGCCGATTTCGAGGTCACGCCGAAGCTCCGCGCCTTCCTGAACCTGAACTACCTGCGATTCGATCGCACCGAGCCGCTCGAACTGATCCTTTTCGAGCACAACATCCGGCACGATATCGGGCTGGACTACGGCGGAGGCATCCGTTATCGTCCCCCGTTGAGCGAGAACATCGTGCTGACCGTCGGCGCGGCGGGGCTGTCTCCAGGCTCGGGTTTCCGAGACGTGTACCAGGCCCGGCAGTTGTGGTCGGTGTTCACAAAAATCACGTTCGTCTTCTGATGATGGAGCTGCGCACACTGTTCGGCAACAGAATGGCCGGCACGGCGGCCGGGCGCCGCGTGCCCACTAGCGCATTTTTCGGCGTCGCTGCCGTACTTGGATTCGTGTTGGCAGCCTCCGCCGGAGGCAGCCACCACCCTGCCGCGCCGTCCTCCGGCGCGCAGGAGATGACCTACGGGCAGTCGCCCGCCGAAGCTGAGCGCAAGAGCGCGGGATGCAAGTCCTGCCACACCTCTGAAGACGAACCGACGATGCACCCGAACGGGCGGATCCCCATCGGCTGCACGGATTGCCACGGCGGGGACGCGAGCGTCAGTGTGGCGGCGGGCGCCGACCCCCAATCAGAGGCCTATCGGGACGCCAAGCACAAGGCGCATCCCGAGCCCCGGCACAGTGAACTGCGCGACCAGGCGGGAGTGCCTCCAGACACGTTTCCCCTGTGGCTGAAGGAAAGCGCCGAATACATCAAGTTCGTGAATCCGGGGGACCTGCGCGTTGCAGAAAAGACCTGCGGCCAGGCAGGTTGCCACGCCTCGGAAGTGCGCGCCGTTTCCACGAGTTTGATGACCCACATCGGCTTCCTGTGGGGCACAGCGCTGTACAACAACGGGGCGTTCCCGCTGAAGAACGCACATTTCGGAGAGAGCTACATGGAGGACGGCCAGCCTCGGGCCATTAAGACGATTCCGCCTCCTACACCGGAGGAAACGCGAACCAAGGGAGTGCTGCCCGAGTTGGTTCCTCTGGAACGGTGGGAGATTTCCCAGCCCGGCAATATTCTTCGCGTATTCGAACGCGGCGGCGAGAAGAAGGGCGAGACGGGCAATCCAAATATCGATGAAGATCCCGGAAAGCCCGACCTAAAACTGAGCACCCGCGGATTTGGCACCATGCTCCGCACGGACCCGGTATTCCTGGGTCTGATCAAGACGCGGCTGGTGGGCCCAGTGTTATCCCTGCCGGGCACAAACGATCATCCCGGGGATTACCGCAATAGCGGCTGTACCGCCTGCCACGTGGTCTATGCGAACGACCGCGACCCCGCCCACTCGGGCTTTTACGCGAAGTACGGGAATAAGGGGACGACGGCGACGAACGACCCGACGATTCCGAAAGACGAGCGCGGCCACGGCATCCGGCACACGTTTACGCTGGCCATTCCCTCCAGCCAGTGCATGATCTGCCATGTACATCCCGGAACCAACATGGTCACGGAATATTACGGTGACACCTGGTGGGACAACGAAGTGGACGGCGCACAGATGTACCCGGAGAAGCAGCGCTATCCCACCGAACAGCAGCGCTACGATGTGTCCAAAAAGAATCCGGAAGCCGCCGCAGTCCGCGGGCTGTGGTCGGATGAGAAATTTCTGGATGAGATTGGAACGCCGGAGTTCAATTCCAAGTTGAAAGAAACCCAGTACGCCGACTTCCACGGCCACGGGTGGGTGTTCCGCGCCGTGTTCAAGCATGACCGCAAAGGGAACTGGCTCGACAGCAACGGAAACGTGATTGCGCCCGACGATCCGAAGAAGTTCGACAAGGCCGTGCACATGGCCGATATCCACATGGATAAGGGCATGCACTGTGTGGATTGCCACTTCGAGCAGGACGGCCACGGCAACGGGAAGATCTACGGGGAGCCGCGCGCCGGCATAGAAGTGGATTGCGTGGATTGCCACGGCTCGATTGACCACAAGGCTACCCTGGTCACTTCCGGAATTGCCGCGCCGGCGGGCGGAACGCCTCTCGAAGCTCTGCGCACGCCCTTCGGATACCGCCAGTTTGAATGGCGGGAAGGCAAACTCTACCAGCGCTCCATGCTTGAAGCCGGCAAGGAATGGGAAGTCGTCCAGACGGTAGACACCATTACTCCCGGCAACCCTCACTACAGCGAAAAATCGCGCTGGGCCAAGACGCTGCTGAAGGACGGCAAGAGCTGGGGCAGCGTGCCGGACGACAAATCCAAGCTGGCCCACGACAACAGCAGGATGACCTGCTTCGCCTGCCACACGTCGTGGACCACGAGCTGCTTCGGCTGCCATTTGCAGATGAGCGCGAACGCGCGCCGGAAGATGGTGCATTTCGAAGGCCTGCAGACGCGAAATTACACGAGCTACAACTTCCAGGTGCTTCGCGACGACATGTGGATGATGGGGATCGACGGCACCGTCACCCACCACCGCTTCGCGCCCGCCCGTTCCTCCTGCGCCATCCTGGTGAGCTCGCAGAACGCGGACCGGGACTGGATCTATTACGAGCAGCAGACGATCTCCGCGCCCGGCTTCAGCGGGCAAGCCTTCAGCACGTTTATGCCGCACACCGTGCGCGCCACAGAAACGAAGCAATGTACGGACTGCCACATTTCGAACGCAGTGGACAACAACGCCTGGATGGCCTCCATGCTGCTGCAGGGCACCAACTTCGTGAACTTCATGGGCCGCTACGTCTTCGTGGCCACCGGCAACAAGGGCTATGAAGCTGTAGCGGTGGCCGAGCACGACGAGCCCAACGCCATCTACGGCAGCGACTTGCAGCGCATGGCCTATCCCGATGATTACCAGAAGCACTTGAAGCGCAAGCTTGAGCTGGAGACCTCCGTCGAACACGCGGGCCACGTGCTCGACATCCAGGCGCGTGGTGAATATGTGTACGCCGCCGAAGGCAAGCACGGCTTCCGCATCTACGACATCGCCAACATCGACAATAAGGACATTTCCGAGAAAATGACCACCGCGCCGGTTTCGCCCATCGGCCAGCGGTTCTACCTGAAAACAAAGGATGCGGTTTCCGTTGCCTCGCCCACCACCCTCGGCGTGGACCCGCTGCGCGTGCAGCTCCCGGAGAATGAAGAGCAGCCCATCAACCTGATTTATGGCTTCCTCTTTGTCGCCGACCGCGAAGAAGGCTTGGTGGTGGTGGGAGATCCGAATCTGAAGGCCAAAATGCCGGGGGTGGGCACGCTGCTCGACGGCGACCCGAACAACAACTTCCTGAAACGCGCCTACGCGTTCAATCCCGATGGCGCACTGGCCGGCGCGCGCCGCGTGATTACCGTGGGCACGTATGCGTACGTGCTTTGCGACAAGGGACTGGCCGTCGTGGATCTGAGCAACATGCTCGCGCCCAAGCTGGCGTCCCTGGTCACCGGCCTGAATGACCCGCGCGCCATTGGCGTGCAGTTCCGCTATGCCTTCGTCGTGGACAAAGATGGGCTCAAGGTGCTGGACGTGACCGACCTTGGCCATCCCCGACTCGTGCCCGGAGCGCTTGTCCCCTTTGCCGATGCGCGAAATGTTTACGTTGCGCGCACCTACGCCTATGTTTCTGCCGGCGCTCAGGGCCTGGCGATTGTGGACGTGGAACGGCCGGAAGCTCCGAAACTGGATCAGGTGTTCACTGCCGGCGGCGTAATCAACGACTTGAACGACGTGAAGGTCGGCATGGTTGCCGGCAGCGCCTTTGCCTTTCTTGCCGACGGCAAGAATGGATTGCACGTTCTGCAGATAGTCTCACCGGAAGACGATCCGCTGTTCAGCGGCTTTAGTCCTCGGCCGAAGCCGAAGCTGATCGCCAACTACAAGACCCACGGCCCGGCTCTCGCCATCTCGAAAGGAATTGACCGCGACCGGGCCGTGGATGAAAGCGGCAACCAGTTGTCGGTGTTCGGCCGCCGCGGCGCGCGCCCGCTCAATCACGCGGAGACGGAAAGCCTCTACATGCTCGGTGGAAAAGTCTTTACCGTGAGCGATACCCCCGGCGATCCCGTGCATACCGCGGGCTCTGACAATGGCTCAGGCGAGCACGCAGGAGCGAAGGTGAGCTGGCTCGACCGCGCCTCCGCCGCCCTCCTGCACTTGGCGCAAAATCTGCTTTCCCTTATCGGCATGCTGGCGGGGTAGCCACGGTCCCGCAGCGCGGGTCCGTGGGCTTTGGTGTGTCTACATGTGGAGAAATACCCAAGGTCAGAAAATCGCTGACCGTGGCTACCTGAGCAGCAAACGAATGCCCTCGGCGAAGTCGCGTTCGGGGGTGAGCAGACTGACCACCAAGTAGCCGTCTGCAGGGAAATCGAAGAAGTGACCGGGATGGACGTACACCCCGCGCTTCGTCAGCAGCTCGACGGCCAGCTCTTCATCCGAGCGCGTGGCCGGCACGCGCATTACCGCATACCATCCGCCCTCGAGTTTCAGGCGCGAGCACAGTTTTTGCGCGGCAAGTTGGCGGTCCAGCTCGGCCAGGTTTCGCTTGAGCCGTTCGCTCACCTGCCGTTGGAATCCCGCGCGCAGCGCCAGGAGCGCGGGCAGCGCCAGTTGCACCGGAGCATTCGGAGAAAGATAGGTATCGGCGATTACTTCGAGCCGCTCGCTCGCCTGCGCCTTCAGCTTTTCCGGCCCGCTCACCACCAGCCAGGCAGCTTTCATCTGCGGCAGTCCGCTGATCTTCGAAAGCCCGCTAAGGGTAAATGTCAGCGCGTCAGAATTGCCGGCAAAACTCCGCGGCCTCGCCTCGGTCCGCCCCCGTGCGCTCTCATCGCAGAACGCATAATCCAGGAACACCTCGTCGGCGATCACCGCCATGCCGCACCCGGCGCATAGTTCGCTCAGCCGCTTCCCCTCGGCAGCACTGGTGTAATGTCCTGTCGGGTTGTTCGGGTGCACCAGGACAAGAGCGCGCGTCGCCGGCGTAATTGCTTGCTTCAAAGCGTGCATATCCGTCTGCCAGCCGTGGTCGTACACCAGCGGATAACGCACCAGCCGCACGTCCGCGAGATCCGCCAGATAGCCGAACAGCGGATAGCTCGGCGCCGGAATCAGCACCGCGTCCCCCGGGTTGCACAGCGTGCGGAACACCCACGAATACGCCTCGCTTGTGCTCGTGGTCAGAAAGATGTCCTGCGCCGCGGCTTCCGAGCCCCGTTCCGAGTAGTAACGGACCACCGCGCGCCGCGCCAACTCCAGTCCCCTGGGGTCGGGAGAGTAGGTGAGCGTGCCGGGGTTGGCCAGCGCCCGCAGAATGGCCTCGCGATCGAATTCGAAGCCGCAAACCGTAGGATTCGACGCCGTCAGATCCAGCACAGGCTCGCCGCGCGTGCGCCTCGCATCCAGCGCGCGGCTCAGCCGGTTGGGGGTCAGGCTCCAGTTTGTGCGCTCGGCGAACATAATGCGGCCAGCCGGCCGCGTGCGGACGATTGTAGGCCGGGCTGGCTCCAGCTTCTACGCCAGGACGCCGAGTTTTCCACCACAAGATGCCCCGCTGGCACCCTTTACGTCCGGCGGCTCATTGACTTGCACCCGGCTGTCTGTTATTTACACACTGTATCTCATACCGCTGGATGCGCGTACCGACCCAACGTATAGAGGTCACACTCGAAACACTTTTAGAAAGTGTGGACCTTGCCGAAGATATCACCCTGCGGGTGGCCAATGCCGTCGGCTTCGACGAGGAGCAGGGTTATCGCATCGGTATGTCTGTCCGCGAAGCGGTCATCAACGCGTACACCTACGGCAATCTTCAGGACCGCGCGCGCCGCATCTTTGTAGTCTTTGAATTGTTGCCCGCCCAGATGGTGATTCACGTCCGCGACCAGGGCGCAGGCTTCCGCCTGGAAGACGTTCCCGACCCGCTCGCGGAGGAAAATCTGCTCAAGACTTCGGGCCGCGGACTCTTCCTGATCCGCGCTTTCATGGACGAGCTCAACGTCACCCGGCCGCAATCCGGCGGCGCGGAAGTGATCATGACCAAGCGTTATCCCACACCCCGGCCGGCTTCCCCGGCGGGCGCCTCCGGGAGCTGATCTCATGGATCTCCGAGCTACCAATCGCGATATCGGCGCCGCCACCGTGGTGGACATCAGCGGGCGGATCACGCTCGGCGAAGGCAGCGCGGCGCTGCGCGCCATCGTGCGGCAACTCCTCGACCACGGCCGCAAACAGATTGTGTTGAACCTGGCCGATGTGAACTATATCGACAGCTCGGGAATCGGCGAGCTGGTGAGCAGCTTCACTACGGTGAAAAAAGAAGGCGGGGAGTTGAAGCTCCTGAACCTCACGAAGAAAATCCACGACCTGCTGCTCATCACCAAGCTCTTCACCGTCTTCGACATTCACACCGACGAGCAGAAAGCCGTTTCTAGCTTCTAGTTGTAAGCTGTAGATCCCTCGTAAGACTTCGGGAATGGGTGATCCTCGGCCCCTGTCCCGCCGGCGCCGGTTGCTATTGCAGGGGTATCCGCCGCGGCGGATCGTGTCCCTGCAACCGCCGCGGTCTACTTCAATTTCCCCGCTGCGCGCAGCGCGGCCTCACGCTTGGCCTTGAATTCCGCGCCCGGCTTCCACTGCGGCATCTTCGCGGCGTTCGCCACGCGGTAGCCCACCAGAAAGTAGAGCTGCATATCCTCCACGGCGCCCGACAGGTCCCAGTCCGGTTTCACCACGTCGGAGGGCTTGTGGTAATCCTCGCGCGTGTAGCGCTGGTGTTGTTGGAGACCCCAGCCCTCCGGCCGGCCGATGTAATCCACGCCGCCCTCGGGATCGAACGCCGGAACTCCCCCTTTCACAAAATTGAAATGGTCGGAGCGGTAGAAGAAGCCCTTCTCCGGCTCCTGGTCCGGCTTCACCGTACGCCCTTGCTCCTGGGCTGCGGCGTCCACCACTGCGTCCAGCGTCGAACTGCCCCGGCCGATCATGATGATGTCCCGAGTGCGTCCCAGTGCGTTCATCACGTCCATGTTGATGTCCGCCGCCGTGTCCGTCAGCGGATAGAGGGGATGCTCCGAGTAATACTCCGACCCAAGAAGACCCTGCTCCTCTGCGGTGACGGAGAGGAAGAGGATCGACCGCCGCGGCGGCACGGTCAACTGCTTGAAGGCGCGCGCG
>Ga0187770_10002487_pt1 | contig 10304 bp, 7 predicted proteins | sample 0116_SJ02_MP02_2_FD_133154 | JGI IMG/M metagenome (GOLD analysis project Ga0187770, IMG submission 133154) | Tropical peat soil microbial communities from peatlands in Department of Meta, Colombia - 0116_SJ02_MP02_20_MG | ecosystem: Environmental > Terrestrial > Soil > Wetlands > Peat | place... | reverse complement strand
CGATTTTTCGGAGGACACATACCGGAAAGCCGCGGAACGAAACCTGAACTTTGTCCTCGAGTCCCAGAATGCGGACGGCTCGTGGTTCTATTCAACCGACGGTGTACGGGATTTCGTCGATCACTTCCATACCTGCTTTGTGATGAAGGCGCTTGCAAAGATCGAACAAATCACCGGCAACCCAGCGTGCGGGACGGCGATCGCGCAGGGGCTGAAGTACTACGTCAAGAATTTGTTCGACGTGAACGGACTGCCGCTGCCGTTCTCGAAGCGTCCGCGCCTGACGGTTTACCGCCGGGAGCTGTACGACTACGCGGAGTGCATAAACCTGGGGGTGCTTTTGTCCGGCCGCGATGCGGAGCTCGACAGGCTGCTTGCGAGCGTGCTGGCCGACCTGATTGATCGGTGGCAAACGCCGGCCGGATCATTCCGCTCACGCCAGCTTCTGCTGGGCTGGGACAATGTGCCCATGCATCGCTGGGCTCAAGCGCAGGTTTTTCGGGCCCTCAGCTTCTGCCTCTATCAGAACCGCAAACGGCCCCCGGTGGGAATCGAGGGCGAAAAGCTCCAAGCCGTCGAATCCCAGGCGGCAAATTAGAGACCCCCATGTGCGGAATCTGCGGACAATTTAACTTTGGATCGCGCGCGCCGGTCGACCGCCGGACCATCGAGGCCATGACGCAGTCGATCGTCCATCGCGGACCCGACGACGAGGGCTACTTCATCGCCGGCCCGCTGGGATTGGGCTTCCGCCGCCTTTCGATCATCGATCTCGGCGGCGGGCACCAGCCCATGTCGGATCGGGAAGAAACCGTCTGGGTGGTCTTCAACGGAGAAATCTATAACTTCCAGGAGCTCCGGAGCGAACTGGAGAGCCACGGCCACGTATTCCGGACCAACTCGGACACCGAGGTCATCATTCACGGCTACAAGCAGTGGGGCGATGAGGTGCTCAACCGCCTCAACGGCATGTTCGGCCTGGCGATTTGGGATGTGCGCCGGAGCCGGCTGGTGCTCGCCCGCGATGCCTTCGGCATCAAGCTGCTCTACTACCGGGTCGATGGGGACCGCCTGTATTTCGGCTCGGAAATGCGCGCCGTACGCGCCGCGCTGCCGGACAAGACGGAGATTGATTCCACCTCTCTGAATCTGTTTCTGCGCTACCGCTTTACGCCATCTCCCTACACGATTCTCGAGGGCGTCCGCAAACTGGCCCCGGGCACAAAGCTCACCGTGGAGAACGGCGCGTACCAGGTCAGCCGCTGGTACACGTTTAGACCCGAAAGCTTCCAGCCGGCCAAATCGCACGGCGAAGCCAGGGAAGAGTTGCTGGCCATCTACAAACGCGTGGTTCGCCGGCAGCTCATCAGCGACGTACCGGTCGGCCTGCTGCTGAGCGGCGGGCTCGATTCCGGCCTCCTACTCGCTTTGATGAATCTCTATGGCAAATCCTGGCCGACCTACACCGTGGGATATGGATCGAGCTACGCGCACGACGAATTGACCGATGCCGTGGAAACAGCCCGCGTTCTCGGGTCGAAGCATACCAGCGTGAGGATTACGCGGTCGATTTTCGAGCAGGCGCTGCCGAAAATCGTCGCTTCGGTGGAGGAGCCGATCGCCACGTCGTACATCGTCCCGATGTACTTTGTGTGTGAACGAGCCCGTCAGGACGTCAAAGTAGCGCTGGTGGGGCAGGGGCCGGATGAGCTCTTCGGAGGCTACAAGCGCCATCTGGGTATCCGCTACGGCGCTTTGTGGGCGCAACTCCCCGCCTGGATACGCACCCCGATCGCTTCCACGGTGGGCGCGCTGCCCAGAAACGAAACACTCAAGCGCGGGGTGCAGTCTCTGGCCACCGCCGACCGTTTGCGCCGCTACCAGAGCGTCTTTTCGCTCCTCCCAGGGGCCCGGATCGATCAGTTATTCCACGATGGGATGCTCGCGCCGAACATCGACGACGCCATACTGGAATGCTGGAAAGACTTGTCCCCACTGATGCCGCCAGACGATGAGTTGGGGGGGTTCCAGTTTCTGGAAGTGCGCTCCAACCTTCCTGACGAACTCCTCATGTACGCGGACAAGATGTCCATGGCACATTCTCTCGAGCTTCGCGTCCCTTACGTGGACAAAGAAATCGTCGAATTTGTCGAAAGGCTGCCGGCAAACCTGAAGGTACGGCACGGTTCGCGCAAATGGCTGCACCGCCAAGTGTGCCGCACCTATCTTCCCGAATCGATTGTGAAGCGGCCGAAGCGCGGCTTCGCGGGCAACGTTGTGGATGATTGGTTCCGCAGCGCCATGAGCAGCAAGATAACCGAGGCGCTTCAGGACAGCAGTTCCAAAATCTTCCAATATCTTCGTCCCGCCGCGGTACGCGAGTTGTTCGAGCAACACGCCTCCGGCCGGGATGACAATCACAAAATCCTCTTTAGCCTGGTGGTGTTCGAGCAGTGGCTCCGAGTCCAGGAAGAGCCAATTGCCGCGCTGGCCTGAGCCATACAGCCATGATTGGCGTCATCGCAAATCCCGCGGACCAGGAGGTTGCCCGCGAATTCTTCGAGCTCTTCAAGACTCCGTGGGAATTCTATCGCGCGGGGAAGCAATATGACGTCGTGCTTTGCGCGGGGGATGTCCCGTTTGAAGCCACTGCCAAGCTCGTTCTCGTCTATTCAGGCGGGAGAACCCCGTTTGATGATGAACAGAACATTTCCATTGGCCAACGGAGCGACAATTTTTGCCTTCTCGAGGACAAAGGCACCCGAATCCCAATCTACGGAAGCGCCGTCTCATTCTCCGGGACAGGAACGGCCCTCCTCACCTATCAAGGGTCGGGCGAATGCGCGGCGTTCTGTGGCCGGACTGGTGACAGCGCATTCGTGCGGATCGGCTATGGCCTTTTTGCCGAGATCCGGGCGCTTCTTACCGCGGGCCAGCCGCCGGCTCAGGCGCACATTCCCACCCTCGAGTTGCACATTGCCCTTCTCAGGCGATGGATCCTCGGATCTGGGATTAGCCTGGTCGAGATTCCACCGGTCCCCGAGGGTTACAGGTTCATCGCCTGCCTGACCCACGATGTGGACCATCCTTTCATCCGCAAGCACAAGTGGGACCACACCACCGTCGGTTTTTTGTTTCGTACCATCGTGCTCTGGTTCTGGGACTTGGTTCGCGGAAGGACGACTCCCCAGAATGTGCTCGCGAATTGGAAGGCAACCCTAAAGCTGCCTCTCGTCCATCTCGGTCTGGCGAAAGACTTCTGGAGCGATTTCGACGAACAGTATGCCGCCGCCGAAAAAGGGCTGCCGTCGACCTTCTTCGTGATTCCGTTCCAGGGACGGCAAGGAATTGGCCCGCAAGGAACCGCGCCAAGGCGGCGCGCGGCTGGTTATGGGGCGCGGGACGTCGCGGATGTGATCAGCAGGTTGAGAAACGCCGGCCATGAGGTCTGTCTGCACGGCATTGATGCATGGTGCGACCGCGATAAGGCGCGTGAGGAGATGGATGAGATTCGACGGCTGACCGGGGTCCCGGAAATCGGTGTGCGGATGCACTGGCTTTATCAGAACGGGCAGACGGCATCGGTGCTGGAAGAGGCCGGCGCGGATTACGACTCGACGGTTGGCTACGGCGTGACTATCGGATACCACGCAGGCACCACACAAGCATACCGGCCACTTGGCGTCAGCAGGATGCTTGAATTGCCCATGCATGTAATGGACACTGCCCTTTTTTACTTGAGTTATCTTGGCCTGACCCAGCGCGAGGCAAAGGTTCGAATTGCGCCGATGATCGAAAGCTTCGCTCAGTTCGGCGGCTGCATGACGGTCAACTGGCACGATCGGAGTCTGGCTCCGGAAAGGCTGTGGGGCTCGACGTACTCCTACCTTCTGCAGGAGCTGAAAAACCGGGATACTTGGTTCACCACGGCCTCGGACGCCGTCTCCTGGTTCAAGAAGCGTCGCTCCGCTGTCTTCGAAGGAAGTTGTTTAACGCCAGAGACTGTACATTCCCACCTTTCTCCTGACGGTTCAAAGCGATTGCCCGGTCTCCTGCTGCGTGTCCACAAGGCACCGCCTTGCAGTTCTTTTTTTGAACCTGCAGCAAGCGATTACGTGGACCTCCCCATCCCTGAAAGCGTTCCTGCCGATGTTCCTATGACGGCTGAGCCATAATCGCCCTCAGCACAGTTCCTGCAAGCGAGAAAACGTCGATGCCGGCCCGCTGCAAGCGCATGGCAACACACATCGAGGGCTACATCTCAGTCCTGATGAAGGTGAACCCAGGCCGGCCGCCCGAAGAAGCTTCAGTAGAAGGATTGTAATTCTGATCTCTTAGCAATCGGGAAGCAACAGCATGCTCAGAGTTGCTCTAATAGGATCCGGTAAGATCGCCAAGGCCCATGCTTTACAAATCCGGAGTGTAGCCGGATGTGAACTCATCGCGGTGTGCAGCCGCGAACTGCAGAAGGCCAAGGACTTTTCCGAACGATATAAGATAAAAGATTATTTCGATGATGTAGCCACGCTGGTCACGAAGGCCCGGCCGGATGCCGTCCACATCACGACACCGCCTCAGAGTCACTTCGAAATCGCGAAACTCTGCCTGGAACTGGGCTGCCACGTTTACGTTGAGAAGCCTTTCACGCTGAATGCGAAACAAGCCGAAACACTGCTAAGCCTTGCTGAGCAGAAGGTACGGAAGCTAACCGTGGGACACAACCAGCAGTTCAGCACCTCAACCCGACGCATGAGAGCGCTCATTCATGGCGGGTATCTGGGCGGCTCACCTGTACATATGGAGAGCCATTACGGGTACGATCTTGGGGACCCGACCTACGCGCGCGCGGTACTGGGCGATAAGAACCACTGGGTTCGCTCGCTACCCGGGAAATTGCTTCACAACATAATCAGCCACGGGATCGCCAGAATCGCGGAGTTCCTGAAAAGCGATGATCCTCAGGTATTTGCATTTGGTCTCGTCAGCCCCTTTCTCAAGAAGATGGGCGAATCCGAACTCATGGATGAGCTGCGTGTCACCATCTGCGAACAGGAGCAAACGACCGCGTATTTTACCTTTTCTTCCCAAATGAGGCCTTTGATTCACGAGTTTCGAATCTACGGCCCTGAGAACGGCCTGCTCCTCGACCAGGATCACGACGTATTGATCCGGCTTCGCGGCCGAAAATTCAAGAGCTATGCCGACACGTTCATTCCTCCCATGCTGTTCGCAAAACAATATTTTGGAAATCTGATTGGGAACGCGGGACGTTTCCTGGCCCGGGAGCTTCACAAGAATTCTGGTATGGAATACCTGATGAAGGCCTTTTATCGTTGTATTCGCGAAGACGCCCCCGTGCCCATCCCCTACCACGAAATTCTGCGCACTGCCAGGATTATGGATGCCATTTTCGATCAACTTCAGGCATGCGGGTCACAGAGTGAATTGGCTGCCCGAGCGCGCTCGGTGGCAGTGGCAGGATTCCAACCGAGGGCGGCGTCGTAACGAAGTGGGAAGCGGGAAGGATCTATCCATAGCTGTGGACTCAAGCAAGAGCGTCGGTGTGGCCATCGTGGGCTGTGGCAACGTTGCATCATTTTACTGCAGCTCCATGCCTCAGCATCCCATCTTGCACCTCGCTGGCGTGACGGATCGCAATGATTGGCGTGCCGCAGCCTATGCGAGCTACTATTCGATTCGCAAGTACGAAACGCTGGATGAGGTGCTGAACGACCCTGGAGTAGAGTTGGTGCTCAATTTGACCAACCCGAAGAGTCACTTCACTGTTTCGAAGGCCTGCCTGGAGGCCGGAAAGAACGTGTACTCGGAGAAGCCCCTCGCTATGTCTTTTCCTGAGGCACAGCAATTAGTGAAGCTTGCAGAGCAAAAGGGACTTTACCTTGCTTCCGCGCCGTCCCGTATCCTGGCGGAAACGGCTCAGACGATGTGGAAGGCGCTCCAAGAAAAAGCGGTCGGCACCGTTTATGCGATTTACGCGGAAATGGATGGCGGCCTGATTCACCGATCCGGATACAAAGAATGGGTGAATGAAGTGGGGATGCATTGGCCTTACAAAGACGAATTTGAGGTGGGATGTACGATCGAGCACGCGGGATATTCCATCTCGTGGTTGTCGGCCTATTTTGGGCCGGTTGAGAGCATTACTGCCTTCGCCACACGTCAGGTTCGCGATCTTGAGGCCGACGTAGTGCTGGAGGCTACGCCGCCGGATCTGACAGTTGCATGTATGAAGTTTCGTTCGGGGCCCATAGCACGGCTGACGTCCAGCTGGATTGCGCCCGCGGATCATTCCATTCGGGTGTTTGGCGACACTGGAGTCCTCAGCACCGACGATATCTGGGCGCCACGGTCTCCCATTTACATCACCCGAAGCCGAAATATCAGGATCGGCCCCAAGAAGGTCTCCATACCATGGAAGAAGGAGTACCCGCTTGCGGTCCCGCCAAGGGAGGCATCCGGGAAAAAGGCCGGGCGGAGGAGAGTGCCATCACCTCATTCCATCGCTCGTGCCGTTCGGTCCAGGTTCCTTCATCTTAGGAAGCGCGTGGACTTCTGCCTCGGGCCGGCCGAGCTGGCCTCTGCGCTCCGGGAGAACAGGCCTTGCCGGCTCTCTCCAGAATATTGCCTGCACAATACTGAAGTTGTCCTGGCGATTCACAATTCGCTCGAGACTGGCTCTTACCACAAGATTAGCACCACCTTTTCTCCGATGGAGCCGTTGCCCTGGGCATCCTCGAAATCGGTTGCTGGCTAGGATTGTGTGCTCATCGGGATCACGTCAAAAGGCATTACTGGAAGCGCCACACCAAGGCTGTCGCTGGATGTTGAAGTAGAGGCGATTCTTGGAGTGCGCGTTGAAGTGAACTTAGGCGCACCCTGCTCATGACCAGCAATACTTTGAAGGGTTTCCTGAATGGCCGCTGACACAACTCAGCAGTTTGCCGTCGCGTTGCTCACCGGGGGCAGTGACCCCTCCTACGTTTTTGGCTTGGGGACGTCACTCATGCCCAGCCGGATGACCTTGGACATCATTGGGAATGATGAACTGGCTTTCCCGGAATTCCAAGGCAAGCCCAGGGTGAACTTTCTCAATCTTCGAGGAGATCAGCGGCATGATGTCGGTTTTGGATGCAAAGTAAAGAGAATATTGGCCTACTACGCGAGACTGATCGGCTATGCCGCGGTGGCGAAGCCCAAAATTTTTCACATCCTGTGGAATAGCAAGTTCGAGTTCTTTGATCGCACCCTCCTCACCCTCTATTACAAGCTGCTGGGGAAAAAGATTGTCCTGACGGTTCACAATGTGAATAAGGCCAAGAGGGATCATGCGGATTCCTTCATGAATCGGCTTACGCTGCGATTTCAATATCAACTTGCTGATCATCTCTTTGTTCACACCGAAAAGATGAAGGCCGAACTCTTGGAAGATTTTGGAGTCCACAAGGATTCGGTCACGGTGATTCCTTTTGGGATCAACAACTCGATTGCCTTCACCCATATGACTGAGAAGGAAGCAAGGGCCCGGCTGGGGATTGGCGATGGCGAAAGGGCGATACTCTTCTACGGGAGAATCAAGCCCTACAAGGGGCTGGAATACCTCGTGAGCGCGTTCCTGCAACTTCTAACCCGCCGTGAAGATTACCGGCTGATCGTTGCGGGCGAGCCTCACGCTTGTGAGGAATATTGGGCTGAGATGCAGAAAGCGATGCACAAAGAGGTTCAGCGCGGAAGGATAGTGCTTCGAATCGGCTACATTCCGGATAACGAGACAGAGCTTTATTTCAAGGCGGCGGACGTAGTAGTGTTGCCTTACCGCGAAATCTACCAGAGTGGCGTCCTGTTCCTTGGCTATAGCTTTGGCCTGCCCGTTATTGCCTCAGACGTCGGTTCGTTGAAAGAGGATGTCGTGGAGGGCAGGACAGGGTTTGTAATCCGTCCTGAGGATCCCGCCGCATTGGCCGAGGCCATCGAGCGATATTTTGCGAGTGACCTGTTCGCCGAACTGGATAGCCGCCGGCGGGAAATCACCGAGTACGCCACAGCACGGCATTCCTGGGACGTTGTTGCTCAGATGACCTTGAATGTGTATGCCGGCTTGCTTGGCAGACCGCTACAGGATTTGTCGAAGCCGGATGCATCGAGCCCATCTCTCGACCTTCATGCTTCGTCGTAGCGACTTTTGCGCGAGTTGGGGCCATCGTACATTCGCTTGGCCCTCCGGTCTGAACGGCGCTTGCTAAGTTTCGCATGCCCAGCCAACAACAATCGATGGATGTGCTGAGCACGGACCACCTTCAGGCGGACCTGAAAGGCCGGTCTGTGCGCGGCGGCGCGCTCACCCTGACGTCACAGGGGACACAGTTCGCTTTGCAGACAATCTCCACGGTGGTGCTGGCGCGTCTGCTCACCCCCGCTGACTTCGGACTCGTCGCCATGGTCACCGCGGTCACAGGGCTGGCCAGCGCCTTTGCAGATTTCGGGCTGTCCGAAGCGACCATCCAGCGCAAGGATATCGATCACGGTCAAGTCAGCGCGCTGTTCTGGATCAACCTGGCCATCGGGCTTGGGCTCATGTTGATCACGGCAGCGTTGGGGCCCGTTTTGGCTTGGGTCTACCGGGAACCGCGGATTCTAAAGATCACGTTTGTGCTGTCCCTCACGTTCCTCGTCGGCGGACTTCGGGTTCAGCCCAACGCCCTGCTCAAACGCCAGATGCGTTTTGCGGCGCTCGCCTTCCGGGACATCGCATCGTATGCGGTGGCCGTCCCTGTGGCCATCTTCATGGCTTGGCGGGGGGCCGGCTACTGGGCTTTGGTCGCGCTTCCCCTGACGCTGAATACGTTTCAGATGGCGCTGTCCTGGCTGCTGGTTCGCTGGCGGCCAAGCCTTCCCCGGCGCGCCTCAAACATCCGTTCCCTGCTCGCCTTTGGCGGAAATGTTTCGATCTCCTACCTCGTCACCAATCTGAATCGAAGCGCCGATGGAGCGCTCATCGGTTGGTATTGGGGAGCAGGCCCGCTCGGGTTTTATTCCCGGGCCTACAATCTCTTGATGCTGCCTGTCCGCCAGCTCAGTGTTCCGGCAAGCAGTGTCGCCGTCCCAACTTTCAGCCGAATCCAGAACGAACCGGAGCGGTTTGCGCGCTATTACCTTCGCACCGCAAGCTTGATCATGTGGATCTGCGCTCCACTCTTCGGATTTCTTTTCGTTGCTGCCGCGCCCGTGATCGCTTGTGTTCTAGGGCCGAAGTGGGGGGAAGCTGCGCCTGTCTTTCAGATCCTCGCGGTTTCCGCGCTGGGCCAGCTCTTCCTCGAAATGAGCATCTGGATGCTGGTCAGCCGGGGATTGTCCGGCCGCTTGCTCAAAATGCTTCTCATCATTTCTCCCATCCTTATCGGCGCTTTCCTTCTCGGCCTGCCTTACGGCATAAAAGGGGTGGCGCTGGCCGGCTCCGTGTTTCAGATCGCCATCCTCCCCTGGATGCTGCACTTCACTTTCCGTGGGACCGAGTTGACCTTGATGCGGCTGGCGCAAACCATCGTCAATCCCCTTTCGCTCTGCCTGGCCGCTATTCTCTTGGCGGAGCTTTGCCTGCATGTCATCGCTCCCCAGCAAATCCATACACAACTGCTGACTACCGCGCTGGCATTTGCGGGCGCTTATGCCCTCGCGGCACTCATTCCGCGCGTGCGGGCAGAAGTCATGTCGTTCAAGGACCTGCTGGGTGCTTTCGGCCTGTCGCGGCAAACCGTTTGATCCGCCGTTCAGACCTTCTAAACACTGCGCTACTGAGAGGCCGTCGTGGAGAGGCTTCGAGAAACCGATAGGGAAAGGCCGGGAAACTGATATCCATGAAACCGCTGGTGTCCATACTGATCCCCGCCTACAACGCAGAGGAGTGGATCGCCCAAACACTCGATTCGGCGGTATCCCAGACGTGGCCACGAAAGGAAATCATCGTCGTGGACGACGGGTCTACGGATCGAACCGCCCAAGTGGCGCGACAGTTCGCCTCGGACGAGGTTGCTGTCGTCTCTACGCCGAACCAGGGGGTTGCGGCTGCGCGCAATCATGCCTACCGGCTCAGCCAGGGCGACTATATTCAGTGGCTGGATTCGGATGACCTTTTGGCGCCGGATAAGATTGAACGGCAGCTGGCGGCGCTGCGCGAAACGGACAGCCCACGAACACTGCTGTCCTCGCCTTGGGGTTACTTCTACTATCGGACTCGCCACGTTTCCTTCGTCCACGATTCCTTGTGCCAGGACCTCGGTCCGGCTGAT
>Ga0187770_10002485_pt1 | contig 10307 bp, 6 predicted proteins | sample 0116_SJ02_MP02_2_FD_133154 | JGI IMG/M metagenome (GOLD analysis project Ga0187770, IMG submission 133154) | Tropical peat soil microbial communities from peatlands in Department of Meta, Colombia - 0116_SJ02_MP02_20_MG | ecosystem: Environmental > Terrestrial > Soil > Wetlands > Peat | place... | reverse complement strand
TCGTGGAGCCCCTGGTCGGTCTCGGCGATGCGCCGCTTCGCCGAGGCCAGCGAGCACCACACGGGGAGGCTGGCGGGCGAGCCGAGATAGGCCAGGGGCTCGACCCCGACGAAGCGGTCGAAGATGAGGTGGAGCTTCGACTGCATCATTCGGTAGACGGGCATGTCGAGGATGCACACCAGCGTGTCGATGCCCGATCCCAGCGAGACGTGGGCCAGGGACTGGTAGAGGCCGAGGGTGGCCAGGCCGATGAGCGCCTTGCCCCGGTACTCGGGGTGGGTGGCGATGGTGGCGATGTCCCACGTGCGCTCGGGGACGTGGGGAAGCCCCGTGCGCTCGAACATCTGGTCCGCGTCCACCCCCCAGACCGGTCCGATGTCGTCGAGCGACTTGAACCCCGCGGCCGAGGGCGTGATGATCCGCATCGTGGCCGCCGGCACGTGCCGGAGGTGGTCGACGACGCAGAGGAAGACGCTGGCCTCGTCGTAGGGCAGGTACTCCTTAGCCAGGAGCTCGGGCGTGTTCCCGAAGGCCTCCAGGAAGACCTGCTCCTCGACGTGCCGGGCCAGGTCGGCCCCTGCTTCGTCGCCGCGGAAGAAGTAGAGGCCGAAGGCCTCGGGCCGGTCGGTGCCGACCACGTCCCGGGCGAGCGCCCGGACGGCGGGAGCGGCGGCCGGGGCCATCGTCAGAACGCGCGGGCCACGACCCTGTCGGCGTCGAAGAAGTCGCGGGTGTACGCGACCGCCGCGTCGTGATCGAAGGGCTTGCAGGTGTAGATGTCCACGCTGAAGAAGAGGATCGGCTCCTCCCACGCGTAGACGTGGACTCCCGAGGCCTCCCAGTGGATCCAGCCCGCCCACCCATAGCGGTCGGACCGGTGGGTGACGGGGTCGAGCAGAACCTTCATCTCGCAGAGCGCAGACAGTCCCGTCAGGTACCGGGTGATCGCCTCCGCGTCGATGGGATCCTGCGGCGTTCCCTCGATGACCAGCCGTTCCCGGCAGATCATCGGGGCCAGGTCCGGCATCTCGTCTCGACTGTCGAAGAGCACCGCCTCCGCCTGGGTCATGGGCGCATCCTAAGGACCCTGCGATTTGTGAGGCAAGAGTGACAATCGTGGTATTTATTGGACGCAACTACACTGCGATAACCGGACTGTGACCACGATTTGTGGTCCAATAACCTCGAAAAGATGGCTTCTTACCGATCGAACGATCCAGCCGTTCCACTCATGATCTGCGACGCGGCAAGCTAGGCCGCGTTTCGTCATTTTCACCGCGATACGAGTTAGCTAAATCACTCTTTGTAGCGCCAAGGGTGGTCGGTGTTGGCCTCGCAGATCGAAGTTCCCCAGGCTGGCGGGCCGTTTCCCGGGGCCGAGGGGGAGCGGTGACGGAGGCGGGGCCCTTCGGCACCGGGGCGGGGCCCTTCGACCCTGGGTCGTGGGTCGGCGCGCGACGACGGTTGAGCTATGGCACGGTCCCAGGCCGCCGCGCACGAGGAGGGGGCCCCCGCCCCGGCCCCGACACCTGTCCCGGGGGCCGAGGCGGTGCCCGACCGCCGGGCGTCGTGGCTGGCGTGGAAGTCGATCGAGGTCGACGGGGCCACCACCGCCTACGGCGAGGCCGGCACGGGGCGGCCCGTGCTCTTCCTCCACGGGTGGGGGCTCGACCACAAGGCCTACAAGCGCGCGTTGGCGCGGTTGGTGGCGGCCGGGGCCCGCGTGCTGGCACCGGCCCTGCCCGGCTTCGGCGGCAGCGCGCCGATCGCGTCCGACCAGTGCACCATCGAGGGGTTCGGCAACTGGCTGACCCGCTTCCTCGACACGGTGGGCGTCGAGGAGCCGGTGGTGGCGGTGGGCCACTCCTTCGGCGGCGGGGTCGCCATCCGCTTCGCCCACGACCATCCGACACGGGTTCGGGGGCTCGTGCTCGTGAATTCGATCGGCGCGTCGGCCTGGAGCACCCACGACGACGTCTTGCGGTCGATGGCCCAGCGTCCGCTGTGGGACTGGGGGATCCACTTCCCCGCCGACCTGTGGCCGTTGCGACAGGCCCGGCGGGTCTTGCCCGTGATCATCGGCGAGGCGCTGCCCAACCTCGCCCGCGACCCGCGTTCGTTCTTGCGCGTGGCAGGTCTCGCCCGGCACGCAGACCTCACCGGCGAGCTCGACGAGCTCAAGCGCCGCCGGCTGCCGGTGGTCGTGCTCTGGGGCAACCGGGACAGGTTGGTGACGCGTGAGTCGTTCGAGGAGATGTGCAGCGTGCTCGGCGGACCGCACGCCGTCACCGTCGCCGGGACCCATGCGTGGCTCATCGCCGATCCCGACGCGTTCGGCGAGATCATGACCAACGTGGTGGGCCTGGGGGCGGGAGTCCACGAGCTCGACACGGTGGCCGGCCGGCGCCGCTCGTCCCGCTCGACCCGCTCGTCCCGGTCGACCCGCCCGGCCCGCCGCCCGGCCGAGTCCGGTCGCGGCCCGGGCGCCGCAGGCTAGCCCCGGCGGGCCCCGCCGGTCCCGGGGTTAGCATCGCTCGGTGACGACGACGGCGGCACCGTCCGCTCCCCCCGCACCGGCGCCGGCCGTGGACAGAGCCCGCCCGGGGGCGCTCGACCCGCGCCTGTTGCGCATCGCCCGCGCCACCCGCCGCCACCTGGTCCTGTCGGTCGTCATCGGTGTGGTCACGGCCGGGCTCGTCGTGCTGCAGTCCTGGTTCCTCGCCGACGCGGTGGACGGGGCGTTCCTCCGCCACCGCTCGCTCGCCTCCCTACGCGCGCCGGTCGTCGCCCTGCTGGCCGTGATCGTCGGCCGGGCCGCCGTCGGCTGGGCCACCGAGGGGGCCGCGTTCCGTACCTCGGCGCGCGCCAAGTCGCAGCTGCGTGCCGCGCTGGTCGAGCGCATCGCCACCCTCGGCCCCAACGGCATCGAGCGCGGGCGGACCGGCTCGCTCGCCATCTTGGCCACCCGCGGGGTGGACGCGCTCGATGCGTACTTCTCGCGGTACCTGCCCCAGGTCTTCTTGTCGGTGATCGTGCCGTTCACGGTGATCGTCGTCGTCGCCGGCGCGGACTGGATCTCGGCGGTGATCATCCTCGTGACCGTGCCGCTCATCCCGGTGTTCATGGCCCTCATCGGCGTGGCCACTCGGGAGCGGACCGAGCGTCAGGTCCGCACGCTCCAACGCCTGGCCGGGCACTTCCTCGACGTCGTCGCCGGCCTGCCGACGCTGAAGGTGTTCGGCCGGGCCAAGGCACAGGCCGAGGCCATCCGCCAGATCACCGACCGCTACCGGCGCACGACCATGGCCAACCTCCGGGTCGCCTTCCTGTCGTCGCTGGTCCTCGAGCTGCTGGCCACGGTGTCGGTGGCGCTGGTGGCCGTGGCAGTCGGGTTGCGGCTCCTCGGCGGGCACCTGCCGTTCCGGACGGCCCTGTTCGTGCTGGTCCTCGCCCCCGAGGCGTACCTGCCGCTGCGGCTCCTCGGCGCCAACTACCACGCCAGTGCCGAGGGGATGAAGGTGGCCGAGCAGGTCTTCGAGGTGCTCGAGCGCCCGGTGCCCGCCGCCGGCACCCGTACCGACGTGCCCGACCCGGCCGCGGTGGGCCTGTCGGTGCGGGACCTCACCGTCACCTACGCCGGACGGCGCCGCCCGGCGCTGTCGGGGGTGTCGCTGCGGGTGGCACCGGGCGAGGTGCTGGCGGTCACCGGCCCCAGCGGGTGCGGCAAGTCGACGCTGATCGCCGTCCTCCTCAAGATGGCGGTCCCCGACGCCGGCACCGTCACGGTGGGGGACGTGGACCTGGCCGAGCTCGACGCCGACGCGTGGCGTTCGAAGATCGCGTGGGTGCCACAGCGGCCTCACCTGTTCTCGGCGTCGGTGGCGGACAACGTCCGGCTGGGCCGGCCCGGCGCATCCGACGACGAGGTGTGGCAGGCCTTGGCCGACGCGGGCCTCGACGGCGTGGTGCGGGCGCTGCCCGACGGGCTGGCCACGCGCCTCGGTGAGCGGGGAGCGGGGCTGTCCGCGGGCGAGCGCCAGCGTGTCGCCCTGGCCCGCGCCTTCCTGCGCGACGCCCCGCTGCTGCTGCTGGACGAGCCCACCGCCGGCCTGGACACCGCCACCGAGGAGGGGATCCTCCGCACCATCCGGACGATGGTGGCGGCGCGGACCGTGGTGCTCGTCGCCCACCGCCCCAGCCTGCTGCCGATCGCCGACCGGGTCGTCCGCCTGGCCCCGCCGGCGGGCGACGGCGCCGCCGGCGACGAGGGCGAGGACCAGTGAGCGCGGAGCCGGGCGTGCACGACGCCGGGCCGCGGCGCGCCCCGGTCGGCCGCACGCTGGCGGTCGCCCGTCCCGCCGCAGCGCGTCTGGCCCTGGCCACCGCCCTCGGGGCTGGCGCCATCGCCGCCTCCATCGGACTGATGGGCACCTCGGGCTGGCTGATCTCGCGCGCCGCGCAGCATCCGGCCGAGTCCATGCTGGGGCTGGCCATCGTCGGCGTGCAGTTCTTCGGCCTCTCGCGGGGATTCTTCCGCTACGGCGAGCGCCTCGTGGGCCACGACGCCGCCTTCCGCGTCCTCGCGGAGCTGCGCGTCCGCGTGTACCGGCGGCTCGAGGCGCTGGCACCCGTCGGGCTGCCCGCCTTCCGCAGCGGCGATCTGCTGGCCCGTCTCGTCGGCGACGTCGACTCGCTCCAGGACGTCATCTTGCGGGTCATCCCGCCGTTCGTGATCGCGGCGGCGGTGGGGGCGGTCACGGTCGCCCTCATGTGGTGGTTGCTGCCGGGAGCGGGGGCGGTGCTGCTCGTGGCGCTGCTCGTCGCGGCCACCGTCGTCCCGTGGCTCACCGGGGTGCTCGCCCGGCGCAGCGAGGCGCGCCAGGCCACGGCGCGCGGCGAGCTGGCGGCATCGGTCGTCGACCTGCTCGACGGCGCCGCAGACCTCGCCGCCTTCGGCGCCACCGAGGCCCAGCTGGCGCGCATCGCCCGCAGCGACGCCGAGCTCACTGCGATCGCGTCGTCGGCCGCGGGCACCACCGGGATCGGCATCGGGCTGACCACGCTCCTCGCCGGCCTGGCCGCCTGGGGGAGCCTCGTGGTCGGCATCCCCGCCGTGGGCGACGGCCGGCTCGCCGGCGTGGCCTTGGCCGTCGTCGTGCTCGTCCCCCTGGCCGCGTTCGAGCTCGTGGTCGGGCTCCCCGCGGCGACCCAGGCGCTGCAGCGGGCACGCGCCAGCGCAGGCCGCGTGTACGCCGTCACCGATGCGCCCGGGGTGGTCGACGACCCCGCCGAGCCGGCGCCGCTCCCACCGCCGCCCACCGCGCTGGTCGCTCGGGGGGTCCGTGCCCACTACCCGGGTGCGGGGACGCCGGCGGTGGACGGTGCCGACCTCGTGCTGGCACCCGGCCGGCGCCTCGCCCTGGTCGGGCAGAGCGGCGCCGGCAAGTCCGCCCTCGCCGCGGTGCTGCTGCGGTTCCTGCCCTACGACGCCGGGTCGGTGACCCTGAGCGGGGTCGAGCTCGACGCGCTGGCCGGCGACGACGTGCGGGCCCGGGTGGGCCTGGTGACCCAGGACGCGCACCTCTTCGACACCACGCTGGCCGACAACCTCCGCATCGGGCGGCGCGACGCGAGCGACGAAGAGCTTCGGGCGGTGCTGGCCCGGGTCGGGCTCGAAGAGTGGTTGGACCACCTGCCCGAGGGGCTCGGGACCGAGGTGGGCGAGCGGGGCACCAAGCTGTCGGGGGGCCAGCGCCAACGCGTGGCGGTCGCCCGGGCACTCCTCGCGGACTTCGAGGTGCTGGTGCTGGACGAGCCGGCCGAGCACCTGGACCCCGAGGCGGCCGACGCCATCACCGCCGACCTGCTCACGCTGACGGCCGGGCGCAGCACCTTGCTCATCACCCACCGACTTGTGGGACTTAAGTCCATTGACGAGATCCTTGTCATGGACCAAGGTCGAGTCGTCGAACGTGGGTCGCATGACGACCTGTTGGCGGCCGAGGGTCGGTTCGCCGAACTGCGAGGTCGGGAGGCGGCTTCCGGCTGACCGTATGCTCGACGGAGGAGCTCGGAGATGAGCACGAGCCTGGCCCGCTGGCAGTTCGCGATCACCAGCATCTACCACTTCTTCTTCGTGCCGATCACCATCGGCCTGGCGTTCCTGGTCGCGCTGCTCCAGACGATGTGGCACCGCTCCGGCGACGACGACTATCGCCGGCTGACCCGGTTCTTCGGGACGATCCTGCTCATCAACGTGGCCGTCGGCGTCGTCACCGGGCTCGTCCAGGAGTTCGAATTCGGCATGAACTGGTCGGCGTACTCCGCCTACGTCGGCAACATCTTCGGCGGGCCGCTGGCCATGGAGGGCCTCCTCGCCTTCTTTTTGGAGTCGACGTTCCTGGGCATCTGGATCTTCGGGTGGAACCGGCTCCCCAAGCGCGTCCACCTGGCGTGCATCTGGGCGGTCTCGTTCGGCACCGCCATCTCGGCCGCGTTCATCATGGCGGCGAACTCCTGGATGCAGCACCCGGTCGGCTACGTCATGAACACGGCCACCAACCAGCCGCAGCTCAACGACATCTGGGCCCTGTTCACCAACCCTGTGTTCCTCTGGGGCTACGTGCACGTGCTGCTGGCCTCCGCCATCACCGGGGCGCTCGTGATGCTGTCGATCTCGGCCTGGCACCTGCGTCGCCAGCACCACGTGGAGTCCTTCCGGCGCTCCGCCACCATCTCGCTGATCGTCCTCGTCCCGGCCGCGATCCTCATCGTCTTCGTCGGCAGCGAGCTCGGCGTCATCGAGGCCAAGTACCAGCCGATGAAGATCGCGGCGGCCGAGGCGCAGTGGAACGCCTGCCAGCCTTGCTCGTTCTCCCTGTTGCAGGTGGGCGGCGCGAGCGCGACCCAACCGACGAAGATCCTCAAGGTCCCCCACGCCCTGTCGGTGCTGGCCACCAACTCCTGGAACGGCAAGGTGGAGGGGCTCACCCAGCTGAACCAGCAGTACCAGGCGAAGTACGGGCCGGGGAACTACATCCCGAACGTCTTCATCCAGTACTGGTCCATGCGGGTGATGGCGTACCTGGCCGTGCTGGTGCTCGTCTTCGCCGTGGTGGGTCTGGTGCTGATCCAGCGCAGAAAGCTCGAGCACTCGCGGCGGTGGCTGGCACTGGGTGTGTGGGCCGTGATCACGCCGTTCCTCATGAACCTCACCGGGTGGATGCTCACCGAGAACGGCCGCCAGCCCTGGATCGTCCAGGGCCTCATGCTCACGTCGAAGGGCGTCTCCCCGTCGGTGTCGGCCACCGACGTGTGGATATCGCTCGTCGTCTTCCTCCTCGTCTTCATCGGGCTCGGGATCGCGGACGGCTGGCTCATGATCCGCTACGGCCGCAAGGACCTGACCGAGGAGACCGCGCACGGGCCGACGGGCGAGGGCGGCGAGGGCACCGGCACGACCGAGGGCGCCGACGAGATGGCGCTCGTCTACTAGGAGGGGAATGCGGTGGCGACGTTCTGGTTCATCATCGACGTCATCTTCTGGGTCGGCTTCTTCATCCTGGAGGGCTTCGACTTCGGCGTCGGCGCGCTGCACTCGGCGGTGGGCAGGACCGAGACCGAGCGCCGGGTGGCGGTCAACTCGATCGGCCCGTTCTGGGACGGCAACGAGGTCTGGCTGATCGTGGCCGGCGCCGTGATCTTCGCCGCGTTCCCGCTGTGGTACGCCACGATGTTCTCGACCTTCTACCTGGCGCTGATCCTGGTGCTGGCGGCGCTGCTGGTGCGGGGCGTCTCCTTCGAGTGGCGGTCCAAGGACATCGACCCGCGCTGGGTCGGGACCTGGCGCTGGAGCCTCACCCTGGGGAGCGTGTTGCTGCCCCTGTTGATCGGCGTGGCCCTCGGCGACCTGCTCTGCGGCCTGCCCATCGACGCCGCCCACCAGTTCACCGGGAACTTCTTCACCCTGCTCCAGCCCTACGGGCTCTGGACCGGGGTCACGTTCCTGGCCCTGACCCTGGTATCGGGCGCGACGTTCCTCGCCATCAAGACCACCGGAGTCGTCCAGGAGCGGGCCGCGTCGCTGGCCCCGCGCCTGGGGTGGGTGGCCACCGCGCTGGTGCTGGGCTTCGCCGTCTGGACCGGGGTTGTCACCTCGAGCGGGGTGGTGCCGAGCCTGATCGACGGGATCGCGGTGCTGGCGATCGCCGGGGCCTCCTGGGCCTCGAGCCAGCGGGCGGACGGCTGGGCCTTCGCCTCGGCCTCCATCGCGACCGCGGCGACGGTCACGCTCCTCTTCGCGAACCTCTACCCGCACGTGATGGTGTCGAGCACGAACGCCGCGTATACGCTGACGGTGCACGGCACCGCCAGCCCGCCCTACACGCTGAAGGTGATGACCGTCGTGGCGGTGATCTTCACGCCCTTCGTCCTCGCCTACCAGGCGTGGAACTTCTGGGTGTTCCGCAAGCGGCTGGCCTCGTCCGGCGCCGAGGTGGCCGGCCCTCCGGCGTCGGGGTCGACGTCGACGCAGGCAGGGTCGCCGAGCTGAGTCAGCGCGACAGCGGCACCCGCCAGACCAGGCGCGTGCCGCGCCCGCCGTTGGGGCCGACCTCCATCGACCCGCGGTGGCTGGCGGCCCGCGCCCGCAGGTTGGCCAGGCCGCTCGAGCGGGTCGTGTCGCCCATGCCCACGCCGTCGTCGGCGACCGACACCACCAGGTCGTCGCGGGCCTCGACGCGCACCTCGACGACCGTCGCCCCCGCGTGGCGGGCAACGTTGGACAGCGCCTCGCGGACCACGGCGAGGAGGTCGGGCACCAGGCGCTCGGGCACGGTGGTGTCGAGGGGGCCCTCGAACTGCAGGCGGGGCTGGAAGCCGAGGGACTTGGCCGCCTGCGACGTGACGTCGAGGATCCTCGAGCGGGTGCTCGCCTCGACCTTGGTCGTGGCCCGCAGCTCCAGCGAGAAGATGGCCGAGCGCACCTCGCGGATGGTGGCGTCGAGCTCCTCGACCGACTCGGCGATCCGGTCCCGGGCGCGGGACTCGGCGATCGAGTTGGACGCGGCCTGCAGGCCCATGCCCACCGCGAACAGGCGCTGGATGACGTGGTCGTGCAGGTCGCGGGCGATGCGCTCCCGGTCGGCCACCACCGCCAGCTGCTCCATGTCGGCTCGCACTCGGGCCAGGTCGAGGGCGAGGCCGGCCTGGCCGGCGAAGTGCTCGATCAGCTGGCTGTCCTCGGGCGCGAACTGCTCCCGGCCACGGCTGCGGGCCACGGCCAGGACCCCGGCGACGCCCCGCGACGTCGTGAGCGGCACGCAGACGAGCGGGCCGATGGCGACGCGGTCGATCAGCGCCGCCCATTCGCCCTCCTCGGCGGCGACGTCCTCGGACACGATGGAGCCGCCCGCGGCCAGCACCTGGCCCAGCAGGGAGCGGTCGACGGGGAACTCGACGCCGATGAAGGGCTCGGAGAGCTCGCCCATCCCCGCGGTCACACGCACGAGGCCGGGGTCGTCGGTGGGCACGGTGATGGTCACGCTGTCGGCATCGGCCAGCTCCGCGGCGCGTCGCACGATCAGCTCGAGGGAGTCGTCCAGCGAGGAGACGGCCAACAGCGCCAGGCGGATCTCGGCGATGGCCTCGAGCCAGCGCTCGCGGCGCTGCGCGTAGACGAGCAGCTGGCGCAGCTCGGCCTCGGCCCGGCGGCGGTCCGAGATGTCGCGCATGAGCGCCGCGAACCCGGTTGGCTGACCCTGGCGGTCGCGCACCAGCGACAGGCGCATCGACACCTCGACCGCCGATCCGTCGGCCCGGATCCGCTGCGTGTCGACCGGCGCGATCCGCGCCCCGGCGCGCACGCGGGCCATCGCCTCCTCCGCCTCGGCCCGCAGCGCGGCCGGGACCAGACGCCAGACGGGGCGCCCGACGATCTCCTCCGCCTTGTAGCCGAGCAGGTACTCGGCGGCGGGGTTCCAGCTCGTCACGGTGCCGTGGAGGCTCATGGAGACGATGGCGTCGTCCGAGGACGAGACGATGGCCGACAGGCGAGCCCGCGCCTCCCACTCGGCGCGCCGCTCGGTCAGGTCGCGTACCGCCGCCAGCGTGAGGGGCCGCTCGGGCACGCCGAGGGGCGCGAGGGAGACGTCGACGGGGAACTCCGTCCCGTCGCTGCGCCGCGCCCACAGCTCGAGCCCCGCCCCCATCGGCCGCTGGGTCGGCTCGACCGTGTAGCCCCGGCGGTGCGCGGCGTGGTCGGCGCGGAAGCGGTCGGGGACCAGGCTGTCGACGGTCAGGCCCCGGAG
>Ga0187770_10002484_pt1 | contig 10310 bp, 8 predicted proteins | sample 0116_SJ02_MP02_2_FD_133154 | JGI IMG/M metagenome (GOLD analysis project Ga0187770, IMG submission 133154) | Tropical peat soil microbial communities from peatlands in Department of Meta, Colombia - 0116_SJ02_MP02_20_MG | ecosystem: Environmental > Terrestrial > Soil > Wetlands > Peat | place... | reverse complement strand
TCGACCGCTGCTACTTTCACTCCGTGTACTTTCGTGAGCCGGGCGGCGTCCTGTTCGAGCTGGCCACCGATCCGCCGGGATTCTCGATCGACGAGCCCGCGGCAACGCTCGGTGAGAGCCTCAAACTCCCGCCTTGGCTCGAGCCCCATAGGGAAAAAATCGAGCACGCTCTCCCGCCGATTCAGATTCACAAAGCGTCGGCCTGAGGCGCGGCGGCTTTGCGCCACCATTGCCGGTCGGAGCCAGGGGAGATAAGGCGGGACCCCGAAGCTACGCGGGCTTAGCAGGCTGCCGAAAAACCCTCCGGGACTGTCATCCTGAGGAGCCGCAGGCGACGAAGGATCTCTGTAGTTGCCTGGTCTCAGAACTGCGGAGATTCTTCGCTTCGCTCAGAATGACACCATCCGAGGGTCTTTCAGCAGACCTGTCTGAGGTGCAGAAACGTGCACGATCCCCATCGTAACCAACCTGTGCGGGTGAGAGGACGGTCGCTCGATTCCGCCCGGGCGGCGGTCATTCTGGTTCACGGCCGCGGGGCCTCGGCCCAGGACATCCTCAGCCTTGCCGACGAGTTGGGCAATCCGGAATTTGCTTACCTTGCTCCCGAGGCCGCGGGGCACACGTGGTACCCGCATTCCTTCCTGTCGCCCCTCGCGCAAAACCAGCCGTGGCTGGACTCAGCGCTCAGCTTCCTGGGAAGAATCGTGGCGCGCGCGCTGGCGGCCGGAATCCCTCGCCACAAGGTATTCGTGCTTGGATTCTCGCAAGGCGCGTGCCTCGCTGCAGAATTCGTGGCTCGAAATCCCGCCCGCTATGGCGCCCTCATTGCCTTCACCGGAGGGCTCATCGGGCCGCTGGGAACCCGCTTCAATTACCCTGGCGAGCTGTCGGGCACTCCCTGCTTCTTTGGCGCCGGTGACCCCGATCCACACGTTCCTTGGGAACGGGTTCAAGAGTCTGCCTCGGTATTCTCGACGCTGGGCGGAGTGGTGACGTTGCGACGTTACCCGGGCCTCCCGCATACGATCAATCAAGACGAAATCGAACAGGCCAAGCAACTCCTGGCCCTTCCGCCGGAATCCCTCGGTCCGCAAACTGACTAAGAGCGCGAGCTTCTTCTCGAGGCGCCAAGAAAAGATCCACCTCGGAGTCACGTAGGAGCGGGCGGCGCTCGCCCCAAGGCCGAGGCGCCGCCTCGGCCCTACAGCTCTGTGACCTCTGTGGTGAATGCTTTTGGCGACAGAAGAAAGGGCAGGCAATGGCGGTTCCAAGGCCCGCCGCCTCCTCATATGTGGCTCTTGGCGCGATGTGTCAAAATGCTACACTTTGGCCCGAGTTTTCACATTGTGAAAATTTCTCTTCAACCTAACCCCATGATTCCATTGCCTTAAAAATAAATATTCACATCCTTTCCACCTTTTCCCACCCTTCCATTTCCTTCTGATAGGCTAGTAGGTTCAGCATCCGGGCGGAGCGCCGTCGCGCCCCCGGCGGAAAAGGAAAGCCGAGGCCTCACGCGCCGAGCCCGGAGGCAACTCAGTGAACTCCCCGCCTTGCTAAGGAGGGGAGCCTGGGACAAACGCCCCTCCTTGGTTAAGGAGGGGGCAGAGGGTGGTTGAGCTTTCTTCCACCACCCCCCACCCCTCCTCCATCGAGGAGGGGAGCCTGAGACAAGGAGAATGATCATGGCAACTGAAAACGACAATGCCAACCCTGGGAAACCGCGCAGCGCAAATCCCAAATCCCAAATCCCCAATAAGTCCACCGGCCCGCGCACGGCGGCGGGCAAGCGCCGCTCCCGCCGCAACGCGCGCAAGCACGGCCTCTACTCCACCGCCGACTTCCTCTGGAGCGCGGCCGTGGCCATGGGGGAAGACCCGCGCGAGTACGGGCGTCTGCTGGAGGGCCTGATCAAGGCGCGGCGGCCCGCCGACGCGCTGGAGATGGCGCTGGTGGAAGAGATCGCGCTGCTGTTCTTGAAGAGGATGCACCTGGAGAGGACGGAGTTGGCGATCCAGGTGTGCAACCTGCGCAAGCACGACCTGGAGCGGCGCAAGCTGTTCATCGAAGTGGGGCATGGGATCAGCAACACGTCGCAGTCCGAGAGGCGCGAGAAGGGCCTGCGCACCTGCCTGGACGCGCCGGGCAAGTTCGAGCAGACGCTGGGCATCCTGAACCTGCTGGTGGAGATGGTGGAGAAGAACGATTTCTGCCCCCGGTTTCAGGACTGCCTGTACACCCTGTACGGGGCGGAGCCGAGCTTGCGCGGGGCGGGGATGTTGCATACCTACATGAGGCTGACGAAAATGCAGCCGGGGGGACAGGAATTCGAAGACGCCAAGAACATGATGAGGTCGTGGCTGGGGGAAGAGGGCAAGGACGTGCTGGAGCACTACGAACTGTTCCTGCACGAGCACGTGGAGGGGACGCGGGCGGCGCGGCTGGCGGCCACGGCGCCCTCGCACGCGCAGTGGGCGATCATCATCCGGCAGGAGAATGCGCTGCATCGGCAACTGGAACGGAAGATACGCTTGCTGATGGAGATCCAGGAGGCGCGGAAGCGGGGAGAGCAGGAGTTTCTGGATCGCTTTGAAGCCTCGTTGCACCGGAAGCCTTCGGGAGGAGCGGGCGGCGGGGGGCAGTGGGGGGTGTTAGGGGCGACGCGCCTGGTCGCCCCAACGCAGGGCGCCGCACTGGCGCATGGTGCCGGGCCGGCGGCGCTCCACGAGGGTCAGGCTGTAGGGGCGACGCGGTGCGTCGCCCGCACGCGGGGTGCGCAGGCTGTAGGGGCGAGGCGCCGCCTCGCCCCTACGCAGGGGTGTCTGAAGGCGGCGGGTGGGTGCGGGAACGCCAGAAACCCAAAAAAGATGTTAAATCGACGGAACGAACTCAAGGTTCTGTTGGAAACAAAGGGGTTATCAAACGACGCCTGCACAAAACGAACTGCGTTTTGCGCACCAAAAGCCGCCTTTAGAGCACAAAAAGGCGGCTTTTCAATCTGCATTCCCGGCTTCGAGCGGGTTGTCATCCGTGGCCCGTGCCGCCAATTGGGCCCGGCGTAGGGCCGAGCGTCCGTCAGCCGACGGATCGCCCCAGGCCCAACGCCGCTCGCCCTATGGCCGAACGCCGTTTGCGCTGCTTTGTTTTCTCGCGCAGGCTGTTTTTCCGTGTTCTCTGCGGCCAAGAAAAGGCCTAACACGGAGGTCACGGAGGCCCTCTGTTCTCTGGGTGAAGGCTCTTAGGGCCACGGAGGGCACGGAAATGTCGGTTTTGGTTTCGGCTGCGGCGCGGTGCGCCACTCCCCGCGCAAAGCGGCGGCTTCTCATCGTCTTTTAGTTGCGCTAGAATACGGCGCGGCATTACGGATTATGCATTCCAACTTCTACAAGACGGGCTTGGCCCTGTGTCTGGGGACCCTTTTCGCCGGCTCGATCCTTCAAATGCTGCGCGGCGTGTCCTTCCCGGCAGGCGGTTCCGCGAGCGACTGGGGGCTCGATGACGCCTACATTTCTTATCGCTACGCCGAAAACCTGGTGCGCGGCGAGGGACTGGTTTTCAACCACGGCGAGCGCGTGGAAGGCTATTCCAATTTTCTTTATGTGTTGGCGGTGGCGCCCGCCTTCGGGGTGACAGACCGGGATGGCGTGTACTTCTTTTCTGTGTTCTTGAATATCCTCTGTGCCCTTGCAGCGCTGTGGCTCTTCAGCGAGCATCTTCGCCGCAACCTCGGAGCGCGCGCGGCGCTCGGGGGGTCTCTGCTTTTCGCGCTCTGCCTTCCGCTATGGGCCGCGGCAGGTACGGGGCTCGAAACCTGCCTGGTTCTGCTCATCGGCATGGCTATTTGGGTCTCGGTCGAGCGTGCAGCCGTTAATCCGACACGGGGGAACACCCTTACGCTCGCCGGGTTGAGCGTGCTCTCGCTTCTGGCGCGGGTCGACGGATTCCTTATCCCGGCCATCGCCATTCTCTACCTGGCGCTGAAGCGCCGCTTCCGGCCCGCCCTGGCCTGCGGGCTGGCGCTGGCGGCCGGCCAGGGGCTCTACGAACTTTGGCGTCTGGCCTACTACGGCGCGCTGCTTCCCACCAGCTACTACATCAAGGTGGCGGGCCCCATTCTCGAGCGGCTCAGGCATGGCGCGGTGGAGTTCAGCAAGATCGCCATCCTCGAGGGCTTGTTGCCGTACGTCCTGCTCCTGCTGCTGTTGGCCGTGGAATTGGTTTATCGGTTTTACAAGCGCCAGCGCGAGTCCTTCTATCCCTTCCGTTTCGAGATTCTCTTTGCCCCGCTTTGGATCGCCTATTGGTTGTACATTGGCGGCGACCACTTCTGGGACAGGTTCCTGGTCATCCTCTTTCCGCTGGGCATCTTCGCTCTGCTCTCCGCCTACAAAAGTGTCTCCAACCCGCGCGTGGCGATGTATGGACTCCTTTTTCTCGCTGCCCTCCAGGTGGGCACGCCCTGCTTCTATGATCCTCGTTTTGATTTCGGCCCCAAAACGTTCGATAGCTGGATCGGGACGGGAAAGTCTTTGGGAGAGAAGTATCCGGGAAGGAGCGTGGCGGTGGCCGGCTTGGGAAAAATACCGTTCTTCTCGGGTTTGTATACCCACGACATGATGGGGCTTGCGGATCCCGTCATCGCTCACCTGCCCGTGTCCGCTGCTTACTTTGACCCCGGCCACCTCAAGTACGATCCGGACTACACCCTGTCGCGAAGACCCGACCTAATCGCCCTCAGCATCTACCCCAACCGGGATCTGGCCTTCGGTTTGTCGAGAGCAAAATACCAGGGGGCAGGTTACCACCTCGAGTATTTGGTGGATACACGCCGGCCGCCGCATCCCGGGCCGCACATCCTGGAAGTGGGGAGGCTGGATGAGGGTTCACTGCACAGCTTGATCGTGGCGGGATACGATATGGCGGTGCTGGAACGGAAGCGGCAATAGGCCAGTTAATTAGGCTACTCACAGCCGTGTGGACTTTCAGGTCCGCGCTTCCCCCGCAGCGCCTCATTCCCGCGAGGTTGGTCCTCCGCGCAAGCGGGGGAGCGGGAGTCCTCCGCCCCGCCACGCACCCCCGCCTCCGCGGGCGTGACGGAGTGAGGGGCTGTGAGATTGGCGGCGATGGCAATGGCCACCCGGCCTTCCACAAGCTCCGGGCAAGCTCTACGCGGGGGTGACCGGGGTGCGCACGATGCGCATCTGCTTCAGCACCTTCTCGGCGCTGGAGTAGTACTCGGCCGGATGGGGGCGGGAGCGAATCCACTCCGCATATTGGAGAACGCCCTGTTCCACCGTGACGCTAGGGCTCCAGCCCAGAGCACGGAGCTTGGAACTGTCCGCCATGAGGTGGCGGACATCGGCGGGGCGATACTCGCCCGGCGTGACGGGTTCGACGCTGGCCTGGTAGGCCGCGCGCAGCAGGCGGGCGAAATCCTCCACCGTAGTCCCTCGCCCCGTGCCCACGTTGAACACCTGGAAATTCGCCTCCGCATTCTCCATCGCCAGGAGGTTGGCCCGCGCCACGTCTTTCACGAATACGAAGTCGCGCCTCTGGTGGCCGTCCTCGTAGAGGACAGGTGGAGCGTTGTTGAGCAGGCGGGTGGAGAAGATGGAGCAGATGCCGGTGTAGGGGTTGAAGATCGATTGTCGCGGGCCGTAAGTGAGGGAGTAGCGCAGGGCGACGGCGGGCAATCCCCATTCCCGCCCCAGGGCCAGCGTCAGCCGCTCCTCGAAATACTTGGTGAGCGCGTAAAGGCTCGAGAGCTTCAGGGGCGCTTCTTCCTCGATCGGGATACCCTGGGTCGGCGACGAGCACTTGGGGCACTTCACTTCCCATTCCTGGCGCTCGAACTGTTGGAGGGGCCGCGGTTGCGGGTAACAAGGCCCGCAGTTGGGGCACAGGTATTTGCCTTCTCCATAAACAGCCTGCGAAGATGCCGTAACTATTTTCTGAATATCCAGCCGCCGGGTGCGGATGACCTCGAAGATGCGAGCCATGCCGCAGGCGTTCACGTCCGTCATCTTGGTGAGCTCGGGGGCGAAGCCGCCATAGGCCGCCTGATGGAAAACCACGTCGATGCCCTCGAGCGCGCGTTCCACCTCGTCGAGGTTGCGCAGGTCACCGAGTTGAAACTCGGCCTCCTTGGGGATCCATGGGGGTTTGCCCTCGAGATGCGTCGCGGGTTCGAGGTTGTCGAAGATGCGCACCTCGTAGCCCTTCTCGAGCAGCAGATCGACAAGGTGCGAGCCGATGAGCCCCGCCCCGCCGGTAACCAGTGCCCTCATCGTTTCCTCAAAATCTTCGGACAGGGACGCCGCATTTCAGTCCTTGATTCCGAAGCGCAAATAGAACAGCGGCTTCAAGTTGGTGAACCAGTCGCGCAGGCGAACTTTGGTGTACGACCGATCCTGCGACGGGCGATAAATCTTCGAAACGGGAACTTCCTTGATGCGATACCCCAGGGCATTGACTTTGTAATGAAGATAAAACTCGACCTCATAGGAATGCCCCAGCCATTCCTGCGCCCAACGGATGCGCTCGTCCCGCAGGATGGAAGTGCGGTAAGCGCGGAAGCCATTGGTGCAATCGGTGAGGCGGCGCCATAGAAAGAGCGAAAACGTCCAGGTAAAGAGCCGCATCGCCCAGAGCCGGTGGCTTGGCAAACCCACGCTCTGGCCGCCGGAGAGAAAGCGCGAGCCCTGCACATAGTCGGCTGCGCCGGCGCGAATGGGCTCGAGCAGCCGATGGATCTCGCCGGGATCATCCTTCCCGTTGCCAGCCATGATCACAAAGACGTCGAATCCCCTTTCCAGCGCGTAGTGGTAGGCGGTGCGGATGGCGTCGCCGCACCCTTGCCGCGTGGGGTGCCGCAGGACGGTGCAGTAGGGGTATCGGCGGAGGATTTCCGGGGTGCGGTCAGTCGAGCCGTCGTCCACGGCCACGAGTTCCTGGATGATCTCGGCCTCGAGCACCGGCTTGAAGCGCTCGAGCAGCGGGCCAATCTGGTCCTGCTCGTTCGTGACGGGAAGGAATGTGATGACTCGGATCGCCATGCTTTAACGGGCGCGGGGCCTGGGCCGCGGCAGGTTACGGAGCGGGCGCGCGGGATTCCCGGCCACGATCGTGTAGGGCTTCACGTCGCGAGTCACCACGCTGCCGGCGCCCACCAGGGCGCCCTCGCCGATGGTAACGCCGCAGAGAATCACCGCGCCGCTGCCGATGGAAGCGCGCCGGCAGACACGCGTCGGGACAACCTTCCAGTCGGCCTCGATTTCGAGTACTCCGCCGGCCGTCACGGCCACCGGATAGCGGTCATTGATGAACACCACGTGGTGCCCGATGAAACACTCGTCATCAATGGTCACGCCTTCGCAGATGAAGGTGTGGGAGGAGACCTTGCAGTTCTTTCCCACCCGCGCCCCCTTCTGCATCTCGACGAAGGCTCCGACCTTCGTCCCGTCGCCGATGGCGCAACCGTAAAGGTTGACGAACCCGAAGATCTTCACTCCTCGTCCCAGCTTGACGTCCGGCGCGATGCGCGAAAAGTCGGGGGCGGGTTGAGCGCGCTTCATACCGGAATCCTCGCGCCCTGGGCGGCGAGCGAGCGGGCCGCGGCTTCGAGCAGACGCACCACCATGAGTCCGGCTTCCGCGTTGGTCCAGGGCGTTTTCTTCAGGCGCACACATTCGACGAAATGCGCGCACTCGGTGGAAAGCGCCTCGCGAAACTCGAGCTTGGGGGCTCGCATGTCGCCCGTGCGGTAGTCCACCAGCACGCCGTAGATGCCTTCGCGCGTGCTGACCGTCACGCCCGAGTCGTACACGCGCACCTTCTCGCTCGGCTCCATGTCGTCATAGACCAGCATGCGCCGGTCCCCCCCGATCAATACCTGGCGAATCTTCACCGGCGAGAGCCAGTTCACGTGCACGTGGGCGATGAAATGATTGGGGAACTGCACCGTCAGGTAGGCCATGTCCGCGAAGCCGCTTCCGGTGTGATCGGACCCCATCGCAGAAACACACTTGGGACGCTCTTTGACGAGATGCATCAGGATGGAGAAGTCGTGCGGCGCCAGATCCCAGAGCACGTCGGTGTCGTGTTGAAAGAGGCCCAGGTTAACGCGCACCGAGTCGAAGTAATACAAGTTCCCCAGTTCGCCGGCCTCCACGATCTCTTTGATCTTTCGCACGGCGCCCGTGTAAATGAAAGTGTGGTCGACCATCAAGACCAACCCTTTTTTCTGGGCTAAATCCAACAGCTCCTCGCCCTCGCGTACGCTCGCCGCCATGGGCTTTTCCACCAGCACGTGCTTGCCGTGCTCCAGCGCCGGCTTCACCAGGGAATAGTGGGTGGCGACCGGCGTGGCGACGACCACCGCGTCCAGCGTCTCATCGTTGAAGAGGTCGCTCGCATCGGCGGTGACGCTTGCCTGGGGATGGCGTTTCTTGGCGAGGCTGCGGCACTCGGCGCGCAGGTCGGCGCACCACACCACGTCAACCCCGTCGGTCTGGGCAAAGTTGCGGACCAGGTTCGGACCCCAATAGCCGTATCCAATCACGCCGACACGCATACTCCCCCTTGGGCCCGGATGAGTTTGGGCGTGCGAAAACAATATGATATGTGCGTCATTTCCGCAAGTGGAAGAGTAGCGTACAAAGAGAGTAGCGCTGACCCCGCAGGGCGGGGTCAGCAGCAGGGGAAGACCATGTTATAACTCGAGGACCTGGCGCAGCCCTTCCTCAACCGCTTTGAGGTGATCTGTGGAAACGGTGTCCAGCCGCTTCTGCAATCGCTCCTTCGAGACGGCGCGAATCTGATCGACAACCGCGACCGCAGGCTGACCGGAGCACTCAATGGGGACGAGAAGAGGCGGCTCGGCGTCCGCCGATGTGGACAGAGGAATAATGACGACGGTCCTGCGGTATTCATTGACAACGTTCGTGGAAAGCACTAGGCAGGGGCGAGTTTTCCTAATCTCTGGCCCGAGGGTGGGATCGAGGCGCACCCACCACACGTCGCCGCGCCTTGGCGTCACTCCAGGGCTGATGGATTTTGTCGCAGAGGGCATCGAACTCCTTCTCAATGGCTTGAACCTCGAGGTCGCGATTGGCGACTTCACAGGCACGGATAAGCTGCTGATCACGCTCCTGGAGCTTTTCAGCAAGAGCTTGCGCCAGATAACGAGAGCGACTCCTGGGCGCAACCCTTCTGGCAAACTGGTCGGCCAAATTATCGGGCAGTGTGAAGGTCATCTTTCGTGTTGCCATATACACATACTACCATCTAGCTACAACTTCCGCAAGCTGCTGGGCGGCGTATTGTACCTGCTCGTCCGTCATCTCAGGAAAGAAGGGCATGCTGAGGACTCGCTCGCAGGCGCGCTCGGCGTGAGGGAAGCTGCCCGGTGGCAATCCGAGGGCCGCGAAAGCGGGCTGCAAATGGAGGGGGCGAGGGTAATGGACGTGGGTGTGGACTCCGCGCGCTTCCAGCGCCGCGCGCACCGCGTCGCGCCGCTCGAGGTAAACCACGAACAGGTGGTACACCCTCTCCTCTCGAGGATCGAGCGGGGGAATCTCGACCTTGCTGCCCTGCAAGGCGCTGCGGTAGAGAGCGGCGATGGCCTGGCGCCGCGCGTTCCATTGCTCCAGCCGCTTCAACTTGACCCGCAGGACAGCCCCTTGGAATCCCTCCATGCGGTAGTTGTAGCCGATTCTTTCGTGCGTGTAGGGACCGCTCTGGCCATGGTTGCGCAAGGTTCGGGCCAACTCGGCGATCCTTGCGTCGTTGGTGGTAAGCGCTCCGCCTTCGCCATAGGCGCTTAGATTCTTGCTCGGATAAAAGCTGAAGGTGGCAGCATGGCCGATGCTTCCCACGCGCCTGCCCCGATAACGCGCGCCGTGCGCCTGGCAGGCATCCTCGAGCACGGCCAAGCCGTATTGGCGCGCGATTTCCAAGATGGGCTCCATCTCCGCAGGGCGTCCGTACAGATGAACCGGGAGAATGGCCGTGGTCTTCTTGGTAATGGCCGGCTCGATGAGAGCGGGATTCAGGTTTGCCGTTTTCGGATCGATGTCCACAAAAACCGGCTTGGCGCCGGCGTAACAAATGGCCGCAGCGGTGCCGATGAAGGTGTTGGGAGTGGTAATCACTTCGTCGCCAGGCTTCACTCCCAGAGCCAGCAAAGCCAGGTGCAGGGCGCTTGTGCCGGAGTTCAACGCAACGCAGAATTTGGCTTCGCAGTAGGCGGCGAATTCCTTTTCGAATTCACTCACCTCTTCTCCCAGGACGAACGACGTGTTATGGCACAC
>Ga0187770_10002482_pt1 | contig 10310 bp, 9 predicted proteins | sample 0116_SJ02_MP02_2_FD_133154 | JGI IMG/M metagenome (GOLD analysis project Ga0187770, IMG submission 133154) | Tropical peat soil microbial communities from peatlands in Department of Meta, Colombia - 0116_SJ02_MP02_20_MG | ecosystem: Environmental > Terrestrial > Soil > Wetlands > Peat | place... | reverse complement strand
CAGCTGCGGGAAGGAAGTTACGGAGGACTTCGGCTACTGTCCCTTTTGCGCGACACCGCTGAAGTCGTTCTGCCCGTCATGCAAGAGGGAGCTCAAGGCGGGTTACGTGGCATGCCCCTACTGCGGCTTCAGGCTTGGAGCAGGAACGCCTGCGAAGCAGCTCTATCGAAAGGGAGGAAAATCCATGTTCCTCCGAGTCCTTACGGTCCTCACATTTGTCGGCGGGATAATTGATGTTGTTCAGGGTGCGAACGAGGGGACCTTCCAGTTCGCGAACTACACGTACCCCCCTATTCCTGACGCGGCGCGCTATTTGGCCCTGCTTCAGGTCCCACTCGGAATCCTAGTGGTCGTCATAGGGGTCATCGAGTTTTTCATCGTGTACGGCCTTGTATACGGGAAAGCATTCTCAAGGAGATACCTCCTGAAGTTGGCTGGCCTCACGTTCCTACTGTCCGTCGTGATGCTCACCATCGATGCGGCCATGTCCACCATCTTCAGCCTGCCATCCGCCATCTTCTCGTTCGACATCTTCTTTGTCGTTTGGACCTTCTTCTTATTGGCAATCACTAATCGCTACGTGAGCCAGCAGGAGGTCAGGGAGATCCTCCGGGCTACTGCGGCCCCCAATCGTCCTGACCTCGACCTCCTCTTGCCCACGGAAAGAAACAGGTTGCCCCGAACCGGCCGCTGAACGACGACAAGTTTCTCGCCGAAGAGCTGGCTAACCCAACGTCTAGCACGTGCACGAACGCTCCAGGGGTAGGAAGGCACTAGGCAGCCGCTCTCGCTACGACAACAACCGAAGGCGTCCGAGTGCAGCTGTTGCCTCCTGAGTCGCCCTATTGAGGTGCAATCAACTTGTCAACCGGTTGTGAGGCAATTGGTACGTGGAGATCGATGTCGGTGCTCCAGCCCCCAGTGCAAGGGAGATGGCCAGCAAGCTGACAGAACCCAGAGCATATATCCTGTCCTTGGCAGCCTTGACGAGGATGTCCTCCGAAGAAGTCGTACGCGTCGCACAGCAGAGGGGTTTCTTCTTCAAGACCGCTCCCAGCTACCCCAATGCGCCGGCTGGATTCCTTGACTACGGGCCTCTGGGGGTGGCCCTCAAGGCCAGAATCGTCGAGCTCTGGCGGCGGATGATCGTAAAGCGGGATGGCATGCTCGAGATAGACGGGGCCCAGATTCTCCCAAGGGCCGTTTTCGAGGCATCTGGCCATCTCTCCAGCTTCACCGACCCCCTGGTGAGATGCTCGAAGTGCGGTTCTGTCTACAGGCCGGACAAGCTCCTCGAAGAGAAGACGGGGAAGGCCGTCCCCGAGAAGCTGAGCGACGCAGATTATGACTCCCTTATGGCAAAGGCGGGGGTAAGGTGCTCAAAGTGTGGTTCGAGTCTCTCTGGCACTACCCGGTTCAACATGATGTTCAGGGTGGGAATAGGGCCAGCTGGGGAGGATGCCTACCTCCGTCCCGAAACATGCCAGAGCATATTTGTCGATTTCCCGCTCCTCTACAAGACCCAGAGGGCGAAGCTCCCCATAGGGATGGCCCAGGTGGGGAGGAGCTTCAGGAACGAGATAGCCCCTCGGCAGGGGCTCCTCAGGTTAAGGGAGCTCAACCAGGCTGAGGTCGAAGTGTTCTTCAACCCGAAGAAGGCGGACGCCCCTGCCTTCGAATGGGCGAAGGGGGATGTCCTCTCGTTCAGGATGCCTGACGGCAAGGACGCCCAGATGAGCGTCGGCGATGCTCTGCGAACCGCCGTCATTCCCAACATGCTGATCGGACATTATCTTGCGCTAATTACGAGGTTCTACGAAGCGACAGGGGTGCCCAGGAGCTCTCAGCGGCTGAGGGTACTGTCTGACGAGGACAGGGCCTTTTACTCGAAAGCGGCCTACGACCTGGAGGTCAAGATAGGAGCTGGGTGGCTCGAGCTTGTCGCCTGCAATTACAGAGGGGACTACGATCTCGGAGGGCACGCGAAAGCGAGCGGCACAGACTTTACGGTCGAGGACGGCGGGGAGAAGGTCCTTCCCCACGTTTTCGAGCTTTCGCTCGGTGTTGATAGAAGCACCTACGTGGCAATGGAGCTCTCCATGAAAGGGGAGGGGGACCGGAGGACTCTAGCCCTGAAGCCCTACCTGGCACCGGTCCAGGCCTGCGTCTTTCCGCTTGTGAACAAGGACGGGCTCCAGGAGGCGGCAAGGTCAGTGGCGGCGGAGCTGCGCGAGGGCTTCGACGTCTTCTACGACGAATCGGGTTCCATCGGGAGGAGGTACGCCCGGGCTGACGAATCGGGGGTGCCCGTATGCCTTACTGTAGACTACGACACCCTGAAGGACAACACGGTGACCCTCCGGGACCGGGACACCAGGAAGCAGGAGCGCGTTGGCGTGCCCGACCTGGCCGCGAGGCTCGGCACCATCACAAGGTTCCCTAGATCAGAGGGGCAAGCGCCAGAAACGTAGCGTAGGCGGCGGCCGCGCCTGCAATCGTCGACAGGACATTCACGATGTTGTTTTCTATGTACCACTTCCCCTGGGTGGCCTTCGTCCTTTCCCCGCAGTGCTTGAGCGCCTCGGTCGGCTTTAGGCAGACCACGCAGTACCCCTTCCGCTGCACGGTCGCCCCCACGAGGCTGTCAAACACCGCCCCGATCACCCCCCCGATTACGCAGACCGGGAGGATGACGTAGGGGCCGGGGAGTATCCCCAGCGCGAGCGCCATTATTCCGATGACGAGAGAGGCGAAGGTCGCCCCCACGAAGCCGAGCGCCGTGACACCCCCAGAAGTCCCTGGCGTCACCTGCTGAGACGGGTGGGTGATCAACATCGGCTGGCTGCGGCTGAGGAGGCCGAGCTCTGTGGCGACCGTGTCAGCAGCGGAGGTCGATATGGCCCCCAGGAAGACGGTTGCAGGAATAGTGCCGGGACTCTTAATGTTCCAGATGGCGGCGATGGATGCGAGACCCCCGTTGGCGAGGATGTGGGGCCAATTTCGGGCACCCCCCTTCCCCTGGGCGCTTCCTAGGCGCCGCTTGTAACCGTACTTGTAAAGGGTGAAGGCCACGCCGAGGCTGAAGAAGACGGCCACGATGATGAACCAGGAGAACCCTCCCCCGTACATGACCGCGAACCCCACTGTGGCGCTCGCGAGGAACCCCCGGGCGTCGATTGTGTTCAACAGTACAGCGGCGAGGGCGAAGGCCACAACCACGAAAAATTCCACCACCACGATCATGGGGGTCATCAGTCACCAGTCCTCCCTGCCCTTACTGTCAACGACGGTCGCGCCGCTGGCTTCATGGAATTAAATACGCACCTTCGACCCTCCAGATTCGTGCCGAGAATCCTCTATGGCGTCAGCCCCATCGGCCTCGGGCACGCGACACGGTCCCTCGTCCTTTCGCAGGAGCTCGAGCGAAGCGGGGCCGAGGTCAGGTTCTTCTCAGGCGGCAGGGCTGCCGAGTTCATCCAGGAAGGGGGCTTCGGGGTGGACGACATCGTGGAGGACCCTGTACCGCACGTATCCGAAGGGGAAATGAGTAGGGTGGCCCTCTGGTACGTCAGGTCTTGGATCGCAAACAGGCGGACTATTCCAAGGACGCGCCGGCTGCTTGGCGCCTACTCGCCTGATTTGGTGGTCTGCGACGAGGAGTTCTCGGGGATAGTAGTTGCCGAGGAGCTGGGGGTAAAGCGGGTATTCATCGCTGACGAGCTTGCACTTGGTTTCGCGAGGACCTGGCTCTCGCGTAAGATAGAGGGAAGGGTGGACAGGTGGTATAGGGGGCTGCAAGAGTCCGTTGACCTCCTGATAATCCCCGAGTCCGGAGAGAGCAGGGGAAACAGGATTTTCGTGGGTCCTATCGTCAGGGCGACCACAAAGTCCCCACCAGAGACAAAGTCTTCCTACGGCCTCCCGGAAGGGGGGATGGTTCTCTTTGCTACCAGCGGGAGCGGGCTGGGGAGGGAGCTCGCGCTTCGGGTAAGAGACGCCATTCCAACCGCAGGGCTGGCAGGGGTCAGCCTTGTCGTGACGGGAAACCGTGGACCGAGGATTGACGGAGAGGCCGTCTACGACCTTGGGGTCGTGCTTGACAACCAGAACCTGGTCGCGGCGGCCGACCTTGTGGTCTCAACTGCTGGTAAGAGCACAATCGACGAGGCGGCTGCCGCTGGAACGCCGATCATAGTCATACCCATCCGATACCACGCCGAACAGGAGAGAAACGCTGCGGCCCTGGGATACACGAGCGCTGACGCCAAGAGGCTCCCCGAGCTGGTCCGGGAGATGTTCGGAAGGAGGCAGCCCCCGAGAAGGTTCGTAGGCGAGGTGGAAGCCCGCAGGGCAATCCTATCTCTGGACGGAGGGGGCACCGCAAGAACGGTCTAGGGGTGCATGCCGGAGAGGGACTCGATCATCGCCTCCTCGGTGGGGGCGGCCGACAAAGCGAGGACGAGGCCTTCCCTGCGCGCGAGATCTACAGCTAGAGGGTCGACTTCCCTGGGCCCGTGGATGACGACGACTCTCGGCTTCAGCTGAGACACCCTTATGGCTACGAGAGGGCTCCTCCCCATTCCAACCTTCGTGAACACGAGGGCGCGCTCAGTCGTCGCCCCAAAGATTCTGTAAAAGTCGTACCCTGACAGTGCGTATATGGTCTTGATGCTGTCCACGACTGTGTATCCGTAGAGCTTTACTGCGCTGGGGTCGCCGACGAGCACGGTCGCAGCGAGTGCTTCCAGTATCTTCTGCGCCCCCACGGGGGAAGTGAACTCCCCTATCGAAAGTATAGCTTCATCCTTGTCACTTGATAAGAGACGTGAGACCTGCCTTCCTTTTCCCTCATCGATTCTTACCAGCGCCTCGATGTACTTCTTGACAAACTGCACGCCAGGAGAGGGCCTTCTACCGCTCTCGTAGTCGCTGAGCACCGACGCGGAGATACCGAGCGCATCCGCGAGTGTCACTTGCTTTACCGAAAGCTTCTCCCTCCACGCCCTCATCGCCCGGCCGGCGTCGGGGGCCACCACCACGTTGCCTGCTATCTTGGCCAGAGCGTCGTTGGTGCTCTCTTCCATCGCAGTTAGGCGATTGTAGATGAGGTATAAGCCTTTAAGCGAAGTTCGGTGGCCGGACCAGTCATCCCTTCCGAGCGAGAAGAGACACCTGTTGTTTGAGGGCGTCATGACCCGACTCTATGGCTTTCCTGCTCCTCGCTAGACCCAGCTGGCGGACGAGCCTCTCTCCTAGCAACCTGTCCTTCCCTTCCGTGAGTGACTCCAGCGTCTGCTTCGGGTGCAGCCTCAAGAGGGCAGTCGTACCGTCCACAAGCTCCTGGCCGAGGAATGAGTAGCACTCCGCGAGCTCTACATTGGTGACAAGCTCCTCTGCTTTTGCCGCCACGATCTGCGTCCGCGCCTTAGGCCATTCTGACTCGGCCGTCACCTCCTCAGATCCCTCCCGCAATAGGTCATGGAGGACTGTCACTCCCTCGAGCCTGGCGCCGCACCCCGCGCGCCCGGCCGACTCGAGCCCGGCCCCCATCGACATGCCTTCGAACCCCCTCGGGCTCCCCTTCGATCCTTCGCGCAGCTGAGCCAGCAGGTGGCTGGGGGAGGGGAGTGTCTCCTTTGACAACAGGAGCGCGTACCCGAACTCGTAGGACGCCGCCAGGAGCCAAAAGTCCGCGTCGACAAGGGCGCCTTTCGCCAGGGCCGACTCTGCTCGTCCCAGTATCTTCAGGGCCGAGGTCAGACGGGTCCCGCTGGCCTTTCTTGCCGACTCTGCCATGACAGCGAAGTTGGCGGCCGAACTCGTGGAGAGCACCAGGGACGCGTCCCTGACGGGTTTGGCGGTGGCCATTGACATCGCATGCTCGGGGTTCGCAGGCTTCAGCACTTCCTTTTCCGTAGCGAACCTCAGGTCTACGAAAAGGTCCCCGAATCTGAGAGACGTAGGGGGGCGCCGTTCGTCAGTGACCACTACGGCGTCGAGCTCGCATGAGTATCTGCCAATGCCGTGGGAGTTGCATCCTATTACTGCTACCGCGGAGTTCATGTACGTATCCAGGATCGGCCTCAGGGCTACTGCTGCCGGTCCCGCTCTGGCCCTCATTCGCTCTCCCCGCCCTGGGCGCAGGGGAAGAGGGTTCTGTGGAGCGGGTTCTGCATTTGTCCCATACTTGCAATCCTTCCATCCAGACCTGTGAGACATTCATCGAGACATAGAATATTCACAGATTGGCCACAAGACATATATATTGGGTGGGGAGAGAGTTGCTTGTAAGTATTTCGCTAGTGATTGTTATGTTTGGAGAAAAAGACTTCTCGAGATTGATGCGGTTGCAGAAGGCTATGGACAAATGCCCCAGATGCGGCAAGGGACCAATGATTGTGGACTCCGCTGGGGGGGAGCTCTTTTGCGGTTCGTGCGGGTTCGTCGTCAAAGAAAAAATCGAAGAAGTGGGACCGGAATGGAGAGCCTTCTCCAAGGAGGAGAAGGACGACAGGAGCAGAGGAGGAATCCCGACCTCTATCGCCATGCACGATATGGGGCTCGCCACTGTGATCGGAGGGATAAACAAGGACGCCTCTGGGAAGTCCCTCTCCGCTTCGATGAAGGCGACGGTCGAGAGGCTCAGGACTTGGGATTCTAGGAGCCAGGTCCACGAGCCGGTCGACAGGAATCTGAGGCAGGCGTTCAGTGAGCTTGACAGGCTCTCCGACAAGCTATCGGTTTCGGACGCTGTCGTGGAGAAGGCAGCCTACGTCTACAGGAAGGCCCTTGAGAGGGGTCTGGTCAGGGGCAGGTCCATTTCTGCAATCATAGCAGCCTCGCTGTACGCTGCATGCAGGGACACCCAGACGCCAAGGACCCTCAAAGACCTGGCGGCAGTCAGCAACGTGAAGAAGAAGGACATTGCGCGGTGCTACAGGCTCCTGCTGAAGGAGATGGACATCAAGATGCCGGTCGTCGACCCAACGAGGTGCATCTCTCGCATAGCATCAAAGGCGGGGCTTTCGGAGAAGACAAAGAGGAGGGCGCTCGAGATCCTGAAAAGGGCCGAGGAGACCAGGATATCGGCTGGCAAGGACCCCATGGGGCTCGCCGCCGCTGCTCTCTATGTTGCCTGCACCCTCGAAGGCGAGGACAAGACGCAGAAGGACGTGGCGGAGGCGGCCGGAGTGACAGAAGTGACCATAAGGAACAGGTACAAGGGCCTGAGGTCTGCCCTCGGAATCTGAGACTACTCTTCGCGAATCAGTCTGTTTCTAGTCTCTATTTCCAGCTTGTCTCTCGGGTAGAGCGACGGGAAGTTTTTGGACAGGATGTCGATGTACATGGCCGTCTCTCTTTCGTCCATGAACTGAAACATGTACTTCCCCTTGTACGGCTCGGGGGCGCCCTCCCTCCGGATGAATTCGATGTGAATCAGCGGGTCGCCCTGCCGGATGGTTATGGGGGTCCTCTCGTTGCTCAGGTTAACCAGCTCAAGGGCGAGCCTCCCGACAAAGCCGCTGTGGACCTTCACCGAGTTCAAGAATGACAGCCCCAGCCTCCCGAACCTGCTCTTCGACGTAAGGTGGGCGACGCAGTCGGGGGGAGCGAATATTATCTCCCTCGAGATCATGTTCCTGTGTTCGAGGTAGTGCAGTGTCCTGTCCTCCCTCACCGTGAGGACGTATCCGTCGCCGTCGAAGGCCGCCTCCTCTGATGGGTAGATTACACTGTATTTCGCGACCAGCTCCCTGAGTATGGGGGCGCCGAGAACTGTCATGGTTCTACTCCCCCTGCCGGGAGGCCTTTAAAGTCCCCAGTCGTCCCGCCCGAACGCCGAGCTGCCAGCTTCTTCAACCCCAGATAAACCACCAACATGAAGCTCGCCACGCCGAAGAGGAGGAGCAGGTCGATGTCGACCAGATACTGCCCCAGGTACTCTTTCGTTGCCGAGTCCCATGGAATCCCGTAGGCTGCCTGGCCGAAGAAAGAATAGACGCTCCCGAAGAAGTCCACCCCCCAGTGTGCCAGAACCGCCACGTGGAGACCGTACCTAACGTAAAGGTACCCTAGCACAAACCCCCCATAGATGGCCTCCGGCAGCTTTCCGATGTCCCAGGTGCTGCCGCAGATAACGTGGCACGCTCCGAACGTGACAGCGCTGAAGCTGGTGGCCGCCCAGATTATCACAGACGCTCCGCTACCGACGGCTAGGCCCTCGATCGCCCTCGACGGCCTCCAGAGCGCCGATAGGGCCGCCTTCCAGGGACGGCCGAGCGACAGAATGAAAGCCACCGTGCCGATTAGGAGGACCCTGAAACCGATCTCTTCCACCAGGGGGGCGAAGGCGAATCCGAGGAGAAGAGCAAGGGGGTCACCGGTGGGTCCCCCTATGGGGGCGCCGGTCGACGTAACAAAGAGGTCGATGATGCTAGACGAGAAGTTCAGGAAACCAATCGAGACGATTATGATAATGAACGGGCTCGACATCAGGGCGTCGAAGCCTGTCCTGAAACTCGCCACAATCGCGCCCCAGAAGTGTTCCTTCTGCCGAAGCGCGTAGATGAAGAAAAGCGCGTAGACGGCGGTGAATATCGCGAACCACACCCCCGCGCTCACGACAAAGGGGGCGTACGCGACGGCAGGGCCGATCCAGAAGTACGGTTGGATGGCGGTGTTGTATGTCACGTTCTGAGAAAGCTTCCCCGAAAAGACCGAATAGACTCCTGCGGGGAACGAGAACGCGACCAGCAAGATGGTGACCCCCAAGAGCGCTACGAAACCCAGCATCACAAGAGCCGCCCCTGGCTTGATGCTGCTTCCGGACGGCGCCTCCAAGGTCACCTTTTCCCTTTCTCCGGCCGCTGCTCCTGTTCTATGAAGACGATTCCGGCATACCCGCACTTCGGGCACTCGTAGCTCGGGGGAATCATCCCGGGGAGCCCCAGCACAGTCTTCAGGGGGCTAAGGCATCTAGGGCAGAGCTTGGTGGCTGGGGCGAACGGGCTCCGCCTCGCCAGCGTTGGCTGTCTTCCGTCCGGCTCGTGCTCGGGCTGCATGAGAGGCGGGAGTGCGTCGCCGCCCTTAAAACCGTTCTAACCGCGAACCTGTTCCCAGTTGCCCGTCGAGGATTCCTACGCGCATGGGGAGAGGGTGGTCCGGACCCAGGCATGCAAGTTCCAGTGGCTGAACCGCTAGGCTCCGCCGGACTGCGAGGATATCTCAGGACTCACGTGACAGACTGACCGGCGCAGTCCGTCACCCCGGCGGCCTGTCTTTCTCGAAGATCTGGTACGCTGAGTCCGCGTCCTCTCCGTGATGGACCACCGCCTTTACCGCCTTGACCATGCCCACCGGGTTTGATGATTGGAATATGTTCCTCCCCATGTCGACTCCGACCGCACCGTCTGACACGGCGTCGTGGGCAAGCTTGAGCGCCTCCTTCTCGGGGAGCTTCTTCCCTCCGGCGATCACGACAGGCACCGGGCACCCATCGACCACCTTTCGGAAGTCTTCGCAGTAGTATGTCTTGACCACGCTCGCGCCCAGCTCAGCGGCGACCCGGCAGGCGAGACCCAGATACCTAGCGTCCCTCGCCATCTCCCTCCCGACGGCTGTGACCGCGAGCACCGGCATCCCGTAGCGCTCCCCCTCGCTCACCAATTCTGCAAGGTTTGCCAGCGTCTGCTTCTCGTTCGGGGAGCCAACGAATATGGAGACGGCCACGGCGGACGCGTTAAGTCGGAGGGCCTCTTCTATCGAGGTAGTCACGACTTCGTCTGACAGCTCCTTCAGAATGCTCGTCCCCCCTGAGACCCGTAGAATGACTGGGACTGTGCCTTCGGGGTCCACCGACGTCCTCAGAACGCCCCGGGTCAGCATGAGCGAGTCGACGTAGGGGAGAAGGGGAGTTATCGTCTTCCTCGGATTCTCCAAGCCGGTGGTCGGACCCTGGAAGTAGCCGTGGTCAACGGCCAGCATGACCGTACGTCCGCCGTTCATGATTCTCGCGAGCCTGTTCTCCTTCCCCCAACCCATTTCGATCTATCTCTGTACTGGGGGACGCGGAGACCTGACGTATTAAATGTGCTCGGGGGTCTAGGGGGTGAGTACCACTTTCATCGCTTCCCCCCCCGAAGCGGCCTCCACAGCTTCGTCGAATTTCGAAAGAGGGAACCTGTGCGTCACTAGACGAGCGAAATCTGGATTTGACGCGATTATCCCTAGGGCTGTCTTGGTGTCGATATCGTCGGCACCGTAGCTGGTCACTATCTGCTGCCCCGAGTTGTACAACTCGCTGATGTCGT
>Ga0187770_10002481_pt1 | contig 10312 bp, 8 predicted proteins | sample 0116_SJ02_MP02_2_FD_133154 | JGI IMG/M metagenome (GOLD analysis project Ga0187770, IMG submission 133154) | Tropical peat soil microbial communities from peatlands in Department of Meta, Colombia - 0116_SJ02_MP02_20_MG | ecosystem: Environmental > Terrestrial > Soil > Wetlands > Peat | place... | reverse complement strand
TGCGCGGGTCCGTTTCCGGCACTTGGAACTCGACGAGCAGCGGTCCGAGCTGGCTCAAGCGGTAGCAGGGCGAATTCTTGGTGATCATCTCCCCTTGCCGGAGATACCGCCGGGAGACCACACCGGAAAACGGCGCCCGGACGCGGGTCTTATCCAGCTCGATTTCCAGGGCGCGCACCTGGGCCTGGCGCTTGCCCACGGCCGCCTTCCAGCTTTCCAGGTCGTACGTGGAGCCCTTGAACTTGAAGTCGGCTTCATCCAGGTCCGCCTTGCTGCCCAAGCCCTCGTTGAACATCAGTTGCGCGCGTTCGAGGCGGGCCTGGTTGGCGTGCAACTCCGCCTCGTTGTACTTCACGTTGAATTCGGAGATTTTCAGGTCGGCGCGCGCCTGCTCCAGATCCGATTCCACCTGCCGGGCGTCCAGCCGCGCCAGTACGGCTCCCGCTTCTACCTTCGAACCTTCATCCGCGAGCATCTCCATCACCAGGCCGTCGCGCTCAGCCAGCACGTCCAGCTCGTGCTCCACGGTGAGCACCGCGGGAATTTCCCGCGTGGCGGGGGCAGACGGCGCCGGGGCCGCAGCAGGCGCCGGGCGAACCGGAGGGGCCGCGGCGGCGCGTTCCGTCCCGGAATCCCCCGTACATCCGGCTGCACCGGCCGCCAGCGCCAAGCCGGCCAACCAAATCCCTCGCGGTCTCATGTTGGTCTCCCCGATCCCCTTCCCGTTCGTTCCCCTCTTCCCTCTGCTCCGCGCGTTCTTTTGTTGGCTACGGCAGCCACGTCCACACCTTTCGCCACAGCCACCGCGCGGGAGGCCGCAGCAGGACGTAGCCCACCGGGTACCACCGGCCTCCGCCCCAGCCGCCCTTCGCATCCACCTTGGCGCGCCCAGCCATGTCCTCCTTCAGCCTTCCCTGCGTATTTTCAAACACCGCGCGCGCCGTAAAATATAAATCCCCTTCCGCGGCTGTGGTCTGCGTCCCCAGCCGCTCGATGGTTCCAGGATAAGTTTCCAGGGGATAGGCATTCACTTTCAGCGCCACCCGCTCGCCCGTGCGCATGAGCGGCGCGTCCGTTTCCAGATAGGAAATGTCCGCGGCCATCTGGCTGGGGTCCACCAGCTCGCAAAAGGTTTCTCCGCGGGCGATGAGGTGCCCGGTCTTCTCTTCGACCTTGGGGGTGACCACGATGCCGGCGATGGGTGCGGCGAGGCGCGCATGCGCCAGATGGTCGTTTTCCAGGTCCACCGATGCCTGGGCCATCTCCATGCGCAAACGCGCGCGGCCCGCGGCGGTCAGGTCGCGATGCACCTCCGCTTCCGCCAGATCGTGCCGCGCCAGGGCCAGTTGCGCGTGCGCGGCCTCCAGGCGCACGCGGATTTCGCGGTCGTCCAGTTGCGCCAGCGGCGCGCCGGCCGCCACCGCGTCCCCTTCGTGGACGAACACTTGCTTCACCAGGCCTTCCGTCTCCGCAGTCACCATGCGGCGTTCCGCCGGAACTACCCGGGCCACTCCATCCACGCGCAGCGGCCAGGGCACAGCCACCAGCACCACCGCGGCCAGCAGGATGCGCGTGGCCAGCTCAATGCGCCGGCCGGAGGCCACCGCGCGCAGCCTCTGGCGCGTCTCCGCCACCGGCTGCCACACCCGGATGAGCGGCACGTTCTGGTAAAGGCGGGCATTGCGGATGGCTACGGTCACCTGGCTGGCCAGAATCTCCAGCGTCTCGCGCTGTCCCGGCGTGAGGAACTCCGCCTCCGTGCTCTCGAGCGCAATCACTCCCAGGGTGCCCTGGTCGTCCCGCAAAGGCCGGGCCAGGAAGCCCTTCATCCCGCGCTCCGTCAGGTAGGGCACCAGCCGCGCATCGGCCTTTTCCGGCGACGTGGTCCATCCCTCTTCCCCCTCATCTGCGGAAACTTCCTCCGTCTCGCCGCAGGCCCATTCCAGGATTTCGCGCAGCTTCTTCATTTCCGGAGTGCCGGGCACCTCCGTCTCGCCGGACACCGCGGCCACGTAAAACTTGGCGCCGTCCAGCAGGCCGATGGTGCAGCGTTCGAACGGCAGGATATCCGACGCCTGGTTGACCACGCTGGAGAGGATATGGTCCAGGTCGAGCGTCGAAGTGATTTCCTTGCTGATGGTCAACAGGGCGCCCAGTTCGTGCACCTTCCGTTCCGCTTCCAGCAACTTGGCGTTGTTCACCGCCAGGCCGGCCTGCTCGCCCACGCTGTTCAGGAAAAAGAGGTCGTCTTCGTCAAACGGCGTCTCGTCCAGCTTATTCACCGCTTCGACCACCCCAAGCACGCGATCGTCTTTTAGGAGCGGCGCGGCCATGATGGAAGTAATGGTGAACCCTTCCACCGCGTCGCGGCGGGGATCGAGCAGCGCCTCCTTGCTGGCATCCGCGATCAGGCGCCCTTTTCCATCCCGGGCCACCACGCCCACCAGGCCTTCTCCCATGGCCACTGACGCATCCTCGTCCGTCGTCGGGTCTTCGCCGTCCTGGTGGGCAAAAGCCACGGACTCCCCGTCGTCGGAAACGAGCCACAGGTTGCAGGCCTGCGCCCCCAGCAGGTCGCGGATTTTGTTGGTGACGATCGGGCAGAGGTCTTCGAGTTCGAGAGTCGAATTGAAGATGCGCGCGATGTCGTACAGCGCGGTCAGCCGCTCCAGGGTCTCAAATTGGGCGTGGCGCTCCGCATCGCTGGCGCGGAAGGAATCCAGCGCTCGCCCGGTCATGCGCGCGGCTTCCTCGACGTACGCTGCGTCCTCGGGGGTAAATTCTCCGCCGCTCTTGTTGAGCAGTTCCACCACGCCCGCGGGACCCGCGCTGCCCGGTATCGGGGCATAGAGCGCGGTCTGCACGCGGTCGCGATAGGCGGACTCGAGGTGGGAGAGCAGCCGGCTCTTTTTCTCCGCAGTGCCCAACCGCCGCGCGCCGCGGGACTCCAGCACCTCCGTAAGCAGCCCATCCTCTGCTTCCGCTTTGGGCTCGAAGCGCTCTCCCGCGGCAAACGACTTCTCCCGGCAGCGCAGCTCTTCCTCTGCGCCGTCCTTTACCCACAGCAAAACCGCTTGGGGGCCGAAGCGCGCGCGCAGGTCGCGGGAGAAAGCTTTCAGCAGGCCTTCCGTATCGCGGCAGGAATGGTACGACGTTGCCAGCTCGTAAAGAGCCTCCAGCCGTTCCATTCGGCCTCCCTGGGAGCCGTCATAGGCGCGTGAATCCTGGGGAAAATCGCGCGCTTTCCGAAAACTGCGGCGAGGCTAACAAATGCCCGCCGGGAGTGTCAAGGAAGCCCCGGAAGTGCTAGCGCTCTCTTTGAGCTTCGCGCGCAGCGTAAGCATTGCTGCCGAGCCTTGAGCAGGCGTCGCGGGGCGAAGCCCGCAAACGTGTTCATCAAATCGGCGGATCCGTCTTCGTCGCCGGACGCGAGGCATTCACGCGGATCACTCCCGTCTGGTCCATGTAAAAGTACCGCCCGCCGGTTTCTCCGGGAGTTATGGGATTGGCTTGGATCGTGTACATGATTGCCAAATTCCCCATGGATATGCTCGGCGTGTAAATGAACACGTAGCCGCCTTTGGTTCCTTGCGCCAATTCGTTGTCAATCAGCCCGGAAGCCGTCGGGCTCGACTGTCCCATGGATCGAGGGTCCAAACTTCCCAGGTAGCTCAACTTCGCGGGAAATCCGCTGCTGTAGCTGGCGGAGTAGCTCACGCAAGCCGTCCTCAAGGCGCGCAGGGAAGTGATCGCGCTGGCCTCATTGGCAGCGATGCCGCGCGGGCTTGTCGCCTCCGGTGCCGCGGTTGCCGCGGTCCCGCGCGCCATGGCCGCCTCCACGTCCGCTACGGTCCGCGGCAGCCGCGCGCTCAGCACTTTAGCGCCGGATTCCGTTACCAGCACGTCGTCTTCAATGCGGACCCCCAGTTTCTCTTCTGGAATGTAGATCCCCGGCTCGATGGTGATGACCATGCCCGCCTCGAGCGGCCGGTCGGGCACGTAGGGGTCGTGCACGTCGAGACCGATGGGGTGCGAAAGCCCATGGATATAGTATTTCCCCAGCGCGCCCCCTGCGCGGTCTTTCCCGTGCGTATTGATGTAGTCGTAGGCGATGCTCGCCGGGCTGCGCGCATCCTCGCGCGACATGGGCGCCCCGGGCTTCACCGCGGCGATGGCCGCGTTTTGCGCTCCCAGCACGATCTCATAGATTTCCCGCTGTCGCGGCGAGAAATGGCCATTGGCCGGCAGAGTGCGCGTGATGTCTGCCGCGTAGCCATCCTGTGCGCAGGCCACGTCCAGCACCACGATATCTCCATCCTCGATCTTGGACTCGAGCGCATCGTAATGGAGCGCGGTGGAATTAGTCCCCGCGCCCACGATCGGCGCATAGGCCTCCTCCAGGCACCCCGCGTTCATATGGATAAACTGCATCCGCGCCGCCACCTGGTATTCGTACAGGCCCGGGCGCATCATCTTCATCGCCTCGAAGTGCGCATCCACGGAGACTTCCACGGCCCGGGTGATCAGGGCAATTTCCCCCGCGGATTTTACCTGCCGAAGCGCGGCGATTTTCTGCGTCACGTCTGCCAGGGTCACCCCCGGAGCCGCTTTGCGCAGCCAGTCGCTCCACACCTGCGCGTGGGGATACCCGAGTTCCTGCCGGCCCGGCAGAAGCGTGTAGAACCGGGGGAAGACCTTGGCCAGTTGCCCGGCAACGCCCTCCAGATTCGCAAACGCTTCGACGGCGGCAAATCCTGTTGTCGCGGTAATCCCGGAGTCCGTGGGCGCCAGCCGCGCTCCGTTCCAGTTTTCCCTTCCCCGGTTTTTCGCCGGGAGAAAAAGGATTTCGCGCGGCCCGGAATACGATTTCCCTGATGGAGGCTCCGGCACCAGTACCATCGCCGCTCCCTCCTCGTTGTGCCCGGTGAGGTAGTAGAAATTCTCTTCCTGCTGGAAGCGCAGGAACTCCAGCGTGTTCTCATTTCCCGTGTAGCCGAAGAGCACCACGGGCCCATCCACCTGAGAGAGGAGCCGCGCGCGCCGCTGCGCATACTCTGGATTGGGCTGCCGCGCGCGCGCCTGCGCCACACCGACCGCGAGCGCCGCAGCAACTGCGGCAGTCAGGACGGCGGCCAGCAGACCGCGCCAATACGGCCCCCGTGTCGAGCGGCATGACCGAGTCATCCTGCGTGTCCTCCCCAATTCGGATTCCGCCAGAGCCTTCATTCGCTCGCGGGCCTTTCCGCCACGAAAATCATGTCCGGAGAATCATCTGCAAACGGGGAGCGGTGCACATCCCCGTAGAGCGCGGCCACGCGCAGCCCGGCGAGCGCCAGCAGGTGCTCCAGCTCGAAGCGAAAAGAATAGCGCAGCCCGACCCGCCAGCGAACCTCCTCGCGCCGCCCGTTGGGGTGCGTGACATACCAGCAGAATTCCACGTCGTTCACCTGGGCCGCCCGGTGAAAGGCGGCGATGCGCGTGCTGCGCAGCACAATGCGGCCGTCGGGCAGGTGCGTGGCCGGGCCCTCTTCGCGCTCCACTTTCCACGATGGGTCGTGCAGCGAGGATGGGTTCACATGGAAAACATCGAAAATCAATCGCCCGCCCGGGCACAGGTGGTTACGCACAGCATGGAGGCAGGCCATCTGCTCCGCCACCGTCAATAAATGCTGGAACGGCCGGAAGGGAATGGTGATCAGGGGGAATCCCCTGCCGAGATCAAAATCGGTGAGTGCTGCCTGGTGCAACCGGACGCGGCCCTGCACCTCCGTGGGCTCGCGTTCCAGCTTCGCGCGGCACAAGCTCAGCATGTTTGCGGAGCCGTCCACGCCCGTAATTTCAATCCCCGCGCGGGCCGTGGGCAGCAGCACGCGGCCCGTCCCGCAGCCCAGCTCCAGCACCGGCCCGCCGGAAGCGCGCGCCTCCGCCACGTAAAACTCCACGTCTTTCCGTTCCTGGTAGATGAGTGTCGAGTCGTAGAACTCCGCGATCGCGGGAACGCTGTCGTACTGGCTTTCTCCGGGCATTGAGGGCCGATGCGAGCCTAGACATTCTACACGGGGTTTCCGAGGGAGTGACGACGCGCTTGTCCGCGCGTGTTTCCGTGGTATAGTCCCGGACTATATGACGCGCTCGATACTCCTGCGGGGTGCGCTGTGCTGGGCCGTGATCGGCCTCGCGCCCGGCGTGGGCGCGGACTCGCGGGATAAGGAGCCGGCGCCGCGCTTCCACGCGCTCACCACCTCCGGCGAAAAATTCACCAACGAAACGGTCAAGGGAAAAGTGGTGCTTTTTGAGTTCTGGACCACGTGGTGTCCGTACTGCTTTGCGGACGCGCCCACCGTGGACAAGCTGGGCAAAGAGTTCGAAGCCAAGGGGCTGGTCCTGCTGGCCATCAACGTCGGAGAATCCAAAAAGAAGGTGAAGAAGTTTCTCGAGGATCACCCGCGCGATTGCCGCGTCGTGCTGATGGAAGACACCAATCTTGCGGCGATGTATCAGGCCAATGTTTATCCCATTTACGTGGTGGTTGACCGCCAGGGCTACATCACCGGCACGCGCCGCGGGTCGGTGAGCGAACACGGCCTGCGCCACATGCTGGCCGATGCCGGCCTCAGCTCCCCCTCCGACGACGATTCGTAATTCGATCTCAGAACCCGTCAATCTGCCGCCCGGTGACCGAGGGCTCCCCCTAGCCGCTCGCGCGGGGCGAGGTACTGGCGCGGTGAAACTCCATAGTGTCGGCGGAAAAGACTGCTGAAGGAGCCCAGGCTTTCAAAACCGGAGGCCAGGCACACCTGGGTCACGCTTTCGCCCTCCGCGAGCATTTTCGCCGCACGCTCCAAGCGGTGCCTGGTCAGCGCCCGGTGGGGAGTTGTGCCGAAGGCTTGGGTAAACGCCCGATGGAAATGGTAGGGAGAAAGGCAGGCGGCGCGCGCCGCAGCGGCGAGCGTGACCCGTTCTCCTGCCTGGGACAGCAGGTAATCCCGCCCACGCAGCACACGCCGATACAGTTCCTCGCGCGTCGAGGCGCGCACCGCCGGCAACCGGCCCCGAGCGCGCTCCATGGCGCGATGTTCCGCCACCATCTGCCGCGAGAGCCGCAGGAACCAATCCTCCGCCTCCCCCGCGTCCAGGCCGTTGAAAACTCTCTGGCGAAATCGTTCGAGCAGCGCGAAGAGAGTACTGGCGCGCGTTTCCAGGCGCTCGATGAACTCCACCGGAGGTGCCGGCTCGTGCGGCCGCTCGAGCAACCGTGCCGTCGCCGTGGTCCGGCTGCGGAAGACGTCCTCCGCCATCCCGCGCTGGAAAAACAGGACGAAGGTCCTCACCGGAGTTGCCGAGTCGAAGCGCAGCCGGTAGCGGTGGTGGTCATTCAGAATCAGATAGCTGCTGTTATCCACCGTGAACTGCCGCTCCGGCGTCTCCCACACCGCGGATCCGGCCAGCATGGTCTTGATCGAGAGCCAGCCCTCCACTTGCCCGCTGTCATGCTGCCGGCCCGTGCCGATGTACACCGCATTGCGCGCGCCCAGTTGCCGCGCAGGGGGATTCACCAGCTCACTTGCCCGTTCGAGCGAGCGGATCGATTGCGCAGCTCTGCTCGGTTGGCTATGGTTGGCCATTGCCGCGTCTTTATTTCGGAAGCGGTCCGCGCCGGCCGCTTAACCAGCGGGGCGGCCCCGGACTCTAGGACTCTAAGACTCTACCGCGTCCGGCCGCGTTTCCGCCTCGCCGGGCGGGACCGCCCTCCCCTGCCCCCCGCCCGCCCAGGAACGATCGCGACCGCCTCAATCTCCACGAGCATTGCAGGATCAATCAGCGCGGACACTTGCACCATGGAGCACGCCGGGCGGATATCGCGGAACACTTCCCCGTGCGCGCGGCCGATTTTCTCCCAATCCGCGATGTTGGTGACAAAGATGCGCGTGCGCACCACATCCTCCATGCGCGCCCCGGCTTGCTCCAGCCCCCAAGCAATATTCTTCAGCGTTTGCACGGTTTGGGCATACGGGTCGCCCGCGCCCACCACGCGTCCCTCCTGGTCTGTGGCGGTGGTGCCGGAGACCAGCACGATATTCCCCACGCGCACCGCGCGCGAATAGCCCACCACGGGCTCCCACGGCCTTCCGCTGGAAATGTTTTTTCTGTTCATCTCCATCCCCCGGCAAACAATCCGATTTGCGCCGAGCCTCCCCCGCCGGGCATCGAGTATATCGTTCGCACGCGCTTCCATAAACGCGCCTGGCAATCCGTGGCCTGTGGGGGTGCTGCTTACTGCGCCCCCGGCTGCGTGCCGCTTCCCTCGCCGTGCTGCCCTTCCGAATGCCTGGCCCGGCGGTGGTCTGGACACGGCCGGGGGAACGCCTTACTCTCTGCCTTGGCTGCACAGGGAGCGACGCCGATGAAGTGCAAAAACATCCTGGACGCGGTAGGCCATACGCCGCTCATCCGCTTGAACCGCATTACCGAAGGTCTGCCGTGCGAGGTCTGGGTGAAGGCGGACTATCTCAATCCCGGAGGCTCGGTGAAAGACCGCATCGGCATCTCCATGATCGAAACCGCGGAAAAGAAGGGCCTGCTGAAGCCCGGCGGCACGATCGTCGAGGGCACTTCCGGCAATACGGGCATGGGGCTGGCGCTGATGGCCGCCGTGCGCGGCTACAAGGTGGTCTTCACCATTACGGACAAGCAATCGCGCGAGAAAATCGACCTGCTCAAGGCCCTCGGCGCGGAGGTGATTGTCTGCCCCACGGCCGTCGAGCCGGAGGATCCCCGCAGCTATTATTCAGTGGCCAAAAAGCTGGCCAAGGAAATTCCCAATTCCTTTTACCCGAATCAATACGAAAACCCGGACAACCCCCGGGCACATTATGAAAGCACGGGTCCCGAAATCTGGGAGGACACCGAGGGACGCATCACCCACTTTGTCTGCGGCATGGGCACCGGAGGAACCATCAGCGGCGTGGGCAAGTACCTGAAGGAGAAGAATCCGCACGTGTGCGTGATCGGCGTGGACCCCATCGGCTCGCTCTACTACGACTACTTCAAAAACAAGAAGCTCATCAAAGCCACCACCTACGTCGTGCAGGGCATCGGTGAAGACATCCTGCCGGGGACCATGGACTTTTCCGTGCTGGACGACGTCCTCCAGGTGACCGACGAAGAGTGCTTCGTGGTGGCGCGGCGCCTGGCCCGCATGGAAGGCATTTTCACCGGAGGCTCCTGTGGCGGCTGCGTTTCCGCCGCGCTGCGCCTGGCGCGCAAGCTTGAGCCCGCGGCCCTGGTGGTGGCCTTCCTGCCGGATACCGGCATGCGCTATCTGAGCAATGTGTTCAGCGATGCGTGGATGGCCGAGCACGGCTACAGCGAGAAGGAGATGGCGCTGACCGCCGCCGAAGTGCTGCGCGCAAAGAAATCACGCGGCCGGGCGCGCGACCTGCTGACCGTCAAGCCTTACCAAACCGTCTTTCACGCCCTCAAAACGATGCAGGCGGAGGACATCTCGCAACTGCCCGTGTGTGAAGACGCGCAACCCATCGGCACCATCTCCGAGGACCAGATCCTGACCATGGCCCTGCACGGCAAAGACCTGCGCAAACTGGTGGTGCGCGAGGTGATGGGGCCGCCGCTGCCCGCGGTGCCCGCGGACGCGCCCATCGAGCGCCTCACGCGCATCCTGAGCCGCGAAAGTTCCGCCGTGCTCGTCCAGCAGGAGGGCGGGCGCCTGGACATCCTCACCAAATACGACCTGATTGGCACCGTGGCCAGCCTGGCGGAACAATCGCGTTAATCGCGTGCGCTGGGTCGTGCTCTGCGTTCCCGTGCGCGCCCGCGGCAGCCTCCTGAATCCCCGCAGGCCAGGCGGCCGGGAATTCAATTCACCGGGCGCACGCCCAGCTCTTCGTACAACTTCCCGGGATCGTAAAGGACTCCGCCTTTAATCACCGCGACAACGCGCCGGATATCCGCGATGTTCGCGGTGGGATCCCCCTTCACCGCGATTAGATCCGCCAGTTTCCCGGGCGTGATCGAGCCCAATTGGTCGTCGTGTTTCATCACGCGGGCGGCGCCGAGCGTGGCCATCTGCAGCACGCGCGGCGCGGGAATCCCCGCGGCCACATAGTTTTCGAGTTCGCGGTGCAGCGTAAAACCGGCCAGGCCATCCGTCCCCGGCACGATGGTGATGCCCGCGTCGTACAGCAATTTCAGCATGCGCAGCATCGCTTGATAGGAATCCCGGTAGCGCTGGTCCATGCCTTTCGGCACCGGAAGCCCTCCGGTCAGCATCCCGCGGCGAATCTGCGCCGGC
>Ga0187770_10002480_pt1 | contig 10315 bp, 7 predicted proteins | sample 0116_SJ02_MP02_2_FD_133154 | JGI IMG/M metagenome (GOLD analysis project Ga0187770, IMG submission 133154) | Tropical peat soil microbial communities from peatlands in Department of Meta, Colombia - 0116_SJ02_MP02_20_MG | ecosystem: Environmental > Terrestrial > Soil > Wetlands > Peat | place... | reverse complement strand
TGATGAACTTATCGTTCAAAATGAAAAGAGATCTATTCCGGAAATATTCGCGACCTCAGGAGAACAATATTTCAGGGAAAAAGAGTCTGAAATCCTCCGTAGGGTCGCTTTTATAAACAGAACCGTTGTAGCCACAGGAGGTGGTATTATTCTAAGTGAGGCGAACAGAGCATTGATTAAAAAGACAGGGTTCTGCGTTTACCTTAAAGCCGGAAATAAAATTCTGAGCTCGAGAATTGAGGGTGATGATAACCGCCCTCCACTCACCGGGCTGTCGCTTTCCGCAGAGATTGAGAATGTTCTACGCACAAGGGCGCCCCTGTATGAAATAACTGCGGATATGACAGTTGATACAGGTTCACTTTCACCTGAAAATTGCTCGGAAATTATAATAGACTCCTTCACGAAATGGAGAAGAAGAAAATGATGCTGATCTATTCATATTTAAAGATCATACTTTTGGGCATCATTATTGCTGCATCTTTTTCAATCCTTTTTTACGAAACAACAAAAAATGACATCATTAATTATGATCAGTCCGGCAATATTACGAACATCATAAACTTGTATGAAACGGTTAAGGGATTTATCTTGTATGACCCGTACAGTATAGATACAGGGGTAAAAATCGAGAGTTTCCGCGATGATTTTATCGGGATATTCAAATCAGCAGTCACTAATGTTACTGCAATGACCGGAAGCAAGAGTTTCTATGACTATATTTATTTATATATATTATCAGCTAAGATGCCTGGTATGGATGCATTGGCCGACCGTTATTTCAGTGGTTTAACTTTTTTCAAAGACTTCTTTATAATAGATTCAAATAATAACATTCTTTACAAGCATTCTAGCAATACTATAGTACCTTTTTACAGGGTTTTTAACAGTCCTGTAAACGCTTATTATACCAACGACTATTTAATAATAGGAGTGAAATACGATAATCCTCTCGATCTTGAAATAGAGGCCGATGCTGTCTACGACACAGACATTATCTTAAAAAAAATTAAAGATGCCGATTTCAATACATTTTTTTTGACTGAAAAAAAAATTTATAAAAACTCCAATTTCAACACCGATTTCATTAAGGACTCTTTAAAAGAAATTAAAACAGGGAAAAAATTCACTTATGAAAGTAAAATCATAGAGACATTCCCGATCAATATAAACGGAACTTATATTGGAACCCTCGGAGTAATCTATCCCGGCAGAACCCTGGGCGATTTTTTCCTGCTTTTCCTGAAAATACTTGCACTTTTAATAATCATAGCCGGATTACTGGTTTCAGACCACCTGATAACAGCATGGCTCAAGGAAAGGAAGAAGGGAAAGAATTCGGACAGGAAAAAGAATGTAGAATTAATTATGAATGAGGAAAACGAAAAAAATCTCGACTGGCTTGAGAATTATATTAAAATATCAGAGGATAAAAAATGAGAAGCAGCATTATTCTTTTTTTCTTATTCTCCTCTTCGATTTTATTCAGTATTAACTGGTCTGAAAACAATACAATTAAATTCAACTCAGACAGGCTAACCAATTATAATGACCTGTTGGACTACAGCAATATCGAAATCACTAACGGCTACATAACATCAGCATCCGATTCGAACTGCTGGCTGATAAGTTCCGATATATCCGTAGATGATGATTTCGTTTTCTCAAGTGCTTTCGTGAACTTCACTGTGGCTGACGATAACGGAATTTCCAGTAATTCCAGCGTTACTCTCAAGGTCTTTGACTATGAAGATGCGGAAAATATGCACCAGGAGGTTTTTTACAAAAGCGGTTCCTTTGAATTGAATAATATATTTTTAAGGAATGTCACTATTTATCTTGAAATTCATGGAGCCGATACACATGTATATTCCTTCGGAGTTACGAAAAAACAGCTTTCACTCATCAATACGAATGACTTGCATATAATCCCGTCGATTCTCTTCAGCGGCGAAAACACGCTCAATATCAGCTTCAGCATAAACTATCCTGCTTATACTGATATACTCATTTTTAATAAATACGGCAAAATTGTAGAACCTGTATGCAAAAAAAAATTTTTCAATGAGGGAACAAATTCTGTTATCTGGGACCCGGAGACAAGCCCTGTCCGTGACCTTGTATCAGGAGGATACTTTATATATTTCAAAGCTGTAACCCTTAACGGCAAATCAACTGAGGCTGTCAAAAACCTTATCTTTGTAAAGAATTGACTATATTCAAAGTAATTCTTAAAATCAAGCCGCCAAAATGAGTGACGGAGAGATTAATGTCCGAAAAAAGATCTAAAGCTTATGGAAAAAGTTTCTATTACAACTTTATTGCAGGCGCTCAGAAAATTCTTGAGCATCAGAAAGAACTTAATAAATTAAATGTCTTCCCAGTACCTGATGCCGATACGGGTTCAAATTTGGCGTCAACTATCCGGTCGATTATTGAGAATACAGTTCCTCACCGTTCGATAAAAAAATCCGCAGAGGCTATAGCCTATGCTGCCCTTGAGGGTGCAAGGGGAAATTCCGGTGTCATTCTTGCCCAATATCTTTACGGCTTCAGCGTTGAAGCCTCTGAGGAAGAGAACCGTTTCGACATCAAAAACCTGACAAGAAGCCTTAAGAACGCCGTAAAATATATGTACGATGCAATAGCCAATCCTGTCGAAGGTACTATGATCACTGTAATAAAAAATTGGGCAGATTACCTCTATAAAGAGCATGAAAAAACAAAAAGTATTACTCATTTATTAATAAAATCTTATGACATTGCACAGGAATCATTAAAAAAAACAACGAATCAGATTGCAATTCTGAAAAAGGCTAACGTTGTAGATGCCGGAGGAAAGGGTATAGTCCTTTTTCTGGAGGGAATGATAGATTTTATCAAGAATAAGAATTTTAAGAAGATTATCAAGGCAAAGCAGGAAACTATTGAAATAGAAGGCATAGAAGAAAACATCTCTCTTGAAGATGTAAAATACCGTTTCTGTACCGAAGCCTTACTCAGGGATGTCAGACCGGATAAAGCTATATTAAATGATATACTCGGCAACTATGGTGATTCGATTGTAATCGCGGGTTCCAAGGATAATCTGCGAATACATATTCATACCGACAGGCCTGCTGAGCTATTTTATTCCCTCAGGAACAGCGGCACTATAGTTTATCAAAAAGCCGATGATATGAAAAAACAGTATGAAACGGCCTACAAAAGGAAGTTCAAAATTGCACTTGTGACTGATTCCAGCTGCGACCTCCCGCTTGAATTAATCGACAGCTACCAGATACAGATGGTCCCCCTGAATATATTCTTTGGTGAAAACCATTATCTGGATAAATTGACTATTGTACCGGAACATTTCTACCGTATGCTGGATGAAAGTACCTATTTTCCAACAACATCCCAGGTTAACTATAAAACTTTCCAGAATTTATATTCTCAGCTTTCCAGCCATTATGATTCCATTATATCTGTTCATTTATCAAAAGAATTCAGCGGGACATTCTCAAACAGCCTCCATGCTGCAGAGCAGATTGAAAAAGAGACAGGTAAAAAGATCAAAGTTGTCAATTCCCGACAGGCGTCAGGTTCCCTGGGACTTATCGTTTTAAGAATTGCCAGGTCGATCGAGGCCGGCATGACTATGGATGAAATAAATGATCAAATTGGATCATGGATCGCAAATACCAGGATATTTATAGCTGTGAAAACTATGGATTATTTTATAAAAGGCGGAAGGGTAAGCCCTGTAAAGGGATTTATTGCAAAAATTTTAAACCTGAAACCTATTGTATCTGTGAACGGTGAGGGGAAAGCCTTCGTTTTTGATAAGGCTTTCAGCCAAAAAGGAATTTTGAAGAATATTCTGCTACATATAAAGAATTTCACAATGAATAGAAATGTTTGGGAATTCTGCATACTTCATGCGGGAAATGCACAAAAAGCCGCTGAATATTGTGTTAAAATTGAGGCAATTATCGGTAAAAAAGCAGCGTACATAATGAATATTTCACCGGTTATAGGTTTAAACTCAGGTATCGGTGCAGTCGCGGTCGCTTTAATGACGGAATAATTTAAAATCCTCTGAAATTTCAGTTCCAGATGACGCAGTTTTTCCCCTCCGCTTTTGCATGATAGAGCCTTGTGTCAGCTATATTTAGCAAAAGGAAAATGTCGTTTTCTTCTTCAAAACTGGCAAAACCAATGCTGACAGTAATATGACCGTCAGGTTTATTATATGAAAGGAAAAACGGATGTTTCTCGATTTTAGACCTGATTCTTTCAACAGCTGCCAGGGCACCTTCGCGGGGGCTTGATGTAAAAAGAATAACGAACTCATCCCCGCCGTATCTGTAGAGTATATCCCTGGTAAAAATAGACTCCTCCATTAAATGGACCATTTCCCTGAGAACATAATCACCTACGGGATGGCCGTAAATGTCGTTGATATTTTTGAAATTATCAATATCAACCATTGCAATGCTGAAATCGGCTTTTTCATCTGTATTATAGAGGATCTGATTCATCATCCTCCTTCTTTCAATTTCAATGTATTCATTAAAGAAGCGCCTGTTGTATACGCCGGTCAACCAGTCTTTATCAGCCATCTCTTTTAATCTTATGCTCTGCATTGCATATCTGTTGTTATTATAGTAAATAAAAAATACAGAGATAACGAAGCATACAGTAAGATTGAAGATACCTAAACCATGCAGTATGGATTCTTTTATTATAAATAAAGGCTGCCTAATCTCTGACAGCAAGAAGCTCAGCAGCCCCAGAGAAAGCATCACTAATGTAGAAGCAAACAGCATCCATGTTTTCACAATCTCCATTAATATTATGAACATAGCCGCTGCAATGAAGAAAAAGCCGAAATTGCTGTTCCAGCCCAGGCAAAGAACAGCCAGAAAAGAATGAGCGGCTATTTCTAGATATGCCAGAAAAAAAGAGAGTTTGTATCTTTTTTCATTTACCAGATAAAGAATAAGACTGTAGAGCAGAACACTTCCAATATTAAAGAATAAGAGAAGGTTTAATTTTAAAAAAAAGAATAAAATCAAATAGCCCAAATGTATGAGAAGGCATGAAACAGAAAATATCTGGAATGAGAGATGATAAGGATCAGTATTTATCTTCTCTAAAAAAATATCTGTATCCTTTCTCACAAAAACCTCTGTGAAAACAAACTAAAAATAAAAAATTTATTCAAATGATTTTAAATCATATGAGAAAAATTATTGATTGTCAAGATTTAGAATACGGATCAGAGTCAGAGTAGCTGAAGCATCATTCTGTTTATCACTATAATTTCCAATTTATTTTAGCCATCGTTAGAATAATATTAAATTTTTTTCTTCCTTATCAGGAGTATTTCATATACAAGGAGAATTGATTGAAGAAGAAAAAAGACTATAAAACAATGTCCTTCAAGGAAAAGGTGATCGACAATATCAAAATTTTTTTTTCAGCGTACGCTATCGCCTTTGTAATCAGATTGTTTTTAATTGAAGCATACCAGATACCTTCTCAATCTATGGTCCCGAGCCTTCTTGTTAAAGATATAATGATGGTTGAAAAGGTTACACTTGGACCAAGACTGCCTGTGATCAATATAAAGATCCCCGGTTTTTTAAAACCGGAGAGGAATGATATTTTCGCCTTTCTGTCACCACAATGGAGAAATCAGGGCAGGTTCGAGGAGCTCCTGTCGCTTGTATCTTTATCGCTCATAACTCTTGATAACAATTTTGAAAACCCGAAAAACCTTGTAAAAAGACTGGTCGGACTGCCCGGTGACAGGATTTCAATGACGAACAGGATATTAACTATTAACGGAAAGGCCCTTACCCAGGATTATATAACCAGAACAAGCGAGATTCAATATAATTTTGGTATCAAAATAAAATATTTCAGGGATTATGATCTCTATAATGAGAATTCCTTCGGAAAGAAGAGGGTTATCCAGCATTTTCCAGGTAAACCATCCATTACTCATTATCCCCTGATTTATCAATTTCCTGAAATTTACGTCCCTAAAAAAGGAGATATAATCAGCCTGAAGCAAAATCCATATTACCAGCAACTGCTTCTTCTATTGATACAGAGGGAATCCGGTGATTCCAATATTATTATCAATAACGGCAGATTTTATAAAGATGGGCTGGAGATTACCGAGTGGAAAGCCATGCAGAATTATTATTTCGGTATGGGCGACAACAGAGATGAAAGCCTTGACAGCAGATTTTTCGGTTTCATACCTGAAGATAATATCATAGGCAGACCCATTTTCAGGTATTTCCCCTTTAACCGTGCAGGGCTTGACCTGAATGAAACTGATAAAGAGGCTTTAAAACATACCATCCTGAATTGAATCAAAATCCAGCTTCAAATGAAAGGATTGCTCAGTTTGAATTCATATACTCTCTTGCCGCATCTGCAATTTCAAGCATAACAGACTTGAATATGCCGATATCAGGTTCAAGCAGTGTAATTCTGAAACCATGTAAATCCGAGTTAAAACCAGATGAAAGCGGTACTACACATATGCCCCTTGATGCCAGCAGATAATATACAAAACGTTTATCCAGTTCGGTTGTGTCTTCAACTGACTTTATAATTTCAGCTGCAGCTTTATTGGCAGGTTTAAGATATTGCCCCCTGTTCAGGGATCCTTCCTGAAAAATAACCGTCATATAGAAAGCACCGTATGCTTTATTGATCTTGAGGCCCGGTACAGCCGAGAAAATGCCGTAGGCCAGTTTTGATTTCTCCCAGTAACGGGCATTACGCTCAGCCAGGTAGGGGTAATAGCGGGGGTCCGACATGATTTCAGGCAGGACTCTCTGCGGAAGGGTAGTAGCGCAGACCTCCAGCATCTTGGCATCTATGATGGTCTTGGTATACCGGGCAAAGGATACATCCATATTCCGGTTATAAAATTCAACCCAGCCGCATCTCGCTCCGGGCCATGGAAACTCCTTGGATATTCCCCGCATTGCAATACCCGGAACTTTATCTATCACCGAAGCCAGCTTGTTGTGTATGGAACCTCCGTAGAAAAGATTTGAATATATTTCATCGGAAATAATAAAAAGATCGAACTCCTTTGCAATATCTACAATATTACGAATTACATCCTTTGAATAAACCATACCCGTCGGATTGTCGGGATTAACTATCAGGATACCGCTGACCTCAGGATGTTTAATGATCTGCGAACGCAGGTCATCGATATCAGGATACCAGCTGTTATCAGGATCGAGATGATAGGTAATTTGTTTTGATCCTGCATGAGCTGCTTCTGCCGAGGAGTGCGTCGAATAAGCTGGATTGGGTCCTATTACACGGGCATTCTTATTGAGGTAGTTGTATACAATGGATATAGCATCGCCCAGTCCGTTAAAAAAAAGTATGTCGTCAGCGCTTATCTGCGCTCCCCCTTCCAGGTTACGTTCGCGTGCTATATATTCGCGGGTGGCAAGCAGCCCCTTTGTCGGAGAATAGCCATAACTTAGATTATCATTCATGACCAGATCGGCAATCTTAACCCTGATCCAGGATGGTACTTCTTCCCCTTTGGCTACAGGGTCTCCGATATTTTCCCAGTAGATCTTAACACCTGTATTTTCAATTTTATTGCCTAATTCAACAATTTCCCGTATTTCATATGTTAATTCATCTGCTCCGGGATGTATAATATTATTTCTCATTTAGTGTTATTTGCCTCCCCTGTCGAAAATATAAAAAAATTCTCCTTTATCAGGGTCTTCTATAGACAGAATGGTCAGGTCCTTTTCCGTATTGATTTCAGCAGTGATACCAGTATCACCGAACGCCATGGGATTATCTACAGCCTTGTAGCGGTAAACGGCATCGCCATTATCCGAATAAAGAAAGAGAGTATCTATCTTTTCGTATTTTGCCCTTCCGATTATATTGGATTCGGTGAATGCTTCAAAAACCGCTTCAGGCTGGGCACCGCTGAAAATTCCGATATCATGGCGGAGCCTGAAATTGTACATACGTCCCCTTTCATTTTCAAAATAATAATTCAAATTCATATCGTTATTGAAAATCAAACCCTTAAACGGCGTCTTTCGCAGTGTCTTAAGGTTAAGATCAAAGGCTACAATGCCCTGGCGGGTAGCAATATAAAGCGAATCATCCCTGACCACGGATTTTAAATAATTTCCCAGGCCCCATTCCGGTCTTATTTTTATTAAAAGGTTGTCTTTGTTAAAATTCACTTTCAGTTCCTTGAGAGGCGAAGATAAATCATAGGCCCAGAAGTACCTGTTATCATTTAAAACAAGGAGGCTGTTTTTCCAGTTGAATTGTAAAGCATCCGTGGAATAGGTATAGAATGCTCCCGAATCAGTCCTGTAGATGCAAATTATGTGATGTCCGCTTATAATAAAAAGTATACCGACAAAATTCGCATCCTCGGAAAATTTGATATCAGATATTTCAAAAGTACTGTCCCTGAAACTGCCGATATAAGCTGATTTCCCGGATAAAAAATCGTACAGCTCTAGATTATTCAGAATAGCTCTATTAGTCGACACTCCCCTCAGCAGGAAAAGATTGCCCCTTGATGATGGATAAATCTCCTGAAAGTCAGGGACGTTCTGCGAAACCTCCTCGATCCTGTCTGTTATATTGTATTTGATCAGTTTCCCCTTTTTAAACAGGAACAGGTAATCCTTACCATTTTCCCTGATAATTTTTTTCGACAGAAAAGGTTTCGGCTGTAAATCTGAAAGTACTCCATCATAAACAGCAAGGTGATCTTTTCTGATCCAGCCAGAAATACCGTTATAAATAATATGGAAAAAACCGACCGCGGATCTGTCGATTTGAACAACCGTACCTGGCGGAAGGACTAAAAAACCTCCCCTTTTTTTAGAATCTTCTATTTCCATACGCGCATCCAGGGAATTGACTGTTGCCTGAAGGGCAAAAATGCGGCTGAAACTAAAAATTAATATAAAGAGCAGAATCGGTTTATATGAATTTGCTTTCATAAGAACAACCTTCTTTTAAACATACGATTTTCTGCCTGCCTTTTTCCTTCTGACTGAACAGTAAGCTTGTGCATACCGGGCATGACAAAATTTTGCCTTCAGCCTCCGCAGGTTTTAAGTAACTTGTAAAGTCGCAGGACGGGTAATTAGTACATCCGTAAAAGGTTCTTTTTCTCTTCCCCTTTTTCTGCACAATATGACCAACCCCGCATTTTGGACATTTCCCAAGCGGCAGAGGTTTGGCATTCTTACATACCGGCCAGCCTGAACAGGCCAGGAACAAACCGAATTTTCCAAGTTTCTTGACCATTTTTCTGCCGCATTTTTCACAGATGAATTCCGTTTCTTCATCAAAAGACCCCTTTATACTGTCTATGTTCTCATAAGCCTTTGAAAGGACCGGCCTGAAAGTTCTGTAAAAATCTCCAACGACGCTTTTCCATAACTTTTTTCCATCCTCGACATCGTCCAGCTCTTCTTCCATTTCAGCGGTAAAACTAGTATTAATAAGCTCTGGAAAGTTATCGACAAGGAGCTTGTTGACTGATGAACCAAGGACTGTAGGAATAAGAGTCCTACCCTCCTTTTTTATATAATAACGCTTGGTAAGAGTAAATATTGTAGGCGCATATGTTGACGGCCTGCCTATCCCCAATTCCTCCATGGCCTTAACAATCGAGGCTTCAGAATAACGCGGCGGCGGCTCTGTGAATTTCTGCTCTCTTTTAATCTCCTCTATAATGAGACGATCATTAACAGCCAGATTACGGGGAAGCTCCTTTTCCTTCGTTATTCTCTCGCTGATTTTTAAAAAACCGTCAAAAACGATCTTTATACTGCCTGCGGTCAGTATTTTATTACCGTTAGCTATCTCCACGGAAATCTGTTCAGATCGGGAAGGGCTCATCTGACTGGCCATGAATCTCTTCCAGATAATTGAATAAAGTTTATACTGGTCATTACTCAAAAACTCCTTGATCCGTTCAGGATGATTATATATATGCGTGGGCCTTATTGCCTCATGCGCATCCTGGGAACTCTTTTTATTTAAAAAATAATTCGGCCTTTCAGGAAGATAATTGTCCCCGAATTGCTCCTTAATATATTTTCTTGCCTGCGCTATTGCGACAGGTGAAATTCTTGTCGAATCCGTCCTCATATAAGTTATCAGACATGTCCTGGATTTAGCTATATCAATTCCCTCATATAACTGCTGTGCCAGCAGCATGGTCTTCATCGAGGTAAAACCGAAAAGGTTATTCGCCGTCTGCTGGAGGGAACTCGTAATAAAT
>Ga0187770_10002479_pt1 | contig 10315 bp, 11 predicted proteins | sample 0116_SJ02_MP02_2_FD_133154 | JGI IMG/M metagenome (GOLD analysis project Ga0187770, IMG submission 133154) | Tropical peat soil microbial communities from peatlands in Department of Meta, Colombia - 0116_SJ02_MP02_20_MG | ecosystem: Environmental > Terrestrial > Soil > Wetlands > Peat | place... | reverse complement strand
TTTACATTCTAGCCTGGGCCTTGGGCTTGCGTCGATTCGGGATAATGACAGAGCGGCCGCCAGTTCCGGTATAAACGTGTTCAAATTAAAGTTGTACTCATTTGTCATCGGAGCAATAGTCACCGGAATAGCCGGAACCATTTTCTACATTTACCAATCCTATATAGAGCCGACGAGCGCCTTCAGTGTTCGCTGGACAATGACATTAATCCTCGCTACCGTGATAGGAGGAATGAGCACGGAAGGCGGACCGATTTTCGGCACAGTGATCGTTGTCTTTTTGCACTTCTTGCTAGCCAGATACGCTGGGATCAACTTAATTATACAGGGGACGTTACTCGTCGCTATGATGTTACTAGTGCCGGAAGGTGTGATGGGTTTGATGCGCGGACTGCTTAGGTACCGTTTCCGAAGCATAGGTAAAAGACTGTAACCGGGCAGGAATATCTCCAAAAATCTTATCAAGCGGATGGTCTAAGCTTATGGTTGGCAAAGGTAACTTTTCTCATCCCAGCACGGTCCTTGCAATGCTCATGGTATTCTTGTAGTTGAGGGACAAGATAAGGTTTCCGCTATAAGATTTTTTCCGACATCCCTGCCCGATTCCGGGAAGTTTCTCGGGAAGAGTGAGGAATTACAGCCCCAAGCTAATTTTTATTGACAAAGCGATAGGTCTTGGGATATTAAATAAAAACCCGTAAGAAACTGATTCTGCCTTGCAGTCGATCAGTATAAAAAAACGAAAGGAGGATTTTCTATCATGTCGAAAAAGGAGAAGTTAAGTCGAAGGGAATTGATGAAGAAGGCGTGTATTGTTGTAGCGGCGGTGGTCATTGCCGTTGGGTTAATGACCATGGCCAACCCTGCTGGGGCGCAGAAGAAGGATTTTATCCTGATCGGCCACCCCAATCCCTCAACAGGTCCCATTGCCTCCTTTGGCGAGGCCTCCCCTTGGGCAGATGAATTGGCCATTGAAGAAATCAACAAACAAGGAGGCATCTTCATTAAAGAAGCTGGGAAGAAGCTGCCTCTTAAATTGAAGCTGATGGATACAGCGAGTGATCCAACTAAGGCTGCTGATGTGGCTTCCAAACTCATTTTAAATGATAAAGTCGATATCATGGTCGCCCTTCACACTCCTGACACGGTCAACCCTGTCACCAGTATGTGTGAGCGTTATCAAGTCCCTTGTGTTGCACTCGATGCCCCGGTCGATGCATGGCTCACCGGTGGTCCCTACAAATGGAGCTTCCACGCATTCTGGATGGTGGATGATCTGATTAACGTATTCTCAGGAATCTGGGATTCTCTCAGCACGAATAAAGTCGTTGGGGCCGCCTGGCCAAACGATCCCGATGGCAAAGTCTTCTCTGAGATGTTCACGCCCAAGCTCAAGGAGAAGGGTTACAAGGTGGTGGATGTAGGAAGGTTCCCTTACGGAATGCAGGATTACACTGCGTTCATCAACACATGGAAGAAGGAAAAGGTGGAGATCATTACAGGGGTTCTCATCCCACCGGACTGGGCGACCCTCTGGAGACAGTGTCACCAACAGGGATTCATTCCCAAGGCAGCCACCATTGCAAAGGCGATCCTCTTCCCGGCGGCTGTGGAGGCTCTTGGAGGAAACCTTCCCAACGGGCTGACCTCTGAAATCTGGTGGAGCCCCAGCCATCCTTTTAAGTCCTCTCTATCGGGTAAGACGGCAAAGGAACTTTGTGACATATGGACTCAAAAGACCAACAAGCAATGGACCGCGCCCATTGGGTTTAAATATGCAGCCTTTGAGATCGTGGCTGACGCTCTCAAAAGGGCACAGACTCTGGATAAGGCCAAGGTCCGCGAGGCAATCGCTGCAACGAACTTGAATACGATTGTCGGTCCTGTCAAATATAACGAGAAGAATTTCTCCAGGACCCCCCTCGTGGGTGGACAGTGGGTAAAAGGCAAGAAGTGGCCCTGGGAGATCGTCATTACCTATAACAAAGAGTATCCGCAAATTCCAACCGGAGGGAAGACAGCTCTTCTCACAAAGTGATTCTCAGGTTGGGCCTCCTCCGCCAATCAGGAGGAGGCCCACATTTTCTGCTGTTCCTGTCTATCCTCTCTAATACTTCTATCCATTCTATAAAATCCCCTACGGAAGCACCTGAAATTCGGTGACGACACAAAGAGCATTGCAAGAGTAGGCATCTTCATGGATCTCTCTCACGGGAAAAGAGAAGCTTACATCGCGTAACGCCTCACTGAAGCGTGGGTGAAAGACTATAATCGGGCAGGGATGTTTCCAAAAATCTTATCAAGCGGATCATCTGAGGTTATGGTTGGCAAAGATAACTTCCCTCATTCCAGCATGGTCCTTGCAATGCTGATGTTATTCCTGTAGTTGAGAGACAAGATAAGGTTTCCGCTATAAGATTTTTTCCGACATCCCTGCCCGATTCTGGGAAGTTTCCCGGAAGAGTGCGGGATTACTACATCGCCTGCTTTTTCCTTGACAAGAAGTTAAATGTTATTTTATAGATTTATCCTGATTTAAACATTATTAAAAATTTTAATGAGCCTTTATTCCGGTAGAAACTAAGCCCAAAATGTCTGAGATCCTTATCATTCAAAATTTGACAAAGACTTTCGGGAATCTGACAGCGGTTGACAACCTTACCTTCGACGTTCAAGCAGGAGAGATCTTAGGAATGATGGGGCCTAATGGGGCAGGAAAGACAACAGTTTTTAATCTCATTACCGGCGTTTATAAACCCATTACAGGAAAAGTCATTTACAGGGGGACGGATGTAACCCATTTTCCGGCTGCCCACCGATGCCGCTTGGGCATCGGCCGAACTTACCAGATTCCCCGCCCTTTCGAAAATATGACTGTTTTTGAGAATCTCTTAGTCGGGGCTGAATATGGAGCTAACCTGACAGGGAAGCAAGCCCGCATAGAGGCCACAGAGGTTCTCGACTTCACCGGCCTATTGGCCAAAAAAGACATCTTTGCAGGAAAACTGCCTCTCCTCGATCGAAAGAGACTTGAACTGGCAAGGGCCCTGGCAACCAAGCCAACCTTGCTTCTCATTGATGAGGTAGCTGCAGGATTGACTGAGGCCGAGGTTGAAAACCTTCTCCAGATAGTCAAGGCGATTCAACAGAAGGGTGTCACGATCATTTGGGTGGAACACGTCCTGATGATGTTGAATAGAGGCGTGGATCGCTTGTTGGTGATCAACGGGGGAAAGTGGTTGATGTGTGGAGATCCAAAGGAATGCATGGAATCGAAAGAAGTCCATGAGGTTTACCTTGGGATGGAGGAAGAATCGTGACAAAAACCCTCCTCCGAGTGCAAAACATCGATGTTTTTTATCACGACTTTCACGCCCTCTGGGATGTCTCCCTTGAAGTGGAGGAAGCTCTCGTCGTCTCTATCATTGGTGCCAATGGAGCAGGCAAATCGACTTTGCTGAATACCATTGCAGGTGTGCTCAATCCTTCTCAGGGAACGATCGAATTCCATGGCAAAAAGATCAACGGTTTGATGCCCTATCAGGCTGTGGCTGAAGGTATCTCCATGGTCCCAGAGGGTAGGAGGATCTTCCCCAGACTGACTGTCTTGGAGAACTTGGAGATGGGATGTTATATCCCCAAAGCCAGACAGAAGAAGAATGAGGTTCTCAGGAAGATCTATGAACTCTTCCCTATTCTCGAAGAGAGAAAGAACCAGCTTTCCGTTACGCTAAGTGGAGGAGAACAGCAGATGCTGGCCGTTGGCCGGGCGCTCATGTGCCAACCCAGGCTGATCCTGTTCGATGAGATCTCGCTGGGCTTATCCCCTTTGGTGATCAAAAATATCTACCAGAGGGTGAAACAGATCAACTCAGAAGGAATTACAGCGCTCCTTGTGGAGCAGGATATTCAGAGGAGTCTAAAAGCTGCAAACAAGGTCTATATTATGCAGTCTGGAAGAGTCCGTCTTGAAGGCAGGCCAGCAGAGCTATCCCAGGAGGATATCCGTAAGGCTTATTTCGGATTATAGGATCATAAGACGATGCTATCCTTTTTAGGGGAATTGAAAGGTCCGATCACTAATGGCCTTCTTTTGGGAGGTCTCTACGGGATCATTGGAATTGGAATGTCCATGATCTTTGGTATTGTGCGGCTGGTGAACTTAGCCCACGGTGACTTGGTCATTTTGGCAAGTTATCTGAGTCTGGTCACCATGTCCTTCTTCCCGGTCAACCCCTTGTTCACATTGATCATTGTTATCCCGGCGATGTGTATCATCGGATTTGTGGTTCAATATTATCTATTGAACCAGGTCCTTGGGAAAGGCATGAACCCTCCTCTTCTTGTAGCCTTTGGTCTATCGATCATCGTGCAAAATATTTTGCTTTTGATCTTCACGCCAGATGCCCGCACCCTGCTCACTTCCATCTCCGTAAAAACCATTCCTCTTGGAGGATTCATTAATATCCCTTTAGTCTACCTGGTGGATTTCATCTGCTCACTCGTCACAATCGTTTTATTAAGTCGGTTCTTTAACAGGACTTATATGGGAAAGGCGATTCGGGCAGCATCAGACGATGAAGGAGCAGCCCAACTCATGGGCATTAACACAAAAACCATCTATGCCTTTGCTATGGCCATTGCCACAGGCACGGCGGCTGTAGCTGGTGTCTTGGTGGGAATGACCTTTACCTTCTACCCCCACACTGGCCCGGAATATCTCATCATTGCATTTGGAGTGGTGATCGTGGGCGGACTGGGAAGCCTTCTTGGAACCTTTTTGGGAGGCTTGATCCTCGGCTTGGCCCAAATCCTGGGGGCCCATTTCCTGGGCCCTGGCTTTCAGCTGCTTTCTGGTTATGTGATCCTCTTGATGGTACTTACTTTCAAACCCACTGGCCTTTTTGCAAAGGGGTAAAGGGAGATGGACTCACTTCGATCAGGCCGACTCTACGCAATTGTACTTGTGGTACTTGCACTGATCACCCTCCCTTACTGGGCGTCTCGCTATTGGATTCTGGTCATTCTCCTCTTCTCCCTCAATCTCGGCCTCTCCCAGATGTGGAACCTTCTCGCCGGTTACTCCGGTCTCATCTCTCTTGGCCAACAGTCATTTATTGGCTTAGGTGGTTATGCCCTTGCCGTCTTCTCGATATACTATGGCTTTCCTATCTGGCTGAGCATTGTCATTGGAGGAATTGTCTCCGTCCTCTTTGCCCTCCTGATCTCTGCTCCCATCTTTAGGATGAGAGGGGTCTATTTTGCCATTGGAACGTGGACGGTCGCTGAGGTCCTCCGAATCCTCTTCAGCAATTGGAAGTATGTGGGATACGGTATGGGGCTTTTTGTCAAGCCTGCCTATGCGCTCTCTTTCAACACCATTTACTTTACTGCCTTGGGAATCGGCATCGCATCGGTTGCGCTGGTTTATTTCCTCCTTCGGTCCAAACTCGGTCTTGGATTGATGGCCATTAGGGATGAAGAAACTGCGTCCGAAACCCTGGGGGTGGATATTTTTCGTTGCAAGCTCAACTGCTTTTTAATCAGCGCAGGGGTCACCGGTGCAGTTGCGGGCGTTCTTTATCTTCATAATATCTTCATTCAGCCTTATAGTGCCTTTGGAATCGATTGGACAGTAAGATTGGTCTTCATCACCATCATCGGAGGAATCGGAACGATCGAGGGACCGATCATCGGCTCCTTTCTCTATGTCTTTCTCCATCAATGGCTTTCCGAATATCCGAGCGTCAGCCTTCTGATCCTTGGTTCAATTGCCATAGGAGTTATACTGATCGCCCCAAAGGGAATTATGGGGACCATTCAGGAAAAGCTTGGTTTTGAAATACTCTCTCCACGAAGGAAATAGTTCCTCCATTCATGAAAGCCATCTACAAGAGAATCTATCAAAGGGCTAAACCATTTCTAAACACCAGGGCAAACGAGCCCCATGTGAGGGTTTCTTATCAGTACGCCTTGAAGCTCCTTAAGTCTGAGGGAGGGGATCCAGGCATCGTTATCCCATCCATTCTGCTCCACGACATTGGATGGAAAATGATTCCTGAAGAGGGTCACTTAAAAATGTTCGGTCCAGGATTGGATAAGAAGCTACAGAGGATCCATGAGAGAAAAGGGGCGAGGATGGCTGCCCAGATCTTAAAAGAGGTGGGCTATCCTGAAAAACAGGCCAGGGTGATCGTCTCCATCATCAGAAGCCACGATACCCCTTCTCGTCCTCCCTCCCTGAATGGAAGGATCGTCAAGGATTCAGATCGGCTATGGAGATTCTCCAGAAAGGGATTCACTACTGATACGACGAGATTTAAGGTTCTACCGAACGAATATCTCTCCTACCTTGAAACACGAATTGAAGAATTGTTCTTTACCAAGTCAGCAAAAAGAATCGCCAGAGAAGAAGTTCAAAAAAGGAGAAAGGCGATCTTACATTGCCATTAGAACGATGCATGAGTTATATAATGAACACTGGGAGGAGCAACTTCTTGTGACAGAAAGTAACAGTTGGGTCTTCCTAATTTTTATTCTTGTGATTATAGCTTTGGGTGGGAGTTTGTACATTCGCGCCTTTTTTACCAAGAGGGCTGTTTCCAAAGTAATAGAGATTTTTTATCAGCACAATGCTGTAGGGATGAAAGGCGCCAAGACACTCCATGAGCTTGGACTTGAGCGCCCAGATTTTCTCCAACGGATGATGAGACCACGTGATTATAAGCAAGATGCCCTCCAAATTCTCATCAGAAGAGGCATCATTTTTCAGAACGAGGATGGAAGGTTGTACTTGGTTGAAGAGAACCTTGATCAAGACCTTAGAGGCAAAAGGGATGATCTATTCTCACGCAGAAAGTTATCATGATCTCACCTTCCTTTACACTCCCATTTTTCGCCCCGATGTGGATTATACCCCAAATGAGTAAGCGGGTTCAGAGGCAGTTTGAGTCAGCTACAGGTAAGGCATAACCCCTCCTAACCTCCCCTTAATTTAAGGGGAGGCAGGGTGGGGTTAAGAAAGATGCGGGGGAGGTGTGCGATGAAAACGTCTTTTTTTAGAAGCAATTGGATCACCTTTTTCGGAGTGATTTTTTCTATTCATTTTCTTTTCCTTTCTTCTGCACGGGGCCTCGACTATCCCACCAAACCCATTAGCGTGGTTTCTTCAGCATCTCCTGGCGGTCCTTCAGACATTACCGCAAGAATATTAGCCGAGGTAGTCAGTAAAGAACTGGGAGTCCCAGTGGTCGTTATAAATAAACCGGGTCCAGGGGGGTCACTGGGAGCGAGTTTTGTCGCAAATGAGAAACCGGACGGTTATACCTATCTTGTAACCCAATCCGGGACGATGACATCAAACTTTGTAATCTTTCCAAATTTACCTTACAAAAGAACAGATTTCGTTCCCCTTTTTAGGGTCACCGTGAACCCGTGTTTTATGGCGGTAAGGGCGGATGCGCCTTGGAAAAGTTTTAGGGATTTCTTAGATGCAGCAAAAAAGAGTCCAGGTAAATTGCGATCAGGGGCAGCTTCTGCAAACATCAGCTTGATTTGGGAAGTTTTACTCAACCAGGCAGGATTGGACGTAACTCACCTCATGTATAAAGGTGCACCAGATTCTCTCCTTGCCCTGATGGGAGGACACATCGATATCTTTATGGATGCAGTCACTCCCATGGTCCCCTTTCTTGACGCAGGGAAGGTGCGCCTTTTAGCAGCGATTGGTTCCAAGAGGTTTAGGACCTATCCGGATGTCCCTACCCTTGCTGAGTTCGGATTTGCTAATTTGTCCAAGGACACTTGGAACGGATTTTACGCACCGGCCGGGCTCCCGCAGCCGATCATGGACAAGATCGTTTCGGCATTCGAGAAAGCCCTATCCCAGCCCAATGTTCAAGCTCAAATAGAAAAAACAGGTGTTTATCCCGGCTTCTTGGGACCTAAGGAATTTGCCAATTTAGTTGAAGAAGAATATAAATTCTATACGGGGCTTGGCAAACAAAAAAAATAGGCTGGGAGAAATAACAATGAGATTGGCGAGGCAGAATCCGAAAGGAGAAAAGAAATGGTGAATGATCCAACCGCCGATAAACTGGCGGTCAGAGAGATCGTGGAGAACTGGGCATTGTGGCGCGACGCTGGCGATTGGGAGCGCTTTGCAACAGTCTGGCATTCGGATGGGTGGATGACAGCCACCTGGTTCCAGGGGCCAGCACAGAAATTCATCGAAGTGAGCCGTGAAGGTTTCAATAAGGGTGTCAGCATCCTTCACTTTCTCGGCGGTTGGACCTGCGAGATCGTTGGGAAGCGTGCGATCTCGCAGGCCAAGATGACTATCAACCAGCGCGCAGCCGTGGACGGTGTTCTGGTTGATGTCGTCTGCACCGGGCGCTTTTACGACTTTTTTGGGAAGCGCAAAGGCCGCTGGGCAGTTGTCAGGCGGCAGCCTATCTACGAGAAAGACCGACTTGATCCGGTCGACCCTTCGTCGGTTGTCAAGCTCGACGCCGAATGGCTCGCGCGCTTTCCAGAAGGGTACCGCCACCTCGCCTATCTACAGTCGAAGAATGGATTCAAAGTCAAAGCAGATCTACCCGGCCTACGCGGACCTGCGGTAGAGAAGCTTTACGCCGAGGGCAAGGCGTGGCTCGCAGGCTCTGCCCGACCCGGCGAGCCGCTCTGAGGTTTTTTTGAGCGGCTGGGTCATTTCACTCCTCTAAAAGCGATTCAACCAATGCCGTGATTTCGTTTTCTTCTGACATACCCTTGACAAAGAAATCACTCGTGCCACGTTCTCTGGTTGCCTGCCGGTACTCAGGCAAGTCATAACTTGTCAACATGACGACATTGGTATCGGGGCACTTCGCTCTTATTTTCTTGGGCAATTGGAGGCCTGATTCGTCCGGCAACCTGATGTCCCTAAAGACGAGTTGAGGGCAGAATGAATCCATCTTCTCCATTGCTTCTTTACCATCGGACGCCTCGTCGATCATGATCGAGGGAAACCATCGGCTTAACTCCTCTTTAAGGACCTTCCGAAATTGTCCATCATCCTCTACAAGCAATATCTTAATCACCATGCTCCCCCAATGTTAGAGATCTCGAAGAAACCTTTTCGTAACAATCTGGCAGCTTGAACTCATCTCTTATAATGCCTTCACCAAATTAGACATCAGATTCAGCTAAGATTATTTTCCTTTTCTGAGCCAAGGCTCCATGGTCAACATTGACAATTCATTTTCATTGACTTCCAATAATTTGAATTTTCAGATTTTAACGCCATATTTTTATGCACTTTAAATGGCAATAGATGGATTGATATTTTTGCAGGAAGGTTACAATTTATGTCACCTTTCAATGCACGGAGTTGTTAAAATCCTTTTCCGTCCAAAAGACACCTTTAATTTTAATGAGTTAAAAACTTAGTAAAAACTGATCGCAATGGCAAGATAATTGCACCTTCTTTAAAAAGGTTACAACGTTTATCCTGTAAGAATACCTCTGAACTCAGGAGTGACATAAGGAAACGATACGGAGGACACCTATGACCCATAGAAAAAGGATCATCAGCACTTCAGAAAAAGGTCTTCAAGAGGGATGGACAAGGAATACCTTCATTTTGAGGAGAGACTATTTAGAAAAGATTAAGGCCTTAGCCTACTGGGAAAGGAAGAAAGTAAAAGAGGTGGTGGATGAGGCTTTAGGGTCTTATCTAAAAGGAAAGAAAATTAGACCCATAAAGAGATAAAAGAATATTCATAAGGATCACTTAGCCGCACAAGGGGTTTCTTTATGCCCAGATTAACCCTTCAGCATCCGATCCATACGTTAGATGATCAATTATTGTTCCCTCCAGGTAGCTTTCTGACAAAAGAGACCTTAGAGGCCCTTCTCCATTCGCACCGGGCTTCTTCCTATCAAACCCACCCCCTCCTTTTGTACGGTTCGGTTAAAGAGGATTGTTTAGATTTCCTCAGCAACCCTCCTTACGAGACCATCTTCTCAGACAAAAAGCAAATCCAGGATATCTTGAAGATTTTGGAGACCGTTCATCTTTCCATTCCCGTTTTGCAATCGCTTGACTATTTCAAACAGTATGACTTTCACACCTATGTCCATATTCTCATGGTGTTTGTTTTATCCACACTTTTGGCAAAGGATCTGATACCGGACTACCAGGAGTGTATCCGGTTGTCCGCAACGGGTCCTCCCCACGATATTGGTAAGATCTGTGTGCCCCTGCATATTCTCAAAAAGGCGACGCCTCTGACCAAAACGGAGCGGGGTTTCATAGAACATCACACAGCCGCAG
>Ga0187770_10002476_pt1 | contig 10322 bp, 9 predicted proteins | sample 0116_SJ02_MP02_2_FD_133154 | JGI IMG/M metagenome (GOLD analysis project Ga0187770, IMG submission 133154) | Tropical peat soil microbial communities from peatlands in Department of Meta, Colombia - 0116_SJ02_MP02_20_MG | ecosystem: Environmental > Terrestrial > Soil > Wetlands > Peat | place... | reverse complement strand
TGGAATTTGTTTGGAGCTTGGGATTTGGTGCTGTGACAAATCTTACGTATGGTCTATTTTTGCTATGAGGCACTTTCAATATCTTTACGGTCCGGTTCCTTCGAGAAGATTAGGAAGGTCGCTCGGGATTGACCTCGTTCCCCACAAGATCTGTACCTACGACTGCATCTACTGCCAGATCGGCAGCACGACAGAAAAGACCCCGATAAGAAAAGAATATGCTCCGGTGAAGGAAATTCTGGAAGAAGTAACGAGCTTTCTCAAGGGAGAGATTTCTTCCGTTGATCATCTCTCTCTTTCAGGCTCCGGAGAACCAACCCTGCATTCTCACATCCGTTCGGTCATCGAAGGGATTAAAGCCATCACCTCTATCCCGATTGCCGTCATCACGAATGGCTCCCTACTCTATAATGAGGAGGTTCGGCAAGATCTCCTCCGTGCGGATATTGTGCTTCCTTCTTTAGATGCCGTATCGGCAGACGTTTTCATGAAGATCAATCGGCCCGCTCCGGGGTTTACTGTAGAAAAGGTGATTGAGGGATTGGTTGAATTCAGAAAAGTTTACAAAGGACAGATCTGGCTGGAGATACTGTTCTGCAAAGGCGTCAATGACGGCAAAGAAGAACTTTCAAGGGTGAAGAAGGTGGTCGATCGGATCCAGCCTGATCGCATTCATCTCAACACCGTCGTTCGGCCTCCTTCTGAAAAAGGGGCAGTCCCTCTGAATCAAAAGGAGATGGAAGAGATTATGGTCTTCTTCGGGGAAAAGGCCTCAGTCATCTCCGAATTCGACCGTCATCCATCGATGGTCTCGGAGAGGGATATCAAACAGGAGATATTAGAGATTCTGAAAAGAAGGCCGCTTTCCGCGTCTGACCTCTCCAAAGGGATGGGAATCTCAAAGGACGAATTAGAAAGGTACATTAAACCCTTGATGGAAGAGGGAAAGATCCAATCCCGTCCGTTTGGAAATTCGATTTACTACGAGATAATCGGACTATTCGAATAAACCTGCAGCGATATCTTTCTGATCCTTTTCTCCGTGAGAAGGCGAAATCCCTTGGCCCGAAGAGTAACGAGCAGCCTTTCATCACCCGGGGCGAAAGGGATGATAAGAATCGTCCCTGAGGGTGCCACGAATCCCTCCTGCATTAGGTCCGTTCTGCTACGCACAGGTATGATCTTTCCTAAATAGAAAACCGCTGCACCCTGTAGAGACTCTGAACCCCCGTAGAGATAGACAGGGTCATGAACCGCTCGGTTCCTGATGACCTCAAAGACCGGCCGGAAACTATCCCTCTTTTCGGATGGAAGGAGGATGGCGAAGTGGACGCTGACGTAGGCGAGGAAGAGGATGATCATTCCATAGGTCTCGATCCGCCTTGGATTTGGCAGTTTCCAGCGAAGGCGTGTCCAGGCAAAGGCAGCCAGCAGAGCAGAGGGAGGATAAAGGGGTGCGATGTAGAGGGTCCGTTTGGCTGAGGCCATCGAAAGTCCGACGAAAACGGTCAAGAACCAGACGAGTGCAAGAAGGAAGAGAAGCTCGGGAGACGAAGATTTCTCGGGTCCTGGATGCCTTCGGCGATACCAGAGCCAAACCAACGGCAGGGGCATCCAGGGCAGCGTGTTCAGGAGGACAGGAATGAAATAGAAATAGATCGGCTCTGAATGGTCGGCGGAAGAGGAGAGAAACCGCCACAGGCTTTGTCGAACCACTTCTTTGATCAAATCAGGTCCTTCAAACCGCCATACCCCACCTATCCACAGGGCGATCGGTAGGAGAAAGAGAAGAATCCCTTGGCCGAGATAGAGTTTTCGGATGGCGGCAAAATTCCGTCTTACGATCAAAAACAAAAGTGCTGTGCCCGCGGGAACAGCTACACCGATCAGTCCTTTGGAAAGAAAGCCTCCGGCCATGGTCAAGTAGAAAATCGCGAGAAAACGGAAACGTCTTGAAGGGGTTTGGTAACCGGCAGCAAAGCCATAGAGGCTGAGTACCGTGAAGAAGAGGAGTGTCGGATCAACCAGACACCGCTGGTGGAGCGTGAAAAACCCAGTCATTGTGGCGAGGATAAAGCCTGCCGTAAGACCGACTCGCTCATCGGCCAATACCTTTCCGATCATAAAAGTGAGAAGAACTGTTGCAGTTCCTAAAAGGGCGATGGGAAGGATGGCGAGGAAGTCGGATGGATTTTCGCTCGTTGATAGAAACAGGGCAATGGGCAAATATCCGAGGGAAGGGTATTCGAGAAAATTCCGACCGTTGAGTCTCGGAACGAAATAGTCACCGGTGAAGGCCATCTCCCGGGCGATTCCAGCCACTCTCGCCGTGTCATGGATCGAAAGCTCAGAGCCCAATATGAGGATGATTCTGAGGGAAAGTGTGAAAACGAGGAGAAACAGCCATGCAGGCCACCTGTGGTATTTGTTTCCTTCTGAAGGTGACCCCGGGATATCAATATCTGGAGGGCTTGTCCTGGAGGTTGGAGTTGCATCCATTCTGGTCCTCAGGAAGAGGGTTTTCTTTAGGCCAACGATGATAGTAAGAACCCAAAGCAAATCATGCCGATCCCGAAGTAGCGTAAGAGTGGGACAGGTTCAAGGAAGATAAAACGGGCCGAGAGCATGACCAAAACAAATACGAGAGAGGCGAAGGGGTAAACAAAGCTTAGACTCGTTTTGGACAGGGCCATGAGCCAAAGGATCGTGCTGACGCCATAGAAGGCCAATCCCGAAAAAATGAAGGGGTTCAGTACCAGTCTTATTAATTCGCCTATCATAGATTGCTTTAGGGTTATTTCTCCCGTCAGAAAAACGCCCTTTTTGAAGAATATCTGACCTAGGGTGGCTGAGCATACGGAAATCAAGAGTAACCACACTGGTTTCATCGATTTCTCCTTTTCTCGGAAAAGTTACGACAACTCATAGATTCGAGTTTACGACATGATTATTAACCCACGTTCCATTGGATCGTCAAGCGTCATTCACTACGATGAACGTTAAACGATAAACGATGAACAGTGCATGATCTTTTTTCTTCATTGTTCACCGTCCATTGTCCTCGTTCCTTGTAAGGACTCGTCAAGAAACATCGTAAAGAAAATGGTGACATTTACTTTGTAATGGGCTATAAAAAACGTTACGGAACTGAAAAGGAGGGTTTGCTCCGTAGAGGCCACGTGGGAGGACGGGATATCTTATCTTCCGCGATTCCGGCGTTAAACCCGAGTAAAGATTTGGATTGTGTCTTATGGAAATCAGGAAAGATTTTCTTCCTTTAAGCCGACCATCGATTGGCGAAAAGGAAATTGAGAATGTTGTCTCTTGTCTAAGGTCCGGTTGGATCACCACAGGTCCCCTCTGCAAGGCCTTTGAGGAGAAATTCTGTGAACTCACGGGTGCGCCTTATGCTCTTTCTCTTTCGTCCGGCACGGCTGGCATGCATCTCTCGCTGCTGGGTTTGGACATAAAAACAGGAGAGGAGATTATCACTCCGTCGATGACGTTTGTCTCCACGCTGAATATGATAATGCTCTTGGGGGCGAAGCCAGTTTTCGTGGACATTCATTACGATACGTTGAATATCAATGCAGATCTCATCGAGGAAAAGATTACCGGGAAAACAAAAGCGATCGTGCCTGTCCATTTTGCAGGGGCCCCGGTCGACATGGATAAGATCCTGAATATCGCTAAAAAGCATGGTCTATTTGTCATCGAAGACGCAGCGCACGGTCTTGGGACTTATTATAAAGGCGTCCATGCAGGAGGATGGGGTCAAACTGCTATCTTCTCATTTCATCCGATTAAAAACATCACCACTGGTGAAGGGGGCATGATCACGCATGGCGATGACCACCTTGAGACTCGGCTGAAACTTCTCAGATTTCATGGTGTTGAGCGGGACGCATGGAAGCGATACGGTAAGGGAGGCAATCCCGAATATGACGTTAAGACACCCGGATTTAAATATAATCTAACCGATATCCAGGCGGCGCTGGGGCTTGCTCAACTTTCCAGGCTCGAGGAACTGAATAACCGTAGAGGGCAGTTGGCTGACCTTTACAAGAGAGGGTTGGGCGGAATGGATGGGCTGGAATTACCGGGTGTACCGGCTTACCCGCACACCCATGCCTGGCACCTCTTTGTGATCAAAGTTACCTCAATGGGACGAGAACGCTTCATGCAGAAATTGTCCGAATACAATATCGGATACGGGATTCATTTCCCCGCCGGGCATCGGCTAAGTTATATTCAGAAACGGTATAAGATAAAAAAAGGAGCGTTGAAAGAAACGGAGCGGGCTCACGACAAATTGGTATCCCTGCCTTTGTTTCCTGGCATGAAGGAAGAGGATGTTTCTTACGTATGCGAGGCCCTTCGGGAGATCTTAAAGAATGGATAGCGAGAAGATGGTTTCTGTGGTCATTCCAGTCTATAACGAAGAGGCAAACCTGCCCCATCTGCTGGAACGACTCAGGCCTGTCATGGAAAAGATGGGAAAGAGTTATGAAATTATTTTCGTCGATGACGGGAGCCGGGATAACACCCTTTCGATCTTGAAAAGTTTCTTGATTTATCCCGAGGTGAAGGTGGTAGAATTGACGAGGAACTACGGACAACACGCGGCCATCTTTTCGGGATTTTCTGTCGTTGGAGGAGACATCGTGATCACTCTAGATGCTGACCTCCAAAATCCCCCCGAGGAGATTCCAAATCTTGTGAAGGTGATGGAAGAAGGAGACTACGATGTGGTGGGAACGATCCGAAAGGAACGAAAGGATTCCTTGCTCAGGACTTTTCCCTCCCGCATTATCAACGTGATCACGCGGAAGATCACAAAGGTGAATATGTCAGACTGGGGGTGCATGCTGCGAGCCTACCGGAGAGATGTGGTGGAGCGGATGGCAAACTGTCACGAGCACTCCACCTTCATTCCAGCACTGGCGACCTATTTTGCCAAAAAAGTAACGGAGATCGAGGTGATCCACGAAGCGAGGCATGGCGGAGAATCCCATTACTCCCTGCGAAAACTGATCAATCTTCAGTTCGACTTGGTCTCCTCTTTCTCCGATTTTCCGCTGAAGTTTATCATGTATGCGGGCATTGGGATGGCGTTCTTGGGGATCTCCTTAGGCGTCGTTTTGGCGATTGCCCGGATTCTCTATGGCGCAAGCTGGGCTGCTGAGGGTGTTTTCACACTGTTTTCCATCCTCTTTGCTTTCGTGGGTTTTCAGTTTTTCGCTCTGGGGGTGATGGGCGAATATATTGGTCGAATATATAGAGAGGTCAGGAAAAGACCGGAGTACACGATTGAGAGGATTTATCCCGTGGATGAAAGCCGTCGTATTCGCCTATCATAATATAGGAATCGTTGGCGTCGAGGCCTTAGCGAAGGGAAAATTCGATATTCAGGCGATTTTTTCGCACCTGGATGATCCGGAGGAGAACATTTGGTTTGGCTCCGTTGCCGAGTGGGGAAAGAAAAACAGAATCCCCGTGCACTGTCCTAAGAATGTCAACACACCCGAATGGATCGAGATGATTCGCAACCTCTGCCCAGAAGCCATTTTTTCATTTTATTATCGTAACCTCTTAAGCAGAGACATCCTGATGATTCCAACCGGAGGCTCCTTTAATCTCCACGGATCGATGCTCCCGGCCTATCGGGGGCGGTGTCCGGTAAATTGGGTTCTTGTGAACGGGGAACGGCGCACTGGCGTTACCCTGCATCACATCATTGAAGCGCCTGACGCGGGAGATATTGTCGGGCAAAAAGAAGTGGTCATTGAATTTGAAGATACCGCCTATACGCTTTACCAAAAGCTTTGTGCAAAGGCCGAGGAGCTCCTTGAAGAGGTGCTTCCGCTCATCAAAAAGGGGACGGCCCCACGGCTTGTGCAGAACTTAGAGCAGGGGAGTTATTATGGGGGACGGAAGCCCGAAGACGGAAGGATAGACTGGAATTGGCCGGTCACGCGAATTTACAATTTGGTGAGAGCTGTGACAGAACCCTATCCGGGGGCCTTCACGCATTTTCCTGAAGGGGAAAAGTTGTTCATCTGGTGGGCCCTGCCTGAAGAGGACAGGGTCTCGAAAGGCCCTGCGGGGGCCTTGGAGTTTGAAAAGGACAACGTGTATGTCAGGGCGTCTGATGGAAGATTGAAGCTGTTGGATATCGAAGCCGGCAAGAAGAGGATGAAAGGCTACCAGATCCTTGAATTTTTTAAAAAACAGAAAGGCGCAGTCTTGAAATGAAGATCCTAATACTCGGCGTCAATGGTTTCATCGGACATCATTTAACCCACCGAATACTTGGTACAACGGATTGGAGTGTCTTTGGCATGGATCTCGCCTCCGACAGGCTAGGCAAAGTTCTCAACAACCCCCGGTTCCACTTTATCGAGGGGGATATCTCGATCAACTGGGAATGGATCGAGTATCATGTCAAAAAGTGCGACGTCGTCATCCCTTTGGTGGCCATCGCCACTCCGAAGCTCTATCTGACCCATCCGCTGGAGGTCTTCCAGTTGGATTTCGAGATGAATCTCAATATCGTAAAACAGTGTGTGAAGTATGAAAAAAGAGTAGTCTTCCCTTCCACCTCAGAAGTCTACGGTGCCTCTCCCGATTCCGAATTCAAAGAAGATGAAACCTTTCTCGTCCTCGGCCCCATCCATAAGGAGCGGTGGATCTATGCCTGTTGCAAGCAGCTTCTCGACCGGGTGATTTATGCCTACGGGACCCGGGGATGCCTGGAGTTTACGTTGTTCAGGCCCTTTAACTGGATCGGCCCGAAATTAGACTCTTTGGATGCCGCGAAGGAGGGAAGTTCCAGGGTGGTGACACAGTTCATCGCGGAACTGCTGATGAGGAGACCCCTCTCCCTAGTGGACGGCGGCCATCAAAAGCGATGTTTTACGTATGTGGACGACGGAATCGCCGCTCTGATGAAAATTCTGGAAAACAAAAACGGTTGCTGCAAGAACGAGATCATTAATATCGGCAACCCCGACAACGAATGTTCCGTGGAAGAACTTGCCCATCTGTTGAAGCGAATCTTCATGGCCCATCCCAAGCACAAGGGCGACAAGGTTTTTTCCGAAATCGTTGAAACTTCTTCAGATGTGTATTATGGCAAAGGCTACCAGGACATTATCACCCGAAAACCGAGCATCGAAAAAGCCAAAGAGCTTCTTGGATGGACACCCAGGATTGGGCTTGAAGAGTCGCTCAAAAATACGCTCGATGCTTTCTTAGAAGAGAATGAAGGCCTTGTCGGGGGCAACGAATAGAAGAAACATCCTGGGCTTCAAAATCGACGTCGACACCCATATCGGCATGAAGCGAGGTGTCCCGCGCCTCCTCTCCATCTTAAGCGATTTTGGGATTCAAGCCACGTTTTACCTAAGCATGGGACCGGATGCCTCGGGGCGGGCCGTCCTTCAACTGGTAAAAAACCCCCACTTTCTGAGGAAGATGTTAAGGACGAATGCGGGTCGCCTTTATGGAATAAAGACCGCTTTGTATGGCACACTTCTTCCCTCACCCATGATTGCGCTTTCTTTCCAGAACCTCGTTGATCAAATCATTACGGCAGGGCACGAAGTAGAGTTTCATGCCTGGGATCACAGGCGATGGCAGGATGAACTCCATAAACGATCTTCTGAATGGATTGAGGAATGGTTTGAGAAGGGTATCCACGCTTATAGAAAATTGGTTCGGAAGGAGCCTTCCTCCTTCGGAGCGCCTTCTTGGATCATCGACGATAGGGTGTTGGAGATCTTAGAGAAGTATCCTTTTCGTTACCTAAGCTGTACACGGGCGAAGGAACCTTTTATTCATGAAATATCGGGTCTGATGGAAATCCCGTCGGACCTTCCTTGTTTAGAAGAAATTGGTGTATCTCAGGGCGTTTCAAGGATTCTTCAAATTTTGAAGGACGGAGGAATTCACGTCTTCCCTGTTCATGCCGAGGTGGAAGGCGGTGCCTGGAGCAGATATTTTGTGGAGATCTGTGAAAGTATTCGCGGCATGGATTTGGAGATTCTGCCTCTCTCGAAAATCAGAGAACTCCTGATGTCTGAAAACCTGCCCGTGAGAAAATACCGTATGGAACTTCTTCCCGGGCGCTCAGTTCCCTGCGCCGTTTAGAAGCGACACACTGTACGCGAATTCCCGTCTCGTCACTCTAAATTTATCCTTTGCAGTCTCAGCTATCTTGCCAAAGCACGATTTTTGTCAGAAGCACTGACTGAGGACTTCTTCCTCTTCTAATCGTCACAAACACAATTTCCCCTAATATTGCATATTTCGACCAGCAATCGCATGCCGTGTATATCATATGACCAGTTGGTTAAAGTGGGTATCAGGGGCGACACGCAGGGGAGGCCATAGGAGGTAGCACGGGAGGCCCTTACAGATGCTGCCTATGCTATCCAGAAGCTAATGGGTCATAAGACTTTTACAACCACTCAGGGGTACGCCCATCACTATTCGGATAGTCTCAAGAAGGCAATGGAGGCTCTAGATACCTTCAGGTCAGAAAGATTGAAACTGGAATTAGCACAAATTTAGCACAATGGTCAAAAAAGAAGCCTTCCACACTGAAAACCCAAAAAACCTAAGTCACTGAAATCATGGTGCCGGAGGTCGGAATCGAACCGACATGGGGTGGAAGCCCCGCGGGATTTTGAGTCCCGTGCGTCTACCAGTTTCACCACTCCGGCACAAGTACCACTATAAAGAAAATTGCCTTTTGTGTCAAATAAAAGGAGAGAGAGACAGAACGGTTCGTTTGCTTTTCCCTTTGCGGCCATGCTAAGATGTTTAAACTTTTTTTTGAAGACGCCGACAGGCCTATGGAAAAATCTTCCTTTTTCCGCCGGCCCACTCAGGATCCAAACTCATGGCAGAGATCATTCCCTTCAGAGGGCTTCTGTATGACGTTTCCAAGGTTTCTATCGGGGAAGTCGTTGCGCCTCCTTATGACATCATTACCGACGAAGGGCGGGAATCGCTGTACAGACTGAGCCCCTACAATATTGTGAGGATCGATTTTGGCAAAGAAGAACCGGGAGATCATGAAACCGAAAATAAATACACCCGGGCCAGGGGATATCTCGACACCTGGATCAAGGACGGCATATTGACGCGCAGCGATCAGCCCTCGTTTTACGCCTATCAGATGATCTACACTACCCATGGCGTCGGAAAGCGACTCGCCGGATTCGTTTGTCTGGTGAGACTCGAAGAATTGGGGAGAGGGAGCATTTACCCTCATGAATGCACCCACTCGAATCCAAAGAAGGATAGGCTGAACCTCATGAGAGCTTGTGAGGCGCACACCAGTCCTATTTTTTCGCTGTACAAAAGCTCGGGGGAGGGGATGTCCAGGATTCTCTCACAAAAGACGCTTACACGGCCTTCTCTTCAGGCTGCGGATCGCTCTGGAAATCTCCACCGGCTCTGGGTGATTGACCAGAACGAGCAAATCGAAATCATGAAAGAAGAACTTGAAGATAAGACGATCTTTATTGCCGATGGACACCACCGGTATGAGACCTCGCTTGAATACCAGAGAGAGATGTCGGCAAAGAAGCCATCCGTTTCGGGCAGGCAATCCTACGATTATACCCTTATGTTTCTGGCCGATTTGAACGATGAGGGAATGACCATCCTTCCCACACACCGGCTCATCAAGGAAATTCCCACGGATATCCATGGACTGATTTCCCAATATTTCGAGGTCGAAACGATCACGGGCGATTTCGACATCCGGAAGAGACTCTCCGGAAGGAAGAACGCCTTCGGGTTCTTCAGGAGACACGAAAAGGCATGGCATATTCTTACGTATCGAGGACGGGACCTCTCAGAAGTCCGGCCTGGTCTGAGGGAAATCGATGTGTTCATCCTGCATGAGCTGATATTGAAGAAGATCCTGCCGACCGCGGAAATTGGGTATGAGATGGATATCGCGAAGGCACTCGACCAAGTCCGGCGCGGAGCGTATGCCGCAGCTTTTTTCCTGAACCCGACACGGGTAGAAGATGTTGAAAAATCTGCCCTTTCCGCAACGAGAATGCCGCCGAAGTCCACCTACTTTTATCCGAAGCTTTTGACCGGGTTGCTATTGAATAAGTGGGAATAAATCCGTTCCCGCTTCGGCGATGCCTCCCCGAGTCAATGTGAGGAGGTGGCCCGGAAATACGTTTTTTTTCTCCGCAAAATACGGTTTTTCCCTTATTTATTTCTTTCTTCCCTTTCGGTAGCCTGAAGTAAGTGACCATGAAAGACGCCCACCAGAATATTGGACTCTTCTTGAT
>Ga0187770_10002475_pt1 | contig 10327 bp, 8 predicted proteins | sample 0116_SJ02_MP02_2_FD_133154 | JGI IMG/M metagenome (GOLD analysis project Ga0187770, IMG submission 133154) | Tropical peat soil microbial communities from peatlands in Department of Meta, Colombia - 0116_SJ02_MP02_20_MG | ecosystem: Environmental > Terrestrial > Soil > Wetlands > Peat | place... | reverse complement strand
GTGTCGGGTCCCCAGGTGGTGGAGGGCTGGTACGGGCAGCCGTTCCCCAAGCCCCTGGCCCGCACCCGCGAGTACGTCTCCATCGTGCGCAAGGTGCTGGCGCGCGAGGCGCCCGTCACCAACGACGGGCCGCACTACCCGCTGCCGTTCCCGGGGGGCACCGGCCTGGGCAAGCCGCTCAAGCCGATCGTGCACCCGCTGCGCACCGACATCCCCGTCGTGCTGGGCGCCGAGGGTCCCAAGAACGTGGCGCTGGCGGCGGAGCTCGCGGACGGCTGGTTCCCGATCTTCTTCTCGCCCGGCCACATGGACGAGTTCAAGGCCTCGCTCCAGGAGGGGTTCGCCCGGCCCGGGGCCCGGCGCTCGGCCGCGGACTTCGAGGTCATCGCCTTCTGCCCGGTGGTGGTCGACGACGACGTCGAGCGAGCCGCGGACGCCTTCCGGCCGATGCTGGCCCTCTACATCGGGGGCATGGGCGCCAGAGAGATGAACTTCCACTTCGACGTGTTCGTCCGCATGGGCTTCGGCGCCGAGGCGCAGAAGATCCAGGACCTCTACCTCGACGGGCGCAAGGAGGAGGCGGCGGTCGCGGTGCCGACGGCCATGGTCGAGAAGATCGCGCTCATCGGGAGCCGGGGGAAGATCCGCGACGACCTGGCCGCCTGGGACGAGTCCATCGCCACGACCCTGCTCGTGGCCGGCAGCACGGACACGCTGCGGATGATGGCCGAGTTCCTGCTCTGAGCGAGGCTCCCGCCCAACGGCGGGTCGTCCGCACCGCCACGGGAGGACTCCCATGACCTGGATGGTCTACGGCGCCTACGGGTACACCGGCGCACTCGTCGCCGCACTCGCCTCCGAGCGCGGCGAGCTCCCGATCCTGGCCGGGCGGGACGGAACCCTGCTGCGCGAGCTGGGCGAGCGTCTCGAGCTCGAGCACCGCACCGTCGACCTGGCCGACCGCGCCGAGCTGCGCCGTGCGCTCGAGGGCGTGGAGCTCGTTGCCCACTGCGCGGGGCCGTTCTCGGCCACGGCCCGGCCGATGGTGGACGCCTGCTTGGAGACCGGCACCCATTACCTCGACATCACCGGCGAGATCGACGTCTTCGAGTCGATCCTCCCGCGCGACGGCGAGGCCAAGGACGCCGGGGTCGTGTTGTTGCCCGGCGCCGGGTTCGACGTGGTCCCCTCCGACTGCCTGGCGGCGATGCTGGCCGAATCGCTGCCGGGGGCCGTTCGCCTCGAACTCGCGTTCCGGCCCGGGGGCGGGCCGAGCCCGGGCACGGCCAAGACCGCGATGGAGGCCCTCGGGGCCGCCAGCCGGGCCCGGGTCGGCGGCCTGGTCGCAGACGTGCCCGCCGACCGCCGTCGGCGCACCGTGCGGTTCGCCGACGGCGAGGCGAGCGTCATGGCCATCTCGTGGGGCGACGTGGCCACCGCGTACCGCTCGACCGGTATCGGCGACATCGTCGTGTACGCCGCCCTGCCGGGAGCGGCGGGGCCGCTGGCGGCGCTGGCGGCGGCGGCCGGACCCCTGGCCCGCAGTCGGGGCGTGCAGCACCTGCTCAAGAGCGTGGTGGGCCGGCTCCCCGGACCCAGCCCGGCGGCCCGGGCCAGGAGCGGGGCCCAGCTCTGGGGACAGGTCACGGACCGGGACGGCAGGCGCGTCACGGCCACGATGTCCACCCCCAACCCCTACGACCTGACCGCCGACGCCGTGGTGACAATCGCCCAGCGGGTGGTGGCCGGCGGAGTGGCGCCCGGCGCGCACACGCCCTCGAGCGCCCTGGGCGCCCAATTCGCACGGGAGCTCGTCGGCGTCAAGGTCGAGATCGGCTAGCTCTGGCCCATTCCCCAACGGTCGGACGCCCTCGGGTCAACCTGAGCCAAGATTTTCATCAAATCCCGCGCAAGACGGCCCGCCCTGGCCCGTTCTCCCCGTCAACCCGGACAGTAGTGGGATCGCTACGAACAGCGAACTGTCCGGAAACAGACGCTCCAAAGTGGGCGAGGGGGGACACAAGATGCGACTCGGTGGAACCAAGGGACTGCTGGCGGTGGGGGCCGGCGTCATCGCCGCCGGGGCGGCGGCAGCGATCGCCTTCGCCGGGGCGGGTGGCGCACCGGCTGCCGCGCGCACCGTCACCAACGGCCTGCCGCCGATCGTGGGCGCCGCCGTCGGGGGCAGTGCCCCCGACGTGCCCGGTGCGCCGTCGGCGGGCAGCCTGCCCTCGGCGGGCCGCCTGACCAGCTTTCCGGTGAGCACGGGCAGCTTCAGGTCCCTGCCGCTGCCGATCTCGAGCCTGCTCGACTCGGGCTTCCCCGTCACGTCGCTCCCGGTCGCCCCGATCGGCCCCGTCGCGCCGCCGTCGACGTCGTCGACGCCGCCGACCGACAACCAGCCGTCGAGCGGGGTCCCCGGCCTGCCGTCGGTCCCCGGCCTGCCGACCGGTCTTCCCTCGCTCCCCGGCACGGGCGGCGTGCCCGGCCTCGGGTCGGTCACCGGCGTCGTGGGCACCGTCACCGGCACCCTCGGCTCCGCCACCGGCGGGTCGGGCGGCGGCGTGCCCGGCCTCGGGTCGGTCACCGGCGTCGCGGGCACCGTCACCGGCACCCTCGGCTCCGCCACCGGCGGGTCGGGCGGCGGGGTGCCCGGCCTCGGGTCGTTCACCGGCGTCCCGGGCACCGTCACGAGCACCCTCGGCTCCGCCGCGGGTGGCGTGGGCCGGAGCTCCGGCTGTCCGGCGAACGGGGTGCCCGTGGTCGGCAGCGTCGTCTGCAGCCTGCTCCCGTAGTCGGGGACGAGGCCGACCCGCCGGCCCGGACCCCTCGAGGGGCCGATCGCCGGCCGGCGGCGACGACGGAAGGGGCGACGAGCCCGGGCCACGAACCCGGGCTCGTGCGCGTCAGGCGGGCTCCTCCGCCAGGATGTCGCCGAGGCGCAGCAGGCTCGGGGTGGTCCCGCCCAGCGTGGGCGCCAGGTGCTTGACCCGCAGGAAGAACCGGTGCAGCGGGTACTCGCGGTCGACGCCGACGCCGCCGTGGAGATGCTGGGCCGCATGCACGCAGCGCTGGGCGCCCTCGTCGGCCCAGTACTTGGCCACCGCCACCTCGGCCGTGGCCGGCAGCCCCTCGGCCAGGCGCCAGACCGCCTGCCACGCGGTGAGCCGGACCGCCTCCGCGTCGATGAAGGCGTCGGCAGCCCGCTGGCCCACGGCCTGGAAGCTCGCGATCGGCTTGCCGAACTGCTCCCGCTCGCTGGTGTAGGACGCGGTGAGCTTCACCGCGGCCTGGCACGCGCCGGCGATCTCGAGGCATATCGCCGCGCTCGTCGCCTCCAGCAGCCGTCCCAGTGCCTCGGCCCCGCCCTCCCCCGTCACCAAGGTGTCCTCGTCGCCGACGAGGACACCCCCGAGCTCGACCTCGGCCTCCAACGCGCCGCTGGTCGCCTCCTGGCGCCGGCGGGTGATGCCGGCTGCGGTGGTGGGCACCACGAAGAGGCCGACACCGCCGTCGGCGACGGCAGCCGACAGGACCAGGGCGTCGGCGGCGAGCCCGGCGGGAACGCAGGTCTTGGCGCCCTCGAGGCGCCACCCGTCGGCGGCGCGGGTGGCCGTGGTCGCGGGCTGGTCGGGCAGCGCCCCCGCCTCGACCAGCGCCCCCGTGACCAGGGTGTCACCGGCCAGGATCCCCGCCATCCACCGATCCACCAGCGCGTCCGAGCCCAGCTCGGCGATCGCCCCGGCCGCGGACAGCGCGGCCGCGTAGGGGACGGCGGCGGCGGCCCGCCCGACCTCTTCGGCCACGATGCCCGCCGCGGTCAGCCCCAGGCCCGCGCCGCCAACGGCCTCGGGCAGCCCGATCCCGAGCAGGCCGGCGTCGGCGAGCTCCTTCCACAGCTTGCGGTCGATGCGCTCGTCGCCGGCCTCGATCTCCTTGAGACGCTCAGGGGTCGACAGGTCGCCGCAGATGCGCGCCGCCAGCTCGCGCACCGCCTCCTGCTCCTCGGTGAATGCGAAGTCCATGGTGTCCTCGTCTCCTGTCCGCTCCGTCCGTCGGTGCCCGTCTAGCGCAGCGACCGGGGCATGCCCAGGCCGAAGATGGCGATCAGGTCGCGCTGGATCTCGTTGGTCCCGCCGCCGAAGGTGAGGATCAACAGACTCCGGGCGTACATCTCGAGGCGGCCCAGGAGGACCGACCCCTCCGACTCCCGCTTGAGGTACCCCTGCTGGCCGACCACCTCGGTGAGGAGGCGGAAGGCCTCCATGTAGAACTCGGTGCCGAACACCTTGATGGACGAGGCGTCGGCGACGTCGAGGTGTCCCTGCGTCGCGGTCCAGGCCACCTTCCAGTTGATGAGCCGCAGGAACTCGAGCTTGGCGTGGACCCGGGCGAGATGGATCCGGACCCACTCCTGGTCGATCACCCGCCGCCCGTCGGCCAGCTTCGTCTGCTGGGCCCAGGCTCGGACGTCGCGCAGCGTCCGCTCGATGATCCCGGGCGCGCACAGCGTGACGCGCTCGTGGTTGAGCTGGTTGGTGATGAGCGACCAGCCGTTGTTGAGCCCGCCCACCACGTTGGAGAGCGGGACCCGCACGTCCTCCCAGAACGTGTAGTTGATGTTGTGCTCGGAGAGCAAGTGCATCGGCACCACGCGCACGCCGGGAGTGTCCATGGGGACGATGACCATCGAGATGCCCTTGTGCTTGGGAGCGTCAGGGTCGGAGCGCACCGCCAGCCAGCAGTAGTCGGCGTCGCCGGCCAGCGAGGTGAAGATCTTCTGGCCGTTGATCACGAGCTCGTCGCCGTCGACCACCGCCTTCGTCTGCAAGGCGGCCAGGTCGGTACCCGCGTTGGGCTCGGTGTAGCCGATGCAGAAGTGGATGTCGCCGGCGAGGATCTTCGGGAGGAAGAAGTCCTTCTGCTCGTCGGTGCCGAACTGCATGATCGTCGGGCCGACGGTGTTGATCGTGAGCATCGGAACCGGGGCGCCGCTGCGCATCGACTCGTCGAAGAAGATGAACTGCTCGATGGCCGAGCGGCCCTGACCGCCGTACTCGGTGGGCCAACCGATGCCGAGCCAGCCGTCGGTGGCCATCTGCTTGACCACCCGCCGCATGGCCGGGCCCACACCGTGGCCGTCGTGCAGCTCGGCCTCGACCTCGGGGGTGAGGAGCCTGGCGTAGTAGTCGCGCAGCTCCCGGCGCAGCGCCTGCTGCTCCTCGGTGTAGCCGATCTCCATCGCCCTGCCTCCTCCGGACCGCGCCGGCCCCCGGACGGTCCCGGCGTACTCCGGCCCATCCCGGCCCGCCACGGCGGCGGTCCCGAGCCGGCCGTCCCGGGTCGAACCTGGAACAGGTTACAGTTCCGTGCCCGCGGGGGCGAAGTGGGGCCCGGCGGCCCGGCTGTGCCAACCTGTGTCCCCACCCCGCCCGCCGGCAGCGCGCCGCTCCCCCGGCCCGGGCGCCGCGGTGCACGCGAGCACCGGGGCCGGGGGACCAGAGAAAAGGAGCAGGTTCCATGCCCGACGCCGTCATCGTCGCCACGGGGCGCACCCCCATCGGCCGGGCCATGAAGGGGTCCCTGGTCGACTGCCGGCCCGACGACCTGTCCGCGCTGGTGATCAAGGAGGTCCTGGCCAAGGTGTCGCAGCTCGACCCGACACTGGTCGAGGACGTCATCCTCGGCTGCGGCCAGCCCGCGGGCGAGGCCGGCTACAACATCGCCCGGGTGGCGGCCCTGCTCGCGGGCGTGGACGCGCCGGGCGTGACGGTCAACCGCTACTGCTCTTCCTCCCTGCAGGCCATCCGGATGGCCGCCCACGCCATCAAGGCGGGCGAGGGCGACGTCTTCGTGGCCGCCGGGGTCGAGACCGTGTCGCGCTTCGGCCACGGCGCCTCCGACGTGGGCCCCCACAACCCGGCGTTCGCCGAGGCCGAGTCCCGCACGACGGCCCGGGGCCCCGCGGTCACCGAGCCGTGGACCCCGCCCAAGGGCCTGCCCGACATCTACATCGCCATGGGCCAGACGGCGGAGAACGTGGCCGAGTACGAGAGCGTGAGCCGGGAGCGGATGGACGAGTTCGCGGCGCTCTCGCAGCACCGGGCCGTCGAGTCGCAGAAGAACGGCTTCTTCGAGCGCGAGATCATCCCCGTGGCCCTCCCCGACGGCACGGTGGTCACCAAGGACGACGGGCCGCGCCCCGACACCACCGTCGAGGGCCTGGCCAACCTGAAGCCGGTGTTCCGCGAGGGCGGAAAGGTCACCGCCGGCAATGCCTGCCCGCTCAACGACGGCGCCGCCGCGGTGGTGGTCATGTCCGACACCAAGGCGGCCGAGCTGGGCATCGCCCCCCTGGCCCGGATCGTGGCCAGCGGCGTGTCCGCCCTCGACCCCGAGATCATGGGGCTGGGTCCGATCGAGGCGTGCCGCCAGGCCCTGGCCCGCGCCCGCATGACCATCGACGACGTCGACCTGGTGGAGATCAACGAGGCGTTCGCCGCCCAGGTCATCCCGTCGGCCGACCGCCTCGGGATCCCGTGGGAGAAGCTGAACGTGAAGGGCGGCTCCATCGCCCTCGGCCATCCCTTCGGCATGACCGGCGCGCGGATCATGACCACCTTGCTGAACGCGCTCGAGGACGAGGGCAAGCGCATCGGCATGGAGTCGATGTGCGTCGGCGGCGGCCAGGGCATGGCCATGATCGTCGAGCGGCTGGGCTGAGCCGGCGACAGGACCGGCGGACGAGTCGAAGGAGGGGGCGGCCGTGATCGAGCCGATCTACGACGTGTCGTCGCTGTGGGAGCTGGCGGCCCGGCGGGCAGCGGCCACGCCCGACCGGCTCATGCTCGTCGACGAGCAGGACCGCAGGGTGAGCTTCGGCGAGTTCGCCGACTGGGCGGAGCGGGTGGCCGCCGGCCTCGTGGACCTCGGCGTGGCACCCGGATCGACGGTGTCGTGGCAGCTCCCGTCGCGCATCGAGACGATCGTCCTGTCGATGGCCCTCGCCCGGCTGGGGGCGGTGCAGAACCCGATCATCCACATCTACCGAGAGCGCGAAGTCGCCTTCGCCCTCGGCCAGACGGGTGCGGAGCTGTTCTTCGTGCCCGGCGTGTTCCGGGACTTCGACTACCCGTCCATGGCCGAAGGCGTCGCCAAGGAGCTCGACCGGCCGCTGCATGTGGTGGCGGCCTTCGACGGCCTGCCCGAGGGCGACCCCGCCGTCCTCCCGGCCCCGCCTGGCCCCGACGCCGCCGACGAGGTCCGCTGGGTCTACTACACGTCCGGGACGACCTCGGACCCCAAGGGCGTGCGCCACAGCGACATGACGCTGATGGTCGGCGGCAGGGGGCTGGCCAAGGCGCTGGCCATGAGCGAGGACGACATCGGGTCGATCGCCTTCCCCTTCGCCCACATCGCCGGGCCCGACTACCTGGTGATGATGCTGGCCAACGCCTTCCCCGGCGCGGTGGTCGAGGCCTTCGTGCCCGACAAGGCGGTCGAGGTCTTCCGGCGCCACCACGTGACCATGGTCGGGGGCTCGACCGCCTTCTACCAGGCCTACCTCAACGAGCAACGCAAGACGCCGGGCCAGCCGATCATCCCGACGCTGCGGCTCATGTCCGGTGGCGGGGCGCCCATGCCGCCCGAGGTCTTCCTCGAGGTCCAGCGCGAGATGGGCGTGCGCATCGCCCACGGCTACGGGATGACCGAGATCCCCATGATCTGCATGGGCTCGCCGAGCGACACCGACGAGCAGCTGGCCAACACGGTGGGCAAGCCCGTCGACGGGGCCGAGGTGCGCATCACCGATCCCGACGGCGCCGAGACCCCCGTCGGGGTCGACGGCGAGGTCCAGGTGCGCGGCGCCATGGTCTGCAAGGGCTACACCGACCCCGCCCTCAGCGCCGAGGCGTTCACGGCGGACGGGTTCTTCCACACCGGCGACGTCGGGCACCGCCGCCCCGACGGGCACATCGTGCTCACCGGGCGGATCAAGGACATCATCATCCGCAAGGGGGAGAACATCTCGGCCCGCGAGATCGAGGACCTGCTCTATCAGCACCCGAAGGTGGGCGACGTTGCCGTCGTCGGCCTGCCCGAGCGCGAGCGCGGCGAGCTGGTGTGCGCGGTGGTCGAGACGGCGCCGGGTGCGGAGCCCCTCACCTTCGAGGAGATGGCCTCCTACCTGCGAGACGCGGGGCTCATGACACAGAAGGTCCCCGAGCAGCTCGAGGTGGTCGAGCGTCTCCCTCGCAACGAGACCCTGAACAAGGTGCTCAAGTACAAGCTGCGCGAGCAGTTCACCGCCTCACCCCGCCGGGGCTGAGCCGGGACCACGAGCGGCGCCGCGGCGCACGCCGTCGTCGTCAGGCGTCGGGCAGCGCCCAGTTGCGGTCGGGGCGCGCCGGGGGCACGTTCATCGGCTGGCTCGGCGTCCATCCGCTCGCCGCGATGTCCTCGAGCACCTGGGCCATGTTGTAGACGTCCTCCTCGTAGCTGAACCTGCCGTCGCCGGCGTAGCGCAGCCGCGAGTATCCCGACTGGGTGGTGGGCGTGCCGTCGGCCCGGGTGCCCGGTATGACCTGGGTCCACTTGACGACCACGTCGTCGCCCTCGATGGCGGTGAACTCGACCGGGAACCTCCAGTCGCCCAACCCGACCATCGAGTGCTCGAGCCAGTGGGCGATGGCCTCCTTGCCCTCGATGCGGCCCCAGGCCGCGTCGACGTAGACGGCGTCGTCGGTGTAGAGATCGGCGAGCGCCCCGAACCCCTGCGGCTCGAGGCCGTCGTCGATCCGCCGGCGCAACTCGTGGTAGCGGTCGACCGCGGCCCGGACCTCGGCCCGGTCGTGGGGGGCGCCGGACGCGGCGGCCATCAGGCCGTCATCCCGCCGTCGACGGCGAGGACGGCGCCGGTCGTGTACGCCGACTCGTCGGAAGCCAGGAAGGCGATGCTCGCCGCGATCTGGTCCGGCGTGGTGAACCCCATCCGGCTCATCATCCGCTGCAGGTGCTTGGGGTCCGCCCCTTCCGGCAGGTCGAATTTCGCGATGAGCGGGGTGTCGACGCTGCCAGGGGCGACCGCGTTGACCCGGACACCTCGGTCGGCGAACTCGACGGCCAGGGCCTTGGTCATCATGACGACGCCGCCCTTGGACGCGCAGTAGGCGGCGGAATAGGCCGAGCCCATGAGGCCGGCCGTCGAGGCGACGTTCACGATGGCGCCACCGTGCGGGTGGAGCATGTGCGGGAGCACCGTCTTGATCATGACGAAGGTCCCGGTGAGGTTGACGGCGACGATTCGCTCGAACTGGGCCAAGGGCATGTCGGCCGTGTGCGCGAAGGTGCCGATGCCCGCCACGTTGCACAGCACGCTCGGCCGCCCCAGCGCGCTCGCCACGTCGTCGAGGACGCGGATGGCCGCGGGCTCGTCGGTGATGTCGCACCGGTAACCGATGGCTTTTGCGCCCAGCGCGGCCAGCGCGTCGGCCGTCTCGTTGACTCCGTCCTCGGTGACGTCGAGGCAGGCGACGGCCGCCCCCTCGCCGGCGAGCCGGATGGCCGTGGCCCGGCCGATGCCGGACGCGGCGCCGGTCACGACGGCGGTCTTGCCCTCGAAGCGGCGGACGGGGACGGCGGCGGGCGTCTCGGGCGAGGTCATCTGGTCTCCTGGTCCGGCCAGAGGCGGTCGGTGTAGGTGTCGGTGCCGGGGACGGTCGGCACGAAGCCGAGCACCCCGACCACACGGCCGCCGCGTGCCTCCACGGCCGCCCGATGGGCGGCGACCACCCCGCCGAGCGCCTCGGGGGGCTCGCCGTCGAGGAACCACAGCGTCAGCTGGCGGCGGTCGTCGGCCTCGGAGCGGGGCACGTCGCCGGGCGCGTCGATCAGCAGCGGCAGCGGGTCGGCCGCCACCACCAGCCGCACCGGCGACCCCGGCAACAGGCCGCCGAGGTGCTCGTCGCGCTGCCAGGCGGCGAACGCCTCGGGGTCGGCGTCCGCCGGCCGGTCGGCGAACACCGCGACGAGCCCGCGGCTGGGGTGGTCGAGCGCCAGCTCGGCCGGCAGCCCGTCCTCGTCGCGGGCCCGCTCCCACGCGTAGCGGTAGAGCAGGGTGTGGACGTGGTCGCGCTCGGCGAACATGCGGCCTGCCTTGTGCAGGGCCTTCACCTGGTCGACGGCCCAACGGTTCCACACGTCGTGATAACCCTGGAGCACCCAGTACAGGCCGAGATAGCTGCCTCGCATCGGCTCGCCGGTGATCGGAGAAGTGTCGGGGTCTCGTAGTCGCTTGAGGTCGGCGGTGGCCACGAATCGCTTGCCG
>Ga0187770_10002474_pt1 | contig 10327 bp, 9 predicted proteins | sample 0116_SJ02_MP02_2_FD_133154 | JGI IMG/M metagenome (GOLD analysis project Ga0187770, IMG submission 133154) | Tropical peat soil microbial communities from peatlands in Department of Meta, Colombia - 0116_SJ02_MP02_20_MG | ecosystem: Environmental > Terrestrial > Soil > Wetlands > Peat | place... | reverse complement strand
CTCTCCGGGCTGCCCCGGATCTTCGATTCCCGCGTCCTCGTCTCCTCCGACACGTGCGACGACGCCGGGGTCTTCAGGCTCAACGCCCGGACGGCCCTCGTCCAGTCCGTCGACCTCTTCACGCCGGTCGTCGACGACCCCTATGTCTTCGGCCAGATCGCGGCGGCCAATTCCGTGAGCGACATCTACGCCATGGGCGGAAAGCCCCTGACGGCCCTCTCAGTCATCGCCTTCCCGGTCGAGCGCCTGAGTCCGCGCATCATGAACAAGATTCTCCAGGGCGGGATCGACAAGCTCGGGGAAGCCGGGGTGGTCGTCCTCGGCGGCCACAGCATCAAGGACAAGGAGATCAAGTTCGGCTTCGCCGTGACCGGAATCGTCCATCCGGACAAAATGACGGTCAATAGCAAGGCGCGGCCCGGCGACGTGCTCGTCCTGACCAAGCCCATCGGGACGGGAACGCTGAGTTTCGCCCGGCAGATCGGGCGGGCCCCGGCCGACGGACTCGAGGAGGCCGAGCGCTCCATGACGTCGCTCAACCGTGCCGCCGCCGAAGCCATGACCACGGCCGGCGTCACCACGACGACCGACGTGACGGGCTTCGGGCTGGCCGGCCACCTCAGCGAGATCGCCGTCCAGAGCGGGGTCGAGGCCGAGGTCTACGCGGAATCCATCCCGCTCTTTTCAGGGGTACTGGAGCTCGTCCGCGACGGCGTCATTTCGGGGGCCGTCGAGCGCAACCGGGAATACGCCTCCGCCTTCGTCAAGCCCGAAAAGGGCGTCGGCGAGGACCTCGAAACCGTGCTCTATGACCCGCAGACCTCGGGAGGGCTTCTCGTCGCCGTCCGCAAGTCGAAGGCCCCGGGATTTCTGGCCGCACTTCAGAAGAAGGGGGTCGGACAAGCCGCCGTCATCGGCAGGATCACGCGCAAAGGCCCCGCGAGGATCATCCTCAGGAGGAAGGCGCCCGTCCGCTGAGCCGGCGGGGCGGTGAGGAGCCATGGCCGGGAAAGATCACGTCATCGTCGGGACCGCCGGGCACATCGACCACGGCAAGAGCGCCCTGGTCAAGGCCCTGACGGGAAAAGACCCCGACACCCTGCCCGAGGAAAAACAGCGCGGCATGACGATCGAGCTCGGGTTCATCTTTCTCGACGACCCCGGCTATGAAAAGCAGATCGTCTTCATCGACGTCCCGGGGCACGAGAAATTCATCCGGACAATGGCCGCCGGGGCGAGCAGCGTCGACGCGGCGCTCTTCGTCGTCGCCGCCGACGAGGGTATCTCGGTGCAGACCCGCGAGCACTTCGACATTCTCCAGCTTCTCGGCATCCCGCTCGGCCTCGTCGCGCTGACGAAGAGCGATCTCGTCGATGCCGCCCGGATCGCGGAGCTTGCGGCTTCCGTCCAGAGCTTCGTCCGCGGCTCATTCCTCGAGGCGGCGTCCATCGTCCCCGTCTCGTCACTAACGGGCGAAGGCGTCGAGGACGTCAAACAGGTTCTCCGCGATGTCGGCCGGAAGGTCGCGAAACGCCCCGACAGCGGGATCTTCCGCATGCCCATCGACCGCGTCTTCTCGATGCACGGCTTCGGCACGGTCGTCGCCGGCACGGTGCTCGGGGGCGTTGTCCGGACGGGCGACACGGTCGAGGTCTTCCCCGACGGCCTCAAGTCCCGAGTCCGGGGCATCCAGGTCCACAACGAGAGAAAGGACTCGTCCGGGATCGGACAACGGACGGCCCTCAACCTCCAGGACCTTAAAAAAGAGGACCTGCGCCGCGGGCAGGTTGCCGCCGCGCCGGGCTCCCTAGCCCCCTCGCTCCGCCTGGACGCCCGCCTCGACATCCTCCGCAGCGCGGACAATGGGGTCAAGCATCGCAACCGGGTCCGGCTTCACATCGGGACCGATGAGGTCATGGCCCGGCTGGCGGTCCTCGAAGGTCAGACGGTCGAGCCGGGCGCATCGGGACTCGTCCAGTTCATCCTGGAGAGCCCGGCCGTCGCTCTTCCCGGAGACAGGTTCGTCATCCGCTCCTTCTCCCCGCTCGCGACGATCGGAGGCGGGCAAGTCCTCGATTCCCATCCGGCCAAGCACAGGAGGGCCAGCGGCGAGGCCGTCGAAGGGATCAGGCGCCTGGGCGGAGAGGCGAAGGAAGCCGTCGAACAGGCTTTCCGCCAGTCCGCGGGCCGCCCCATGAGCGCCGAAGAGGCCGCCCTCAAGCTCGGCAGGAGCGAGGGCGAAATCTCCGGCATGCTCGGGGAACTCGAGGGCGAGGGACGGCTCGTCGCGATCTCTCGGGAGAAACCGGAGACGTACCTCCACGCCGCCGAGTACGAGGCCCTCAGGGAGAAAGCGGCGGCCGGGGTCAGGAGATATTTCGAGGCGAATCCGGGGCGGCCGCTCATGCCCGCCGCGGCCCTGCGGACGGAATTCCTCAAATGGAGCGATGCCCAAACGCTCAGGCTGGTCGTGGACGACCTCTGCCGGGCGAACATCCTGACCAAGAACGAAGCCGAGATCGGGCTCGTCGGGCACGAAGCCCGGATGCGGCCGGCCGACGAGGAAGTCGCGGCAAGGATCGAGGCCCTCTTCCGGAGGGCCCGGCTTTCCCCGCCTCTCGAGGAGGACGCGCAGCGAAGGCTGGGGCTCAACCCCTCGGTGTTCAAAAATATCCTCGACGCGCTCATTCGGGAGCGCCGGATCGTCCGGCTGGGGGCCAAGGTGACCTACCACCGGGAGGCTCTCGAAGAGGCAAGGGCAGCCGTCCTCAACCTGATCGAAAGACACGGCAGCGTCACCATCGCCGAGCTCAGGGACCGCCTGCGCCTGTCGCGAAAGTACGCTCAGGCCCTGCTGGAATATTTCGACAGGACCGGGATGACAAAGAGGGTCGAGGACCGGCATGTCCTCGGCGGGAAGGCCTGAGTCCTGTCCCGGCGAACGGGGGCTTCGGGGCCCGGTTATAGGAGGGATCATGGAGCGAACAAAAAGCTATCCTTACGTGACCCGTCTCGACATTCTCCACGGCCCCCTCGAGAAGGTGGACGTGCCGTCGCTCGCCGCGGCCTGCAAGGACCGCTGGTACAACCAGACGCTCTGCCGGGTCAACGATTCCGTCGTCCGCCTCGGAATCGTCGAGGGCGAGTACCATTGGCACAAGCACGACGCCGACGACGAATTCTTCTTCGTTCTCGAGGGCCGCCTCCTCGTCGATCTGAAGGAAAAGACCGTCGAACTCTCGGCCCGTCAGGGGTTCGTCGTGCCGAGCGGAATCATGCACCGCACCCGGGCCCCGGAGCGGACGATCATGCTGATGGTCGAGAACGCGGGCATCGTGCCGACGGGCGATGCCTGAGCCACGCGGGCCAGCCCCCCCGCAACGGCAGCGCCAAATTTCCCATCCGACATTTTTAAGATCGATGCTCTCCGCAAAAAGAGGAGCCCCACTCGAGGCCGATGAGGCACCGATCTTTCCTCCGGGGCTCATGCCTCGGCTCCACCCATCCCCCGAGCCTTTGGAGGGGACTCTGAGTCCCATTCCGCCTCGGGCCGGCGGTGACTAGAGCCGTGCCACGCCTCCGGCAGGGAACGGATTCTGAGGGGCGACCATCAGAAGCACAAAGGCCTGACACGGAGCCGGTCTTAGCTCGTGCGCTTGCCCTTTGCAAGGGCCGCGGCGTAGGCGAAGCCATAGAAATAGCTGCGCCAGCTTTTTCCGGTTGAGCGGAACTCGTTATCCCCGAGGAAAAAATCCAGGAGGGCCTCGCGCGTGCGGGTCAGTTCCTTGAGTCGTCGTCGATGCCGGGGATCGGCTAGAGTGAGCTCGAGGAGCTCCAGGGCTCGAAGGAAAGCCAGACGACTGTATTCGGGATTATTCCTCTCCTGCCATCTGAGCGCCCGTTCGACCTCGCTTCCGACATTGGCCAGCTGCTCCATAAGGGAAAGGGTCTGCCATCGGCCCGCCGCCAAGGATGAATGCTGAACGGAGCTCATTTGATCAACCCGCCAACGACTTGGACGATCTTCTCCCGAATCGTGTCATCATCAACGCCGCGAGAGCGATTCCCTTGCGAGGGCCGGATGTTGATGACAGAATCGAATTCGATCCGGTCTGACCCCTCCAAGTCGGGATAGATATTGATCCCCCACAAATCTTCCTGCCGGGAACCCTTCTCCAGAAGGAGCGCCTCTTCATCCGCGTGCAGTTCCCCATCGATGGCCATGATCTTCCGCTCGACGTCGACAACGGCCTTGACCAGATTCCCGAAGCGCCCTTCCGCCAGCGTCTTGAGATCAGCCAGGGAAATCGCCGAGTCGATGATCACCATGGGATATATATATCATAGAAGGTCAAAGCGCAGAAAGCTCCGTCCGCGCGATTTTGAAACGCTATGCCAGGTTCGAATTGACTTCGCACCTGCATAGCGTTATCCTTAGGCCGGCAAACGAAGGGGACCAAAAGGCGATGAGAAGGGGAGGCCATGAGTATTTTGTTTTTTATTCCTTCCTTCTATGTTAGCTCGGTGCGCGCAATAATAGCACGCAATCGATTCAGGAATATCTTTTGAGTTTTGCTCCTGAAAAATTCTTAACAAAATCTGATATTCCTGATTGGCGGAACAGTTTCCTTTATATCCAGTATGCCGCTGTCGATCAAGTCAATATCATGAAATCGAGCCGTCCCGGGGCTTGGGGGAAGGATAGTCGGGCAGATGGGCCAGGGAAGCGGCCCAAAGAGGCCAGGCCGCTCCCCGCTCCCGATCGCTGGCTACTCCTATTCCCCGCTCTCCTCGGCCGCCAGGGCGACTTGCTCGAAGGCATGAGGTGGCGGCAGCTTCTCTGCAACGAATGTCAACACCAGGTGACGGATGATTCGGGCGTTGGTGAAGAGCCCGTAGGTGCGGACCATGACCTGGCCTTTATCAGGAATGTGGGAGACGACCCGGGCGATGAGCTCCAGGTAGTCCATCCGTTCGAGCTCAGTGCCTTCGGGGCCGTGCTGGTAGCCGACCTTGCCCTCGGCCTCCAGGAACGAAAGCCTGTCCAGGGCGAGCACCGGCCGGACCATGTATTTCCCGACGCGTTCCGCCTCGGCTTTGGTCTTCGCCCGGACACGGCTGTGGACGTTGAAGCCCGTGTGTCGCCAGCTGAGGATCCGCTCGGCCCACTCCGGGCTGAGCAATCCCTTGTCAACGAGAAGCCTGAGCACTTCCCGGACGATCGGCCGGAAATAGCCGTCTTCCCTCTCGAAGCGCGGCTCATATTCGATGAGGAACCGCTCGAAGTGGTGAAACAGCACCCGGTAGAAGACGGTCCGCTCCGGATGGCGAGGACGGTAGATTCCCGGCACATCGGGAAGGCTGATTCAAAAAGCGTGCCAGGAGCAATAAGAGGAGGCGCACTCGAGGCCGGTGAGGCACCGATCTTTTCCCCGGGGCCCATGCCTCGGCGGCTCGCGGAGAGGAGGCGGGACGTGGTATGATTTTTGAGAAGGGAGACTGGGAATGAGGCTGATCGCCATAACGGATCAGAGGAGCGCGGAAACGCACCTCGTCCAGATGGACCTGGTCAGGTCCGTCACCATGGGCAAGAACGCGGTGCAGTTACAGTTCGGTCTCGATGATAGTTGGGGTTTCCGGCGCGAGCAACTCGGGGACGAGCAGTTCGACCAGCTTTGCGCGGCCCTGCTCGCTCTGGCCGCGGAAATCAAGGACGGGCGCTTCCGCTTCGAATGAGCGGAAGTCGCCAGAACATCGCTCGCTCCGCGGCCGCAGGCCGGCGCCAGGATGAAAGACCCTAAGAGGCTGGCCGCTTCGGCGTTCCGGTTCGTCCTGATCATAGGCATCGTCAACCTGTTCGCCGATCTCACGTATGAGGGCGGGCGCAGCGTCACGGGCCCCTTCCTTGGCGTCCTCGGAGCCACGGGCGCGATTGTCGGCTTGGTGGCGGGCTTCGGCGAGCTCGTGGGCTACGGCCTGCGATCCGTGACCGGATATTTCGCGGACAAGACGCGCCGCTATTGGCTCGTCACGTTCGCGGGCTATACGATCAACATGCTGGCCGTTCCTGCGTTGGCCCTGGCGGGGAACTGGCCGGCCGCCGCGGCGTTCATCATTCTCGAGAGGACGGGCCGGGCCATCCGCCGGCCCGCCGTCGAGTCGATGCTCGCCCACGCCGGCCCCGCGATCGGCCGGGGTTGGGTCTTCGGCTTCAATGAAGCGCTCGACCAGGCCGGCGCGACCGTCGGCCCCCTGCTGGTCGCCCTCGTCCTGGCTCTTCGGGGGAGCTATCGCACGGGGTTTGCCATCCTCCTAGTCCCCGCCCTGATGTGCCTGGGGACCGTCGCCGTCGCCCGCATCCAGCATCCTCATCCCGAGGCCATGGAGCGCGAAGAACCCCGGGCCTTGCGCGTGCGGGGTTTCTCGCGCCGGTTCTGGACGTATCTTGTCGCGGGCGCGCTCGTCGCCGCCGGCTTCGCCGATTTCGCCCTGATCGCGTTCCATTTCCAGCGCACCGGGAGCGTTTCCAACCAATATGTGCCCGTGTTCTACGCGGCGGCCATGGCGACAGGAGCCATCGCCGCCCTGCTCTTTGGGAAGTTCCTTGACAAATTCGGCTTTCGCGCGGTCTACGTGCCGTTCTTTATCTCCGCGTTTTTCCCGCCGCTCGTCTTTCTCGGCGGCTTCAAGCTCGCCCTAGCCGGCATGGTGCTCTGGGGCATCGGCCTGGGCGTTCAGGATTCCCTCCTCAAGGCCGTGCTCACGGAGATCGTCCCCGCAGAGAAGCGGAGCACGGCGTTCGGGGTCTTCGACACCGGCTTCGGCATCGCCTGGTTCGCGGGCAGCGCCGTCATGGGGCTTCTCTATGACCGCTCGGTGGCCGCCCTCATCGCCTTCTCCGTGATCGTTCAGCTGGCCGCCCTCCCGGTGTTCGTTCTGGCCAGGAGGCGGGCGGCCGAGGCGGGCTAGAAAGCCCGGCAGAGTTCCCGCCGACAGCGACTGAGCCCGCGACCTTCTCAAGCGCCTGGAAGAGGCCATGGCACTTTATACCCGCTGGTTCGGGCCCCCCGAATCGTTTCGGGGATTAACGAATGGCTCTTCACGCCGAAAGCCGCCGAGCTCGTCCAATCCGGCGCATCTCTCTCTCGGATCGCCGAGAGATACCGTTAAACGATTCGTAAATTTCCTTGCCGATTTGACAAATGGTAGAGTCCGCAAGGAGCTCCGATAAGGCGGGAGTTGAATAGGGCGCCTGGCATAGATTATGCTGTATAATGCTTATAGAGGGAGTTTTATAGAAAGATTCGAGGCAACCATCCCGCTGGTTTCAGCCGGGACAATAGGGAGCAAATGCCTCGTAAGATTCGGAGAGTCCGAAGCCTGGCCCTTGGGGTTTCCCTTTGGCTGGGGCTTGTCGCGGCTTCGCCTCGGTTCGGCCTTCAGGGAAGACCGCCGGCGGGATCTGGCTCGGGAATATCAGCTCGGGACGAAGCCGATCTTCCGTCCCTCCTGGCCCGGGCGGCTGGATATTGCGATAAACTCTCAAGCGCCGTTCTGGACTTCGTCTGTCGCGAGAGGATCGACGAGTGGTTTTATGGCAAAGGCGAGAACTTTAATAATGCTCGATCTTTAGAGCAGGTACCGGGGCATCTCGAAATGATCTTCGTTGACAACCGAATCGAGAGAAATAATTATATCTATGACTACCAACTCGTCCGCGATAAAACCGGCCACATCCGGGAAAACCGCACTCTCCTCCAGGAACAAGGAAAGAAAGTAGAGATTCGCGATGCTCCGCTCAAGACGCACATCTTTAAGTATGGCTATGTCGTCATGGGGCCTCTCGGCCTCCTCAGTCGCAATCACCAGGCGGATTTTGACTACAAGATCACCCGCGAAGAAAAGCTCGCCGGTGAGCCAACCGTGGTCATTGAAGCCGTGCCGAAGCCGGGCATCCATCCGGATTACCTTTTCGGGACGATCTGGTTGCGGAAAAGTGATGCCGGCATCCTGAAGGTCCAATGGAATCCCGCATCGATGGAAAACTACGCGGGCGTCGAAGATCTCGGTCGGAAGCTCCGCATGAAGCCCGATATCCTCATGACATCGGAATACGCTTTCGAGAAGAACGGCATCCGTTTTCCCAGCCGCTATAACGTCAAAGAAAGATACTTAGGATACCGCGGCCGATTCGAGCGTTCCGAAACCGACGTGATCTACGATCAGTATAAATTCTTTACAGTCGAGACAGAGGTGAAATACTAAGGACGTAAAGAGGGCGCGGATGATCCCAATGAAGAGGCGTATTCCGGTATTCGCGACAGTAGGTTTGCCATTGATCATCGCCCTAGGATTGTGGAGCAGCCCGCAAGGTCGGCCTCAACAGCAGCCGCCTCTCCATTATGAAGCCGCAGCGATCGTCAAGCTTGTGCCGGTCCGAGTTCTCGGCGCGGACGGACGGCCTGTCATAGACCTCCGCAAGGAGGATTTCATCCTTTATGAGGACGGGCAGAAAAAGACCATCACCGAATTCGAAGTCCACACGATCACCGAGGCGGGCATGGCGGTGAGCCCCGAACTCCCCGCTGCGGTCAAGCCGGCCGCGGCCATGAACCGCAAGTTTTTCTTGTTCCTCGACGTCATGGGGAGCGATCTTGAGGGAAGGCAGAAGGCCGTGGCCGTAGCCCGGCAGTTTCTTGACACCCAGATCCGTCCAGGCGACGAGGTCGGGCTGCTCGGCTTCTATTCTGGCTCGGGCCTTTTCATCAGGGAATACCTGACGACGGACATCGGCAGGGTTCTGAAAGCCGTCGCGACTCTGACAGAGCCTCCGCCCAGCCCGGAGGAGGTGGTGACGTACGGGGTGACCGATGTACCAACGAAGGTCGGCGCCCCTGGCGCACGGAACTTCGAGCCGGACCGCGGCGGCTTTGATCCCCATGGCACGGTGATCATCCCCGGCTCCGCGGCTTTCGGCCGCAAACCCGAAGACTTTGTCGACCGCCTGAAGGACATCGCCGAAGTCTTCAAGACAATCCCAGGCAATAAGAGCCTAATCCTATTCACGTCGCAGCCCCTCGGTCCTGGCATCGGTAAGCTCTTCGGCGCAACCGGGACGGCCGTCTACGCCATCAACACCCAGGATTGGTGGATCAAGTCAGGGGTAAAACTCAAGCATATCTGGTGGGAGCATCCGCTTAAGGCGATGGCGGCGGCGTCCGGGGGCAATTACTTTGCGGACATCAATCAGGTCACGGCGATCTCGCAGGACCTTCAGGCCCTGACCGGGAATTTCTACGTCCTGGGCTATTACGTCAAGGAATCATGGGAGGGGAAATATCATAAGATCCGGGTCGAAGTCGCACGGCCCGATGCCCGGGTCCTGGTCCAGGACGGCTATTCGGAGGCTCAGCCGTTTGCCCAGATGACGGATTTCGAGAAGGACATCCAGCTCCTTGACCTCATCTGGTCCGAGAATCCCGTGTCGAGCCCTCTTCCCGTGGCGGCCGAGATTCTCGTGCCGGCTCCGGCCGGCGAGCCCAACCTCCAGGCGTGCCTGCTGGCCCATCTGGACGTCGGAGCCAAGACCGGCCCGCCGGCCTCCAAGTCCGAAATCGTCATCCTGCTGCGAGATAAAGACGGAGCCCAGGTCCTCTCCCGGAGGTGGACGGTCGATCTCAAACAATATGACGGGCGATTCCTGTTGCCTTACTTGATAACGCCCGTTCCGCCCGGGGCATGCGATGCGCGCCTCGTGGTCCGCGACCTCGGTTCGGGAGAGGCCTGCGTGGGGCGAGCCCGCATCAATGTTCCGGCGACACCGGAGGAAGGGATCGTGCTGTTCTCGCCGCTCCTTCTCGAGCCAGGTCCCGAGGCGGTGTTCATGAACCTGCCCGTGCCTCACAAAGCCAAGGAAAAGGCCGTCGAATCGTCTTTCATCGAGTTTTACCCGATGATGCCGAAGGGCTGTCACCCCGTGGTGTCCGAGATGGCCGCGGGTACGGAGCGGCTGACACTCGTCCTTCCGTTCGAACTGCTTCCGCCTCGGCCCGAAGACCGGCCCATCCTGTCGGTCACCGGGAAACTGATCTCACGAAAGGACGGGGTTCAATCGCCCATCGAGATCAGAGTCCACGATCATAAAGCCTTTGCCGGGAAACCCGATATCCTCGTGGCGGATGTCCTGCTCCCTGTCATCGCACCAGGTCAGTATGACATCGAGATCACGGTGGAGGACATCGGAAACGACCGCCGGGCCTCGATTCGCGAACCGCTGGCGGTCAGATAGCATGGAAGCGACAGATTTGGGCCGGGCCTTCTTAACCGT
>Ga0187770_10002473_pt1 | contig 10328 bp, 6 predicted proteins | sample 0116_SJ02_MP02_2_FD_133154 | JGI IMG/M metagenome (GOLD analysis project Ga0187770, IMG submission 133154) | Tropical peat soil microbial communities from peatlands in Department of Meta, Colombia - 0116_SJ02_MP02_20_MG | ecosystem: Environmental > Terrestrial > Soil > Wetlands > Peat | place... | reverse complement strand
CGACCAAGAGGATAACACGTCAAACGGTGCATTGCTCGCACGCCAATGCGGACTTGACGGTGTCGAATTAGCCATGGCCCATGGCCACCTGGTGCATCAGTTCTTTTCTCCTCGAACGAATAAAAGAGATGATTTGTACGGGGGTACGTTCGAAAACCGTACGAGGTTTGCCATGAATATATTTAGGAAGGTGCGCGAAAAGGTGGGGGACGATTTCTGCGTTGGCTTTCGCATCAGCGGCGAGGAACATATGCCGGGAGGATTGACTCACGATGAAGTGAAAAAGATTTGTAAGATGGCTGAGCCCTTTGTTAATTACGTCCATTTATCGGACGGCTGCTATGAGGCTAATGTGTTTTTTCTCCCTGACGAGGACGGAACAATGCTCAAGTATGCAGAGAGCCTGAAGAGGATCTTAAAGATCCCGGTACTCACACCGTCCATTCACGATCCGGAGATGGCAGCTAGGGCTGTGAAGGACGGCAAAACGGATATGGTTTCCCACGGCAGATCGCTCATTGCCGATCCGTATTGGGCGAACAAAGTCGCTGAGGGAAAACGCCCCGTAAAGTGCATAAGATGCAATATAGGCTGTCTGCGCTTCCCATCTGAAGCGACCCCGGTTCGGTGTATGGTGAACCCTGAAGCGGGATTAGAACAGTACGTACCAGAATACCAATTCGCTCGGCCATTCAAAAAACACTGGTATCACGAGTGATGGGTTAGGCGGAAGAGATTATAGGTGGACACAGGCAGAGACAATCTATCGAGCGATGAAGCCATCGCAGGTCTCAGAGCACTTTTAGGGACGACACATCCTGTAACGCAGACTAACGAAATGGCTACGAAAGATGCCATTAGGCATTTTGCCGATGGCATCGGGGATCCTAATCCCCTTTGGCGTGATGAACGTTATGCAAGCCTTACTCCGTACGGATGCCTTGTCGCTCCCCCTACGTTTCTCCATGCTATCGTATCTCCGCAATCCGGCATTATAGAGAGTATACCGGGCTTCGTTAGATATGATGCCGGGTGCCAGTGGGAATGGTTTAGGACGATCAAGGTGAACGATACCTTTACCGTGACGAATACATTTGAGGACCTGATAGCGAAGAAGGCCAAACCAGTTGGTCAACGACTCTTTTTGCAGTCCGGAAAAATAACTTACTTAAATCAAAGAAAGGAGATTGTGGGTCATTATCATTGGTCCGTGATACGGACTGAACTTAGCCATGAAGGTAAGGAGTTTAGCTCTCAGCAGATCGAGGGGCTCCGCTATAAGTACACAATCAAAGAGTTGGCTGACATCGATCGTGGTTATGCTGAAGAGAAAGTGAGGGGGCCCGCCCCACGCTTCTGGGAGGAAGTAGAGATAGGGGAAGCAATACAACCTGTCGTTAAGGGTCCCCTTACCCATGCCGATATGGTAGCCTTTGTAGTTGGCACTGGGATGATGGGGCGGGCTCATTCATTGAGCCCTGTCAGAAGCGGAAAACTGGCCTTTTGGCAAGATCCAGAAACGAATGTGAAAGAACCGGGTGACGGGATCCATTTCGTCGATAGAGTAGCTCGTGGTGTCGGTGGCATTCCCTTTGCAATGAATCTGGGAATACAAAGGGTATGCTGGCTCGGCCACATGATGACCAACTGGATGGGTGATCAGGCTTTTCTTAAAAAGCTGTAAGCCCAATTTCGAAAAATCAGCTACTTAGGTGACACAACATGGTGCCACGGTAAAGTCACCAACAAGTACATAAAAGATAATGAGAATTTAGTAGAATGCGAGTTGTGGTGTGAGAGTCAAAAACATGAGACAAACACGACAGGTCACGCAACCGTCATCTTACCTTCAAGATTGAAATATTGCTTATCAACAAAGGGGCAAATATAAATGATTTTTCGGGTAGGGATAGATTGTGGGGGAACCTTCACCGACGGGATCTCTGTGGATGAAGAAGGCAGGATGCTGACAGCGAAAGAAGCCTCCACGCCTAAAGATTTGACGGTCGGAGTCAGAAACACCCTGTTGAGCTTAGCAAGGAGTAACACTCTGAGCTTAAAGGAATTCTTGAATAACACAGCCATCCTCATCCATGGCACGACGGTTGGGACCAACACGATTCTCACACGGAGTGGCGCAAAGACAGGACTGATTGCGACGGCAGGTTACCGAGATTGTATTGAATTCCGGAGAATTCCTAAATCGGATATGTTTAATTGGAGGATGCCTTGTCCAAAGCCGCTGGTGCCGCGTTATCTCCGAGTAGAAGTTGAGGAAAGGCTTGACTGGAGAGGCCATGTAAAAACGCCTCTGAATGAAGATAGTGTTCGAAAAGCAGTTGCTCACCTTAAGAAAGAAGGCGTGGAGAGTATAGCGGTATCACTACTGTTCTCCTTTTTGAATCCTTCGCATGAAAGGAGAATTGCCGAGATTATTCAAGAGGACTTCCCTGAAGCTCATGTTTCCCTTTCTTCGACGGTCTGGCCCGCAATTTCAGAGTTTGAGCGGACCAGTACAACGGCGATCGATGCTTACATTGCTCCTGGTGTGCAGAACTACATCTCCGTGCTTCATGACTGGCTGAAGAAGGAGGGTTTCAGAGGCGAATTCCTCCTTATGCAAAGCAATGGCGGGGTTGGATCGTGGAATGTAGCCGTGGAGAGGGCAGCAACGCTTGCTGTCTCAGGCCCGGCTGCCGCACCATCAGCTGCACTCACCATTGGCAGGTTACACGAAAAGGATAACCTCATGTCGGTGGATATGGGAGGAACGAGTTTCGATTTCCTAATTATTGACAAGGGGCGTATCCTCACAAAGACTGAGAGTGTGATATCGGATGTAAGTTTTGCTCTGCCCAGCATTGATGTTGATACGCTCGGAGCTGGGGGAGGAAGTATTGCCTGGTTTGATGTGACGAACACCCTCCGTGTAGGACCTCGAAGCGCAGGGGCATCTCCCGGCCCGGCATGCTACGGAAACGGCGGAGAGGAGGCAACGGTGACTGATGCAAACGTCGTTCTTGGATATATTTCCCCCGATTTTTTCCTGGGTGGCGCGATACCATTAAAAAAAGGCTTGGCTGAAAGAGCAATCAAGACCAAAGTGGCTGACCGCTTGGGCATTAGTACGATGCAGGCAGCAGCAGCCATTTATAAGATCATTAATTCTTGTATGGCAGACAGCGCCTCATCTGCCTTTGCTAAACGGGGATACGATCCTCGGGATTTCACGCTTTGCGTAGCCGGAGCCGCGGGCCCAGCCCACGGCTTAAGGCTCATGCAGGAATTAGGTATAAAACGAGTGTTGATCCCGAAGCTAGCACCGGTCTATTGTGCCTTTGGAATGACAGCTTCTGATCTAAAGCATGACCACACTCGTTTTTACTATGTACAGGGGCAGGCTTTAGATCTGGAGCACGTCAGAAAGTTGTATAGAGAAATGGAAGCCGAGGGCAAAAAGACACTGGAAAGGGAGGGCGTGCCTGAGGAAAGAAGACGTTTAGTACGTTCTATGGATCTGCGTTATTTTGGCCAATTTCGCGAAGTGGAAGTTGAGCTGCCAGGCGGACCCATCACTAAAGATACCATTGATGCTGGCGTAGCGGCTTTTCATGTTCGGCACGGGGAGATGTACGGTTATTCAGACAAGACCTATCCCATTGAGTTTATGAACTTCAAGTTGTCTGCCATTGGAACCCTACCCAGTGCAGAATTGAAGAGAATTGGGCAGGGGAGCAAGGATGCTTCGGGAGCGCTAAAAGGCGAACGGGAAGCTTTTTTTGAAGAAACAGGGGGTTTAATAAAAACTCGAGTTTATGATGGAGAACTATTATTAGCTGGAAACCTGCTGGAGGGCCCTTGCATCGTGGAGGAAAAGACGACGACGATCGTTATCCCCCCAGGATTCATCATGAGGGTTGACGAATATGGGAACTATATTACCGATGGGTCCATATAAGAGGCGACCATCTAATTCTGACACGATGTGACTATGAAAGGGAGGTTACATGTGCGGACGACAGAGTTTCAGAAATCGATTGTTGACCCCGTTACATTGTCGGTCGTGTGGAACAGGCTATTGAGTATTACTCGTGATGTTGGCGAAAGGGTAGTGCACTCGGCCCAGAGCTTTGTTATGGCAAATGCCCGCGACCTGGGTCCCATACTGCTTGACGACAGGGGGCGAGTGATTACTCAGGTGGACTTTGCGACGGCCCATTGTTTGGTGGCCGAAGTTCCGACGAGAAAAATATTGGATAAATTTGAGGGGAGGTTGTACCCTGGTGATTGCGTGCTGGCAAACGATGGGCACATCATAAAAAGCGGTCACCTGCCAGATTGGACCTTTTTTGCTCCCATTTTCTGGCATGATAGGCTCGTATTCTATTGTCATTTCAGAGGACATATGATGGATACCGGTGGTGCTTATTCGGGTGGCTACTTTCCGAGGGCATATGATTGTATAGCAGAGGGGTTAAACATACCTCCCTTAAAGATAATGGAAAGGGGACAGGAGTGTAAGGAAGTGCTTGAATTACTTTTTAGAAACGTGAGAAACTCGCCTGGAGTTTACGCCGATAGCATGCTTATTTATGGTTCAGTTATGAAAGCTCAGGAGGATGTTTGCAGCCTGATTGACAAATACGGATTGGATACGGTGGGAGACTGCTGTAAGGAGATGATCAGAGCTGGCGAGGACGCGATGCGCCGGGAAATCGAGAAAATCCCGGAAGGTGTGTATACGGGGGAGACGGCGGTCGACTGGGATGGGACGACACCCAACAAGCCGGTCTGGATTAGAGTCAAATTGACGGTTAAAGGAGGTGAAATGACCTTTGATTTCTCCGGTGCTCAAGAGCAGGTTGACTTTGTCAATAGTCCTATTGGCAATACTCGATGTTTTACCTATGCAGCTGTTTTCTTAACAATGGACCCCGGCATACCGCACAATCAGGGCTCCATGAACCCGATTCACATCATAGCTCCGGAGGGAACAGTGGTCAATCCAACCTATCCCCATACTTACGGTTCTTGCGCTCTCAATTGTGGCACACAAATCGAGGAGGTTTGCCTTGAAGCCTTAGGCAAAGCAATTCCCGAAAGGGCTGTTGCACCTTGGGCGAGGCATCTGTGCCCATTTATGGTGGGGCGGGACCCGAGGCCCGAGATGATGTATGATCCCCGTACAAAATCAGTACGGGAATATTTCGGGGGTCCCTTCGCTTCGATGCCAGGCTCAGGGGGGGTAAAAGGGTACGATGGATGGGAGGGGGTAGGATTTTTGTCGTCAGGTGGTGTGATGGTTCGAGGTTCCATAGAAAAAGCTGAGATCTTCTACCCCTTCTGTTGGAAGCGCGTTGAGCTATCTCAAGACACAGAAGGCCCTGGAGAGTTTACCGGATGTACAGGAACCTACATGGAGCTTGTTTGCGAATCAAAAGAAGGCTTCCCTTCAATTGTCATGACTGGTAACAGTGACGGCGAAGTAATTGCCCCCAAAGGTGTCGCAGGGGCTCCGCCAGCACAACTACACCAAATGTATGTCTACAGGGCTGCAAGGAAAACAAAGGAAATCCTACGAACTGTCGATATGACCACCGTTGATCCTGGAGATGTGGTCATTACTAAAGCGGCTGGAGGTGCAGGATGGGGTCATCCTCTTAACCGAGATGTGGAAAGAGTAAAGGAAGATGTCAGAGAAGGAGTCGTTTCAGTTCAGAGAGCAAAGGATACCTATGGAGTAATTATAGACCCCGAAACTTTTGCCATAAATTATGAAGCAACGAATGAGCTGAGGGGGCTCATGAAAAAGAGTAACTCCCTTTCTCATCAATAGTCGTTGAGGCGAGTATTTTCAGCCCATGAGTTGACAGCTGGATTTACCGGGGCAATGAGGTCAGAAAGATTGCAAATAGCTGTTGACTCGAGATGCAAGCTTCAAACACTTCAATCGAAAACTTTCTGTGTCATTGAGTAACAAGAAAGAAAGGAATTTTTAAAAATGGTCAAACCCCTCGAGAATATGAGAGTCATAGACCTGACCCAAGTTTTGGCAGGGCCATTTTGTACGCAATTGTTGTCTACCATGGGTGCCGAGGACATTCGCATTGAGCCTCCTTGGGGTGCTTACGGCTCTGTTCTGTACGAGTCCATCCCGTTAGATGTTCGGAGGAGGATGTGGGGTATCACGCAACGTAATAAAAAGAATATTACCCTTAATCTGAGGAGCCAAAAAGGTAAAGAGATATTCATCGAACTCGTAAGAAAAGGGGATGTCGTAGTAGAAAATTACGGTCCGGGTGTTATGGAAAAGCTGGGCTTAGATTATCAAACGCTCAAAGAAGCTAACCCGCGGATTATATACTGTTCTATTAAAGGATACGGCCGGAATGGTCCGTGGAAGGACAAGGTTGCCTATGATACGTGTATTCAAGCTGCGGCGGGTCTGTTGAGTACGATTGGGTATCCGGACCGCCCACCTATAAGGGTGGGGCCTTCCATATCAGATTGTTTGGGGGGCATTTATGCTGCCCTTGGCATCTTAGTTGCGTTGCACGCAAGAGATACCCTTACTGGCAAGGGGCAGATGATTGATTGTGCCATGTATGACGCGACGATTAGCATCTTGGTCGAAACGATAGCCCATAGTCTGTTTGATGGGAAACCACTACCAAGAATGGGCAACCATAGTATTATGGCTTCTCCGTCGGGAGCCTATAGGACGAAGGACGACAAGCTTGAGTTCATCCAGATACAAACAGAGGCACAGTGGAAAGCCTTTTTGAAGCTGATCGACAGGGAAGATATTCTGGCGCAAGAATGGAGTTTTTGGGAACGGATTGAGCGGGCCGATGAGGTAGACAAAATGGCTGAAGCGTGGACCCAAACCAAAACGCAACAGGAAATAGAAGATATATTGGATAAGATGAGCATTGGCTGTGCGCCGGTGGCCGATTTGGTGGAGTTAGAAAAGCATCCTCAAGCTGTGGCCAGGGAGATGTTTCTCGAAGTTGAGGATATGTATGGCAAGATCTCAGGGGTGACCGGGGTAGTCCCAAAGCTCTTAGATACACCGGGTGCTGTAGAATGGGGTGCAATGCCCCAAGGCGCCTTTAATGAAGAGATCTATATAGGTTTATTAGGGTACAGTGAAGAGGCATTGTGCAAACTGAAGGAGGAGGGAGTCATTTGACCGAGTTTCCAGCATTGGCACTGAGGGGCCAGTATCTTGCAGGCCCGAGATTCTTCCTTGTCCAAAGGAAATATTGAAACAAGTGAAGAGCCTATAAGGATTCCAGTTACGCCACCAGAGGCAATCTGGATCGACCCGAGAGTAGCATTTCCGTCTCGAGAGGATTCTTAGCAAGAGATCAAGCAAGAAATAACTTTACGTGACCTTCAGATTTTTGTGAGTTATTTTTCGAAATCAATTCAGACATTGATGGGGCCTAGGCTTGAAGAAACCTATGAGTAGTCCGTATATAGAGGGGAAAAGGAGAAAGGGAGATGTGGAAGGAGTGAAAGTCGATCAAAGGGAACTAGGTGGAGACGTTGCTAAAGATAGGCATTTTTTCTAACAAGGAAAGGAGGAACATTAAATGGGAAAAAGAATTTCTTTTTTTCTGGGGATTGTCGGGATCCTATCGGTTGTTCTCGTGGTGTTTGTTCAGGCAGAAGCCGAAGAAACAATAAATCTTGGGGCAAGTGTTCCTTTTTCTTGGAGGATGGGAATAAACTTGAAGAACATTCTCGAGATGAATGCAGACCTTATTAACAAATCTGGCGGACTTACAGTGGGCGGGAAAACGTATATGATCAAGTATCATATTTACGACGATAAGTATAGCGCCGACGTAGGGCGAGCCGCCCATGAAAGGTTAGTATTTGAAGACAAGGTGAAGTTTATCGTTGGAACCATCCCTTCGGCAGTTATATTGGCGAGCTTAGGCATTACAGAACCGAATAAAATTCCGGTTTTTAGCAATGCTGCATCACAAAAACTTCTCGCCCCAGACGTCAAGTATTTTGTGCATACTTATATGACAAGAGTCGGAGACGTACTCAACAGAATGTTACTTGAGGCCCGACCAGATATTAAAAAAGTCGTTTTGTGCTCGTATGATAATGAAGTGGGCCACTCCGTGATTCCTCCGATGGAAAAGGCCTACAAGACTTTCGGCGCGGAACCGGTAGCTACACTCTTTTTTAAACCGGGCGAATCAGACTTTAGCCGTCTCGCCACCAAAGTCGTTAGTTTGAAACCAGATCTTTTCGATTCGGACGGTTCAACAGGGGCAGAAAATATCCAACTCTTTAAGGCGCTACGAGATGCCGGCTATAAGGGAGCCATGATAGCAGATTTTTTCAGCCAACCGGAGATAGATGATCTCGTGGCAAAGATTGGCAAAGAGGCAGCAGAGGGAATATATGTTTCGATAAATGATTTTACGTTACCTGCTGTTAAGAATAAGCCAGCTGGGGCCATGGAGTTTCGGAAAAATTATGAGAAGTATTACGGAAGATGGGAGACGGATGCATTGCACTGGATGGATTGCTGGTATGCGTGGCTTGCAGCAGTGAAAAAGGCGAACAGTATTGATCCCGATAAGGTGATGACAGCCATACACCAGGGGATTGAAGTTTCCTCGCCAAATGGTGGCGGAAAATTCTTGACCCGACCGGATCTTGGCAACAAGGAATACTGTGATTACGCGCAACCTCTTCGTTTGGGGAGAGTCAAAGAGGGTGGGATAACTTTGATTTCTGAGAGGGGGGCGGATTATTCGATTGATATTCTGGAGAAAGTAACCGAAATGAAAATGCGAAAGTAGTGCCAGAAAAGCGGAGGGTTCACCTAAAGATGTCATCTTAGGATGAAGAGGTTTCCAGAGGAGCGGGAGGACCTTCCGCTGACGCCCGTGGTTCCAGACCGATCCGCAAAGAGTAAACTGTGGCCATCGTTGCATGAGGCAAGTGGAAGGGCTGTGAGGTTTGAAAACATCTTTTGACGTGAAAAGCGTTTTGTGTTTTTCACATCCACATCCCTTCGGTCGCAAGGCTTTAAAGAAGCCGAAGCCCAAAGAAGCGCAAATCAATGCTTCTCTTTCGTCTCTGAGCATCCTTCTAAAAATCGTGCCCTAATTCATGCTCTGCAAAAAATTGTTCTCATGAATTATGAAGTATTTTTTCAGTTATTGTTGAATGGTTTAGTATTAGGTTCGAGCTATGTTTTGGTGGCGGCTGGGTTCACACTTGTCTACGGCACTGCAAGGGTGTTTAATTTTGCGCACGGCCATTTTTATATGCTCGGCGCTTTTATTTATGGGGGGTTGGTGCTCTTAGGTGTTCCTTGGATTTTGAGTTTGGTGATAGCCGGGTTAGCTTCAGGGTTATTAGGTTTCTTGACATGGCATATTTTGTTTAAGCCGTTATATTTTGATGTTTTTCTTACCGTAGCCACTTCAGTCGGTCTGGGATATATAATGGTTCAAGGTATTATCGTGACTGTCGGAGAGAGAGATCTCGTCGTACCTTCGGTTTTAAAGGGTGTTTTAACTCTCGGGGGTACAACCATTTCACTTGAGAAGCTTTCAATCGTACTCATCAGTCTAGGGATGATGGTAAGTCTCCATCTCTTTTTGAAATCTAAAATAGGGAAAGCCTTGGAAGCAACGACGATAGATCAGGAGGGAGCCTCGCTTCAGGGGATTAATCCTCAGTGGATGTTAGTGATAGCGATGATCCTCGGCTCCGCTCTGGCGGGGATGGCCGGAGCAGTAATCGTTCCTTACCTCTCAGCTCAGCCGAATATGGGATATCCAATTACAACGACGTACCTCTGCATCGTGGTTGTGGCAGGCCATGGTAGCCTGAAGGGAGCGGTGATCATAGGGCTGTTGTTTGGATTGGTCAAGAGCTTCGGATATCATTTTTTCGGGACATGGGATTATACAATCATGATGTTACTGGTCGCAATTATTATGTATATTAGACCTTGGGGGATCTGGGGCGTTGAATTCAGGAGGAGGATCTAATTGCTACCCTTCACCCATCGAAAGGGGCTTATTCTTGCGGGGACATTTCTGGTATTAATATCCCTTCCATCTATTATCAAAAGCCAGCACTTGATACATATATTTATTGTTGCAGGCTTGGAATGTATTCTCGTGATGGGGTTTGTCGCGCAATATCATGTGAGGTTATTGACCTTTTGTGCGGCGACATTCTGGGGGTTGGGAGCTTACGCTTCGGGCTTCTTATCGACAAAATTTGGTGTTAATTTTTGGCTTTGTCTCCCATTATCGGGCATAATAACAAGTTTTTTTGCT
>Ga0187770_10002472_pt1 | contig 10329 bp, 9 predicted proteins | sample 0116_SJ02_MP02_2_FD_133154 | JGI IMG/M metagenome (GOLD analysis project Ga0187770, IMG submission 133154) | Tropical peat soil microbial communities from peatlands in Department of Meta, Colombia - 0116_SJ02_MP02_20_MG | ecosystem: Environmental > Terrestrial > Soil > Wetlands > Peat | place... | reverse complement strand
TGTCAGGACTATTCGGTGTTTCACATCCTGAGAGATTATTCCCTGGAGATCTGGAAGCGGCAAATTGACCTGATTCGTCAAAGAAACGGCATGATCAGCATCCTCGCGCATCCGGATTACTTGACCGGCCGTCGAATGCGCGCCTCCTATGTGGCCTTGCTGGATTATTTGCGGCATCGGGTGGATGGCGAAGGGCTCTGGGCTGCGCTTCCGGGAGACGTGGACCGTTGGTGGAGAGCCAGAAGCCAGATGCGGCTTGTTCCCCGCGGGAACAGTTGGGAAATCGTGGGTCCCGAAAGTGAAAGGGCAAGGCTGGCATACGCCGTATCCCATGGCGACCATCTGAAATTCGAGCTAGCCGCGGCCCCCTCCCCGCGGGACCTCGCCTGCGCCTCTCCGCGCGCGGCGAGCCGCCCGGATCCCGTGCAACGGTGCTCCTCGTGAGCCTGCGGGCATGACATTCCATGAAACCAGGATCCCCGGAGTCTTCGAGATCCATATCGAACCCCAGCAAGATGAGCGCGGTTTTTTCGCTCGCACGTGGTGCCGGGAGGAGTTCAAAAGTCACGCACTCAACCCGCAACTCGTGCAATGCAGCATTTCGTTCAACAAGCGGAAAGGAACCCTGCGCGGCCTTCACTACCAGACCGCGCCGTATCAGGAAGGCAAACTGGTGCGGTGCACCCAGGGGTCGATCTACGACGTGGCTCTGGACCTTCGCATGGACTCACCGACTTTCAAGCATTGGACGGCCGCGACTCTTTCTGCGGCCAACAGGAATATGTTCTATATCCCGGAAGGCTGCGCGCATGGCTTCCTGACGCTCGAGAACGAAACCGAAGTCTTCTACCAGATGTCGCAAGTTTACAATGCGGAGTCCGCCCGCGGCGTGCGCTGGGATGACCCCGCATTTGGAATCGCCTGGCCGGAGACTGTGCAGGTGATTTCCGAGCGCGACCGTCTGTATCCGGATTTTCGATAAATCCATGCATCTGCTCGAGAAACTCGAGGCCATGAACCGGGTGCAAACCGGAGAGGATTTGCACCGCTTCGCCGCCCGGCTCTATCCCATCTGCCGCAGCATCACCGGCGAGGGCATCCGCAAAACCCTGGGCATGATCCAGGAGCAGATTCCACTCCAACTGGTCGAGGTGGCCTCGGGCACTCCGGTGTTCGATTGGGTGGTTCCCAAAGAGTGGAACATCCGTGATGCCTACATCAAAGTGCCCGGCGGGGACCGCGTGGTGGATTTCCAAAGGTCCAACCTGCACGTCCTGAATTACAGCTCGCCCATCCGTGCGACCATGCCTTTGAGCGCCCTGCGGCCTCACTTGTTTTCGTTGCCGGAGAAACCCGAATGGATCCCATATCGGACTTCCTACTACAAGGAGAACTGGGGATTCTGTCTCTCGCATAACCAGATGCAGGCACTGGAAGACCGCGAGTACGAAGTCTGCATCGACTCCTCCCTGGAGGAAGGGCATCTGACCTATGGCGAGTGCATTTTGCCCGGCCGCTCCGCGGAAGAAGTTCTGATTTCGTGCCACGCCTGCCATCCGTCGCTGGCCAACGACAATCTCTCCGGCCTGGCGGTGGCCACCTTCCTGGCCCGGCTTCTGAGCGGAGATGACCTTCAATACACCTACCGTTTCCTGTTTATTCCGGGCACGATCGGCGCCATCGCCTGGCTCGCGCGCAATCAAGAAACCGCGGATGCCATTCGCCACGGACTGGTTCTGACGTGCCTCGGGGACCCAGGCGGATTTCACTACAAGAAGAGCCGGCGCGGCGACGCGGAAATTGACCGGGCGGCGGCGCACGTTCTCGCGCACCATGCGGAGGCCGCAGAGATCCTGGATTTCTCGCCCTATGGTTACGACGAGCGGCAGTACTGTTCGCCCGGGTTCAATCTCCCGGTTGGCTGCCTGATGCGCAGCGTTTGGGGAACCTTTCCTGAGTATCACACCTCGGCAGACAATCTCGAATTCATCCGGCCGGCAGCGCTGGCTGAATCCTTGCGCATCTGCACGGCCATCCTGGATGTGCTGGAAACCAATCAGACCTACCGCAGCCTGAATCCGTATTGCGAGCCACAACTGGGCAAGCGTAACCTCTATCCGGCGGGGGGCGGCGAAGCCATCCAGCGGGAAATCAGCGCGCGCCTTTGGGTGATGAATCTCTGCGATGGCGAGCATTCGCTGTTGGACATCGCGCAGCGCTCGGGCCTGCCGTTCTCCATGATCCGCGATGCCGCGGAACTGCTGCACGCGAGCGGCCTCTTGGAGGCTGTACCGGGGCCCCGTGGCGGGGAATCTGACCATCACGAAGAATTCCGCGAGGATGTGCACCCGGGGCGCTGACTCGCCTTTTCTTTTCGTTCGAATTCGGATTCAATAGCTCCACGAAAACTCAGCCATGCGCATCCTGCTCACCGGCCACAAAGGGTACATCGGAGCCGTCGCCGGTCCCGTGTTTCGCTCCGCCGGCCACGACGTGATCGGTTTGGACACGGACTTCTTTGAGGGCGCCGATTTCGGCGCATCGTGCCCGCAAATTCCCGAGCTGCGCAAGGACCTGCGCGACCTGACCCGGTCCGATCTGGCCGGCTTCGACGCTGTGGCCCATCTGGCCGCGCTCTCGAACGATCCTCTCGGCGACCTGGATCCTCAAATCACCTACGACATCAACCATCGGGCTTCCGTCCGGCTCGCCGAACTGGCCAAAGCCGCCGGCGTCCAGCGCTTCGTTTTCTCCTCTTCGTGCAGCACGTACGGAGCGGCCGGCGATGCCATCCATGACGAAACCGCGCCCCTGAATCCGGTCACTCCTTATGGCGAGTCCAAGGTCCTGGCCGAGCGCGATATTGCGGGCCTCGCGGACGATACATTCAGCCCTACGTTCATGCGCAACGCCACCGCTTACGGTGCCTCGCCTCGTCTCCGCCTGGATATCGTCTTGAACGATTTCGTGGCCTCGGCCCTCACGACGGGCCGGGTGTACATCAAGAGCGACGGCACGCCCTGGCGGCCCATCATCCACATTCGCGACATCATCGCCGCGATGCTCAGTGCTCTCGATGCTCCCCGCGAGGCCGTTCACAATCAGGTCTTCAATGTCGGCCGCGCGGAAGAAAACTACCGCATCAGCGAACTGGCGGAAATCGTTCAGCAGACGGTGCCGGGCTCACGCGTCGAATACGCTCCAGGGGGCGGGCCCGACAAACGCTGCTATCGCATCAATTGCGACAAGATTTACCGCGTGCTGCCCTCGTTCCGCCCGCAGTGGACCGCACGCAAGGGCGCCCAGGAACTCTACGAGCAATACCGCCGCGCCGGCCTCACCGCTCACGATATCGAGAGCGGCCGCTACATTCGCATCAAGCACATTCAGCGCCTGCTGAAGGCTGGCCGGCTGGATGAATCATTGCGCTGGATGCAACCCGCCGGCGCCGCTTCCACGCAGACGCCTGGCCCTCCCTCTCCTGCTCCGCAGGCCTCCGGAAGGTGAGGCCGTGACCCGGCTTCCCCGGCAAATGGCACAACAGATGGTATCGATGACCTGCGCTCCCGAGATTCAGCCGCAGAGTGTCGCCCTGGCGTGCCGCTTTTGCGGCGCCGCGCTGCGCCGTACCTTTGTGGATTTGGGAATGTCGCCGCTGTGCGAGACGTACCCTTCCGCCGCGGAGCTTGGGCGCGGGGAGATGTACTTCCCTTTGCATGTCCGGGTGTGCGAAGAGTGCTTCCTGGTTCAACTCGAAGAGTTTGAGAGCCCCGAGAAAATCTTCCGCGACTACCCCTATTTCTCCTCCTACTCCGATTCCTGGCTCCAGCACTGCGAGGAATACTGCGGGAAGATGATCCAGCGCTTCGGGCTCGGCGCCCAGAGCTTTGTGGCCGAGGTGGCCAGCAACGATGGTTATCTCCTGCAATACTTTGTGCGCGGGGGGGTGCCGGTTCTGGGCATCGAGCCCGCGGCCAATGTAGCGAAAGTAGCCATCGAGAAGGGTGTGCCCACGCTGGTGCAGTTTTTCGGCACCCAAGTGGCGAGGGAACTGGCCGCCCAGGGGCGCACGGCCGACCTGGTTCTCGGGAACAACGTGTTGGCGCAGGTTCCGGACTTGAACGACTTCGTCGAAGGCATGAAGATTCTTCTCAAACCCAGCGGTGTTCTGACTTTGGAGTTTCCCCACCTGCTGCGCCTCATGGAGCTCAACCAGTTCGACACCATCTACCACGAACACTTTTCGTATTTTTCGATGCTCACCACGCAGCGAATTTTGGAGGCCCACGGCCTGAAGGCGTTCGACGTGGAAGAGCTTTCCTCTCATGGAGGCTCGCTGCGCGTCTACGCGTGCCGCGCGGAGGATGGAACGCGACGCGTCGAACCAAGCGTCGCTGAGGTAATCCGGCAGGAAACGATGGCGGAACTGGCTTCCATGCAAGGCTACGAGAGATTTGCTTCACAGGCGCTGCGGACCAAGCGGGCCCTCCTCGAGTTTCTGCTGACTGCCGCGCGCGAGGGAAAACGAGTGGCCGGATATGGGGCGCCCGGCAAGAGCGCGACCCTGCTGCACTACTGCGGCATCGGCAAGGACCTGATCGAATACACGGTAGATCGAAACCCTCATAAACAGGGCAGATTCCTGCCGGGCACGCATATTCCTATCTATCATCCGGAACGCATCCGGGAAACCAAGCCGGATTACGTCTTCATCCTGCCGTGGAACCTCAAAGACGAGATCATGCAGCAATTGCAGTTCATCCGCGAATGGGGAGGCCGCTTCGTGGTGCCGATCCCCACCGTAACTGTGTGCTGAGCGGAGAACAAAAGGAGCGGGTATGAAAGTCGTGCTGTTCTGTGGCGGCGCCGGGATGCGGCTCCGCGGCTACTCGGAAGATGTCCCCAAACCGATGGTCACCATCGGCTCGCGGCCGGTTTTGTGGCACGTGATGAAGTACTACGCCCACTTCGGGCACAAGGACTTCATTCTCTGTCTCGGCTACAAAGCCGACGTCATCAAGAACTACTTCTTGAAGTACGAAGAATCCGTTTCCAACGACTTCGTCTTCTCACAGGGCGGCCGGAAGCTGGAGTTCATGCAGCGGGACATCGACGATTGGACCATCACTTTCGTGGACACCGGGATGCGGTCCACGATTGCTGACCGGCTCCGCCTGGTCGAGCCGCATTTGAACGGGGAGGAAATGTTCCTCGCCAATTACAGCGACGGCCTCACGGACTTCTATCTGCCGCAATTGGTTGACGAATTCTCCCGCCGGGATAGCTATGCCGCGTTTCTTTCCGTTCAACCTCGAACCAGCAGCCTGGATACCGTCCAGATGGACGGCGACGGCTCCGTCCGCGCCATCAAGTGCATGAAGGATGCCAACATCTGGGTTAACGGGGGATATTTTGTGTTGCGCAAGGAAGTTTTCCGATACATCAAGCCCGGCGAAGAGCTGGTTTACGAGCCGTTCCAGCGCATGATCTCCGAAGGCCGGGTGTGGTCGCATCCGTATACCGGCTTCTGGCAGTGCATGGATACCTTCCGCGATAAACAGCTGCTCGACGAGCTCGAAGCGTCCGGGGCCGCTCCCTGGCGCGTATGGAAGAACGGGCACGCAGCGCCACGAGTGGTCGCGTGATTCGGCCAGTTCTTCACTTTGTTAAGGCCGGCCGGCTCCGGCAAAAGGAACTCTTTCGATGAACATCTTCATGGATTCGAAGCTCGGGGATGACGAGCGCAGAGCGCAGCTGTACCGGGGCGCTATTTTCTTCCACTCGCCTTGCGAGCATGCCCTGAAACTCTGTCAACTGGCCCGCGAGATGGTCGAACAGGCGTTTCACCCGCTGGATCCACGAAGGATTCAAGATGCCATTCCGGCGGAGCAAACTGCCGCAATCCTCGCTGAACTGAAGCCCAAATTCATCCACCATCCCAAATCCAAGGAATATATTCAGGAGATGCTGGCCGAATTGGGATGCGATCTGAACAAGACCTTTTTTGATGTACCGCGGCTGCGCACGGCTTTTCCCGGCGACTATCTCAAAACAGGAATCGCTTACGCCTTCCACCCGCATCGGGACTCCTGGTATTCGGCGCCCTTGTGTCAGATCAATTGGTGGATGCCCGTTTACCCGATTGGGCCGGAGAACTGCATGGCCATCCATCCGCACTACTGGAGCCAGCCCATTCTCAACAGCTCGAGCGGATACAATTATCACCGGTGGAATCTCGAGAGCCGCCACAACGCTGCCCAGCACGTCAAGGCGGATACCCGCGTGCAGCCAAAGCCGGAAGAACCCGTGGAGCTGGAACCGCAGTTCCGATTGATCTGTGAGCCCGGCGCCGTGTATCAGTTCTCCTCGGCACAACTCCACTCAACGGTCCCGAACACCTCGGGTTTGACGCGCTATAGCATCGATTTTCGCACTGTGCACCTGGATGACGTCCGCTCCCGGACCGGGGCGCCAAACATTGACTCCGCTTGTACAGGCACCTCGATGGGCGATTTCCTGAAAGGGGCCGATTTCTCTCGGCTTCCGGCCGATGACCTGGCCTTGTATCAGGATGGGACGGAGCGCGTCTACGCTTCTCCCGTTCAGACTTCCTGAGCCGCGTTCCGGGAGAGCAGGCGGAATCCTCGCAAACTCAGGTTTCAGGAAGTGCATCGGGCCCGGTACCATCAAATTTCCGCGCGCAGCTCTGGCTAACGCATGGTCGGTTTGAATATTGGGAAAACGGCAGGTGAAGGGCTGACTGTCCTTTGCCTCGGCGCGCATTGCGATGACATCGAAATCGGCTGCGGAGGCACGCTTCTGCATCTTAAGGCGGCCTTTCCGCAGATGCGATTTCACTGGGTGGTGTTCAGCGCTGGAGGACCGCGGGCTCGGGAAGCCACAGTAGCCGCCGAGTTGTTCACCGCGGGACGCGACCGGAAGGTTGTCCTCAAAGAATACCGGGACGGCTTCCTGCCATACAGCGGCGGCGAGGTGAAAGATCTCTTTGAAGAAATGAAGGGGCAGGTGAATCCAGACATCATCTTCACTCACTGGAGTGGCGACGCGCATCAGGATCACCGCATCATCTCCGAACTCACTTGGAACACATTTCGAAATCACCTGATCCTCGAGTATGAAATTCCGAAGTACGATGGGGATGTCGGCCGTCCCAGCGTGTTCGTGCCGCTGGCTGCGCCACACTTTGAGACCAAGGTCGAATATTTGTTCCAGGCATTCACCTCGCAGCAGGGCAAACGCTGGTTTGACCGGCAGACGTTTCTGGGGCTGATGCGCATCCGTGGTATGGAATCCAATTCGCCCAGCGGTTATGCGGAAGCGTTTTACGCCCGCAAGCTGATTCTCCACCCTGGTGTCCCTGGGGAGAGCGCTCATGGCGCGTGACAAAGAGCAACCAGTAAGTGTGGATCTCGCGGCCGGCGAGCCCCGCGATTTTTCGCGGTCCCGCGCCCTACAGCCGAAGGCGCACCGGCTGATTCCCGGCGGAGCGCACACCTACGCGAAGGGCGACGACCAGTATCCCGAGCAGGCCCCAGGCTTCATGGTTCGTGGCAGCGGCTGCCACGTCTGGGACGTGGACAATAACGAGTTCATCGAATACGGGATGGGACTGCGCGCCGTTACCCTCGGGCACGCCTTTGAGCCGGTCGTCCAGGCTGCCTACCGGCAGATGCAGCTCGGAATCAATTTCAATCGGCCGGCAAAAATCGAACTCGATCTGGCCGAGGCATTCCTGGAAATCATCGACGGAGCCGACATGGTGAAGTTCGCCAAGAATGGTTCCGACGTCACCACCGCCGCGGTCAAATTGGCCCGGGCTTACACCGGGCGGGACCTCGTGGCCATCTGCAGTGACCAGCCCTTTTTCTCCACGGACGACTGGTTTATCGGCGCTACGGAGATGAACGCAGGCATCCCGCAGTCTGTCATCGATATGACTCTGAAATTTCCCTACAACAATCTTCCAGTGCTCCAGGAGCTGTTCGACCGCAATCCCGCGAAAATTGCGTGCGTCGTGCTGGAGGCGGAAGCTGCCACTCCTCCGGATTCCAGTTATCTGCAAACCCTCAAGTCACTGTGCGAGAAGGAAGGCGCCGTACTGATCTTCGACGAGATGATCACCGGTTTCCGCTGGCATTTAGGAGGCGCCCAGAAATTCCACGGCGTGGTTCCGCACCTCTCCACGTTTGGCAAGGCCATGGCCAACGGCTTTGCCATCGCCGCGCTTGGGGGCAAGCGGGACATCATGCGGCTCGGCGGCCTGGACCACGACCAGCCGCGCGTCTTTCTGCTTTCCACCACGCACGGAGCGGAGACCCACGCGCTCGCCGCATCCCTCGAGACCATTCGAATTTACCGCGAACACAACGTGGTCGAGTTTCTTTGGAAACAGGGGGAGCGCCTGCGCACGCTGGTCAATCGTTCGATAGTTGAGAACCGCCTGGAGGACTACTTCCAGGTGTTCGGACGCCCCTGCAATCTCGTATTCGCCACCTGCGACCAGAACCGCGCCCGGTCTCAGGCCTTCCGCACCCTGTTCCTTCAGGAACTCGTCCGGCGGGGAGTCATTGCGCCCTCGTTTGTGGTCAGCTACTCCCATTCCGACGCAGACATCGATCGCACCGCGGAAGCCGTGCATGAGGCCCTCTCGGTTTACCGCAAAGCGCTGGAAGAGGGCATTGAAAAGTACCTCGAAGGGCGCCCGGTCAAGCCGGTCATGCGGAAGTACAACTGAGGGCCGGAGACGCGAAGAGTCATGAAAGAGGAATTGCGCGAGTTCTACAAATACCGCGGTTTGCTGTACATGCTCACCTACCGCGACATAAAGGTCCGCTACAAGCAGACCATCATGGGCTTTCTGTGGGCCATTCTGATGCCTATTTTGATCGTGCTCTCCGGCATCGTGGTCCGCTACGCCTATGCTTTGGCCGCCCACACTCCGCTCCAAGCCGCGGATATCACCGGAGTGGCAGTGAAGTCGCTGCCCTGGGCGTTCCTGGTCTCCAGTATCCGCTTCTCCTGCCTCAGCCTGATTAACAACAAAGAGCTGGTTACCAAGATCTATTTTCCCAAGGAGATTTTTCCTCTCGCCGCCACGCTGGCCAGTCTGTTCGATTTCGTGGTGGCGGCCGGCGCGCTGTTTATTTTCTTGTTGGTGATGAAGATCGGCTGGAGCGCGTACCTGCTGTGGATCCCTGCGCTGATTCTAACCACCATGCTGCTGGCCGCGGGCATCGGAATGATTGTTTCGGCTGCCAGCCTCTATTTCCGCGATGTGAAGTTCATCGTGGAAGTGTTCCTTACTTTCGGCATCTTCTTTACTCCGGTGTTTTACGACGTGAGTATGCTGGGAAATAAGGGCAAATGGCTGCTGCTGAACCCAATCAGTCCCCTCCTGGATGGCCTGAGCGCCTGCGTCGCCCGTCACCAGTCGCCGGATATGCCCTGGTTTGCATACAGCTTGGCGTTTTCCCTTCTGACGCTGCTCGGCGGCTACGTCTTCTTCAAGCATCTGGAGCCCGGCTTCGCGGAAAGCATCTAAAAGGTATAGCGAATGTCTGACGTTGCCATCCGCATGGAGCATGTGTACAAGAAGTTCCGCAAAGGGGAGGTCTACAACTCCCTGCGCGACCTCCTGCCCGCCCTGACGGGGAAAATGTTCCAGCAGCAGGAACTCAGCAATGAGGACAAACGGGAATTCTGGGCCTTGCAGGACCTCTCCTTTGAGGTCAAGCGTGGGGAATGTCTCGGCATTATCGGCCGCAACGGAGCCGGCAAAAGCACGGCACTGAAGATCCTCAGCCGTATCATGAAGCCTACGAAAGGCCGCATGGATGTTAACGGGCGGCTTTCCGCCTTGATTGAAGTGGCCGCGGGATTTCACCAGGACCTCACCGGCCGGGAGAACATCTTTTTGAACGGCACGATCCTGGGTATGTCCAAGCGCGAAATCGAAACCAAACTCGACCAGATCATCGCATTTTCCGGAATCGAAGAGTTCATCGACACGCCCGTAAAACGCTATTCGTCCGGTATGTTCGCCCGGCTGGGATTTTCGGTGGCGGCGCACGTCGACCCGGATGTGCTCATCGTGGACGAAGTGCTGAGCGTGGGCGACTACGCCTTCCAGCAAAGATGCATCGAACGCATGAAGGAAGTTCTCCGCTCCGGGGTGGCCGTTCTTTTTGTGTCTCACAATTTGAAGACGGTCGCTGAGTTCTGCCACCCCTGCGTTCTGCTGGATAAGGGAAGAACGATCATGACTGGTCCGGCGCATGAGGTTGTGTCGGCTTATCTGCGCAACCCGTC
>Ga0187770_10002471_pt1 | contig 10334 bp, 6 predicted proteins | sample 0116_SJ02_MP02_2_FD_133154 | JGI IMG/M metagenome (GOLD analysis project Ga0187770, IMG submission 133154) | Tropical peat soil microbial communities from peatlands in Department of Meta, Colombia - 0116_SJ02_MP02_20_MG | ecosystem: Environmental > Terrestrial > Soil > Wetlands > Peat | place... | reverse complement strand
CATCAGGCCGTCAGAATGTGACGGCAGGTCAGAGGCACACGGGAAGGCACGCCAGCCCCTCGGGCCTAGGGTCTTTGACAGCTCTTGCGATTGAAGCGACACGCCATCGGTGCCGAACAGCTTGAAGTGGACCTCGAGCGTCCTCCTCGGAACCGCACCACTGTCGGTAACGCGTTCTTGACCGTCTTCCATCTCCTGGTCAGCCTTGAGAACTGTCGGTGCAGCTGGTCGACCTCGCAGGTTCACTCCGATCGGCCCCGCAGGGCCATGGCAGAGTCAAGTCGAGAAGCTTCCCGTTGAACGTCACTTCCTGCCGATTTAACGCGATGTGCAAGTCGAAGATCCGGGTGTCTTGTGCCATGGCGAGAAGCTACCGCGCGACGATCAGACCGCCCAGTAAGAGGTGCGGGTAGTACCGCTTGCTACGAGTGAGCAACTCATGACCCGACGTCGCATCCGTCAACCCCCTCGTTCTGCAGAAGTTCCAGCACGTTCTCGAAGAAGCAATTCCCCACCCTGTTCCACGACGAGACTTGGTCCGGCGCCAACCTGATGATCCAAGGTCTCAAGATGGCTGGCCCCAATCCTATCCGCTCCGCGGTCATAAGGGACCCGTGCTACCAACGCGAATGGAGCGTCCCTCTGCGTGCAAGGCACGCTGTCTTGCCCAGTTCGCACGCTGAACAAGCCTGTGGGTCAACGAGGTCGGCACGCCCCTGGGACGGGTGCCAGCACAAAACACAGACATCGCAGAAGAAGTTGGTCTGCTCGTCAGCCGTTACAGGGATCAGGCTCCTGCTCCCGCATCCTGGACACTCTTCCAACCCAGCAACGGGTTCATTCATTGTTTCGTCCCCCTTCTTCGGTCAGTCGTCAGTCGTCAGTCGTCAGTCCAGAACTCGTCGAACTGGTACGCGTCGGCGTGGTAGACGGTCACCTCGGTGATCTTCTCGTGGTGGATCTCGAAATCGACCACCACGATCTCATCGAGGACCTTGTCCTTCCGCATCGCCGTCTCGCGCTGGAAGACCACTGCCCGCTCGGCCTCGCTCAACACGTCGAGGACCTCGATGCGGAAGGTCCCTCCACTCCGTTCCTTGAGTTCTGCCAGGAAGGCGAGCACGGCCTCAGGGCCCTTGTAATCACCGGCGACCGGGCTGCGACCTGGCTCGTGCCAGATGACATCCTTGGCCATCACCACCCGAAGGAGGTCGAGATCGCCCGACTCGAAGTCCTGGTATGCCCGCCGGACCAACGCTGCGTACGCATCTTCCGCCATCAGGTACCCCTCCTCTCGCACATCGTCACAATTCGAGCTGTGGGCTCATGCCAAGGTGTTGACCAGAGTCGAACGTCACATTGTGGACGAAACATTGGTCTGAGTGACGAGATGTCTCGGAAGGAACGCCGGCCTTCCCCCGGCCCCGTGGGCTCGCCGTCCGCCTGCGCGGGTGGTGCAGGATGGATGATGGCCGGCCAGCTCAGGTCGTCCGAGCCGATAAGCGGCGCGACCCCGGCGATAGTCTGGCGCTCGTTGCCTGGGTCGCAACCGAGTCCCACGCGGCCAAGATCGTGTCGAGGACCTCTTTGGCTGCTCCGAACCCGCCCAGGTGACTCTCTCCCGGCCGGACGAAGAGCTCGGCGTCGGGCATCAAGCCGACGCAGTGCTCACCGTGGGCCAGGGGAACGAAGTGGTCGGCGTCACCGTGCCACCACTTGACCGGAACTTTGACGTCACCCAGCGAGAACCCCCAGTCCCGGGTGAAGAGGATCACGTCATTGATCGTCGCCCGCAGGCGCCCGCGGGTGTTGATGAGGTCGTCAAGGAACATCGCCTCGATCTGTGGCTGGTCAAGGACGGCGCGATCGCCCGGAGGCGAGATGAGAGCATACGCTCGCACCGCCTGGTGGCCGACTGGCCCGAGGACCAACGCCACGAAGCCCAGAGCCATCCCGATCGGGATCCGCAAGGGAGGTAAGAGCGGCGCGAAGCGAGTGGCCAAGGCGACAAGGCCTCCGGGTGGCGCGTCGGGTCCCCTCGTTGGCGCCACGCCCCCCAGCACTCCGACGACCCTGACGCGCTCGGGCATGGCGTACGCGGCGGCCAATGCGTAGGGTCCGCCGCCGGACAACGCGATCACGGCCAGCTCGGCCAAGCCCAGTTCGTCGAGCAGAATCTCGAGGTCCGAGGTGAACTCGAGCATCGAACCGTACAGATGGGGCGTCGAGAAGCCCGTACCCGGCCGATCCACGCCGACCAAGCGCACTCGGGCCCGTTCGGCCATCTGGCGCACAGCCTCGGGGATCTGGCGTCGTGCGCCTGGCGTCCCGTGGAACCACAGGATCGGCCGACCTTCGCGGGGCCCGAACGCGGCGAATCCCAGATTCCGGCCGTTCTGGACCCTGACCGTGCCCTCGATATCGGGAGGAGTGATCGTCGCGGCCCGAGACCTGAGAGCGCCGTTCATCGCTTCGGCTCCTCGATTACGACGATCATACCTCTCGATATTGCCTCTTCGGCCCCTGGGCCGCACGCGCTTGGCCGGCTTGTGCACCTGATCACTTGCGGGGTCGAGGTTGGGTCCATACGAGAGGGCGAGATCTGCTCCATCAGCCACCTGCGAGCCGTCGCCGACACACCAACTCGAGGAGGATCGTCGGAGACTCCACTGCACTGCCCCCGATCACCGGACCATCTGGTGACCTTCTCCCCTGTCGGGCAGACGACTCCTTCCGTATTATGAGCACGAAGTGGGAGCAGACAAGGGGAGGGGTCGGAACGGAAATTGACCGTTCCGTACCGAACGGTTCTCCCATTGGGGAGCCCAGGATCGGGCTCGAGCAGAAGAAGGCGTGAAGATTGAGCGAAGCGCGTCTGGCGTGTCATGGGGTGACCGTCACTTTCGGTGGTCTTATTGCCTTAGACGACGTCGACTTGGCGGTGCCTCCGGCTGGCATTGTCGGGTTGATAGGCCCCAACGGTGCCGGCAAGAGCACGCTCTTTGGTGTCATCTCCGGCTTGCTCCGTCCTTCGCAGGGTCGGGTGCTGCTCGACGGCGAAGATGTGACTGAGGTCCCGCCAGAAGGACGGTTCGCGCGGGGAATGGCTCGGACGTTCCAGCATCCAGAGTTGTTTGGCGACCTGACGGCGCGTCAGCACCTCCAGCTGGCACACCGGGCCAGATACGCCAAACGGCGCATATGGTCGGACATGCTCACTCTGGCCGGTTTCCGTGCCGCTGGGCCCGAGGAGCGCTCGCGCATCGATGCGTTGGTCGAATTGCTTGGATTGGGACCGCTGGCGAACCGACAGGTCATGGGGCTCCCCCTGGGGTGGGCTCGGCTGGTGGAGCTCGGTCGGGCCTTGGCGGCGTCGCCGACGATCTTGTTGTTGGACGAGCCCTCATCAGGGTTGGACTCCTCGGCGACCAAGCAATTCGAAAAGACGCTGCGAACGGCGGCGCTCGAGCAAGGCATGTCCGTGCTCCTGGTGGAGCATGACGTCGAGTTGGTGATGCGTCTTTGTAGCATCATCCACGTCCTAGATTCCGGAACCCTGATCGCGAGCGGGCCCCCCGACGAAATCAGGGCGAATCCCGCCGTGCGCGTGGCGTACCTCGGAGACGATGCTTCGCCCGGCCGCCCCGCCGTGAGTTGCCAGGCCAGCGAGCCATCGGTCGCTGCTCGGACGCAGCAACTGTCAGCGGGTGATCGGCAGATGAACCCGCCTGCGGAATCGCCGTCGTGGGGTGCCCGACATGATTCCTCTCCACGAGTGGGCGCGGACTCAGCGATCGAGCATGGTCCCCATGAGCAGCTTCAACCTCGCTGACCTATTCGAGATCGTCGTCGATGTCGCCGGCGACCGGGAGGCGGTCGTCACCCCCGACCGCCGATTGACCTACGCGCAGCTCGACGAGCGCGCCAATCGTTTCGCCAACTACCTACGAGCAGCCGGAATCGGAGTCGGCGCGCATATAGGGCTTCAGCTGCTGAATGGCAATGAGTACCTCGAGGCGATGATCGGATGCTTCAAGGCACGAGCGGTCCCGATCAACGTGAACTACCGGTACGTCGAGCGCGAGCTGGCACAGCTGTTCGACGATGCCGATCTCGTGGCACTCGTCTACCACCGCCAGTTCGGACCGCGTGTTGCCTCTGTCGCTGGAACAGTTGCCGGGTTGGAGCACTTTGTCCTTGTCGGGGATGACAGCGGCAAGGCTCCGGTATCGGGCTCGATCGACTACGAGGACGCGCTTGCAGCTGCCCCGTCACACCGACCCGCGGTGGGCGAGCGCACTGCAGATGACGTCTACATCGCATATACGGGTGGCACCACAGGGATGCCCAAGGGTGTCATGTGGCGCCACGAGGACGTATTTTTTGCCGCCATCGGCGGGGGCGCACCCATGGAACCGGAGCGGGCCATCACGCGACCCGAGGAGATCGCGGAGCGGGTGCTCGAAGTGGGCATCGTGGCCTTGCAGACGCCTCCGCTCATGCACGTCTCGGCCCAGTGGGGCGCCCTGACGGCCCTGTTTGGCGGCGGCAAGGTCGTCCTCACTGCCGCAGGCCGATTCGACGCCGACGCGATCTGGCGTGCTGTCGAAGACGAGAAGGTGAACTCGATCACGATCGTGGGCGACGCGATGGCTTGCCCGCTCGCGGACGCACTTGCCACCTCGGCGGTGGCGGGCACGCCATACGATACGTCCTCGCTCTTCGTCATCGGCTCAGGTGGAGCCATCCTCTCGCCGGCCACCAAGGCGCGCCTGACTGAGCTCCTGCCTAACGCCGTCATCGTCGACGGCTTCGGCTCGTCCGAGACCGGCATCGTCGGCGCCGGCATGAGCGCGCCGGGCGCCAACCTGGGCGGATCTCGCTTCCTGGTCGACCAGGACACCGCCGTGCTCGGCGACGACGGGTTGCCGGTCGCACCCGGGTCCGGCGTCGTCGGACGTCTCGCTCGCCGCGGGCACCTGCCGCTCGGTTACTACAAGGACGAGGCCAAGACGGCCTCATCGTTCATCATGATCGACGGCGTTCGCTGGGGGCTCCCAGGCGACATGGCAACCGTGGACGCCGACGGAACGGTGGTAGTCCTCGGTCGCGGAGCGATCTCGATCAACACAGGCGGCGAGAAGGTGTACCCGGAAGAGGTCGAAGCGGTTCTCAAGGGTCATCATGACGTCGACGATGCCGTTGTCGTGGGCGCGCCGGACGAACAGTGGGGCGAGCGTGTCGTCGCGATCGTGCGCCCTCGCACAGGTGCAACGCCGCGGCTCGAGGACCTCCAGGCGTTCTGTCACGAGGAGCTGGCCGGCTACAAGGTGCCACGGGAGCTGCTCCTGGTCGGAGAGATCGTGCGCTCCCCATCGGGAAAACCGGACTATCGATGGGCGCGCGAGGTGGCGATGGGGAGGGTCGAAGCTCGAAAGCTGATCGGGCCAGAAGCGCGCTAGGGCTGGTTGGCCAATCGCCGTGATCAGGCCACGGCGGCGGTCTGGGACCGGATGTGGGTCGCCAAGTCTGGCTCCGCGCATGAGCCACGGGCCTTTCCGTCATGGGGCGCTCCGGGTCATGCCCCGTCCCTGGCTTGCCGCGGATGCCTCCTGGGATCCCAGACCCACTCCTTCCCCCGGACCTCGAACCGCTGGACTCGGGCCTGTGCGCACCAAGAAGCGCACCTCATCACCAAGAGACGGGCAGAGATTTGTTCGTGGTGGTCCGACGCGCGGTCTCGGCCCTGGCGGGGACCACCCGCTCCTGGGGATTCTATGAGCGAGTACGTGAACGGTCACAAAGCGACGACTGAGGGGATCGAGGAGCCCGGCGGCCGTTCTCCGTGGCTTCGCTGACCGGCGCGGCCAGGCCCAGCACTCGCGAAATTGCTGCCGACGACTTCCCGCACCCGCTCCGCGTTGCCGCGTGGTCCGCCGGCCAAGTGGGACCTTCGCCGCGATGTCCAGATCTCGTTCTCTTGGCATAAGGTCATATGGCCCGTCGTCGGGGACCATCCCCGCAGGCACGAGGGGAGGGAATGTGGCCGACTCGAGGACACTTCTGGCGAGAGTCATGGGACGGGGTCGGAACCTGTCGTTGGGGGAGCGACACGCCGCTGGCCGCCGTACTCCGCGCCGGCGTCACGTTCGAGCTGTGGTCCGTATCGCCGCGCTGGTCGGTGCGCAATTGACGCTGACCACGCTGGCGACGGCTCCCGCGCCAGCAGCGGCCTCCCCTGCACCCATCACCCTGGCGTACATCACCGACCTCACCGGACCCGGGGCGGCTCAGAACTCGACGTCGCCTGCCGGCTTCGATGCACGCCTTGCTCTGCAGAATGCCATGGGCGGCGTGCATGGGCACAAACTGGTTCCCCTCGTCATCGACGACCAGACCAGCCCGACGCAGATCGCAACAGTGGTCCAGGACGCCGATTCGAAGGCCTTGGGCATCGTCTCGCAGAGCCCCCTGTTCTTCTTGGCGGCCAGATACCCCAACCAGCAGGGCATTCCTGTGACCGGGTCCTACGACGACGGTCCGGAGTGGGGCACCAAACCGTACACGAACATGTTCGCCTCCGACGTTGGGAGCGTGGATCCGAAGTACCCGGTGAACACGCAGATCGGGGACTTCCTCAAGGCCCACGGCGGTACGGTGATCGGCACATACGGTTACGGGATCTCTCCATCCTCGACGCGTGCCGCTATCGCCGAAGCGGACTCGTTCAAGTACGCGGGTGGGAAGGTCGGAGTGCTCGACACGTCCGTTCCCTTCGGGAGCGTTGCATTCACGAGCGTGGCGCTCGTCGCCAAGCAGCACGGCGTGAACGCGATCATGCCCGGCCTCGATGCAAACTCGGACTACGCGCTGGCTGAAGCGCTCGAGGAGGCCGGCGTGAAGTTCAAGGCGCTCTTCGCGACCGGGTACGGTCCCGACATCATCAAGGGACCCGCCTGGGGCGCCCTTCAGGGTGACTACTTCATGGCGCTCTTCCGCCCGTGGTCACTCCCCAACGCCGGGACCGAGCAGATGCAATCTGCCATGGAGAAGTACGCCAACTTCTCGAGGAGCCAGTTCGCCAACTTCAGCCAGGAGGAGGCGTGGGCCGGAGCTGACCTCATGATCAAAGGCCTAGAGATGGCCGGTGCCAATCCCACCCGTGCCGCGGTGATCAAGGACCTGCGCGGACTGACGTCTTACAATGACAACGGAATGCTCCCCCAGAACATCGACTACGCCACGATCTTCGGGCACGACCTGCCCAAGCAGTGCACCTGGATGATGCAGGCACAGCCCAACGGATTCACGCCGGTCTCCTCCCAACCGTTCTGCGGAACCGACATCCGGGGGACCTCGACAGCCAACGCGTCCTAACCTTGTCCTCGAGAAGACGACGCACTCGTCGACGACGAGAGGTTAGCGTCCTGCGATATCTGTTGATGTCTGCGCCAGCAGGATTGCGAGGGAGCGCGTCCCTTATTGATGTACAGCCGCTGAGATCACTCTGAGCAATCCATCCGCCTGTATCAAGAGTACGGATGCGTCCGCTGACGAGCCTCCGGCTCAGCTGATCCAGATCTGGGTGGGCCAGATGGAGCCACCGATCATCCCGAACGCGGGCTGGCCCTGTGGCGTGGTCGGGTTGTTGAAGTTCTGCACAGTGGGGTTGCCGATAACGGCCCACACCGCACGGTCCAGCCACAGGTAGGGGAGGTCGAGGGCAAGGCGCTTGTTGACCGTCTTGTAGGCCGCCTCGCGGACGCTCGGCTCGGTGTTGGACCGCCCCGCCAGAAGCGCCTTCTCGATCGTCGGGTCCGCATTGCGGGCCATGTTGATGGACAGTGACCCCGCAAAGCCCGCTGCTGCGGCAGCGCCACCGGCCAACAGTGTGCGGCGATCGAATCTCGAGAGCATCGATCCTCCGTTTCCCCGAACCCTGCGTATCCCCGAAAGTCCCTAGGCGACGTTAGTGCCTGTGATCACTTGCGGCCTTAGCCGGGCCGTCTCCCGGCCGCTGCCGCCCGTCGTGCGGCTCGACGTACGCGTACCCCCCTCGGTGTGCACCTTGCTGCAGGCGGCAAGGCCTTTGGTCGGTGTCGACATGGAGTGTCCGAGTTGCGCTCGCGCAGCGCGGCGTTCAGTTGCCGCAATGTCAGCCGGCCACCTTTGGTGACGCCAGCTGCAGCAAGAAAAGTGTCACCTGGGCCGCGGGCTTGCCGCCTGGGCCGCGGGCTTGCCGCGCTGGGCGGTCAGCCGCTCTTCGTCGAACTGCTGGGGCACCTGCGACGGGCGGCTCGGGCTCCGCGCTGGCGCCGGTGGTGTGGCTTTAGTCCGGGTTGGGCTTCCAACGGCTCCTGGGGCGTTCTGGGGGCCTCTGGGGCCTCTGTAGTCGCTGCCAAGGGCGAGGAGCCCTTCTGACGGGCCGGGGTCAGATCAGACAGCGACCAGGCGACCCTCTCGCCGACGAGCCACGCCCGACGCGACCAGGGTGTCGGCCACACACCGGCCGACGGTGGGCGCAACGAAGAAGCCGAGGTGCCCGCCCTGGTACCAAGACACCGGTGCCATGCCCCAGTGCTCGCGCAGTCGGGTCACCTGGCCCGGGCGCACCAGCCGATCCGCACGTCCGGCCCAGATCCGCCGGACGGGGACCGACGGCGGAGGGAGCCCGACAGGCGAGGTCACCGGGTCCAGCCGAGAGGCGAGGTCGAAGAACTCGTCGTACCGGGGGTGGCGCGCGAAGCGTGCCGGGGTGTGCGTCCGCATGAGATCCGCCATGTCGACGACCGGGACGCCGACCACGATCCCGGCCAGATCTGGCTCGAGCGCGGCGATGGCCGCCGCAACGTAGCCGCCGAGCGACAGACCGTAGAGGACACAGCGCTCACCGCGCTCCGCGATGTACGCCACCATGGCGCGCACGTCGGCGATGGCTTGAGAGGCCCCGTGCAGGTTCAGAACCGGATCGTCACCGGGAAAGGCCAAGGAGAATCGACCCACACCCCGTGGACCGTGATGGGGCAGCACGGGGATGGCCACATTGAACCCCGCGGCGTGCAGGGAGGTGGCGCGGAAGACCACCATGTCGGCGAACGGGTCACCCATGCCTGCGCCGTGCACGCACACCACCCACGGGGCGGGGTCGGGATGACGCAGGACCCACGCGTGCACGGTGTCGTTGTGCGTCTGCTCGGCGTATCGGGCCGCGCCCGGGACCGCGGCCTCCGGCCGGTACGCACTGGCATACGTGGCGTGGGAGAACGAGATGTGGCCGATTCGGCGCAGAGTCTCTTCCAGCACGGCCGGTGGGCTGGGGAGGTGCCACGAGTCGGGATTAGCCAAGACGCCCCGTCGCTCCAGGTGGTCGGCGAGCCTCTGTGACTCGTCCACCGCAGTCGCGAACGCTCCGTCGACCCCGGTGTGCAGCTGCTGGAAGCAGGCCAGGAGCAGTTCGTCACCGGCTGCGGCAGCTGTGAGGGAGGCGCAACGCAGTAGGGCCGGCGGCTCCGGCTCTTGCCTGAGCTGCCGGGCGAAAGCCACGGTCCGCGCCAAAGCCGCAGCAAGGTCGGATCCGACTGTCCCCAGACGCCGAAGCGACACCAACCCCCGAGCCCCCACAGAGGCGAGGGAGCATATCAGCCAGGGACCGCAGCCGGTCCCAGTGGACCTCTTCCGCGGCGTGACACGCGCCGCCGGGGAGGCGATACTGGGACACGGAACCTGGTGTGGGTATGGCCGATCGGGACCACGAGCGGGGGCAGTCACACGAAACTGAAGCGACTCTCGGGAACCGACACACTGTTCTTGTCGGCGGAGACACCGTCGTGGCACCAACACGTAGGCGGGTTGGCGATCGTGGATCCGTGCGGGTCGGACCGGTTCTCCTTCGAGGCGGTCCGCGACACGACGAGGGAGCGCCTGCTGCTCGTCCCGAAGTTCCGCTGGAAGCTCAAGGAGGTGCCGCTCCACCTGGACCGACCCGTGTGGGTCGAGGACAAGGAGTTCGACATCAGGCGGCACGTCCGCCGCATCGCGGTACCACCACCGGGTGGGCGCCGCGAGGTCGGCGAGCTGCTGGGCACGCTGATGAGCTACCAGTTGGACCGGCGTCATCCGCTCTGGGAGATGTGGTACATCGACGGCGTCGTGGGCGGACAGGTGGCGCTCATGACCAAGTTCCACCACTGCCTGATGGACGGCGTGTCGGGCGCCGGCCTGGCTGACCTCCTGCTCGACCTCGAACCGGACCCCGTCCTCTTCCGAGGCGGGCGGATGGGCGAGCGCCTTCTCGGCGTCCGCATAATGGTGGAAGATCGCCTCGGCCTGCGCCT
>Ga0187770_10002470_pt1 | contig 10337 bp, 9 predicted proteins | sample 0116_SJ02_MP02_2_FD_133154 | JGI IMG/M metagenome (GOLD analysis project Ga0187770, IMG submission 133154) | Tropical peat soil microbial communities from peatlands in Department of Meta, Colombia - 0116_SJ02_MP02_20_MG | ecosystem: Environmental > Terrestrial > Soil > Wetlands > Peat | place... | reverse complement strand
TGACGGCGGCCGCCTCGGCCAGCGCCGAGCAGAACATGGCGTTCCACTCGGTGAGGACCTTGTCGTCGCGCCCGGGTCGGACGCGGCCGGCGCGCGCCTGCGCCAGTGCGCGCCGGGCCGCCTCCAGCCGGGCCGGACGGGCCAGCGGGGCGCCGAGCGGGCGGCGCAGGACGGAACGCCCCTCGAAGTTGCCCGCCGCGGTCACCTGGTACCACTCCTCGAGCGCGGCCGCGTCGTCCTGGCCGAGCACGGCGCGCAGCTGCGCGGGCGTCCAGAGGTAGTAGCGGCCCTCTTCGCCCTCGGAGTCGGCGTCCTCCGCCGCGTGGAGCCCGCCCCCGGGCGCGGCCATCTCGCCGAGCACGTACCCGACGGTCTCCTCCACGACCTGGCGCCAGCGCGGGTCGCCGGTGACCTGCCACCCATGGAGGTAGGCGCGCACCAGGCCGGCCTGGTCGTAGAGCATCTTCTCGAAGTGGGGCACCGTCCACGTGGCGTCGGTCGAGTACCGGGCGAACCCGCCGCCAAGGTGGTCGTAGAGCCCGCCGGCCGCCATCGCCCCGAGCGTGGTCGTGGCCATGGCGAGGGCCTCGGGGGCGCCCGCGAGCCGGTGCGCCCTGAGGCAGACCTCCACGAAGGTCGGCTGGGGGAACTTGGGTGCGGGGCCGAACCCGCCCCACGCCGGGTCGAAGCGCCCCGCGAGCTCGTCCGTCACGGCCAGCACCAGCGCGCCGGCCCGGGCCACGGGATCCGCACCCCCCGATGCGTCGCCGTCGGTCCTCCCGAGGTCGGCCAGCATCTCGTCGGGGACGCTCGTGCGCCGCGCCACGGCGCCGGCGAGCTCGTCGGCCTGGCGCTCGACCTCGTCACGCCGGGTGCGCCACGCGTCGGCGACCGCCCCGAGGACCCGGCGGAACGAGGGCATCCCCCCGGTGTCCATCGGGGGGAAGTAGGTGCCCCCGAAGAAGGGGCGCCCGTCGGGGGTGAGGAAGACGGACATCGGCCAGCCGCCGTTGCCGGCGAGGGCCTGGACCGCCTCCATGTACAGCGCGTCGACGTCGGGCCGTTCCTCGCGGTCGACCTTGACCGCGACGAAGGCGGCGTTGAGCGCGCGCGCGGTGAGGGCGTCCTCGAAGGACTCGTGGGCCATGACATGGCACCAGTGGCACGACGAGTAGCCCACCGACAGGAACACGGGCTTGTCCTCGGCCTTGGCGCGGTCGAACGCCTCGTCGCCCCACGGGTACCAGTCCACGGGGTTGTCCGCGTGCTGCCGCAGGTAGGGGCTCGTCTCGGACGCCAGCCGGTTCACGTCGGAGGATGCTACGGCGGCGCACCCGCCGTTAGGGTTGCCCGCCATGGAGCTGCAGGTCCACGGCAAGGTGGCGATCGTCACGGGCGGCTCGCGCGGGATCGGCCGGGCCATCGCCGCCCGGCTGGTCGAGGCCGGCGCGGCGGTGATGCTGACCTCGCGCAAGGCCGAGGTCCTGGCCGAGGCGGCAGCGGCCATCGAGCGGGGGGCGCGCGAACGCGTCGGCGCCGCCGCCGGCAGCCTGGCCTGGCACGCGGCCAACGTGGGGGAACCCGGCTCGGCCGAGGCGTGCGTGGATGCCGCCATGGAGCGCTTCGGCAGCGTCGACATCCTGGTCAACAACGCGGCCACCAATCCCTACTACGGCCCGGTGATCGACATCGACCGGCCGCGGGCCGCGAAGACGTCCCAGGTCAACCTGGAGGCCGTCTTGACGTGGACGCAGGCGTCCTACCGGGCGTCGATGGCCGAAAAAGGTGGTTCCGTGCTCAACGTGGCCTCGATCGGCGGCCTGTCGGTCGAGCCCGGAATCGGGTGGTACAACGTGCTGAAGGCGGCGGTGGTCCACCTCACCCGCCAGCTGGCCTTCGAGCTGGGCCCGCACGTGCGGGTCAACGCGCTCGCCCCCGGCCTGGTGCGCACCGACCTCGCCCGCGCCCTGTGGGAGCAGCACGGCGACGTCGTCGCCGAGCGGCTGCCGCTCAAGCGACTGGGGGAGCCCGACGACATCGCCCGGGCCGCGCTCTTCCTGTTGTCGGACGCCGCCTCCTGGATCACCGGCACCACCCTCGTCGTCGACGGTGGCGCGCTGACCATGCCCTCGGGCGGCGTCTGAACCGGCGGCCTACCGAACAGGGCGGCGGAGCTTCCCACTCGGCGTGCGCGCCAGCGATTCGACCATCTCGAGGTGCCGGGGAGCGGCCCACGGCGCCGCGGTCCGCTTGACGTGGTCGCGCAGCTCGTCGAGGGCGGGCGGCTGGCGCCGGTCGCGGGGGACGACGAGAGCCACGACGAGCTCGCCCCATTCGGGGTCGGGGCGGCCCACCACCTGGACGTCGGCCACCGCCGGGTGGGTCCGGAGGATGGCCTCCACGGCGGCGGGCCACACCTTCTCGCCACCGGTGAGGACGACCTCGGTCAGCCGCCCGTCGACGTGGAGGAGTCCGAGGTCGTCGACGCGTCCGCCGTCGCCGGTGGGGAGCCACCCGCCCGCCAGCCGAGGGTCGCGTCCGTCGCGGTAGGCGCGCAGGAGCATGGGGGCCCGGACGAGGACCTCGCCCTCGGCGCCGAGCGTCCCGTCGCCGGTGCGCACCTCCACGCCGTCGAGGGGCTCGCCGTCGTAGACCACGCCGCCGCCCGTCTCGGTCAGGCCGTAGGTGGCGACCACGTTCGGGGGAACGGTGCGCGCGGGCGCGGCCCCGCCGAGGAGGATCCGCCGGAACGGCGTCGCGTCGACGCGCCCGAGCGCGGTGGGCACCAGCGACACCAGCGTGGCCCCCCGGCGTGCGGCCTCGTCGACGGCGGCCGGGTCGAACCGCTCGTGGACGACCAGCGGGGTCGACGACCGCAGGGCGCGGACGACGACGCCCAGTCCACCCATGTGGGCCAGCGGGAGACACGCCAGCCAGCGGTCGCGCCGGGGATCGACCTCCAGGCGGGCCGAGGTGGCTGCGGCGGACGCGTCGAGCGCCTCATGGGTGAGGACGACCCCCTTGGGGGCGCCGGTGGTGCCGCTCGTGGCCACGACCAGGGCGTCGCCGGGTTCGACCTCCCGGCCTCCGGCGAGGGAACGCCGTTCGCCGTCACCGCCGATCACCGCCCCCGGGGCCATCGCCTCCACGAGCTCGGCCCGGGCGGGGGCGGGCAGCCGGGGGTCGAGGGGGAGGGCGGCGTCGCCGCCCTCCCACACGCGCCTCAGGGCGGCCACGAAGGCGTCGCCGGCCGGGAGGTCCAGGACGACGAGGTTGGGCATCGGCCGGTAGCGTAGGCGACCGTATGAGCGATCACTCGAATCCTGGAGCACTCGGTCGCACGTTCCCGCCGAGGATGGCCCGTTGATCCGGCCCGCCCCCGACCCGCTGGAGGCGCTGCGCACGCTGCCCCCGCCGGCCTGGGAACGACGGGGTGAGCACGGGGACATCCGTTACGAGGTGGCCGAGGGCATCGCCAAGGTCACGATCTGCCGGCCCGAGGTTCGCAACGCCTTCCGGCCTCAGACCCTCTTCGAGCTGCGCGACGCGTTCGATGTGGCCCGCGACGACCCCGACGTGGGTGTCGTCGTGCTCACCGGCGAGGGCGAGGACGCCTTCTGCTCGGGTGGCGATCAGCGCATCCGGGGCGACGACGGCTACATCGGCGACGACGCGCTGGCCGGGCGCGGCATCGGCCGGCTCAACGTCCTCGATCTGCAGATCCAGATCCGGCGGTTGCCCAAGCCGGTGGTGGCGATGGTGGCCGGCTACGCCATCGGCGGCGGCCACGTCCTCCACCTGGTCTGCGACCTCACGATCGCCGCCGACAACGCGCGTTTCGGCCAGACCGGGCCCATGGTGGGGAGCTTCGACGGCGGGTTCGGGTCGGGGCTGTTGGCTCGGACGATCGGGGTCAAGCGGGCCAAGGAGATCTGGTTCCTCTGCCGGCAGTACGGGGCCGACGAGGCGCTGGCGTGGGGGCTCGTCAACACCGTCGTGCCGCTGTCGCGGCTCGAGACGGAGACCGTGGCGTGGTGCCGGCGCATGCTGACGCTCTCGCCGCTGGCGCTGCGCATGCTCAAGGCCGGCTTCAACGCGGCCGACGACGGGCTGGCCGGCGTCCAGCAGCTCGCCGGCGACGCCACGATGCTCTTCTACATGACGGAGGAGGGCCAGGAGGGACGCGACGCGTACGTGGCGCGACGGCGACCCGACTTCTCGAGGTTCCCGCACCGCCCGTGAGCGCGGGGGCCGCACCGCCGCGTCCGCCGCGTCCGCCGTTGCCGGCCGGCACGGTCGGCCGCTACGTCCTCGGCGCCCGACCGCGCACCCTGCCGGCCGCGGTGGTGCCGGTGCTCGTCGGCACCGCGTTGGCGTACGCCACCTCGCGGGGCCGGTTCGCCCACGGACCAGGCCCGGCGCCGGCCATGGGCTGGTGGAAGGCCCTGGGCGCGCTGGTGGTGTCGCTGGCCGTGCAGATCGGGACGAATTACGCGAACGACTACGCCGACGGGGTGCGCGGGACCGACGAGCGGCGGGTGGGCCCACCGCGGATGGTCGCGTCGGGCCTGGCCGCGCCGGGCGCCGTCCGGCGCGCCGCCATCGTGTCCTTCGCCGTCGCCGCGGCCGCCGGGACGGCGCTGGCCGCCGTCACCACGTGGTGGCTGATCCCGATCGGCGCGGCGTGCATCGCGGCGGGGTGGTTCTACACCGGCGGCCCGAGGCCCTATGGCTATCTCGGCCTCGGCGAGCTCTTCGTCTTCGTCTTCTTCGGCGTGGTGGCCACGGCCGGGACCACGTACGTGGCGGTCGGCCGAATCCCGGGGGCGACCTGGGTGGCGGCGACGAGCGTGGGCCTGCTCGCCACCGCGCTCTTGGAGGCCAACAACCTGCGCGACGTGGCCGGCGACACCCGCTCGGGCAAGCGCACCCTGGCCGTCCGGCTCGGAGCGAGCCGCGCCCGCTGGCTCTACGTCGCGTCGGTGGAGGGCGCGCTCGGGGCCGGTGCCCTGGTCGCGCTGTGGCGGCCGTGGGCCCTGTTGGTGCTGGCGGCGACGCCGCTGGCTCTGCGCCCCGTGCGCCTGGTGTGGTCGGGGGCACAGGGCCCGGGCCTGCTGCCGGTGCTGGCCGCCACCGGCCGCCTCCAGATCGCCGCCGGGGCGCTGCTCGCGCTCGGCATCGTCCTGTGAGACGCAGGTGCGCTCAGGCCAGGAACGCCTCGACGATCCGCGCGGTGGCGGCGGGGCGCTCGAGGTGGCACGCGTGGCCCGCCCCGGGCACGAGCGCCAGGGTGGCGTTGGGCCCGATGGCGTGCACCATGCGTCCTCCGAGCGCGGCGAACCTGACGTCGAGGACGCCGGCGAGCACCAGCACCGGCATCGCCAGCGCCCCGAGCTTGTCCCACAGCGGTCCCTGGGTGCCGGTGCCGCACAGGCGCAGCGAGGACGCCAACCCGGCGGCGGTGTTGGCGCGGCGCGCTCCGAGCGCGGCATCGCCGGGGTCGAGGGTGGCGAACAGCGGCCCGGCCAACCACCGCTCGAGGAACCGGTCGAGCGCCTGGTCGGGGTGCTCGGACGCCCCGCGCTCGAGCACGTCGGCCAGCGCGTCGTCGGCCTGCCGCCGCGCCAGGCGCGCGTCGCCGTCCTCGATGCCGGCGGTGGCGCCGACGAGAACCAGCCGGCGGACGAGCTCGGGCCGGGCCAGGGCCAGGTGGAGCGCGACCCGGCCGCCGAGCGAGTAGCCGAGATAGTCGGCGTGGCCGCCCGTCCCGCCCAGCAGGTCGGCGCTCTCGGCGAGGTCCGCCCGCACCGACGCGGCACGCCCGTGGCCCGGCAGGTCGACCGCCACCACTTCGTGATGCCGGGCCAGCGCGGCCAGTATCGGGCCCCAGGCGCCGGCGTTCTGCGTGAAGCCGTGGGCGACGACGAGCCGCGGTCCCGAGCCCACGGTGTCGGCGGGGAGGACCCGGGCGGGCCGACCTTCGCCGCCGGTGGAGGTCACGGGCAGTGAGCGTAGCCATCGGCCCTCCCAGCCCCCCCGGCTCCGGGTCCGGTTCCCCCGACGCGGGGTCACCGTCGCCGGCGGACGTGCAGGCGGGCTGGTGCGCGGTGCTCGTCGACGAGTGGGTCCGCAGCGGGGTGCGGCGAGCCGTCGTCTGCCCCGGATCCCGCTCGACCCCCCTGACCCTGGCCCTGGCCCGGCACCCGGCGATCGCGCTGGACGTGCGGCTCGACGAGCGCTCGGCCGGGTTCTTCGCGCTCGGCGCCGCGCTCGAGTCGGGTCGCCCCGTCGTCGTCTGCACGACGAGCGGCACCGCCGCGGCCGAGCTCCACGCGGCGGTGGTCGAGGCGCACCACGCCGGGGTGGCGCTGATCGTGTGCACGGCCGACCGTCCTCCCGAGCTCCACGGCGTGGGCGCGCCCCAGACGATCGACCAGCATGCCCTCTACGGGACCGCGGTCCGCGACGCGATCGACCTGGCGCCGGCGGAGTGGTCCCAGCGTGCCACGTGGCGCTCCCTGGCCTCGCGCATCGCGGCCGAGGCGTGCGCGGGGCCGCGGGGACCGGGTCCCGTGCACGTGAACGTGGCGCTGCGCGAGCCGCTGCTCGGCGCGCCGGCGCCGTCGCCTCCGGGCCGACGCGACGGGCGGCCCTGGCACCAGCCGCCGTCGACCGCCGGCGACGTCGCCGGCGGGGCCGAGGCGGCGGATCCCGGCGAATGGGCCGCACGGCTCGCCGGCCGGCGCGGGGTGATCGTCGCCGGCGCCGGCGCCGGCGACGCCGCAGCCGTCTTCGCGCTCGCCGACGCGCTGGGATGGCCGGTGCTGGCCGACCCCTTGTCGCGGTGCCGGCTGGCGCGCGCCGGCGTGGTGGGCGCCGCCGACGCGCTCCTCCGCGTGCCGGCGCTGGCCGGCGCGCTGCGGCCGGAGGCCGTGGTGCGGCTGGGCTCCCCCTGGGCCTCGAAGGTGCTGGCAGGGTGGCTGGACGGCTGTGGCGCGGCCGTGCAGGTCGTCGTCGACCCGTGGTGGCGTTGGCTCGACCCCGGCCGAGTCGGCACCGACCAGGTGCGCTCGGACCCGGGCCGCTGGTGTCGGGCCGTGGCCGGGTCACTGGGTGCGGCCGGAACGGGGAGCGCGCAGCCCGACGCGGCCTGGCGCAGCCGGTGGGCGGCAGCGGACGCGGCAGCGTGGTCGGCGATCGAGCGCTGGTGCGCGGCGTCGGCGCAGTTGAGCGAGCCGGCGGTCGCCCGCGCCGTCGCGGCGTCGGTGCCGGCCGAGGGGCTGCTGGTGGTGTCGTCGTCGATGCCGGTGCGCGACGTGGAATGGTTCGCGGCCCCCGGTGATCCGGCGCCGCGGGTGCTCGCCAACCGCGGCGCGAACGGCATCGACGGTGTCGTCTCGACGGCGCTCGGCGCCGCCGCGGGCGGCGTGCCGGTGGTCGCACTGGTGGGGGACCTGGCCTTCCTCCACGACCTCGGCGCCTGGGTCCGGCCCGCCGGCAGCGACCCGGACTGCACCGTCGTCGTCGCCGACAACGGGGGAGGGGGGATCTTCTCGTTCCTGCCGCAGGCCCAGGCCCTCGACGCGGACGAGTTCGAGCGGCTCTTCACCACGCCGCAGGCCGTCGACGTCGCCGCCGCCGCCGCCGGACTCGGCGTGCCGGTGGAGGACGTCGACACCCTCGGCGCGCTGAGCGACGCGCTCCTGCCCTCGCGCCGCGGCGGGCCGCGGGTGGTGCGGGTTCGGCTCCCAGGGGCCGACGCCCACGTGGAGGCCCTGGCCGAGATCCACGCGGCGGTGGCCGAGGCGGTGGCGGCGCTCGCCGGGTGAGCGAGCCGGGGCGAACGACCGCAACGGCGCGTGGGCTTCTACGAGCGGCGGTGGTCGAGGCGGCGGGCGCCTCGTTCGTCGACCCCGGCACGGGGTCGCCCCACACCGTCGTGGTGCGGAGGCTCGCCCCCCCGATAGGGTGCGGACATGACCGTCGGCGTCGGCGAGCGCGTACCGGATGTCGAGATCAAGACCATGGGGCCGGAGGGCCCTGCGAGCGTGCGCACCGGTGAGGTGCTCGGCAGAGGGACGGTGGTGCTCTTCGCGGTGCCCGGCGCGTTCACGCCGGGGTGCTCGAAGATCCACCTTCCCGGGTACGTGACCCACGCCCGGGACCTCGCGGCCAAGGGGGTCGACACCGTCGCCTGCGTGTCGGTCAACGACCCGTGGGTGATGGCGGCGTGGGCCGAGGCCCACGGGGTGGGGGACTCGATCGTGATGCTGGCCGACGGCAACGCGGAATTCACCCGGGCCATGGGGCTCGAGTGGGACGGCAGCGTCGCCGGGCTGGGCATCCGATCCCAGCGCTACGCGGCGGTGATCCAGGACGGTGTCATCCGCACGCTCGAGGTCGAGCCGAAGCCCGGCGTCGACGTGAGCGCCTGCGAGGCGATCCTGGCCAAGCTGTAGCGACGGTGTGACGTCGGACCTCGCCGGGGACGGTCCCGGCGGTCGAGGCTCGCGGCACTAGGCGCGCCGAGTCCCTCAAGTGGCACGCCCAACGTGCCGACAATTCTCGGACCGAAGCCGACAAGCTGGTGGGTTCGGCGCACGGGAGCGGCCATGGTCACACCCATAAGCAGTCTCGGCACGGCGTCGCCGGCCGCCGCGCAAGGAACCACGACGGCCGGATCGTTCCTCGAGGACCTGTCGTCCACGCTCGGGCTGGGCCCCACCGCGATCGAGCAACAGCTCGCGGCAGGCTCCAGCCTGAGTCAGATCGCCGCGAACCAGGGGGTGTCCCAGAGCACCCTGCTGTCCGCGGTCGAAGGGGCTCTCTCCGCCGGTCCCGACCAGGGCCTGTCGTCGACCCAGCTGAGCACCCTGGCCGACGACATCGTGAACCGGACGGGTCCGCCGGGGGGGCACCACGCGTTCGCCGGAGCGCCGGGCACCGCCTCGGCCGATCCGGTCTCGACCAGCTTCCTGCTCACGATGATCGAAACGGCCCCACTGCCCCCTGCCGGCGTCGGTCCGCCCCCCTACGACCAGGGCCCTGACGCCCAGGGCTCCGCGTCGCAGTCGTTCGCCTGACCTCGGACGCGCTCGCATACCTCGCTCAGGGATTTCACAGGGTACTTCGCCACGCTTCCGTGACGGCAAGACCGCCCACGTCGAAGGAGTGCGAACGCGATGGATGTCGACGGAACCGTTGTCCACACCTCCGGCCCGGGCCGCCGGCGGCCCCTGGCGCTGATCGTCGTCGCCGGAGCCGTCGTGCTCGCCGGCTGCAGCGCCAGTGGTGCGGCTGAGCCGTCGGCGTCGTCGTCGGCGCCGGCCCCGACCGGCCGCCCGCTTGCAACGGGCACGATCTCGTCGACCGGCTCCGCGTCGTTCGTGGTGCAGGACCCGAGGACGGGCCAGACGACGACCGTGTCGTGGTCGGCGACGACGAAGTTCACCTCGACCGTCGCCGCCACCGTTTCGGATGTCGTCGTCGGCGAGTGCGCGCAGGTGATCGGCCTGGCGGGTTCGTCGTCGGCGCCCGCGTCCGCCCGGTCCGTCAGTTTGAGCCCGGCGTCGTCTGCCGGCTGCACCCGGCCGTCGTTCGGGCGTGGAGGGGGAGCCGGGGGGTTCGGCGGGGGAGGGTTCGCCGGTGGATTCTCGGCCCTCGCATTCGCGTTCGGCAGGGTCACCGCGGTCGCGAGCCAGAGCCTGACCGTCCAGGGCACGTCCTCGGGTGGTTCGAGCTCCACGAGCACCTTCGATCTCACGTCGTCCACGACGATCACGAAGCTCGAGACCGCAAGCGCGTCGGCGGCGACGACGGGCGAATGCGCGACGGCGTACGGCTCCTCCCCCTCCTCGGGGACCGTGTCGGCGACCATGGTCGCCTTCCGTCCGGCGGGCCCCAACGGGTGCTTCGGCGGCGCGGGAGGTGGCGGGTTCTCGGGGACGGCGCCCCCCGACTGATCGCAGGGCGACGCCGAGCGAGGCGACGGCGGGGCTCGCCGCGCTCAGTCGGACCAGCCGCAGGCGGCGGCGGCCGACCCGAACAGCATCCGCTTGTGCGCGCCCAGGACGGACCGGTCCTTGGCGGCGATCGCCGCCGCCCGCTCGACGGCGCACGCGACCAGCGCGTCCTCGGAGGCGACCTCGTCGACGATCCCCGCCGCCAACGCGCCGGGCGCGTCGTAGCGCCGCCCCGTGAGCATCGCCTCGACCAGGGCCGGCCGCGGCACCCGGGCGCCGACGGCGGCGGTCATCTGCTCGGTGAGGGGGAGGCCGAGGTCCACCTCCGGCAGACACCAGTAGCCCCGGTGGGCCCGCATGACCCTGTGGTCGAAG
>Ga0187770_10002469_pt1 | contig 10343 bp, 6 predicted proteins | sample 0116_SJ02_MP02_2_FD_133154 | JGI IMG/M metagenome (GOLD analysis project Ga0187770, IMG submission 133154) | Tropical peat soil microbial communities from peatlands in Department of Meta, Colombia - 0116_SJ02_MP02_20_MG | ecosystem: Environmental > Terrestrial > Soil > Wetlands > Peat | place... | reverse complement strand
TGGCGCGCATTCCAGTGAGCCGCGGCAGCACGACGACGCTATAGGAACCGTCGCTGACCTCGAGCTTGCTCCCCCGCACCATACCCTGGGCCTGTAGGATGTCTCCTGAGATTCCGTCGAACGTGTAGCCATGGCTCAGTATGGCCGTCAGGAGCGGTGTCTGGTAAGTGAGCGCATTCTTGAGCCCGAATTCAGGAATCTCTTCATTACTCTGCGCCAGGTGATCGCGAATTCGAAAGACGGTGTGAAGACTACCCAGTGGTGCGTTGGCTTCGACGTCTTCGACTGGCAAATAGACCAGAACGGCGCTCACTGGGCGACCCTGCTCCAGCACATAGGAAGCGCGGTGAACGTAAGCGGTCAGGTTCGGGAAAAACGGCCACCAGGTTTGCGCCAAGCCGAAAGCTGCGCCGGCGTAATCTTGCCAGCCGGGAATCCCGGCGGCGGGCGGGGAATAGGGCAAAGTCGAGGTGGCGAGCTCCGTCATCCCGGTGAGAAACTGCAAGTCGGCGATCAGCTTAAGGTCGTCCAGTGTGTCAGTGAAGCGATTGGGTATGCCGGCCCAAGTCGCGTACTCCGCCAGCACGCGTTTCTTTCCGTAGAAATGCGCGGCTGAACTCGCCCAGCGGCCTTCAGTGAAATTCCTCCAGTCATACTGTTCACCCCCGGGCAGATCGACCTCTGCATAGGAACGCTGGGGAACGGCCGGCACACCGTAGGCCTGAACCTCGCTCTCGAGCCCGTGGCCTCGAGCCCATTCGTGAAGGGGGTGGATGAATCCGTCTACAAACAAGTCTGCGACGGTTTCCCAGAAGTCGAACCGGATGTCGGCCGTGTGCGCGTTTGCTGGCGCGAATAGAAGCGGGTAGAACGGCCGCAGGTCGTAACCGCGCCGGCGCCGGAAAGCCTCGGGGAACTCAGCCGTCCAGTCGGAGCCGTAGGCCTCCAGGCTGTCCGCAAAGATGGCGCGCAGACGGCCTTGCGGAACGTCGCTAACCAGCTTGTTCAGGACGCTCTGCTGGTAGTGGTAAAAGGCTTGGGCGGAAAGGTGGTCGAGCACATAGCCCTCGCCTCCCCAGGAAGGCCGTTTCACTTGCATTCGGACCGGCGTGGCGATGATGCTCAGCGCTTCTTCGCCCGCCTGCTCGGGCAAGCTCAACTCGCCGCGGGGCGAGGCGTATGATGTGATGTCGCGCGGCGCGGAGCCGTTGGCAGCAGTTGCGAAGACGGCCAACAAGCGTTCGTCTGCTTTCAGGCTTGCCACCTGCGTCGGGGACGATCCTCCCAGCTTGTGCGCTTCCATGCGCAGAGCATGAGAGGCATCATCAATGCTGACGGAAGGCCCGCCGTATGGCCAGCCGCTACCGCCAATCACGTCCACCATCATTCCCAAATCCGTCGCGGCCTGGACGGCGTAGCGGTAGACCTCAAGATACTCGGCTGAGAGAAAGCGGAGATTCCGAATGCCCAGCGCAGGATCGTCCACATGCATCGGGTAGCAGGGGTAGATCGTCACTCCCCCCAGCCCGGCGCGCCGCATTTCGGTGAGCTCGCGGAGGACCTCCTCCTTTGTCACGGCGGGACCGTACCAGATCCACCAAGCCGTCATCCTGTTAGCCGCGGGAGGAGACTTCATCGACAACGCCGTGGCGGGCTGTTGAGCAACTGCGGCGCACGCCCATATGCAAAGCTCAAGCAAAAATCCAAATGCCAAGGGGAGCGAAACGCGTGCCCATCGAGTCTTTGCGCCCAAACCCACCTCCTTCCTCCTGCCCCATTTGCCTATGCGGCTTCGCCCAGTGGCAAAACAAATGACCAATGCTACATCGCTCCGGCGCCTGCCCACCCGAGCAACCCGACCGAAATCAACAAGACCAGAATTCCGACGGCCAGCGCCTGGAGCGAGCGCCGGGTGGCCGCCCGCCACTCGCCCACCAGCAGACCGCATGCCACCGAGGCCAGTATCATTACTGCGTTCCACGCCGCCCACCCAAGAGAGGGTCCCATCTCGCCCATCCGGCTGGCGGCCACGCCATAGAGGAGCGTGCCGCCCAACCACATCACGGCCATGACCCCAGTCATTAGCCAGTAGCGCGCACATGCGGGCTGGCGGTAGAGCTCCCAGGTGCGATCTCGCCTCAGCTTATGCAGGCAGAAACCCGCATTCGGGACCAAGCCACAGACTAGGATAAGCAGCCAGACTGTGTTGAGCGCCGCGGCAGGCGGCGCGCCAGCGCGACGGGCCGCCTCGCTGATGGACCCACTGAAGGCGTACCCGAAATTGAACATGGCTGACAGTACTCCGGCCCCCACGCAGATCGCAAGCGCCCCCGCCAGTGGCATCTTATCACCTCGCGGATCGGCCGCCGCGCCGGCCCGGGAGGAATCCCGCAAGTGGCCGGCATATCCGCATACCGCGACGCCGACAAAAGTGACAAGGGTGGCCAGAATCACTAGGAGGCCACGGAACTCGCTCAGCACCCCAGGCGTGAGCACCGCCATCGGCACGAGCGCACCGAGTGCGTTGATGAGACCTGTCATAATGCTCATCCCCAGCGCCATGCCGGCGTAGCGGATGCCCAAGCCGAAGAACACCGAGCCCACACCCCATCCAAAACCGAATAGCCCCACGCGGACGATGGCGCGCATGGGAGCTAAGTGTAACGCTGCCAACGTGTGAGACGGTGTGGTCAGAGTGATGGCAAGGGGTAGCACCAGAAAGGCCAAACAGGCGTAACTCAGCCAAGCATTCTCCCACTTCCAACGCGGCATGAAGCTCAGCGGCAGAGCAAATGCCCCTTGCAGGACACCAGCCACGACAATCCACGTCCAGGCTGCAATAGTCGATGAGGAAACAATCATTGAACTCTGTGGCCGGTGCACGGTCTCCGTGCCGGGGTTTGTTCGATTCGAACATACACTACTTCCTCACTGGATGGATGTCAAGTTCTATCGAGGGATGTCGGCTCGAGGCAGGGGAAGGTGCATGATTGCATTCATTTGAATATGTTTGGTTCAAACTATGGCCGAAATCTCCTGGAAACCCCCTAGCCTGGGTAGGCCATATAAAAACAGGTGGAGGGTTTTGGCGTTTTCACTTGACCTCGGCACTATAGTTCGTTTACGTTTATTCCTGATGGAATCGAAACCTTCAAGGGAAGAGCGGCAACGGCGAATTTTAGAGATCATCAACCACCGCAGTGTATCCGTCTCCGAACTGGTTCGAGAATTCGCCGTCTCTGAAATGACCATCCGCCGCGATCTGGCTGGTCTGGAGGAGCACGGTAGAATCTTGAGGGTTCACGGCGGAGCCATTGCGAGCGGGCGACTGGCTTATGAGTCTGCCTTCGAAGTAAAGAAAGCACAGAACATTGAGGCCAAGAAGGCCATTGGGGAGATGGCTGCCAAGCTGGTGGGGCCGAAAGACGTTGTGTTCATCGATACCGGTACGACAGCCCTCGCTGTCGCCCGGGCGATGCGGCAGCGCAGTCCGCGTATCATCATCACCTCCAATCTGGCTGCAGCTCTGGAATTCGTCGGCGCAGGAAACATCCGCATCCTGGTGACCGGAGGTGAACTGAGCCACCAATCACCTGACCTATACGGAGAGTGGGCATTGCGAGTTCTTTCGTCAATCCACGTCGACGTCGCTTTCTTTGGCTGCGATGCCGTCGATGCCACTGGCTTTTGTGCTTCCGACACACGAAGCGCCGCCGTATCCCAGTTAATGCTTTCCAGGTCGCAGCTTAAATACCTGGTGGCCGACAGCTCGAAGTTTGGCAGGCACGCGATGTGCCTGGTCGCCAACCTTAGGGAAGTAGACGGGATCGTCACAGATTCCGGTCTGGCGGAGAACTACCGCCTCGAACTGGAAACGGAAAAGGTGAGACTGATATTCGCTGAGTGAAGGGGGAAGGAGGACAACTTCGCATGAGTGCTGGGACACATGCTGCTGCATCAGCCTCCCTCGAAAACGAGACCCTCCAGAGGATCTACGGCCTGGATAAGGAAGCCATCGCAGCCTGTGCCGGGCACTTGATGTTGGGTGGGGGCACTAGGGGAGGCCCCATTCTTCATCATGGCAAGGGTGTACGGGTCTGGGACCTGGAGGGGAAGTCCTACATCGACTGCACGGCGCAAAGCTGGGCGCTTTACCTGGGTTATTGCCACGACGAACTATGGGGGACAATCAACGAGCAAGCGCAGCTCATGACGCACGTTCATCAGGGTTTCGACACACTGCCACGCTACTATTTGGCCAAGAAGTTGTGCGAAATCTGTCCGGGCAAACTCAAGCGGGTTTCCTTCGTTCCCAGCAGTGCCCTGGCGCTAGAAGGGGCGATGAAGATCGCCCTGAAAAACCGCCCGGGGGCAAGCAACTTCGTGGTCCTTTGGGACAGCTATCACGGCACGACGCTCGGCACCATAGGGGCCTCGTGGGTTTCCACGCAGGCCAACCATGAATTTGTCGGGGGTAGCCGTTTCGCCTCCGTCACGCGCCAGTTCGTGCGGGCTCCCAATCCGTATTGCTTTCGCTGCTATTTTGGCCAGAAGCCCGAAGATTGCGACCTGATGTGCGCTCGGATGCTCGAGCTGACTCTCGAGAAGGGAGTCAACGGTCCCGCGGCAGGCGTGATTGTCGAGCCGTTGCAGGCGAGCGGTGGCATGATTCCGTTGCCCAGGCGTTATCTCCACCGCATCCGGGAGATTTGCAACGAATTCGAGGTGCCGCTGATTTTCGACGAGGTCCAAACGTACATGAGAATCGGCAAGTTCACCGCCGCCGAATACTACGGCGTCGAGCCGGACATGATTGCACTGGGCAAAGCACTCGGAGGGGGGCTGCCCCTCGGAGCGACGGTAATCCGAGATGGGCTGGAGGGGTTCGGCCCGGATTCGGAGGAATTGCACACTTTCGCTGCCAACACCTTGGCGCTCGTCGGCGCCATCAAGCTTATCGAAATCGTCGAGCGCGATCACATTCTCGATCACACCGTGAAAATGGGCGAGTACTTCAGGAAGGGACTCCTGAGAATTCAGGAGGAATACCCCGAGATCGCCGACGTTCGCCAGGTCGGGTTGCACGTTGGTGTGGAATTCGCCGCGACCGACGCGCAGCGTACGCCGCTCGGCGCTGAAACGCGAGAGATCCGTGACGAAGCCATGCGACGGGGAGCTATCTTCGGGCTCGCGGGCGCGATGAAAAACCTGCTCAAGATCAAGCCACCCCTCATAATCACCGAAGCGGAAGCGACGGAGGCTCTTGAAATTCTGGAGCGGACTCTGAAGGCGGTCTTGCGGTCTTAGCCATGGACGCCTCCTTGCGCGGCAGAGCCGCAATGGCAAATTCCAGATTCAAAATTCAGGACCTGCATTTGCAGAGAAGCTTGCCGGAAAAGCAACAAATTACGATCCTGTATTACGGCGCACGGATTGTGCTGCCCATTCGCATGTGTCGAGGACATTGCACTCGCGGAAAGGATCGCCGGTAGCCCTCGGGGAGAGGGAGGAACTCCATCATGTCGGAGGAAAGCAAAGCCAAGATAGGGTTTGTCGCCACCACCATGGGGGCGTTCGACGCCGTTCTGGACGTGCAAGAAATCCGGCAGATGGGCCAATACTCCCCCCTCATTGCGCGGTTGCTCGAGGGCATCCGTCCCTTCGCCCAAGTGGTCGACTTGGGCATTGCGGGCAGAGACCGGGAGGCCGCAGCCCTTCGCGAAAAGGCAGCTTCGGCCGGATGCGATCTGCTGCTCGTCTGGCCGCTGAACTACACTCTGGATACCGTGGTGCTTCACCTCGTGCACGGTCTCAGGCTCCCTTTGCTCCTGCTGAATTCCATGCCGGAGGCGACATTCCCGCCCGACTTCAATTTTGCCAGGATCATGGAGAACTCGACGGTCTCTTGCGTGCCTACCATTACCAACGTCCTCCGCAAAAACCATGTCGCCTTCACGCTCCTCAGCGGCGCGCTGGAGGACCCGAAGGTTTACGCAGAGATCGGCCTACATGCCCGTGCCGCGCGCGTGGTGCGCGCGTTACGGAATTCGAGGATCGGCATGATCGGGCACAGCTACCCCGGGATCTCGGCTCTGAGCGTTGATCAGGCGGCACTGACGGGGCACTTCGGCGTGCAACTGGTCGAGATCAGCGTGGCGGAAATCGTCCGGGAATACCGTGCGGTCGCCGACGAGGAAGTCCGCGCCCTGGCCGACCGCGTTCAATCCTCCTGCCAGATTTCGGATATCACGCCCCAGGAAATCGCGTATTCCGTGCGCTTTGAACCGGCGCTCAAAAGGCTGGCCGCGAAATACGAGATCAACGCCTTGGCCTCGCTTTGTCAGGAATTGATCATGACCGACGCTCTGGGCATCGCGCCCTGCCACGCGCACACGGTTCTGGCAGGGATGGGCATTCCGGTCGTTTGCGAGTGCGACCTCGCCACGGCGGTCACCCTGCTGATCCTGCGCCAGTTCACCGACGAGGTGATCTTCCTCGAGTTTTATACGCAGGACTTCGCGCATGGCCTGGGCATGTTCTCCCACTGCGGCCAGGGAGACCTGCGGCTGGCGGGCGGAGAGGTCACGGTGAAGCCGCATCCCTGCTATCCGGCGAAACGCGGGCGCGGCATCGCCTATGAATACGTCGCCAAGGCGGGAGAGGCCACCATAGCCTGCCTCACCCACCTTGACGGTAAGTGGCGGATGGTCGCAGCGCGGATTGAGTGTCTGCCCCACGAAAAGTTGCCCTCCTCCACGGCGCAGCTCTACTTCAGATTCAAAGACCAGGATTTCAACCAAGCCTACCGACGCTGGTGCGAGCTGGGCGGCATCGGCCATTTGGGCATAGCCTATGGCGATCACACTCAGGCTCTCGAAGCTTCCTGTCGCTACCTGGACGTCGAATTCTGCGGCGTCGCCTAGCCCGCGCGCGCCGGAACAGTCCCGCGCACCAGAGAAGAATCCATGAGACCGATTCAGCAGTTTCTAAATATCATGTCGGACTCCGAGCTGGAAAAGCTACTCCTGGACGCCCTCGACCTGCTCGAAGATCCGGGCATGCGCATCGGCGGCGCCGGGCTGCGGAAGGCCTTAGCACAGAAGGGGGCGACGGTCGATGAGACCCTGCGCGAGGTGCGATTCCCTCGCCGCATGATCGAAGAGGTCATCGGGATGGCCGTGGCGGAGGAAAGGAACCGGCGGTCACAATGCCAGGGCGACACCGTCCGGGCTGAGCGCGCCCTGGCTTTCAACTGGCACGTTGCTCCTATGACGCGTTCCCCCCGGTTTGAAGTCGCCCTCGGCGGCGGCTGCCCGATGTACTACGACTACCCCACGCACAGCGCCCGCTACGGCAATGAGGATGACCTCGTGCGACTCCTCCACGTCGCCGAGGGCATTCCGGAGATCAGAAGGTGCGGCAACCCCATCCACTGCATTCTGGGCAAAGACGGCAAGGAACTGCCGCGGGATTTGATGGCTTTGAAGACTGCGGCGACGATTGCCAAGAACTCTTCCAAGCCTGGAGTGACCGCGCTGCTGAGCGCCTGGCAGTTGCCGTACAGCGTGGCCCTGGGAGAAGTGATCTGCCGCACACCGCAGGCCTATCAGTCGCAGCCCATCTTCATCAATATCAATGACACCGTCCCGCCCCTGGAATTGTCCGAACCCGAGGGCGACATCGTGGAGGCGCTGGCCCATCGGGGCTTGCCCGTCTTCAACTTGCCCATGCCGCTCATGGGCATCTCCGACCCTCTGAGCGTGTTCGCTTGCGCCGTGGCGGCTGCGGCGGAAATCCTGGGTGTGTGGGCGTGCGCCAAAGCCGTCAATCCTGACGCGCCCGTGGATTGCGCCGTAGTGGCAGGAGTCCTGAACCCGGCCTCGGGCAAACCCTGCTTCTCAGCTCCTGAAGCTATTGGTATCGATTTGGCGGCGGCTCAGTTCTTCCGTTCCCTGGGCCTTCGGTGCGGCACGGGCGTGGGGTTGATCGACGCGCCGGAGCCGGGGACCGCGGCCGTATTCGAACGTACCCTGAAATCCACGTTGGCCGCGCTCTGCGGCGAAAGCACGTATGTGGTGGGAATCCTGGCGGGTGGGAACGTCTTCTCGCCGGAACAGATGATGCTGGACTTGGACATCGGCGCCGCGCACCACCAATTCCTTGGCCTATTCGGCTCCGAGGACTTGGCCAGCGCCGTGCCGCTTCTCAGAGAGAAAGGCATCGGCGGCTTTTTCATGGACACGGAGCACACGGTGGCGAGTTTCCGCGAGCGCATCTGGCGGCCGAGGACTTTTGAGCAAGGAGAGAGCGAGGTTTCTGGGCGCGACACCGTCGCGACGGCCTATGAGCGATGGAACCAGATCATGGCCCGGACCGAACCCTATCATCTCCCTGCTGACCAGGCGCGCGAGGTCGACCGCATCATGGCCCGCGCCGCGCAGGACCTGGGGATAGGTGGCGAGCTCTGAAATCCGCTCACCCATGGCGCCTGGTGGGTGAATGAAGGCGCGGAGGCAGGATGGGAACACAAGATATGCGCAAGGAAACGATGACCCCCAGGGAACGCTGGCTGGCGACCTTGCACCGCGCCAAGCCCGATCGCGTTCCCATGGACTACTGGGCGACGCCGGAAGTGGACCAGAAGCTGCTTCGCCATTTCGGCCGGGACGACATCTGGGACGTATTCAAGTTGCTGCATATCGATCGGCCCGTGGTGGTCACTCCCTCTTACGTGGGCCCACCCCGGCCCGATGGCGCCAACGACTTTGAAGTGATTTATAGGAAAGTAGATTACGGTGACGGCGTCTATGACGAGGCGGCGAACTGTCCGTTGGCCAGGTATAAGTCCCCCGCCGAGGTTGAGGAGGATTACGTTTGGCCTCAGCCGGATTGGTATGACTACAGTTCCCTCCCCGCCCAACTCGTCGGGAAGGAGGAGTATCCGGTCGAAGGTCCATGGTCAGAGCCTTTTTACATCTACAAGGACTTGCGGGGCATGGAGCAGTCCTTCCTGGATTTGGCGGAGAATCCCGAATTTGTGCACTACTGCCTCGACAAACTCTTCAGCTATGAGTACCAGCGCATCCTGCGCACATTGGAGGCCTTGCCCGGCAGAGTCACTTACTTCATGATCGGTGAGGATTTCGGAACGCAAGGTGACTTGATGTATTCCCGGCAACATATTCGCGAATACTTCCTCCCGCGCATGCAGAGGCTGATGAGGCTGGTGCACGAGGGTGAAGCCTTTGTGGTGACCCACAGCGACGGCGCCATCCGAAAGATCATTCCGGACCTGATCGACATCGGGATGGATGTCCTTAATCCGGTTCAGTGGCGCTGTAAAGGTATGGAGCGAGAGGCGCTCAAACGCGATTTCGGCAACAAGATCATTTTCCACGGGGCCATGGACAACCAGCAGACCATGCCCTTTGGCCGCGCAGCCGACGTGCGCCAGCAGGTCTTGGAAAACTTCCGCGTTCTGGGGGCGGGCGGAGGCTACATCCTGGCCCCCTGCCACAACTTGCAGGCCATCACTCCCGTAGAGAACATTCTGGCCCTATACGAAACTGGCTACGTGGAGGGGTGGCAATGAGCATGTTCTTAACGGACATACCAGGTTCCGCTGCCCGCGCTTCTCCATAACGCGGAAATAGGGCAGGCCAAGCAAGATACTGTTCATTTCGAACAACATACAACAGCCTTGACCCGAACGAGTGCCCGCACCTCCAGCTTGGTTCACAATGCTTTGAAATTATCCCGTGTGTGAGGTTTGTGTATCTATTTCTAAAGCGGAAGGATTGTAGTACCGCTTCTCCGGCTTGCGGGGTTCTTGGTACCAAGGCGGGTTTGCACAAGTTGTTGTTTATTTCAAACAGTAATGAACATTTTGCTTGACATGAGAGACTCCCCTATGCTACTTACATGCCACGGGACATCTTGTGAATGTCCATTATCCGAGGGAGGTCTGTATGTCGCGCATGTGGAAGAGTTGGACCAGACTCGCTCTGGCTTTTGGAGTTTTAGTTACCATCGGGGACGCAGACATAGCTCGAGCCCAAATAACCACGTCTGCGACGATTAGCGGAACAATTACAGATTCAAGCGGTGCGGTCGTAGCGGAGGCAGCGGTCACGGCCACGAACTTGGCCACTAAGACGGCTGCCTCTACCCGGAGCAACACTGACGGCACCTTCGTCTTGCCCGGCCTTCCGGTCGGAACCTATTCGGTCACGGTTTCCAAAGATGGCTTTGAAACCTCGGACATCAATGGCCTGGAGTTGCATCCGGCAACCGTGAGCACGGTCGACGTGGTGTTAAAGGTTGGCTCGACGCTTACCAAGGTG
>Ga0187770_10002468_pt1 | contig 10344 bp, 5 predicted proteins | sample 0116_SJ02_MP02_2_FD_133154 | JGI IMG/M metagenome (GOLD analysis project Ga0187770, IMG submission 133154) | Tropical peat soil microbial communities from peatlands in Department of Meta, Colombia - 0116_SJ02_MP02_20_MG | ecosystem: Environmental > Terrestrial > Soil > Wetlands > Peat | place... | reverse complement strand
CAACGCTGGTTGCGATCTACGCGTGGCTATACCCGGCGCAAGGAAAGGCGTCATTAGGGCGAAGAGCCTTGAGAGGAATTGTGGAGGCCGCTCCGTATGCGATATTGACGATCGGCTATGCACTGTTGCGGATGCACGCTCTCTCGCACGCGGCGCCTACGCATCAATCCGGGCAAATGACGAATGTGTTTCGCACACTGCCGCTGGTCATTAGTTTTTATCTGAAGAAATTGCTGCTGCCGGTGGGGCTCACGGGCCTGTACTACACCCCATACGTGACTACGAAGATCGTAAGCCAGATTGTGGTTCCGGTGCTGGCACTTGCAGCTGCGGTGGGGCTTCTGTGGTATTGGGCCCGGCGCGAAGGAAACTCGACAGTTGTATTTGCCGGTTGCTGGTTCCTTGTCGGTCTGGCACCGGCGTTATATCTGCGTAATTTCAGCAACGGCGACTTCGTTCGCGACCGCTACGTTTACCTGTCGTCGGTTGGGTTTTCGATTTTGCTGGCTCTCGGATGCCGCCGCCTGCCTTCGATAAAAGCATGGCGTGCGCAGACGGTACAGGCGTGCGCGGCCGGAGTTCTATGTATCGCATACATCGGCGCCTCGCTTGCCCAGCAGGTGCACTGGGACAGCGACCTCCTGGTGTTGGTCCGCGGGCAATCGCTCTATCCAGACAATCCATACACACTGTTGGGCTTGGCAGCCGAATACAGCGCGCGCGGGGCCAACGATGCTGCAATCGAGCTGACCGAAAAGGTTGCCGGCGAACATCCCGAGTACAGCGATGTGCCATTTTCGCTGGCCGAAAACTATATTCGGGCGGGAAAAGTGGAACAGGGACGCGCATGGCTGGAAAAGGCGATCGCTGCAAGACCAGACTACGCAACTTCGCCGACGGGAATGGCGGCGCTGGCGGGTCTCTACGGTAGGGTCGGGGATTACAAGCGAGCATTCTCCTATTGCGATGAGGTGTTGGGCAGTGGGCACGAGTTGTATTCCGCGCTCTACAACTGCGGAAATGTGCACCTGATGGCTGGCCAGTACAAGGAGGCCGAAGAACTGCTTATGCGCGCCTCTACTGAGAATCCGGAACTGGCTGAGCCGAAGTACTACCTGGGAAGAGCTTTGCTGGAGGATGGGCAAAACGCGCCGGCACAGGCCTATCTGCTTGCCGCGGTGAACCAGGATCCAACCGTTTGGACGTATCACTACTGGCTGGGATGGTCTTTGGAGCAAGCGGGCAATGTGCCCGCGGCCCGGCATGAGTATCAGCAAGCATTGCAATTGAACACAAATAGTTCGGAAGCAAAGATGCGGTTGGCCATGCTCGCGACGAAATGAACATCAGACAAATGGAGCGATAAGCAGGAAAGGGCAATGGAGAACAGACAAACCAATCGGGAAGCGGGTGCCTGGGAACTGCTGGCAAAGTATTTTCGCCATCCTGCGGTGTTATTGACAGCTCTGGCCGGCACGACTGGGGTTCTATACAGCGGGACTCTACTGTTTCAGTTTGTATGGGACGACAAGGCGCAGATTGTCGACAACCCGATCATTCGTTCCATGAGCAAGCTCCACAAGGTCTTCATCAGCGACCTTTGGTATCACACCGGCCGTTTTCAGCTGTATTACCGCCCATTGTTTGTGGTGTGGTCGATGCTGAACTACGCTGTTGTCGGTCTGCGGCCATGGGGATGGCACCTGGGGGCCGTTCTGATGCACGTAGCAGCCGTGCTGGCGGTGTTCTGGCTGATGCGCAAACTGGGAGTGGAGTATTGGACCGCCGCGTTGGCTGCGCTGGTTTTTGCCTTTCACCCGATTCATATTGAGTGCGTGGCTTGGATCTCATCGGCTGCCGACAGCATGGCAACGCTGCTGGTGGTGCTGTCTTTCGCGGCCTTTCTAAACGCCCGAGAAGCGGGAGCCAAGCACACCGCGCTCTGGCGCGTGGCTTCGCTGGCCTTTTGCGCATGCGCGCTGCTCACTAAGGAAATTGCATTGGGGTTTTGTCTTCTGGTGGGGGCTTATGAACTGCTTTTTCCAGCTTCGACAACGTCGAGTTATCCGAAGAGAATAGGGAATGCAATTTTGCGGGCGCTTCCCTATGCAGGCGTTACGATCGCTTACTTGTTGCTTCGGAAATTTGCGTTAAACGCAGTAACCGGCAAATTCGACCCCCATCACACCTTCGGCGACATGTTTTTGACGTTGCCCTACGTTCTTGTGTTCTACCTCCGACAACTCTTATTGCCGGTTGGGCTAACGGGTCTTTATTTCACACCGTATGTGACGGCCGAGGACGTAAGCCGCCTGGCAGTGCCTGTGTTGGTGCTGGCGCTTGCCGGTGGACTGCTTTATTTCTGGGCGCGGCGCAAGAATGACCTGCTGGTCGTCTTCGCGACACTCTGGATGTTGATCGGCCTAGCGCCGGCCCTCTATTTGCGCAGCTTTACTGAAGGAGATTTTGTCCGGGACCGTTATATCTACCTTGGGTCTGTCGGGTTCGCCATTCTCGTGGCAAAGGCGATCCGCCTTGTGCCCGGGGTGGAGCGATGGAGCGCTGCGGCGGTGCAGGGAGCGGTGGTGGCCGCTATGTCGCTCGGTTACGTTGCTCTATCTCTACCCCAGCAGGGCTATTGGGATTCTGACTTACTGATTTATTCGCGCGGCTACCAGCTTTATCCGGAAAATCCCTACACCGAAGTAGGTTTAGCGCGCGAGTACAGCAGACTGAGTGCGTATGATCGCGCAATCCCGCTTGTCGAGGATGCCTTTCGGCGGCGCCCGGATTATCTCTACGGAGCCTACGCGTTGGCCGATGTCTACATTGCCGCGGGACACAATAAGCAAGGCAGAGCCGCACTGCTCTACGCGCAGAACCTGATGCCCGAATATGCGAAATCGGATACCGGCGCCGTAGCTGTTGCTGCGATGTGGGGAAAGCTGGGAGACTACGAAAGAGCGCTGCCACTGTGCTCACAAGTTCTGGCCCGGGAGCCCGATCTTTATTCGGCCGTTTACAACTGCGGCAACATTCAATTGATGGCGGGAAACTATCGGGCTGCTGAACCATTACTCAAGCGTGCTCTCCAACTGTCGCCGGAATTGGCTGCGCCACGGCATTTCCTGGGCCGTGCCTTGTTTCTCGAGGGCAATAACGCCGCTGCGCAACCTTACTTGCAGCAAGCCGTAACCATTGATCCGAGCGTTTACGACTATCACTATTGGTTCGGCTTGTCGCTTGAGAAAAGCGGAGACCGAAGCGCTGCCCTTCAAGAATACCGCCGCTCACTTCAACTGAACGAAGACTATACCGACGCTAAGCTTCGCCTTGCCGCACTGGAGGCAAAATGACAGAGTCGCCTGATGCCCGGTTAGATCAACGGTTGCCCCAAATCGAGGTGCGTATTCATGTCGAGAACTCAGCCGAGCCACTTCCCCCGCCTACGTCAGTCCGCGACTTCATCCACAGTAACTCGAAGTGGTGGATTGCGACGGGTACCTTCCTGCTCGTACTCTCCGCCTATGTCCTGACCAACCCTGGGCGCATTGATGCGATCGACGGGCAAATCCGGTTTGACGTTGCACATAACTGGCTGAGGGTAGGCCGCCCCATTGTTCGCGATCCGTGGGTTGGGCCGATTATGGGAGTCCCGGGGCGGGGAGGCGCTGTCTATTCCTACTATGGGGCGCCTGCATCGATCCTGTCGATGCCACTTTTATGGCTTGGCAGCCACTTCTATCCGTACAACATTCAGTCAAGCTGGTTTCTGTTTTCTTTAACTTCGTCTGTGATCGGGGCGCTCATCGCTCCGGTGGTTTTTCTTCTCTATCTTGAACTTGGCGTAGCAGTGAAGGAAGCGATCCTGTGGACTCTGGTCAGCAGTTTTGCGACGTTGGTGTGGCCCGCCTCCTGCACTACTCTTGACAATGCGCAACACGCTTTCTTCGGGATCGCCGCTGTGTATTTGGGATTTCTGAGCGCGCGGCGACGCTCGCACGCGCTTGCCCTGACTGGCGGCCTGATGGCCGGAGTGCTGATTCTTTACCAGGAATACTTTCTTCTACTCATTCCGGCCCTGGCGATCTCGACTGTGCATTGGAATTCACTGTGCGAAAAATTCCCCACCCACGAGTCGCAGACAGAGGCAGAATCTGCCCTCACTCGATTGTTGTCCGGCATCGTTCGGCAGCTTCGTTTTGCGCTTGAAGTAGTGCGGGACGCGTTTCGAGGCCCCGGCGAAGCACGGTCTTCGTGCTTACGTTACCTGTGGTTCTGCGTTGGCGTTGCGACGGGATTGCTGCTTTCTTTTGCGTACAACGACCTGCGCTTCGGTTCGTTATTCGATAACGGGAAGATGCGAAGCTTCGCCCATCGGCATCCGGTGTGGGGGAATCCGATTGCCGGCTTGCCGACTTTGCTCATCAGTCCGGGAAAGAGCTTGCTGTTCTACAGCCCGCCTTTGCTGCTGGGCATCCTGGGAATACGCTCCTTGTGGCGGCGGAGACCGGAGGCGGCCCTGATGATTCTGGGTGCAAGCGCGGCGCTGATCTCTTTCATGTCGTGCTACGCGGGATTGGGTGGGGATTGGTGCTGGGGGCCACGCTACCTGACCGTCCTTCTGCCGATGTGGGCACTGGCGTTCCCGTTTGTTCCGGCTGACAAGCTCCGCCGCGACCTTGTGTTGGCGATCGTCGGCGCAGGGCTGTTGGTACAAGTACTGGCGCTCAGCGCGGAGACGCAGCGGTTCTTTTTTGAAAGAGCATTTGACGACCACTTCTGGGCCGAAGATCCCTGGGTCTACTTCAAGCACAGCGCGCTTTTTGCTCGCGTGGGTGAGACGATATCGCTCGGCACTGGGCCACCTTTGACGGCGCGGTTCTTCAACTCCGCGCCAGTAACGGATTGGTATACCTATACAATCCTTGGACCGCCCCCGCCGCGCAGTATGGCGCCCACCTGGATGCGCAATTTCAAAATCTACTATCTGCCCAGGCCCTGGCCGTTGTGGATGTGCTGGCTGCCGAAAACGCTGCGACCGATCAACTTGGGCGTGTGGGCGGGGACGTTGCTGAGTATGCTCCTCGCCGGAGTCGGGTTTGTCTACCACGGGCTGCACGCGATCCAGTTAGCGAAAGCGGACGAGGCGGCAGCGAATGAGGAAAAGGCCTACTCAGCGGTAAGCGGGAAAACATAAGGTGGAGGGTAGGGACATTTCTGTCCCCCCCATCTGTGGCACTTATCGGTCCGGCCGTTGACGCGCCGTAGCGGAAGTGACAGTTTTTGGGAAGAGCTCGGAAGCGAGCCAAATCGTATGCGAAGTTTCACGCTAGTAGACACGCTGGGGACACTTAAGGCATGCCTGGCACTGCTGCCATTCATGTTCGCTCCGGGGTACGTCGCGGGATGGGCGCTCAACCTGTTTGAGTTCCGGCAGCGGCGTCCGATTCTGCGGCTGATTCTGGCGGTTCCGCTTTCGATTGCCATCTGCCCGATGCTTTCCTATGTGCTCGGGCGGTTTTTCGAACCCGGGAATTGGGCGTTCTATATCGCAGTCTTGGGAGCCTCCGTGCTGCTTCTGGCAAAGGAGGCCTCCCGCGCGAAGCTTGAACTGCTTTCAAGAAACAAATTCTCAGCACACATCTGGATTGCTCTCACCCTTGTAGCGCTGTGGGGAGTGGCGGCCCTCGGCTTGCTGGTCGATGTGCAAATCGGAAAAGCGCTGTATCCGCCGTTTACCGCGTTTGACCATTCCGTGCGAACGGCTATGACCGTGGCGGTGGCACGTCAGAGCCCTCCGGACAATCCCTTCTTCGCCAATGCGCCGGCTCTGCTGCGTTATCACTACTTATGGTTGCTGTTTTGCAGCCTGCCCATGAAGGCAGTCCATCTCTCGCCGAGACACGTGGTCAATGCTGGCGTCATCTGGTGCGGGCCGGCCCTGATGTGCGCGATAGCGCTTGGCCTTAGGTTCTTGCTGAGAGCCCGGAGTGGAATCGAGAGAAAGACTCTGATCGGAATTAGTTTGCTTTGCGTCACGGGCCTGGACATCTTGCCGACGGTTCTTGTGAGGATCGTCTGGGGGCATTGGCTGCCAGATATGGAGTGGTGGAGCCAGGCCCAAATCACTTCATGGGCTGGTTCCTTACTGTGGGTGCCACACCATGTTGCCGCTTTGATTGCGTGTTTTGTCGGCTTTTCGCTGCTACGTCATCAGATAGACGCTCATCGCCGGTGGGCGACTGGCCCGGTGATCGTGGCGGGGATGGCCTTTGCGAGCGCAGCCGGCATGTCCGTTTACGTGACCTTCACGTTTGTAGTTGCGATTGCCCTTTGGCTGCTCGTATTGGCAGCGAGGAAGGATTGGCTGGAAGTAATGATGTTTGCCAGTGCCGGCGTGGTGGCGTTGCTTTGGGCGCTGCCATTTCTTTGTACTCTTCGCGGCCCTGCCGGTAGCGATGCCTTTGTGGAGTTTGCGCTGCGCCCGTTTAATCTGGGGATTGGTCTAGCCTACCGCATCGGCATCCGCTTCGAAACGCAAGCCGGGCTGGCGCTCGCAAACATGCTCTTCCTGCCCCTCAACTATGTGCTGGAACTCGGATTCTTTTTTGCCGTCGGCATTCTGCGGCTACGGCAGCTAATGCAGGGCACGGTGCGCGCTAACACCAACGAACTGGCTGCCTGGACGCTGGTCGCAACCAGTTTTCTGGTCGGCACCTTCCTGCGTTCGAGCACCATCGCAAATAATGACCTCGGATGGCGATGTTTCCTTCCCGCTCAACTGGTCTTACTGCTATGGGCGGCTGCTTTTGTCCACGACTGGTGGTTCGATGATTCCGGCATCGCGACACAAGCATTGCCGCGTAGCTGGGTCCGGCGCGGGCTGGCGATTCTCCTGATTCTTGGCCTGACTTCAACGGGGTATCAGGTGTTCATGCTTCGCGTGTTTCCGGTCCTTGCCGACCATGGAGTGATTGGCGAGCGGCCGAGCTGGGTAGTCGCGAACCGGCAGTTTGGCAAACGAGCCTACGCTCTACGGTCGGTCTATGACACCCTCGATGCACAACTGCCTTCTTCGGCTGTTTTACAAAGTCATCCAGCTACGGAGGATCTCATCCTCCACATGCTATATTCCGGTCATGACGCGGCTGCCAGCGCCGGGGGGTGTGGAATTGCTTTTGGCGGCGACGTAAATATGTGTCTGTCGCGCCTGCGCAAGCTCGTCGATTTATTCAGGCGTCCTGATGGCAACGATTTAGACGCCACCTGCCGGGCCTACGGAATCGACGCCCTCGTCGTGGAAGACTCGGACCCGGTGTGGAACGAGCCGTCTTCCTGGGTTTGGACCCGGCGGCCGGATGTTGCCAACGACTTTGTCCGAGCGTTTCGCTGTAGCCCGGTCGCGAATGGCGTTCGTCCTCCGTCAACGACCCTTCCTTCCCATGCTGCCGGTTCGATTGCAACAACAATCCCGAGATCGTGACAGCGCCGAACGCCAAGGGCGAATTGGAAGATTACGCGGCGAACGCCGGGCACCGTCGAGGCTAACGTGCCGCGGCGCGTTTCGGAAATATGTCGCCTACGCGGCGAACCTCGGCGCCTACGGCTTTCAGCTTCTCTTCAATATTTTCGTAGCCGCGATCGATGTGGTATACGCGGTCAATGATGGTCTCGCCATCGGCCACCAACGCGGCCAGCACGAGCGACGCCGACGCCCGCAGGTCGGAGGCCAGTACGGCAGCGGCGCTTAGCGGCGTTTTTCCGCGCACGATTGCGCGCCGTCCCTCGATCTTTACGTTGGCGCCCATGCGCACCAGTTCTTGCGCGTGCATGAAGCGATTCTCAAAGATGTTTTCCACAATGATCGAAGTGCCATCCGCCTGGGTCGCCAATGCCATGTATTGCGCCTGCATGTCGGTCGGAAAGCCGGGATACTCTTCGGTGTTCATATCCGCCGATTTCGGGGGCTGATCGCCCATCACGCGAACAGAATCGGGTTTCACGTCGGTCTCGACGCCGGTCTCGGCGAGTTTCTGCAACACGGCCGTGAGATGGTGCGGTTCGCAGCAGGTGACGTTGAGGTCGCCACCGGTCAGCGCGCCCGCGACGATAAAGGTCCCGGCCTCGATGCGGTCGGGGATGATGCGATGCCGCGCACCGTGAAGCTTGCCGACTCCCTTCACGCGAATGGTCGGCGTTCCTGCCCCTTCGATCTTCGCGCCCATGGCATTGAGCAGCGCGGCCAGGTCGGCAACTTCCGGTTCGCGAGCGCAGTTTTCTATCACGGTCTCGCCATCGGCGAGCGCGGCCGCCATCAGCAGATCTTCCGTGCCGGTTACGGTGATGCGGTCAAAAACAATTTCGGCGCCTTTTAGGCGGTCTGTCGTCGCTTCGATATAGCCATGGTCCTGCGTGATCTTCGCGCCCAGCCGTTCCAGCCCCTTGATGTGCAGATCGATTGGCCGTGCGCCGATGGCGCAGCCACCGGGCAGGGAAACGCGGGCGCGTCCGCAGCGCGCAACCAGTGGCCCGAGTACGAGAGTCGAGGCGCGCATGGTTTTGACCAGTTCGTACGACGCTTCGGGGCTAACGAGATTTTTTGCGCAGATGGTTGTGCGATGTTGCGCGCGCCCGTAGCCGAGTTCGACGTCGGCGCCCATCGCGGCGAGCAGTTTGCGCGTGGTTTCAATGTCGCGCACATGAGGAATATTCTCGAGGATAACGGGTTCGTCGGTCAGCAAGGCCGCAGCCATGCAGGGAAGTGCGGCGTTTTTGGCGCCGCTGACGCGAACCGTGCCCAGCAGAGGATTGCCGCCTCGAATTACAAGTTTGTCCATTTATCGCAGTCCTGAGACGCTGATTTCATTCTATCGGCGAACGAGCTTCGACGGCACAGCCCCGACTGCTGGGTTTCGCCAGTCCAATAGCTCTTCGCACGTGCCCTCGGGCCTCTTTCAGCGCTTTGATTGCTCGCCCGCGGGTTACGCCGGCGATCGCCATCACCAAAGCCGCCGGCACGCTGTTGCGCGCCGATCTCAGAAGCCGGCGGGCCTCGGCGCGTTCGAGCCCGGCCGCCTCCTCGAGAATGTTAATCCCGCGCTCCGCCAGCTTTTCGTTCTTCAAATGAAGGTTGACCATCAAATTGCCATAGACATATCCAAGCCGCGTCATGGCGCCGGTGGTCAGGATATTCAAAATCATTTTCTGCGCGGTTCCGGCTTTCATGCGAGTGGAGCCGGCGACCACTTCGGGGCCGACCTCAGCCACAATGCCAATATGCGCGGCCTTCTGAAGCGGCGAATGATGATTGCAAACCACGGCAACCGTCTTGGCCCCTTGCGAGCGCGCGTATTCGATCGCCGCAATCGTGAACGGAGTCCGCCCGCTCGCTGCCACGCCCACCACCACGTCGTTGCTGCGCGGCTTTCTCTTCGCGATCGCGAGGCGCCCCAAGCGGCGTGAGTCTTCGCTCGCTTCACTCGCCTCAGCCAGTGCCTTCGGACCACCGGCGATAACGAATTGAACCATCTCGGGACGGGTATCGAATGTCGGCGGGCATTCGGCCGCATCGAGCGCGGCAATTCGCCCGCTGGTCCCGGTTCCGACATAAATCAGGCGCCCACCCTTTGCGAGGGCGGATGCGATCCAATCGATGACCTGCGCAATTTGCGGCAAGGATCGCCGAACGGCGGCAGCGACCTTGGCATCTTCGGAATTGATGATTCGCGCGATCTCGAGCGACGAGCGGCAGTCGAAGTCGGCCGAAGCTATGTTCGGCTGTTCGGTTTCGAGGATCCGGAGGTTCAGGCTTTTCACCTTCCGCTTCACGCGTGCTCCTCCGCCTGCAATGCCTCGATCACGGCGTCGTGAAACGCAGGCCGGACTTGTTTGATTGCCTGGTTCTGGCAATCGGGCCAGGTGCGATTTGTGAGCAAAGTGACCGAAAGCTGGCGCTCGGAATCAATCCAGAGCGAAGTTCCCGTGTACCCGAGGTGCCCGAAGGAACGCGCCGAAAAATACTTGCCAGATTGCGAGGGAGCCGAGGGAGTGTCCCAGCCCAGCGCACGGGAAGTCCCGTCGGGCCCCGATTGCCGCCGTGTGAAAAGCTCAACCGTGTTAGGCCGCAGGATCGGATAGCCGCCGTTCAACAAGCAGTGCGCGAAAAGAGCCAAATCCTCAGCGGTCGAGAAAAGTCCCGCGTGTCCGGCCACTCCGCCCAGCACACTGGCGTTCTCATCCTGAACTTCGCCTTGAATGACGCGCTTGCGAAATGTTCGGTCATCCGCTGTAGGAGGAATCTTTTCACGCAGCGCTCGCTCAGGATTAAACGTGGTGTGCGAT
>Ga0187770_10002467_pt1 | contig 10344 bp, 12 predicted proteins | sample 0116_SJ02_MP02_2_FD_133154 | JGI IMG/M metagenome (GOLD analysis project Ga0187770, IMG submission 133154) | Tropical peat soil microbial communities from peatlands in Department of Meta, Colombia - 0116_SJ02_MP02_20_MG | ecosystem: Environmental > Terrestrial > Soil > Wetlands > Peat | place... | reverse complement strand
CAAACAGGACAATAGCTAAGAATATGGCAGTTGCTATTCGTCTTTCCTTTTCTTCAGCTCTGAATTGAGCCTTAGTTCCACAGCGCTTCCTAGGCTTCATGAACCACAACTCTTGGTCTTCAAGACAAAAAAAGGGGAGATTGAGACTGAGAAGGCGTTGAATGCTGTTCATTGCTTCTCTTTTCTGCGCTTAATGCGCTTGACATAGACCGCCGCTGCAACTGCTCCGATTATCCATGCCGAGGCTAAGCCAATGTAGGGAGTCATTAGACTAAACTTATCAACTGAGAGGACGACTCCACCAACTGACTGCCAAGGTAAGACGGACCCACTGTCTACCAATGCACCGCTGGCATCGAAGGCTTGCCAAGTGAATTGACTGTAGTCGGTTGTGGCGTTGTAGACGCTGGCAAAACCCCCTATATAAATATCACCAGTCGTAGTAATCGGGGCAGGTGCAATTAAACTTAGGTAGCTTTGACCATCTGTAGCGTAGGTCCAGCCTACAGCCTCAATATCGATATCGCTGAATGCACCTGGAGTGGCTTGTAGGGGTATAAGCTTGAATAGTTTAGGCTTGTATCGCGCCAGCTCGTCGGGCGTTATTGTTATATGCATAGACCATGTCCCAGGTTTAAACAATTCTCCATCAAATCTGACCTCAACAGCCTCGACTTCTCCCACGAACACGCTTGCCATCATTATTGTTACCAGTAGAATAGCAACGATTTTTCTCAATTTCTTCCCTCCTTTCTCTTCTTTTCATGCTAGGATATTTGTCTCATTGCGCTTTCTTTTTTGAGAGCTCTGAAGAGTGAAAACCTTAACGATGAAGCTCATCAGCTTCTCATCCCGTGCAGTACAAGCATACCACACCGGAAAGGTCTCTCTCTCTTCAACCATCAATTAGCTTCATGAACCCATTTAAAGCTGTATGAAACTTTGTTTCAGTTCATGCTGTCTACAGTGTGCTTAAACCTTAACATCTTTGGTTAACACGCGCTCGTAAAAGCCCTCTCTCAAGAAAAGTTTCTGACGCGTCGATGAAACCATGCGCTAAGAAGCTTGCGGAGGCAGCATAGTGAGGGTAACCACGATGACGCCCACACCAACGATAGAAACGAAAAGACCGTGCTTGTGTAAGGATTGCCCGATATGTGGAAAACGAATAACAGAGTCCAGCGTGTTCCGCTGCCCCACTTGCAAGCGCTGCCTATGCTTCTCCTGCGGATGGAAAATGGTGCGTGCAGAGAATTCAAATACGCCTAACCTGCCCAGCATGCGGAGACAAATTGGTCAATATTCTTTGCAGGACAGCTACTCAATTGTGAGCGAACCACAAGCGATAAATTGGGTTTGGTCGTGTATTATGTCAAAGGCTTCGGTTATCATAAGGATGAGCGATGCATCCAAACTTCCCGTTTCTAGGCTGACACAAGAGCCAGAAAAGAGAAAAAGGTTATCAAAAATCATTATGTTAGTTGACATGGATCACTTTTTCACCGCAGTTGAACAAAGGGAGCACCATGAGCTTAAGAACAAGCCCGTGGTTGTAGGAGCCGACCCGAAAGGGGGAACTGGAAGAGGTGTCGTAAGCACTTCTAATTATCTGGCCAGGGGGTTCGGTGTCAAGTCAGGCATGCCCATTTCAGGGGCGTGGAAACTGTGTCCAGAAGCGATATTCCTGCCCGTTAACTACGAGCTTTACTTGAAGGTTTCAAGCAGATTCATGGATATACTGCGAAGACACACTGAAAAGTTTGAACAATGGGGTATTGATGAAGCCTTTCTGGATGTTACCTCTAAAGTCAACGACTACGCTTCAGCCGAAGCCCTAGCTAAGCAGATTAAAGATGAAATCTACACCGAGGAAAGGCTGACTTCTTCAGTTGGAATAAGCTCAAACAAGCTGGTCGCCAAAATAGCCAGCGACTTCCAAAAACCCAACGGACTAACCATAATCAAAGAAGAAGACGTAGAGAGGTTTCTCGCACCGTTACCAGTCAGCAAGCTTCTATGGGTTGGCAAGAAGACTGGACGAAAACTAGAAGACATGGGAATAAAGATCATTGGAGACCTGGCCCGATATGACCCCACAGTGTTGACTGACGCTTTTGGCGAACTTGGCAAACAGCTTCTTTTGATGGCCCTTGGCATTGACAAGAGCGACGTCCAAGAAAGAAACTGGATCAAATCCCTAAGCCGCGAGTTAACCTTCCAAGAAGACACGGATGACTTCGACTCTGTTTTGAGAAACCTGGACAAACTTTCGGAAGAGGTTTGTGCAGATGTTTTGAAGGGACAGCTCTATTTCAAAACTGTCACAGTCAAGGTTGGGTATTCGGACTTTGAAACTCATACCCATGGCAAAACATTCCCTTTCATCACAAACCGCCTGCTGGACGTGAAAAGAACGGCGCGAGAACTTCTTCAGCCGTATCTGAAGGCTGACCGAAAAATCAGACTCATAGGCGTCAGAGTGTCAAGCCTGGTTTCGGGCGAAAAACAAAGAACGCTTATTCAATGACCTTTTTCTGCTGCTCGGCAAGAGCCTTTCTTTTCACCCTTCCAATCTCGAAAAAAACAGGGTTCTCCACATCAGGGCAAGCGTTGAGGACCACATCTTTGTCTTGAGCCCATGGAAAACTCGCATCGTATCTCATCGCGAAAACCTTAGGAAGCAAAACCGTTAAAGCACTGTAGCAAATGTCGCCTCTAACTGATCTTCCGTCAAACACAATCTTGTCACCAACCTTGTGCCCAAAGATGCATCTTCCCTTTGACTTCTTACGGGTAACTTCGATTACAGACATGCAAATCTTCAACTCCTTCATCTGTTGTTCAAGTACTTTTCTCTTATTCTTTCATCAGCTATCTTTGCTATCATCGCGTTAGATATGAGCACGCATTTTACTCCGACGAGTTCAGCTAGTTCTGCCGGCTTCTGGTCCTGCGTAACCAGTAGCAAATTGTGAGCCCTCGCGTATTCAACGATATCCTTATCGCTTGCTCCTCTCAAGCCAACGTCTTGAGCTGTCTGCACTTCCCACCCCAGGGTCTCAAAATATTCTTTCAGCCCAGCAAACATTTCATCAAGCAGAAGCCTTAACACATTCACCCTGACCCAATCTAGGTTGGCTTTCCCGGCTATTAAGATCCTTCCTCAGAATGCGGTTCCTCTCCTCCGCCTTAATACAGGGTTTCAGGCTTCGCATACAAAACTCGCTTGGGCTTTAGCACTTATAAAGTGAAGGCCAATGCTATAAGTAGAACCCCGCAAAGGACAACGAACGCTATCGCAGGTCTGGTGTATCTTCCTAGCGCATTGACTTTGTCATGAGCACTTGCGTAATAGGCAAATAACCCTATTGCAATGCCAAGGATCCCTATCAGAAGATAGAGGCTGTTCATACCAGTCTGAAGTGGATTTGTCGCGTGGCTCATTTAAACTTTCTGTGTGCTTCCCTGCCCTAGTCATACGAAACCCTATGCTTGGCTTGGTCGTACTAAATGGCGGGCCCGCAGGGATTTGAACCCCGGGTGTCCGGTCTTTTCAGATCTCCGGCTCCGAAGGCCGGTGCCTTGATCCAGACTGGGCTACGGGCCCATGCAAGAATAGTTGCGAACCAATTAAAAAAGTTCCGAAGATCCTTAAACGATTCTCAGGTGTCATTAAACTACTGACCTATTTGAGCGCGCTTATCGACCAGAGCGTCCTCGCCAGGGTGGAGCTTCAGCTCGTAACCTTAGCAACAACAATAGGAAACCACTGACAACAAATTGAGACGTTGTCTGATAACTCTTTTCCCATCTCAAAATGGTATAATTCTTTCAACGGCAACCGCGATTACATTTTGCCTCACAATAATCTATTGCGAAATGGAAGCTGGAAAACGAAGAAAGGCGAGTCTAGTTGCGGGTGAAAACCTGGCTAGCCTAAGCAGGTAAATAACGAAAGCTGTTCAAGAAACAGAAAAACCAGCAACATTTGAAAACGTGAAAGTGACCGTTCGAAAAAGTGTGGCTTAGAGAATAATAGCAGAACAGCTCGGGCAGCGACTTGTAGAACTGGAGAAGAGAGGCATCATAACAAGCTCAGTTTACAGCCCTAACGACCAGCCACTACGGACGTGGAAGACATGAGCAAACTCGAGCGTGCCTATACGGTACCAGAGCAAGGAAAACCTGGAAACGCAAGATTGTCGTTGAACCCCGATTTCATGCACCGCGCGTTTGAGAATGTTACATCAGTGCAAAACAGTGAAAAGGGCGAGGGGAGCAGGTTTATCAATTTGGTTGTGGAGCGCGATCCGCAGCGTCTCAAGTTTTTCCGAAAACACTTAAAAATGGTCAACGATTTATATTAGGTGGCTTCATCAGGGGCCGGTAGCTCAGCTTGGCTGGAGCGTTCGGCTGATAACCGAAAGGTCGAGAGTTCAAATCTCTCCCGGCCCACCTTGACTGCTTTGAAGCCTTATTCGCTCATTCTTTGTATCACGTTGTTACGTGCAGAAACGATTTTGCCTTGAGGCCTGCGCTAATCATTTCTATTAATGAAGGTCGGATAATGTTATTCATGCAGCTTATGGGGGTAGCGCGCTCGAATTATCCTGACCGAGTCGACCCAAACTCTTATTAAATAATCGAAAAGACAGAGTGTTAGGTGGCAATTTTGGCAAATGATGACGAAATGTTGGAAGAACTCAAGAAGATTCGAACGCTGCTTGAAAAGCCTCCAGTTGCACCAGCACGCAAGGGCTTGTGGGGCGAGTTCATGGACTTCCTATCAAAGTACCAAATCATGGGTCTCGCCGCGGGCTTCATCATCGCACTTTACCTCGGAGCGTTAGTGTTAGCGCTTGTCAAGGACTTCATAATGCCGATCATAGGCTTGATACTGAACCCACTGGGATTAGGGAATCTGGCCACAGCGTCCACAACCTTTTCAAAACAGATTTTCGGTTACGGAGACTTTCTCATAGCTTTGATAACGTTCCTCATAGTGGCCTTGGTAGTCTTCCTGATAGTGAAAATCACCAAAAGATGGGGTATCGAATAGGTCTCCTGCAAGAAACTTTGGCACATATCCCCCTTTTTTGTGATTGCAAAGCAGCATAATGCATGTCCAACCTTCAGAAGAATTGATCGCTACGATACGTTTGCACATCACTCTTCTTGGAGCCTCTAGAGGGCAAATCAATTAGGGCGCGCTCATGTATCTTGACTAGTTCTAACCGTGAAAACAACCTGATCAGAAAATTATTTCTTGGAATTAATGGAGAATTTATTTATATGACTCTCATCGATATCTATCCAACACGGTTTCCCTTAGAGGAATCTTGAGTTTGACAGAGAAAACCTTCCAAGAGTTGTTGCTTGAAGCTGTGGATTCAGCTTTGTCTTCACTAGGTGACTCAGCAAGACACTCGGTCTATTTCCACCTCGAAAAGAAGTTTGACATAACAAGGGACGAAATTCCAAGTCGAATTGAAGATTTTGACCATGGACTTGAACGGATTTTCGGGGCGGGAACACGTTTCTTGGAAGTAATGATAATGAAGAAGCTCTATGAAGAGATGGGCTCGAAAGGAAAGATTGTGCGGCTGGATCAAAAGAAAGAGTTCAAGTTCGTCGACTATGTAAGAGCGGCTCAATTGACCTATTTACAGACGGAAAAAACCTAGAGCCCCTCCCTACAACATCTTAAGCGCGTTTTTACCACTGAATGCTGTTCTACAATCTATATTGGAAGTTCACAAACGTTTTATCAATGCTTGCGGAGTTTCATTCAAGACCTCGGCACGCTTGCCAGCGAGGACAACCATTTGACCCAAGATGACTTTAACAAGATTCTTTTGTCTGCCGTCGACGAAGGTCTATGCTTACTAGGAGACTCATCCAAACAAGCTATACTCTTCCACTTAGAGGATTCCTTTCAGCTGAAGGAAGAAAACATTCCTCTCAACTTGACAGAATTCAAGAAAGCTTTAGAAAGCATCTTCGGGCCTGGAGCTGCTTATCTTGAAAAAATCATAGTCAAGCGCCTTCACGAAAAACTTGGCTTGAGATTCAACGAAGACACCAAAACAGATTTTGTTGAATATGTGAAGACAGCGAAGAGCCGGATCGCACTGGAAGGAGAGATTACCTTAAGATGAAGAATCGGATGGAGTCGATGCAAATTGACAAGTTTCAACTTTTCATTGGAGGAGGTCGTCTGAGTGAAGGCAATGCGGACGCACGTTTTGGACGTGCTGAATTCTCATGGTCACTTGGCGGATCGTTCCAACAACGGGGCATGGAGGTGAAATAGCATGGATAGCGGCGCAAGAATTCTCATTGTGGATGATGACGAAAACATAAGAAAGGTGCTGATGGCGATACTTGAAGACAAAGGTTATGGCATGGAGGCAGTAGGCACGGCTAGAGAGGCGGTAAAGAAGACCGAAAAGAAGTTCTATAACCTAGCTTTAATAGACATTCGACTGCCCGATATGGAGGGAATAGATCTTCTCATGAAAATCAAGGACACAACACCCAGAATGCGAAAAATAATAATAACTGGCTACCCCACGCTACAGAATGCTGTGGACGCGGTCAACAGGGGCGCGGACGCTTACATAACGAAACCTTTCGACGTTGAAAAGGTCTTGAGCACAATAAGCGAGCAGCTGAGAAAACAGGAGCAAGAGAAGAAGTACGGTCAAGACAAAGTCGCAGAGTTCATTGAAACAAGAGTGAGAGAGCTGGATCTAGAGAAACAGACCGCCCGTAGCAAGAAGTGAACGTAATATCCCCAATTTTCGATCTTTTCTAGAGTTCTACGTTTTGAATCAGTCTCTTTTTTTGCAAGCTGCATACAGGTAGGAGACAAATACGCGCGGCCTGGCGAAGACATTTGGACTCGATCGATTTATTTTAATCAGCTTTCGAATCCATCAGACTGCGCGGTTTCTCACTGAAGGAAGAAAGGAAGTGGATTCTAGTTCTGGCCCAGAAGATCCAATAAGGCTCAAACATCTCTCGGCCTCGAAGTTTTCTTTCGAAAATGTTAAACCTTTATTATATCGTCAAGAATTGAACCCGTTTCTCCCAGCTGCGCTTGTTTTGATATTGCTGTTTTTCGTTGATTATGTATATTTCAGCATGTTTTATCTGCACGTTCGGTCGGCGATTTCGATGTTATTGTGAGAAGAGTTTAAATAACGAAACCCTATGCTTAGTGTCTACTTTAGCCGTAAAAACACTAAGAGTTGTGAAGCGCACGATTGTGGTTATGATGAAATGTCCATATTGCGGGTCTGAGAACCTCAAGACGCTTGAAACAAGGGATTCGCTAGACAACACAGTTAGAAGACGTAGGGAATGCGAAGACTGTGGGAAGCGCTTCACGTCATATGAATACGTGGAAACCGTCGAACTGATGGTTAAGAAAAAAGACGGCAGGCTTGAACGCTTTGACTTCAACAAGATCGTCAGGGGCCTGCAGAAAGCCTGCGAGAAAAGACCCGTGACCATGGAACAAATCCACGAATTGGCAGAGCATGTTAGGCAAGATTTGATGGCTCTTGGAAAAGAGGAAATTAGCTCCCGAGAAATCGGAGATCTAGTGACGAAATATCTGAAAAAACTTGACCGAGTGTCTTACATCAGGTTCGCCTCGGTCTATAGAGAGTTTGAGGAACCTGAAGATTTTCGGAGATTGCTCAAAGAGGTAAAAACATGAAGTCCGTCAGAAAGCGTGATGGAAGATTAGAACCGTTCGATCAGGATCGAATAACAAACGCCGTTTGGAAAGCAGCCAAGGCCGTAGGCGGGAAAGACCGTGAACAAGCTAAGAGAATAAGTGATCAGGTCCTGACTGAGCTCAGGAATCGTTTTGGAGAGGATGGCGTTCCAACGGTCGAGGAGATTCAGGATCTTGTCGAAAAAGTTCTCATAGAGAATGGCCACGCGAGGACTGCCAAGGCCTACATCCTCTACAGGAAACAGCACCAAGATCAGAGAGAGTTGGCTGCACTCCTGAGTGATGCTGACCTAGTCGATCAGTATTTAGAGATTGAGGATTGGCGCGTGAGGGAAAACTCTAACATGAGCTATTCTCTGCAAGGCCTGAACAATTATCTCTCATCCACTGTTATAGCCAAGTACTGGATTAGCAGGATTTACCCTCCACACATAGCTGAAGCCCATTTCTCCGGGGAAATGCACATCCACGACCTCGGCGTTTTGGGAGCCTACTGCGTGGGCTGGGATCTAAGAGAACTGCTCATGTCAGGGTTCGGAGGCGTTTCGGGAAAAATCGAAAGCAAGCCTGCCAAACACTTCAGAACAGCCTTGGGTCAAATTGTGAACTTTTTCTACACTCTTCAGGGCGAGGCCGCCGGAGCCCAAGCGTTCAGCAACTTTGACACTTACCTTGCACCCTTCATACACTACGATGGACTGAACCAGAAAGAGGTGCAGCAAGGATTGCAGGAATTCTTCTTTAACATGAACGTTCCTACTCGTGTCGGCTTTCAAACACCCTTCACAAATGTTACGATGGATTTAACGGTTTCAGATTTTATGAAAAATGAAGCGGTAGTCGTAGGCGGAAAAACGATGGAAGCTGCGTACGGCGACATGCAGGTGGAGATGGACATGTTTAACTCTGCCTATGCTGAAGTGATGAGTCAAGGAGACTCGAAAGGAAGAGTTTTCACTTTTCCGATACCTACATACTGTATCACCAAGAATTTCGATTGGGGCACGCCTGCCTGCCAGAAGATCTTTGAGGTCACTGCTAAGTACGGTGTGCCTTACTTTTCAAACTTCGTCAACAGTGACATGAAGCCCGAGGACGTTCGAAGCATGTGCTGCCGGTTGAGGATAGATAACAGAGAACTTCGTAAGCGAGGAGGCGGGTTCTTCGGGGCGAACCCGCTGACGGGATCCATAGGAGTCGTCACTTTGAACCTGCCCAGGCTTGGGTACCTAGCAAAGGACGAGGACGAATTCTTCGAGCGGCTAGAAACGCTCATGGAAACGGCGCGCGACAGCCTCGAAACAAAACGGAAGGTGCTGGAATCATTTACCGAGAACGGCTTGTACCCGTACTCCAAACGTTATCTTCGCAATGTAAAGGAGGGCTTTGATCGTTACTGGAAAAACCACTTTTCGACCATAGGCATAGTGGGCATGAATGAGGCCATACTGAACTTGTTCGGCGTCAACATAGCTACAACGGATGGGACGGAATTTGCTATCAGAGTGCTAGCGTTCATGCGGGAAAAACTTTCGGACTATCAGCAGCAGACAGGCAACATCTATAACCTTGAGGCCACGCCGGCGGAAGGAACAAGCTATAGACTCGCACGCATTGACAGGAGGAAATATCCGGAAATTATAGCTGCCAATCAGAGAAACGTGGCAAGTGGGGCAGAACCCTTCTACACCAACTCTTCGCAGTTGCCCGTGGATTATGAAGGCGACTTGTTTGAAGCCTTGCAGCATCAGGACAGGCTCCAGACACTCTATACAGGTGGTACAGTCTTCCACATATTTCTCGGAGAAAGACTCTACTCATGGAAGGCCACTGCCGAACTCGTAAGGAAGGTTGCATCGAGCTCACACCTTCCCTACTTCACTCTGACGCCTACTTTTAGCATATGCCCGACGCACGGCTATGTGAACGGCGAGCAGAGACAGTGTCCTACTTGTGGGTCAAAGTGTGAAGTCTACTCGAGAGTGGTTGGATACCTGAGGCCGGTTGACCAGTGGAACGACGGTAAACAGGCGGAGTTTGCTATTCGCCGAACCTTCGACAAGTCAGCGGTCATCCAGACAGTGGCTGCCTGAGTGAGAATATCCATGAAGTTCAGCGGCATCCAAAAAACGAGCTTGGTTGATTTTCCGAATCGCGTGGCTTCAGTCCTGTTTACTCCAGGCTGTAACCTGCGCTGTCCATACTGCCACAACTGGAGAATAGTCGTGGATCCCAAGCCGCCTTTTCTGAACGATGAAGTGACCCTCAAAATTCTCGAGGAACGTAAGAGGTTCGTAGACGCCGTTGTCATCACAGGTGGAGAACCCACGATTCACAAGGAACTGCCAAAGTTCTTGAAGCGGTTAAAAGAAGGGGGTTTCACGGTAAAACTTGACACGAACGGCCTTAACCCTTGGGCGCTGGAAGAGTGCTTGCCCTACGTGGATTACGTGGCACTGGACGTGAAGACCAGCCTTGGAAAATATGGACGCCTCGGAGCAGGAGGCACAGCAGAGCTCGTGCACACTATTGAGATTCTGAAGACTGGGAAAGTCGAGTGCGAGTTCAGAACGACGGTTGTGCCGGGTTTCGTGAGT
>Ga0187770_10002465_pt1 | contig 10346 bp, 11 predicted proteins | sample 0116_SJ02_MP02_2_FD_133154 | JGI IMG/M metagenome (GOLD analysis project Ga0187770, IMG submission 133154) | Tropical peat soil microbial communities from peatlands in Department of Meta, Colombia - 0116_SJ02_MP02_20_MG | ecosystem: Environmental > Terrestrial > Soil > Wetlands > Peat | place... | reverse complement strand
GATGCGGCCGGGAAGCTCGTGGACAACCCGGCACGCCTGCGTCTTCCCGCGGCTACCGCCAAACATCGTCCGGAATCCTCACGGGGTGTTGGAGGACGAGGCGATGGCGCCTCGCCTGGAGCACGGCGCGGATGAGCTGCTTTCCCACCCGCGGCAACTCTGGCGCCGGGGTCGCTGCCAGCCGGTCCCAGTGCTGGATGAGCGCGCGATGGAGCGCGCGGAGGAAGGCGAGCACGTCCGCCTCGCTCTGCTCCGCCGGATTGTACCGGATCAGGACGTTCCCCGTCAGGAGGTTCACTTCGGCCACCTGAATGCCCGGGAGGTTGGTCAACAGGTCGCGCCAGATGGCCGGCAGCCCGTTCCGCTTTCCGTTGGCGAGCCGGGTGAGGGCCGGAATGTGGATGCGGAGGCGTCCGGGCAAGCGGTGGATGAGGGTGGGGCGCGTCGCCCACGCCCGGAGCTGGCCGAGGCAGCTCTGCGGAATCATTCCCGGATCCCGTTTGGGGGAAAGAGGGAGCGGTAGGCCCACCATAGCATCGGCCAGCCGTACGGCCGGCCCGTCGCGATATTCCGAAGGGCCAATCCCGTCAGCACCAAGGGCACCGCGGTCCACAGGTCCAGGAGTCCCCCCGTCTGGGCATGGAGCGCGCGATTAAGGGCATCCCCCCCGTCGTGGATTCCCTGACCGATCCGGGAGCGAGGCCTTCGCTGCAGCTCCCGCTCAAGGCCGAGGAGGCGGATGACGGCGCCGAAGAGCAGCTCGGGCCTCACGCGGTCCGGGGCAAAGCGCACACAAATGCTACCCGAGAGCGGATTGACGGCGACGCCGTGCACCCCGGTCAGTCGGGCCAGCCGGTGCTGGAGCGCCTCCGCCTCCCGGCGGCGCCGCACGAGATGCGGCGTCCGCAAGCGAATCCGCCCAGGCAGCATGTGGACCGTTTCCAGCACCCCGGGAAACGTCGGTAGGGGGGGGCGGTCCGGTCCCGACTTGCGCTGGAACAGCGAGGCGAGCAGGAGACCAGTCATGATGTGCATCGCAGGGGCCTCAAAGTATGGGGGGCACGGGGGACCGCTGAAATGAGCGCAACTTGCCAGACCCGGGCTTCACCGTGCGTCCTTATACCACGCATACGGCAGGAGCGCAAAGCAAACAACTATCGCGCTCGCACCTCCACGGGCCGCGCGCGGATTATCCCGCCGCTTCTCAGGAAGCTGAGTTACCTCATGGACCACGGTGCGAGGGGGTGCCATGGCAGGATGGTGATCCCCAACGCCACAACCAACCCCGCAAGGAGCTGGAGCAGGAGGGCGACCCCCAAGACGACAACCAATCCCACTACCAGACCTGCCAGGCCTCCTAGTCTTTGCATGCTCTGGAACATCTTTTGGATCCCTACGGTGGTGCTGACCTTTCCCGTCCAGGAGTGTATGGCCAATGGCCCTGCCCGCGCCCTCCGCTGCTCTCCGCCCATCACGCGTGGCGGGCCGGGCGGCGCCACAGCGATTTCACACAGCCCACAGCGCACGCGAGGCGGCGCCGCTTCATCACGCACCTGTGGGCTGGGCGTTCAATGTCCCGCGCCCTGCACAGCTTGGATGACCTGGAACAGGACGAGGGCCACCATGAACAGGACGTAGAGTCTCAGCCCCCACAAGAGCGCCCGAACCCCCCGGGACAATCGGCGGCGGCCAAACCGGGTGCGCTCCTTCGCCGCGACCAGTTGATCCGGTTCGAGCAGCGCCAGCACCGCCTCCGCCTCGCCCCGCGCAATGGCGCTGTCCAATTCTCCGTTCCCGAATCTATTGTGCGCGTGCTGCATGTCTTCCCCCCTCTCCGGTGATCGCCGGAACCTGCCTACTTGCCCCCGAGCAGCGCGGGGAAGACGGTCACGAGGCCGTAGCCCACCCCCGCCAGGATGAGCAGCACCGTGATCGTGACCGCGCCGAGATTCGCCCACCAGCCATTCACGTGCTCGCCCATCAGCTCCCGATCGTTGAGGAGAAGCACGAGGAAGAGCAGCGCAGGTGGCATCGCGAGCACGGCGATGACGTTCACAATCAGGACGATGTAGGTGAGCGGCGCGTTCGGGATCAGCACCACGGCCCCCGCCGCGCAGGCGGAGAGCACTAGGACGGCATAGAAAGCCCTCCCCTCCCCGACCGGGCGATTCAGGCTGCGCGGCCTATGCAGCACCTCTCCGAAGGCGTAGGCGGAGGAGGTGGAAATCGTGATCGCGGCGAGCAGCCCGGCCTCGAAGATCCCCAGGGCGAACAGCGTCGCCCCGACCCGTCCGATGTGCGGCTGAAGCGCCTCGGCAAACTGCGCGGCCTCGAAGTCGCTGGCGTTGATGCCGTGCGCAAACAGGGGCGCCGTCGCGACGATCACCGCCATCCCAAACACGGCCGCCACGATGGTCCCGATGAGCGTGTCCACCCGGCCGGCCCGGATATCACCCGGCTGCAGCCCTTTGTCCACCACGGCGCTTTGCTGGAAGAAGAGCATCCAGGGCGTGACGGTGGCGCCGATGTTGGACATGATGAGCAGCATGACATCCGGCGTGAAGAGCCCGTCCTTCGGGAGCGGGGACCACGTGATCAGGGACTGCCCCACGGCCCGCCACTGGGGATGAGCCAGGAGCGCCGCAGGCACGAACAACCCGTTGAAGACGGCCAGCCCCAAGGCCATGCGCTCCCAGGTCCAATAGCGGGACGTCAGGATAGCACCGCAGACGAGGAGCATGGCCCCCCCCACGGCGACGAGGGGCGGCACGCCGAAGAAGCCGAGGCCAGCCCGGACGCCGATGAATTCCGTCACGAGCGTCAGGAAATTCCCTAGAATCAAGTCTCCCATCGCAAAGCGGCCCCAGAACCGTCCGAAGCGATCGAAGATCAGCTCCGCGTGGCCGCGATGGGTCACCGCTCCGAGCCGCACGGTCATCTCCTGTACGACAAACCCCGCCAGGAACGTCACCAGGACGAACGGGAGGAAGAACCCAATCCCGTACTTCGCCCCCGTGGCCGCGTAGGAGAGCATGCTGGGCGCGTCGTTCTCCCCGAGAAACACCAGGATTCCGGGGCCCACGAGCAGCCAGAGCGGCCGCAGGCGATGGAGGAGGGACCGGTGTCCCCCCGCCCGGCGGGCCCGGTCGACCGCGAGCCGGTCCCAGGCGCGGTCGATGTCCTCGTGCGTAATGCCGTCTTCGCTGGCTGCCGGAGAAAAGGTAAGCACGGCGGCGCTCGCCCCGGGCCGCTCAGAGCCGCCGGGCACCTCTAGGAGTTGATCTGTCCGGTTCAACGGTCTTCTCCTCGATCGGCACCATGTCCGGTGCTCGCGGATTCATCGACTTTGATGTGTCGATGAATTTACTTTGGCTAGTCAAATTAATTCTAATTCGCTAAGAGAGGATTGTCAAGCGGCGATGAGATTGCTACACTCTCCGTATTCAAAGGGGGGATCGGTGGCGACCAGTACGGTGGAGAACTACCTCAAGCAGCTCTACACAGAGCAACAGGCCCGTCCCGGGGAGCTGATCCTGATGGGCCGGCTCGCGGCGGCCATGGGGGTCACCCCGGGCACGGCTACCGCCATGGTCAGGGGTCTCTCTGAATCCGGCCAGGTCGAGTACAAACCGCGGCGTGGGGTTCGGCTGACCCCGAGGGGGGAGCGCCTCGCCCTCCACGTCCTGCGCCGCCACCGGCTCATCGAGCTCTTTTTGGTCAAGGTGCTGGGCCTGGATTGGTCGGTCGTGCATGAGGAGGCCGAGGCCCTGGAGCATGCGCTCTCGGACCGTGTCCTGGACCGGATCGACGGCTTGCTCGGCCATCCGCGCCTGGATCCGCACGGCGATCCGATTCCAACGCGCCAGGGGCAGGTGGCCGAGCCGAAGCGTCTCAGCTTGGCCGACTGTCCAGTCGGGGTCCCCCTGCGCATCGCGGGAGTGGTGGACGAAGAGCCGGCGTTCCTGCAATTCCTCACGCAGCAGAAACTGATGCCCGGTGCCACGGTGACCGTCACCCATCGCGAGGCAGCCGCGGGCGCCGTGCGCATCCGCACACGACGGCGCCGGGAAGTCTTGATGGGGATGACGGCCGCGGCGAGGGTGCTGGTGGACGCCTCGCCCTTGGCGCGCAAGTCCCGCGACGTGTGAGCCTGCGGGGCGATGGATACGCACCAGCACAACGAATTGTTGCGAAATCGACACGCCCGTTGCCTACGAGGCGCGCCCGGAACCTCCCCTGTGGGCGCGCTCACAACTCAGCCGCTACGCCTACGGCCCAGTGAAACTCTCACCTACCAGTGTCCAGGTTCGCCCCTGATGGCAAGCCAAACAGGACTCGAACTCCAGGTCTCACCTAAGATGTCCGCCTCAAGACTCTGCCGTTAGGGGGCGCGCTTCGATTGGCGGACGCTCATCGGAACTAGTGACGGGCTTGGAGCTACGTGTTGTAGGTCGTAAACCATAACCATGCCGAACGGCAAAGTTGTGGTTCAAATCACAGAACGCCCTTCAGCTTCGTGCTGGTGTGACCACGTGCGTGGGCGTTCCCTTGAGGAAGTTCTCGATATTTTCTGCCGCCATGGCGAGGCCGGTCTGGATGACCTCGGGCGTCATGCCGGCAGCGTGAGGGGAGAGGAGAGCATTCGGTAACGTGGTCAGCGGGTGGCCAGGCGGAAGCGGCTCGGTCTCGAAGACATCCAGCCCGGCGCCGGCGAGTTTTTTCTCGCGCAGGAATTCCACCAGGGCGGCCTCGTCTACCAGGCTTCCCCGCGCGGTGTTCACCAGAATTGCTCCGGGCTTCAGGAGGGCCAGCCGCTCCCGGCTCAGGAAGTGGTGCGCGTCCGGCGTGGCCCGCAGGTGGATGGAGACGACGTCCGAGCTCCGGAGCAACTCATCCAGTTCAATGTACCGGAACCCGAGCCGCGCGGCCAAGTCCACGTCCGGGTGAAACGTCCACGCCACCACAGTGAGGCCCACGCCTTTCCCCATGGCCGCAACCTCGCGACCGATCAGCCCGGTTCCGATGATCCCAAGGCGCTTCCCGCGAAGCTGGGGAACCAGGTTTCGCGGCCAGCCGCCCTGCCGCATGGCCTGATCTGCCAGCGCCAACTGCTTCACCACCGCCAGCATCAGGGCCAGCGTGTGCTCGGCAACGGCGACGGCATTGGCCCCGGGCGTGTTGGTCACGGTGATCCCGCGCGCAGCCGCCGCCGCGAGATCCACGTTATCTGTCCCCGTTCCCCAGATGGAGATCAGCCGAAGCCTAGGGCAGTCCGCCAGGACTTCGACCGTGAATCGCGTCCGGCCGCGGATGTTCACGGCGACGTCGGCGTCCCGCAACCGGTCCGCCAGCACGTTCGGATCGGTGGCGTCCGAGTCGTACATCCGAACCTCGCCGAGGCGCCGCAATCGCTCCAGGGCCGGCGCGCCCGCCATCACGGGCGGATTGTCGTCTGGCACCACGATCAGCATGGGGACTCCTTGAAGGTCTTGACGAAGAGAGCGCCTTTCACCGGATAGGGACTCGTGCGTGGTGGAGATTGGCACAAGGGCCATTGGGAGTCAACGCGATTTGCCCAGGGTCCCGAGATGGGGCAGCCACAGGCGTGATCTTTCTCCTGGCGCCCTTGTGACGCCGTGTGATAGCAAGCCAGCATAGGCTTCGGTCAGACGGTAGGTCGAATTCGCCTCCGGTCGTCCGGGGATTCCAGATCATCTGCGAAAAACAGCAACAGGAGCCGAAAGAAAAGTAACGAAAGCCGAGCAAGGCAGGGACGAAGGGAATATAAAGCCAGCATCATCTGCCCCGGGGCCAGCACCGAGCTTGGGGAGAAATCCTCATGACATCGGCGGGTACCATCCTGGTCGTCGATGATGATGCAGGGGTGCGGGAGGCCCTCGAGACGGCGCTTTCCTCCCAGTACCGGGTGCGAACGGCTGCGACGGCATCGGAGGCCCTGGACGGCCTGGCGGCCCACCTGTTCGACCTGATTCTGCTCGATTACTGCCTGCCCGATCTCCTCGGCACGTCGGTCCTCCACGCCATCAAGCGCTTTTTCCCCTCCACCCTGGTCATCCTGATGACAGGGTTCGGCACGGAGGATTTCGCCGTCCAGGCCTTGCGAGGCGGGGCGCGCGACTACATCCGGAAGGCCGTGGACTTCCTGGATCTCCACAGCCGGATTGCCGCGCTGCTGTCGCTGCGCCGCGCCAAGGCGGCGCAGCGCCTCAACCCTTACGTGCACCAGACCGATCCGGCTCCCTGGCCACTGCTGGAGGCTGATCTCAAGACCGCAGAGCGGGGGCGCTTGATCCTGAAGGCGCTCCGGTACATAGACGAGCACCTGGACTCGGGGCTGAGCCTCACCGACGTGGCCCGGGCCGCCGGGATGAGCAAGTACCATTTCTGCCGCCGGTTCAAGGAGTCCATCGGCCTCTACTTTCGGGAGTACTTCACCCGGGGGCGGATCGCGAGGGCGAAGGAGCTGCTCCAGGACAGCGGCCGGACCGTCACCGCCATCTTCCGAGAAGTGGGCTTCAAAGACATGACCCATTTCGGCCGCGTCTTCAAGAAGCTCGAAGGCCAGCTTCCGTCGGCGTTTCGCCGTCGGCGCGAAGACGGAACCCCCTGAGTCACACCACAGGGCGGTCGGAAGAATTCTTCCAACTAAGCAGGCCGGAGAGATTCAGGCCGAGGCCGGTGCGGGGGCAGACGCAGAACTGCGGTGGGCCCTGCGGATACATGCGTGTATCGAAGAGGATCCTAGACCGGTTCGACCGCCTCCTCCCGGGCGCCCTGCCCTCCCAATCTTTCCGCACCATTGGCGCTTGTTCTTGTTCTGGCATGTCTCCTGCTATTTGCTGGATCCAGCAGCCTTAACTCCTGGCTGTCGGCTAGGGCTATTCCTCAAGAGATCCGGTCCAGGTAAGAAGGAGACCCGGCGATCTTGTGTCGCCTCGATGGGCTGGGATTGAACTGCTCCGCGCACATCGTGACCGGGCCGTCGAAACGGTCTTGGCCTGGCCGAAGGGGTTCTGTTTCGGGCGGGCGATCGCCTCAAGGGCAAGACCGCGGGGACCGCTGAAGGGGCGTCCGGAGCGGCCGGGGACTAGGGCAGAGGAGGGCTCAACGGCTGGCGCCGGTCTGTCCAAGTCAGATCAGTCTGCATGAGTCGAGCCGAAAGGAGGCCTGTCATGGCTGATGCCGGGGACATGTTCGGGATGGGGTGGCTGCCGGATTATCCGGATTTTCGGGATCACACCGTGGAGCAGGAAGAGGTTCCAGCCCGCCTCAAGTCTTTGGGGCAGAGGGACTCGGTCAAGGCCATGCTTCGGAAGATCGGGGTGGCAGAGCTGAGAAGGGTGAAACCGCCGGCCACTGTGGACCTCCGATCGTGGTGTTCGCCGGTTGAGGACCAGGGACAGCTCGGTTCCTGCACGGCCAATGCTGCCGTCGGGATCGTTGAGTATTTCGAGCGCCGCACCTTCCGGCGCTACATCGATGCCTCACGACTCTTCCTGTACAAGGTGACCAGGAACATGCTGCACGCAACGGGGGATACCGGGGCCTTTCTCCGGACGACCATGGGCGCCCTGGTTCTGTTCGGCGTTCCTCCGGAGGAATACTGGCCCTACAAGACCGCCGACTTCGAGAAAGAGCCGCCCGCCTTCTGCTACGCCTTCGCTCAGAACTACCAGGCCATCACCTATTACCGCCTGGATCCTCCCGGGACCTCCACAGACGTTCTGCTTACCCGAATCAAAACGAATCTGGCGGCCGGCCTCCCCTCGATGTTCGGGTTCACGGTCTACAGCTCGATCAGCCAGGCCGCATCCACGGGCAAGATCCCCTATCCCACGCCGGGCGAGCGGGTTGCCGGCGGTCACGCGATGGCGGCCGTGGGGTACGACGACGGTCTCAAGATCAAGAATATGGGACCGGGAGGCAGGGAAACGACGGGGGCCCTCCTGATCAGAAACTCCTGGGGGACAGGCTGGGGCAGCGCTGGCTACGGTTGGCTGCCCTACGAGTACGTCCTGAAGGGGCTGGCCGAGGACTGGTGGTCGCTCCTCAAGAACGAGTGGGTGGACACGGGGGCCTTCAAGCAGTAGGGAGCAGCGAAAACCTGGACTGGGCGCGGGGCCGGACAGGCGATCGCCTCTCCTCGTCCTGCGGGAATCCCTGTACCGGCTCTGCGAGCTGGCCCATCGCCTGGAAGCGGGGCGGCTCGGGCCGGTGTGCGCCTCCCCGCCCGAACAGCAGGAAGCACCCTCCCATGAGCACCGCCAGCACGCCGAGGACTGCGAAGATGCCCCGCCATGGAACCACCCTCAACAGGACTTCCGCCAGGAGCCGTGCAGTGACGTATCCGAGGTTCGGCGCCAGCTCGTGAACAGCCAGCACCTTCCCCCAGTGCTCTTGGCTGACCATCCCTGTGATGGTCGCAATGCCGGCTGGCAGGTAGGGGCCCGCCGATGTTCCCAGCGGCCAGAGTCCCACCCGCAGGCCGGTCAGGGAGGTGGACCGGGACAAGGCCAGCAGGATCAGTCCCGTGGCAACGGTGGACAGCAGGATCGTCCCGCGATGGCTCAGTCGGCACGCGACGAAGCCTGATAGCAGGAGCCCCGTGCAATACCCGAACTGGAGGATGAGGAACAGGGCGCCGGCCTCTTCGTGTCCCAGCCCCAGCTCGGGCTCCAGGACGGGCAGGAGCGGAGACAGGATGACCCGGGAGGTGAAATTCAAGTAGAAAATGACGACGAGGAACAGGATGGGTGGGAGCGTGGAAGGGAAAGCTACGCCTCCCCTCGGAGTACCGGGAGCCACCGGCTGGTGGGGTGGGCATACGGGCGATCCTCGCTGCCGCAGACTAATCGAGGGTGGCGAGTTCAGGCAAATATTTTCTTTCAGGTCGGTCGTCGTTGGCTGGGCGTCGGACACTTGCCCGGCGAGATCGAACAGTGGACGGCCGGGGACAAGAAAATGGCCGCCTTGTCCGGCGGCCACAGAGCTCCTGGACGTGGACAAACGTCGGGGACTAGGCTCTTGCTTCCTCGGTGATCGACTCCCCCGCTGAGAGCGCACGTCGCACGGCCCCATCCGGATCCCCCTGCCACCCCACGATCTTTTCCCCTCCATCCACGAAGAACGTGGGAAAGCGGCGGATCCGGTGCCGCACAACCTTCCACATGCCACCCAGGGACTGGGGATCCACGAGCCGCACGACCACCCGCGGGCCGTACGTCTTTCGCGTGTTCCGGATCCACTCCGAGAGGCGGAGATAGTCCGCCTTGAGGTCCTCCGGGTACTCGTTGATCTCTTGCGTGTGAACCTGCTGCCCCACCCCCGCTCCCTCCAGGAACGTCTCACAGTGGGGTCAGTGGTAGAAACCGGAAAGGACCGGCGCCACGACCTCGACGATCAGTTGCCGCATGGCCTTCCTCCCGCTGCCGGATCGGGCTAGGTGCGTCCTACGAGGCGGCGGGGACCGTAGCGCCCCCCTCCCTCAGGAGGCCATCCAGAGGGGCCAGGTCCCAGCCGGTGTACTTTGCTTGCCCATTCACGATGAACGTCGGGTAGGTCCGGACCCAGTGTCGCACGGACTTCCACAGGCCCATGGGACTGTGGGGATCAATCAGAATGATGCGGAGCTGACTCCCGTAGCGGGCGGAGAGGTCCCGGACCATCTGGGACAAACGGGCGTAGTCCTGCCACATCTCTTCCGGGAACGATTTCAACTCCTCGTCCTGGACCCGCTGGGAGATCCCGGCGTCTTCGATGAACGGCTGGCAGTGCTGGCAGTGCTTTGCCCCGGAGATCAAAGGCGCGATGACTTCAACGTTGATGGTAGGCACGACTACCCCTCCGCTGAGGCCCCCCGAGCGGGGGAAACCCCGCCCGGGGGGGCAGAATGCCGCCTGTCGGATCTAGGCCCGGACCGCGGCAGGCCGCAGCGTCCGCGCCTTCTGGGCCCTGCCGAAGGCCTGGATCGCATCGTAGGCCAGAACCAGCGACAGGACCACTAGGACGACGCCGATTACCGCCGCGACCAGATTCCCGAAGACGAAGGCGGGCCCGAGACCCGGGGTGAACGCGGCCTCGAAGGACACGTAGGCCGTCACGATCAGGGCCGCGACCGTGGTCACGTACATGAAGACCGCCGGCCACAGGGCCCATTGATAGGCCTTCCCGGACTGGACCAGCCACAGGGTGATCAGGACCAGGGCCAGGCCCGCGAACAACTGGTTGGATCCGCCGAAGAGGATCCAGATCCGGGACCAGAATCCCGTCCACATGATCAGCAGGGTCAGCAGGATCCCGACCATAGTGCCGAAATGGATGTTCTT
>Ga0187770_10002464_pt1 | contig 10347 bp, 9 predicted proteins | sample 0116_SJ02_MP02_2_FD_133154 | JGI IMG/M metagenome (GOLD analysis project Ga0187770, IMG submission 133154) | Tropical peat soil microbial communities from peatlands in Department of Meta, Colombia - 0116_SJ02_MP02_20_MG | ecosystem: Environmental > Terrestrial > Soil > Wetlands > Peat | place... | reverse complement strand
CTGGCGGCCGCCTCCGCGGCCGCGGTGCCTGACTTCGGCAACCCCAGCGGGCACTTCTATGTGCCGCCCGCCGGCCGCGCGGTCAATACCAGACACCCCAACCACGTGATCGGGAACGGCAGCCCGGCCACCTGCACGTCGGCCGCGGTGGTGCGCGACGTGGCCGCGGGCGGCGTCATCACGTTTAACTGCGGGCCCAAGCCGGTCACCATCGTGATGAGCACGACCGCGAGCGTGATCAAGACCCGGCGCCTCGTCGTCTTAGACGGTGGCGGTCTGATCACCCTGAGCGGTGCAGGCAAGCGCCGAATCCTGTACTCGGACACCTGCGCAGGCACCTGGTCGACCGATGACTGCGTCGACCAGCCGTATCCGCAGATCGTGGTGCAGAACATCACCTTCGAGGACGGCTACAACAGCACGCATCAGGCCACGTGTACCGCCAACGTCCCGGCGTGCTGGTACGGCGGGGTCGACGGCGGAGGTGCCGTCTACGTCGAGGGCGGCCAGTTCCGAGCCGTCAACTCACGGTTCGTCGACAACCACTGCTACGCCTACGGCCCTGATCTCGGCGGAGGCGCGATCCGCGCCCTAGCTCAGTACGAGAACCGCCCCGTGTACATCACCGGCGACACGTTCAGCGGCGGCCGCTGCTCCAACGGCGGTGCACTGAGCAGCATCAGCGTCCAGTGGGACGTCATGAACAGCGAGTTCACGAATAACAAGGCCATCGGGTGGGGAGCCAACCCGGCCTCGCGCGACACACCGGGCGGCGGCAGCGGCGGCGCGATTTACCTCGACGGCCAGGACGACAACGTGCTGATCGCCGGCACCGTAATGGACAACAACAGTGCCAGAGAGGGCGGCGGTGCGGTCTTCGACGTCGTGGACACCGGCTGGGGCGCGCTGACCTTCAACGAGTCGGATCTGCACGACGACATCAGCGGACAGTTCCAGACCTTCCCCGGCGTCTACTACGACATCGACGGGCACGACAGAGCCCCGGTGATGATCAAGTCCAGCGACAGCTGACTGGTTCGCCACTTGCGGCCGGGCTGGTCCTTCGTCTCACGCTTTCGGGGCCGCTCTCGGGACTGGTCTCCGGGCTGGTCTCCGGGCTGGTCAACACCACCCGACAGGTCGGGGGCGCTCATCGCCAGGCGTCTCGCGGAAGCTCGAGGTAGCTCGCCAGGCCGTGACCGAAGGACCAATCCTCGCGTTCGTTCTCGATCATGACCACCGCGAGGTTCTCGGTTCGCATCCCGGTGCGCTCCGCCAGCAACCCGGCGAGGCGCCGGTAGAACGCCTGCTTGGCATCGGTTGCCCGTCCCGCGGAGAGCGTGATCCGGATCAGCAGAAGCCCCTCGTCACGGTCGATGTCGAGGTAGTTCGGGTCGAACCTTAGATATCCCGGCCGGCGTTCCGTAATGATCTGAAATCGGTCGCGCTGTGGGACGTCGAGCACCGCGACCATCGCTTCGTGGACCGCATCCGAGATCGCGTTGAGGTCTGCTTCGGGGCGGCCTTCGAGGAGGTCGATCTCGACTAACGGCATATCGGTACTCCCTTGGCTGCTTGAGTGGATGGGACCGACCCGACATGATGGCGAGGTGGCTTTCCTCGGTCGTGGGTGAGCCCACGCGAGCAGGCCCGCTACCGTGCGCGAGACCAGGGAGAGGGGCCCGCCTCATGAGGCGAACCGCCGCGTCGGGAATGCTTCGCCAAATCAGCGCGCCTGGGCAAGCGCGAAGAAGACGCGCCGCAGGACCATGTCCATCTCACATTGCCGCGCGGAATAGGATCGTGGCGATCAATCGCAGCGCAGACGAGGTACGAGATGCCGACCAATCTGACGGTGATACTCAAGGACGAGCCTGGCCAGCTGGCGAGGTTGGGAGAGGCGACCGGCGGCGCTGGGGTGAACATCGAGGGGATGTGTGCCTTCACCGGCGAGGGCCGCGGGATCATCCATCTGCTCATTCCGGATGATGCGGCTGACCGCGCCGTGCAGGCGCTCGAGCGGGTGGGCATGGGCATCGCCGACCGCCGCGAGGTGCTCGTGGTCGACGTGGCCAACCAGCCGGGATCGCTCGGCGAACTTGCGCGTCAAATGACGGCGGCCGGCGTCAACATCGAACTGCTCTACACGACGTTCGGCGGTGTGAGGCTGGTCATCGCCACCGATGACCTCCAGAGCGCGAAAGCCGCCCTGACCTAACCCACGACGCCAACCGGCCATCGCTACTACGCGGCTAGAGTGGAGCCGCGTGAGCAAGCCGCGAGCACTCGTCACGTTCGCCCCCGATCCGCAAATGCGAGACGTGATCGGGGCGAGCCTGGACGGAGTCGCCGAGCTCATGTATCTGAGCGAGGCGCGCGAGCGGCGCGAGGAGATGCTCGCCTCCGCCGACGCGCTGCTCGCCTGGAATCTCGGCGCCGAGCTGCGTCCTGAGGAGCTCGCAGGTCTTGACTCGGCCGGCCTGATTCAGGTGCTCTCGGCTGGGGTGGATCGAGTCCCATTCGATCAGATCCCGGACGGCGTGGCGGTGGCCTCCAACGCCGGCGCGTACGCGGAGCCGATGGCCGAGCACGTGCTCGCGCTTGCCTTAGCACTGGCCAAGCGCCTGCCGCAAAATCACGCCGCCCTGGCTCGAGGGGTGTTCGACCAGCAGACGCCAACGCGCTTGATCCGCGGCTCGATCGTCGGGATCCTCGGCTTCGGCGGCATCGGCCGGGCGAGCGCGAGGCTGTTCCAGGCGCTCGGCGCGCACGTTCAAGCGATCAACCGCTCCGGCCGAACGGATGCCGCCGTAGACCGGATCGGGACGATGGACGATCTGGATGCGCTGCTGGGCGACGCGGACATCCTGGTCGTCTCGCTCGCCCTGGCGCGCGCCACCCGAGGGCTGATTGGCCGACGTGAGCTGTCGCTGATGAAGCCTGACGGCATCCTCATAAACGTCGCCCGAGGCGCGATCATCGACGAGGACGCCCTGTACGAGCATCTGGTGCGCAATCCGTCGTTCTCAGCCGGAATCGACGCCTGGTGGCAGGAGCCACGGGGCCAGGGCGCATTCGCCACGCGGCAACCGTTCCTGGACCTGCCGAACGTGATCGGCTCTCCGCATAACTCGGCGATCGTCACCGGATCGTTGACCGAGGCGGCAGCGCGTGCGGCCGAGAACGTTGCCCGCCACCTCCGCGGCGAACCGGTCCGAAACCTCGTCAATTTCTCCGACTACCTCACTTGATCGATCGCCGGAGTGCCACTGCCGGTTCGATCGAACCGGGTAACTGATCTCGCCCAGCAGGTGAACTGGGGGACTTATGTCGCTCCCGTCAACGAGCCGCGCCATCGGCACCGGCGTACATGGTCCTCGTGGGAGGCGCGTCCACACGGATGCCGTCCCGCTGGGCAGGGGACCTAACCGCGTTCGCGTGCGCCTGTGGCGTGTGCCTGCGAATGCGAAACCGCAAGACCGCATGCCCGCTTTGACGGTCGAGCGAGGCTGCGCGGAGCTCTGGCATGGACTGCACCCGGGATTGTGCATCCTTGATTTTCGCCTGGACCAGCAAGCCGGCTATCTCGGGACGGACGTACATCGGCCTCCTTAGCTTTGAACACAGTAACTTGAAATAAAGCTACTCTCGATAAAGCTGTCTGTCAAGCTACTCTGCTCGAAGCTAACATTCACGGAGTATGAGCGAGCCGACATCGCCGCCCTCGAACAAGACGAGTACGGAACCCCCATCCAAGACGAGCGACCCAGTCGTGGAGCACGTGCGCTGGGCCGTTGCCAACTGGCCGCAAATCGATCCCGAGGTTGAAGGGATCGTCGTGCGGATCGACAAGATCGACCGCTACCTCAAGAACGCCTTTCGAGCCAGCCTGGGTGAAGTTGGGCTCACCAAGGAGGAGTGGAAGGTGGTGATGGCGCTGCACGACAGCGTGCGCTCGCACGGCTGGCTCTGCCGGGATCTAGACGTGTCGACCGGGGCGATGACCAACCGGCTCGACAAGCTCGAGCGTGGTGGCTTAGTCCGGCGTGCTCCCGATCCACAGGATCGACGGGGTGTGTTGCTTGAGCTCACGGCGGCCGGCGAAGCCCGGCTCAAGGAGTACATGGACACCGGCGCCGCGCGTGAACGTGAACTGCTGGACGACCTCACCGCGGCAGAAAAACAGGAACTCAATGAGATCCTGTCCAAACTGCTCGTTTCCCTCCAGACGCACGACAGTGAGCGCCCGTCCCCCCGCAGGAGGCGCCGGGACTCCTGAAGCGCCTGTAGGAGCCGAGGGTTAGCCGGCCCTCTCCGTTCGCACCGCCGTAAAATCGCGCGGCGCACCATGTGTGCACAGTTCGACGCGCGGGCCGGCGCGGTTGTGCTGACCATATAGCCACCCCAGGCGATGCCGCTCCCACCAGCTCCGACAGACGCGCAGATGAATCGAGCGGCGTCGGTATTTGCACCACTCGAACGCATTACCGAACCGAAGGTCTACGGTGTCGAACGGATTCCTGAGCGCGGTGCGTTGTTCGTCGGCAACCATACGCTGTTTGGACTGGTCGACGTCCCGTTCATGACGACCGAATTGTGGAGACGGCGGGGCATCCGCCTCCGGGGGCTCGGCGACCACGGCCACTACAAGATCCCCGTATGGCGAAACCTGCTCGAGCGCTCCGGAATGGTGAGGGGGACCCGTGAGAACACGCGCGCGCTGATGCGCGACGGCCAGCACATCCTCGTGTTCCCCGGCGGAACGCGCGAGGTGTTCCACGGACGCGGTCAGCAGTACCGGTTGCTGTGGAAGGAGCGCGTGGGCTTCGCGAGGCTGGCGATCGAGTTCGGCTACCCGATCGTCCCCTTCGCCGCCGTGGGCGTCGAGGAGATGTTTGACATCGTCGCCGATCAAAGAACTCCTGGGCTGGCGCAGGTGTATCCGCTCATCAGCCGGCTTGTCGGGTTGCCGCTGCCGCCGATCGCTCACGGAATCGGGCCAACGCTGATCCCCCGCCCGCGGCGCCTCTATTTCTGGTTCGGCGACCCGATCGACACCGTGCGGTTCGACGGCCGTGCCGGCGACGACCGGGCCGCGCGCCAGCTCCGTGACGAGGTCCGCGAAGCAGTACGGAGCGGCATCCAGTTTCTGCTCGCAGAGCGCGAGGCCGACCCAGGGCGCGGCGTGATCCGCCGGACGCTGAACCTCCCGGCACAGCCGGTCGAAGACCCTGAGGCGCACTTCGTCGCCCGTGCCTTCGACGCGATGAATCAGGCGGGCGCCGAAACCGCGGCCGCCTGGATGTCGCGATCGGTTCAGCTCGAGGATCCGCCCGGATGGCCCGACAGGAGGGTCTGGCGCGGGCGGCCCGCGGTGATCGCCCGGCTCGACGGGGTGATAGCCGCACTCGGCGCCTCGCACGTCGACGTGGAGGATGCGCGCAGCGTCGGTGAGGGAGTGCTGACCCGTCTCGCGGTCATTACGAGAGATCCCCGGCCGCAGGAGTTCTACACCGCGATCGAGATCGATGGCGGCGAGATCACCCGAATCCGCGTCTTCCGGGACGAGCAGGCGGCGCGAGTCGCGCTTTCGGAGCCGGACGCTTGATGTGACCGGTTGCGGGGCGACGCGGCCATGCTCCACACCGCGCGCCCTACTCACCGACGAAGTCGCCGGCACGCCGTTCAAGGAAGCTGCGCACTCCCTCGGCGGCGTCCTCGCTACGAAGCACCCGCGGCACGGTCTCGCGGAGATGCTCGACGGCCGCCTGCTCCGCGGCCGCTCGCGCGACGCGGGCATTCGCGAGCGTCGCCTGCACCCCAAGCGGCGCCTGCGCGGCGATCACGCGAGCAATCTCGGTCGCTCGCTCGAGCTGCTTGCCTGCGGGAACGATCTCCTGCACGAGACCGATCCTTATGGCTTCTTCCGCGCCGAACTCATCCGCCGTGAGCAAGAAGCGCATGGCGTTTCCCCAGCCGAGCTGGGCCGGTGCGCGAAACGTCGCCCCTCCAAACGGCATGATCCCCCGCGCGATCTCCAGTTGGCGGAAGCGCACGTCGTCCGCCGCGACGACGATGTCCGACGCGAGCGCAAGCTCGATCGACAGCGTAAACGCGATCCCCTGTACCGCCATCACGACTGGCTTGGGTACCTCTTTCCCCCACACGCCAAAGGCGTCATACCGGCCCGGGCCCGCAAGCGCGTGTGGCCCACGTTCAGCCACAGCCGGCCCCACCTCGCCGAGATCCAGTCCGGCGGAGAAATGATCGCCGTGGCCGAACAACACGCCCGCGCGAAACTCTCGCTCCGCGCCCAGGCGGTCGTACGCCGCCGCGAGCTGCTCGATCGTGGCCAGGTCGAAGGCGTTTCGCTTCTCGGGCCGGTTGACGCCCATCAAGAGGACGTGACCATCGCGCTCAACCGTGATTCTGTCCGGCAAAGGTTCTCCTTCCTCAGCGCTGGTCTTGCTCGTGGAGTCCGTTCTCGAACTCGACGAAGCGCGTCACCCGACGGCGGATTGTCCGCCAGGCATGTCAAGAGCGTGAGCGCCGCAACGTAAGCGGCTAAAGCTGCCGCTGGCCGGTTTGGCGGTCGTTCCCGATCCGGAACACTCACGCTCTGTGACGCCCCCAAATCTAGGCCTCGCCCAAGCGAAGAAGATCCGTAGTTTCCGGTAGAAGGGGTTCCACATTTCCGCTGGCCCCGCTCATGGATCGGCGCGTCCGGTCGAGTCCCGGCGCACACTCACTGACGCTGATGCCCGCATCCCGCCCACCCGTGAGCCCGACAGACACGTCGGCCGGCCAGTGGAGGCGGTTGCTGACGAACTCCGCCACCTCCGGCCGCAGGCTTCCCACCCGACGACGGCTCCGAGTGGCATCCGTCAGACTCCGATCGCGAGCGCAACCTCCAGAGCCTGAATGGGTAACCGGCCCGCGTTCGGATCATGGATCCTCCCGAGCTTCGCGATCACTGCCTGTCGTTCCCGGGCGCCAAGGAGACCTTTCCGTTCGGCCCAAACACGTCGGTCTTCAAGGTCGGAGGAAAGATGTTCGCCCTGTCCAGGCTCGGCGCACCCTCGCTGCGAGTCAGCCTCAAGTGCGAGCCACAACTCGCCGAGGCGCTCCGACGGGCACACGCGGCCGTGTTGCCCGGATACCACCTCAACAAGCGTCATTGGAACACCGTGATCATCGATGGATCCCTGTCCGACCGGATGGTGAAGGACCTAATCGAGGACTCCTACGACCTCGTCGTCCATCAGCTCCCAGCACCCCGTCGCCGTGACCTCGGATCGACGACCGACGCCCCACGTGCGTGAATTGGAGGTGAACGCTAACCGAGCCGGACGGCTGGGCGCTCGGTAGGTGGCAAGCAGTTCCCGTCGCCTCGTAGGCTGGCGCCGCTGGTCGCCCGGCTCGCTTCACCAGCGCTGACGGCCGAAGTGGACGCCTGGGCAAGCACGGGCGATCACCGTAGCCGCCCGATGTCTAGGTGACGAGGGCCCGCGCCGACGGGACACCCCCCGGGGACGGCGTGAGCACAGGCCGTCCCTGAACCCCTGCCTCGCCCACCTGTAGCGGCCGTGCACCGGCCACGGATGGAGGCGGATGCTTTGGTGGTCGCTGACTCGCCGAAGCCCGGGCCGTGCCGATGTTGTTTCGATGGCTAGCCGCTCGAGCTAGCTCCCGACCGTGTAGGCGTAGGCAAAGTCGTGGAAGTCGGAGAACGACGTCGGGAACCCGATCGCGGGCTCAACGCCTCCCCAGTCCGTCGAGTCGTAGACGCCGAGGATGCCGTTCACCGCGGTGCCCGCGGCTGCCGTCGGCGACAGCGTCGCCGTCAGTGTCCCTGTGGCTCCGGGCGCCAACTCTTCCGGCGTGACGGTGTTGCCGCCACTGATGTCGTTGCCCGACGGGATCAGTTCGAAGTACCCGACATAGTTCGTCGTGTTCTTGACCGTCACCGTGATCGGGACGCTGGAGCCGGAGTCGATGGTCGTCGACGTCGACGTCGGGAGACCGGTCTCGGTGACGGGTGCGAGCTGGTTGTACGCGACGACCCCGGTGACGGTCTGGGAGAACTCCGTTCCGTCGGTCGTGGCGCCCTGCATCACGTCGATCTCCCACAGACCTGGCTGGGGATCAGAGGTGATGAGCGAGGCGTTTCCGGTCGGGTTGTCGTGGGTCGGCGTGGTGTCGACGGCTGTGACGTCGATGTTCCCTGACTCGGTGACAGCAGGCTCGAGGTCGGCCGGCGAGAACAGGTAGTAGTACACCGGATCGTCGGCAGTGTGGTCCGGCGCGTAGAGCGTCACGTCGAGGTCGTTCTCACCCTGGGGCACGTCCACATAAAACGTCTTGATCTGCCCCGGACCGCGAGATACCGAGCTGGTCAGCGTGGCACTGAACGAGCCACCGGCCGACGGGATGAGGGTGCGCCGGGCGATCGGCACCGAGCTCTCGAGCCCGTTCGGCGCCGTGAACTGCACCGACTCGGGGGCATCGCCGGGCGCCCGGGGAAGCGCGATGCGAAGGGGCACGTTCGCCGAGCTGTGCGGCGCGATGGTGACGGACGCCGACGCCGGGCTTGTCGTGAAGTTCTGGCCGCTGGCCTGGAAGGTCACAGTTCCGGTGTAAGGCCCTGGGGTGTCCGGCGGACTTTGCACGTGGCCGCGGCCGTTGGCCCACACGATCTGGGCCGTCCAGGTTCCGGGCATCGGATGCGCGACCGTGCTGTGCTGGATGTCCGGGCTCGCGCTGGGCCCGTTGGCGGCGCCGTAGTCGTAGGAGCTCTGGGCCAACCTCCCGGCCGGGTCGGTCAGGATGAACGTCAGGATGTTGTCATCGCTGTTGGTCGGGTCCGGCCAGCGCATGTCGGCATCGAGCACGCTGACGCCCCTCGGCACCGTGAAGTGGATCGGTGCCGCCGCGGTCGCCCCCTGGGCGGGAATCGGGGCGCTCGGCGACGGGGCACTGACGTTTTCAGTGACGGGGCTGCCGAGACTCGTCTCGCTTCCAAGCACCCGGTAGGTGCCGAAGACCCTTTCCCGTTGGGAGGAGGCGTTGTACAGCGTTACCGATTTGTCGACTGTTGAGCCACCCGGGCCCTGTACGTCGAGCTGGGTGGGGCTGTCCACCAATGCCGGAGCGTTGGAGTGGGTCTCCGACGTGCCCGGCATCTCGCGGGCCGCCTGAACGGCCGCGTACACGTTCAGGAGGCCGGCGCCCTGCTGGTCTGCCTCGGCCCCGATGTCGGTTGCCGTGCTGGTGAGGATCTCCTTTACCTGAGCGGGCGTCGGAGTGGCACCGCCGTGGGTGTCACGGTAGGCCTGGATCACGTCGGCAGCGGCGCCGGAGATGAACGGGGCTGACTCGCTGGTGCCGCCAAACACCTCGGTCGGAAGTGGCGGTACCTGACCGGCGCCGGCGGCCGCGAGCGCCAGGTAGCCGGGGGCGACCAGGTCCACCACGGCGCCGTTGGGAGCGGTGCCGCCCGACGACAACGTCGTCATGTTGTCGTCTTCCCAGCCTCTCGTGTAGCCATCGGCCTGGGCGAGGAGCCTGAGGTCGTTGGTTCCACCGGCGTCGATGACGTTGGGGTCATCCGCGGGGGCCTCGACCGTGCCGGACGAGCCGCTGTCGCCCGCGCTCTCGACTACGACAACGCCCGCTTGCACCATGGCGTCATTCGTCGGGGCGAGCAGGTCATCGTTGGCACCCGGCAGAGCGCCGTAGCCGTAGGACTCCGACACGACGTTGACACCCTCGTTCACTGCCTGCTGCAGCCCGGCGATGACCTGCGACTCGGGAGCCACGGTTTGACCCGACGAGTTTGTGTCGCTGAAGTAACCGGTGCTGAGAAGCGAGGCGCCGGTGGCGTCACCCACGATTCGGAAGCTGCAGTTTGCGGGAATATTCGAGTAAGGCAGCTGAGACGCGTACGTGTAGGTAACCGTGCCCTGGGCAGCGATCGTGGAGACGTCTCCGTTGAACTCGTCGCTGTAGACGTTCTCGTTCGGGTTCGGGGCATCGATGATGACGTGCTGCCCGTCGGGCCGGGTCATGTTGGGGTTCCCGGCCAACGAGTCGGCATCGACGTTCCCGACGATGACGCCTTGGCCCGTCGCGATCGCAGACGCTTCGAACGGGTCGGTCGGGTTGCTGGATGCGTCGTGGATGCTGGTGAGGGCTTCGGGCTCCACCAGCGGTTTGCTTGGAGATGCGTTGCACAATTGCTGTCCATCGGCCGCCGCTGCCGGGCTGCTCGACTTCTGCACCCGGGAGACGGCCACCGTCGGCGTGGTCGACCTGGCGTCCCCGATGATGATGGTTCCATCAGGGACG
>Ga0187770_10002463_pt1 | contig 10347 bp, 7 predicted proteins | sample 0116_SJ02_MP02_2_FD_133154 | JGI IMG/M metagenome (GOLD analysis project Ga0187770, IMG submission 133154) | Tropical peat soil microbial communities from peatlands in Department of Meta, Colombia - 0116_SJ02_MP02_20_MG | ecosystem: Environmental > Terrestrial > Soil > Wetlands > Peat | place... | reverse complement strand
CCGAGAATGCGGCCGCCCCCCTGCTCGCGATCGTTGACCCAATGATCCGGCGGAAGATAACCGGCGTTGATTCGATAATGCAGTGCGAGCGGCTCAGAAATCGACTCGAGGAATGATTTCATTTGCTCGATCATGGGCGCGAAGCGGCGGTTGAAACCCACCATCAACACCGGCCGCTGAGCGGCAGTAATAGATAGATACGCGCGAACAATTTGCGCCAATTCACTTTCGCTCAGGCACAGTGGCTTTTCGCAGAAGACATGCTTCCCGGCTGCCAGAGCGGCGATCACCTGGTTCGCGTGCAGATGATGGCGGGTGGCGACGACCACCGTGTTGACATCAGGATCGTGAAGAATCTGTGATCCGTCGGTCGTGCAATAACGGAAGCCAAACTTTTTGGCTGCGCTTTGCGCGTGGACCCCGGTAGCCGCGCAAATCCCAACCAGCGTCGCGTTCGAAGAAGCCGTCAGCGCCGGAATGAGTGTACCGGTGGCAAACACTCCCGCACCCAATATGCCAGCGGAAACGCCGCCTGCTCGGGCCGACTCGCGAGGCGCAGGTACGGGTGGGACTTGCGCAAGCGTTGGCGAATCATCGCCTGCTTCGGAATACTGAATGACAATCCCCAGAAACGATTCGCGGGCTTCGCCGGTGACCAGCTTGTATGCGGCTTTGGCCTCAGTGATTGAAAAGCGATGCGTAATCAGCGAGTCGACGTTTATTTTCTTCTCGGCAAGCAGCCGGAGAAACTCTTCCATGTTGCGAGTCTCGGTCCAGCGCACGTAGCCGATGGGATAGTCCCGGCCCTTTGTTCATAAGCCGCGTCGTAGCGGCCCGGGCCGTAGGATCGCGAAACGCGGAAATCGAGCTCCTTTTCGTAGTAAGTTTTGCGCTCGATATCCAGGCCCACCGTGCCGACCGCGGCGATGATTGCCCGGTCGCGCGCGATCGCTCCAGCCAGGTTGACGGGATCGCTGCTCGAAGTTTCTGCCGTGATAACGACGGAATCCACACCGACCCCATGCGAGACGTCCCGGCAAAGATCACGAAATACCTCAGCCGAGGTGGCAACCGCGTCGGCGCCCATTTCGCGGGCAAAATCAGCGCGAGGCGCATCCAAATCCATGCCGAGAACGCGGCAGCCAGCCGCTTTCAGAAGCTGCACCGTGAGCTGGCCGAGCAGGCCCAAACCGATGACGGCGACCATATCTCCAAGCTTGGCCTCGGCGGTTCGAATGCCATGAAGCGCGACGGCACCGAGCGTTGCGAACGCGGCTTGGTCGAACGCAACTTCTTCGCCGATAAGCGGATCGCCTGAAGGAATGCGCGCCACCAGCAATCGTGGGACGCAGGCGATCTCCGCATGCACCGCAAATCCAGCGCCGGCACAGGCAACGCGATCGCCGGGTCGAAGATCCGTGATGCCGCCAGCAACCGCAATAATTGTTCCGGCGCTACTGTAGCCCGGGCTCTGCGGCTGATCGAGCCGGCTGCGCACAGCCTGAATCGCGGACAGGATTCCGTCACGCTGCACCTTGCCCATGACTTCACGGACAAGATCAGGCCTGGACTGAGCTTTTTGCAGGATATTTTTGCGCGCGAATTCCGCCGCGGCACGCTCTGTGCCGGCAGAAACGACGGAAGCGGCAATCCGCACCATCACGCAACCGGGCAGCAGTTGCGGCGGGGGAACATCGTCTACCGTAATCTCGCCGGTGCGCGCATGTTGGAGAACCTGTTTCATGCCGTGGCAACCTGACTGGGAGCAAGCAATTCCGACTCGTACTTGGCCGCTCCGCCCTCAAGAAACGTTTGCATCCACAATTCCAGTGTCAGCAGTTGCCAGAGTTGCATCGACCAATCCTGGCGGCCACGGCGATGCTCGTCCACGAGCATGTGCACTGCTTCCGGGCGAAATAACCCGCGTTTACGCACCCTTTCGGCGGAGAGCAGGTCGTCCAACATCTCTCTGAGGTCGTGAGCCAACCAATAGTCTACCGGAGCGGCGAAGCCGGCCTTCGGTTGAAGCAAGACTTCGCGCGGCAGAAGGCCGCGCATGGCGCGGCGGAAAATGTATTTGGTGGTGGGCGCGAAGAATCCATTCAATTTCAAATTCGGCGGAACATTCCATGCCACGAACTCGACCAGTTCGCGATCCAGAAACGGCACGCGCACCTCAACCGACGAGGCCATACTCATCTTGTCGTTGTAGGTGAGATTCAGGGTGCTCATAAAAATCTTGGTATCCAGGTAGAGCATCTGGTGCAGGAAATCCGCGTCACTCACGCGCTCGAACGCGGCGTGGTGAGGACCTGCCGGATCCCATTGCGACGTTTGGGCCGCGAGATTAGAGGTATAGAGGCCGAGCTTCTGATTGCCATCGATATATGTGCAGTTCGTGATGAAACGATCAACGGGTGGCAAGGACGCACTGCGCGCCATTTTTTTCAGAAGGCGCAGCCTCCCTTTAACGGGAGTGCCGCGCAAGCTGGGCAGCGCCGCAAGAGCCGCCTCAGCCAAGCCGCGCAAGGTGGAAGGAGCCTTCGCATAAGCCTGAGCCCAGTAGTGCGCAACGTGCTTGCGATATCCGGCGAAGAGTTCGTCGCCGCCCACGCCGGAAAGAAGAACGGTGGCCTGTTTGCGAGCTTCGCGACAAACCAGATACGCAGTGATGATGGCGGGATCGGCCGTCGGCTCGTCCATGTGCCACACGAGCCGCGGCAGAAGGCCAGCCACATCTGGCTCGACCACGATGCGCTGGTTCTCGCATCCCAACTGATGAGCGAGTCTCGTTGCGACTTCCGGATCGTCGAGCGTAGTTTCGCCCATGCGATACTTCCGCGGAAAAGTAATCGTGTAGGTATGCACCGGCTTTTTCGTCACCTTGCTCGTCGTCGCTCTGGACATCGTCGCTCTGCACATCATGGCGACAATGCTCGACGAATCCAGGCCCGCGCTGAGAAAGGCCCCGATCGGAACGTCGCTCACCATCTGTGCTTCGACCGAGCGGCGGAAGCGGTCACGGATTTCTTCCGCCAGATCGGCTTCGGAGCGTACGTACGTCTGGTTCGCCGGAGGAAACGTGAGGTCCCAGTACTGCGTGAGCCTGAACTCGCCGTCGCGCAATGTCCCGTAGTGACCTGCGGGAAGTTTCAGGATTCGACGGAACATTGTCTTGGGATCGGGGACCCAAAGAAACGTCAGATATTGGTGAAGCGATTCGGGATCGAGTTCAGCCTCGATCTGCGGGACCTGAAGAAGCGCCTTGACTTCGGAGGCGAACGCAAAGTGCGCTCCATCGTGAAAGTAATAGAACGGCTTGATGCCAAAATGATCGCGGGCCATAAGCAACGTTGGCAACGCCGAGCGCAGGTCGCAGATGGCGAAAGCGAACATGCCGTTGAGACGCTTCACGCAGTCCACGCCTTCCTGTTCGTAAAGATGGATGATGACTTCCGTGTCGGTGTGGGAAGCGAAACGGTGGCCTTTGCTCTCGAGCTCGCGGCGGAGCTCCGCGAAGTTGTAGATTTCGCCGTTGTACGTGATCCAGATGGTGCGGTCCTCGTTGCACATGGGCATGTGCCCTTCGGCCGACAGGTCCAGGATGGCGAGACGGCGGCTGCCCAAACCAATGTACGAGCCGTCAGGGAACCTCCGTTCCCAAAGTCCGGAATCGTCGGGGCCGCGATGCGCCTGGACGTGGGTCATCCGCGCCAGCGTTTCGCGATCCCCACAATTCACCAAACCACTGATTCCGCACATTGGTTGCTAGTTCCCCATCCGGGCGGCTCGCGCGCGCGACTTCAATTCGTAAATTTTGGACTTCGTATGAAACATCTGCACGGCCTGAAATCCGCAATAGATCAGGCCGGGAATGCCATCCAGAAAACCCAGTCGCAGAAAATAACGATAAATAAAAAGTAGAACAGGAGACCCCGGAACGGCATAGAGTTTTTTCTTGAGCCAGCGGCGGCGCTGAGCTTGCGTTCCAAAGGGTGCGGGGGGAAGTGCAGAGGAGAGCTCGGTGCTGCTTCGCTCACCTTCGAGCAGCACTCGCGCCTCCCAGTTCGAGTATTCGTCATGCTTCTGGATATAGCGTGAGAGCGACTCCACGTTGTGATGAGTCAGCGGATTTTCAAGCCGCGACGTTGCCCCTTCAACCACGACGTGCTCGTGAATTTCCATGTCAGCCATCGATGAATCCTGATCCCGCAGGCGGCACTCGTAACGGCCCTTTCCGCGGCGGAAGAGCGCCAGCTTCCAAAAATTGGCATCGCCATGACGCAGAATCGCGCCCAGAAAATACATGCGCAGGCAAATGTAGTAGCCGTTGACGTTCGGATTCTCAATCGCAGTGCGAATTTCTGCGGCCAGTTCCGGCGTCATTGCTTCGTCGGCATCAATCAGCAGAATCCAGTCGAACTCCAGCGGCAGGTTCTCCATGGCCCACTGGCGCTTCTTGGGCCAGCCGCCCTGATAGTGAAACTGCACCACCTTGGCTCCGAACGAGCGGGCGATTTCCGGCGTCGCGTCGGCACTCTGCGAGTCGATCACATAAACTTCGCCGACATCCCGCAATGCTTCGAGGCACCGCGGCAGATTTTTCTCCTCGTTGCGCACGGCCACGATCACACTCACCGGCAATTTCGCACTTTGCGCGGTGAGGGGAGACTTGGCGGCTTCTTCAACCTTTTGCATGTACTTTTTGGCGCACACAAGGGAAGTTACGAATGCAGTTCACACCATCGCTGGAGCACATATAGAGACCACGGCCGCGACCACGACATCGCTCCGCGCAGAAACTGCTGCCAAACTTTCTGCACTTGGCCTCCGTCGAGCAATCCGCCGAGAGGACCCGCGTTGATCCTCTGCCCGCTCAGCACAGGCTCGATTTCGGAACGGAGTTCCTGGCGCATCCAATGCTCGAAGGGCAAGGTGAAGCCGCGCTTCGCACGATGAACAATTTCTTCAGGAAGCGATCCTTCGAGCGCCCCAACCAGCAACTTCTTCGTCGTGTGGTTGAGCTTCCACGCCCCGGGCAACGCGAGCACAGTCCTGGCCAACTGATGATCGATCAGGGGAACACGGACCTCCAGGCCATGCGACATGCTCATGAAATCAGCGTCACGCAACAGTGTATTGAGCATATAACAGCGCGACTCAAGATAGGAAACCTGGTTGACGGGATCGAGCGAAAACGCGCGCCGCAGGCTGCTTTGCAGAGATTCGGCGGCTTCAGCGGATGCACCGGCGCGAGGTTTGGGGAACAAAACATCGCGCTGATTTGGCGTGAACAACATGCGGGTAAGGAAGTACGGATGAAGAATCCGGCCGTTGCCGCTGATCAGACTGCGCAGCTTGCGATTCTGATCGCTGTCAGACGTCACACCGGCAAGAGCCGCAGCCAGTGAACCGCGAGCCAAGCGAGGAAGGTGATTCCAGAAGCTCGCGAAGCGCTGCATGCGCGGCACCGAGCGGAAACTGGAGTATCCGGCGAAAATTTCGTCGCCACCCAAGCCCGAAAGAGCGACCTTCACCCCGGCGCGGCGCGCCTCGCGCGAAACGAAAAACGTGTTAACGCCGTCCATCGTCGGCAAGTCCATGGCGCGCAAAGCATCGGGAATGGCGGCCAGCACATCTGCCTGAGAGACGCTTATCTCGTGGTGATCGGTGCGGAATTTCGCGGCCACAGCGCGGGAGTGTTGCGCCTCGGAAAAATCGGCCTCCTTGAAGACGATGGAGAATGTGCTCGGCCTGAAACCGCCGCGGCTGAGAATGCTGACCAGCGCACTCGAATCAATGCCGCCGGAAAGAAACACTCCCACCGGAACGTCACTGACCAATTGCATGCGGACAGCTTCTTCGAGAACCGGCTGCAGTAGCTCCTCGGCGTGATGCCGATCGCGCGCACTCTGTTGGACTGCCACTTGGCCTGAGCCCGCCTCGTCACCGACCAGGTCCCAATAGCGCGATGCATGCAGCGTGCCGTCTTTCCAACTCAGGCTGTGGCCCGCAGGGAGCGCATGAACGCCTTCGATCAATGTGAGGGGATCGTATGCAGAGCCGAAGGTCAGATAGTTGATCAGCCCCGCGTGGTCGATCCGCCGCTGCAACAGACCCGTCCCGAGCAGGGTTCGCACTTCTGAGGCAAAAAGAAAGCAGGCGCCGGCCTGAGCGTAGTAGAGAGGCTTAATGCCCATCGGGTCGCGGGCTAGGAAGAGGCGGTGCTGCCGCGCGTCCCAGATGGCGAATGCGAACATTCCGCGGAACTTCCCCAGGCACGCCTCGCCCCAGCGCGCGTACGCCTTCAGCACGACTTCGGTGTCAGAATGACTGACAAAAGTCGCCCCTGCGCTTTCCAGTTCCTTGCGGACGTCGCGGAAGTTGTAGATCTCGCCGTTGTAAACGATCCAGTTGCCGGTCTCGGGATCGTGCATGGGCTGGTGAGCGAGGGGCGAAAGATCGAGAATCGCGAGCCGCCGGTTGCCCAAGCCGATCTCAACTTCGCCGGCGGTTGAGTTCCGCAGAGTGACTGTTCCCGAATCATCCGGTCCGCGATGGGCCAATGACTGGGTCGCACGCTCCAGCAGACCAGGCGCCAGGCGGGTGTTGCGAGTCAAAATGCCAACGATTCCACACATCGGGCAGGCCGTTTAGTTGCAACAATATTACGCGATTATTGGCTGCGCTTGGAGCGTCGATAGAGGCAAGTCCGGCAGGCGATTCCTGGCGATCGAAATCGAGCATTTTCGCCGACGGTCGCCGGCTAACCGGCTCGGCGAGCGCACACAGATCCTGAGCAGTGCGCTCGCCGCAAAAAACGTAACCTATTGATAGATCGACACTTCTTGGCTTCGTTTTGCAAAAACGGTCAAGATAAATGCACGCTCAACGGTGGTGAAACGGCTTCGCCCCTCCGATGTCGCTGGAGACGATCGAGTCGCTCCATTGCTCGGTTGAGGTATCTTTCGATCGTGGTCTCGTAGCGGAGAATCCTGTCGAGCACCTCGGGATTCGGAATGGCGTGTCGTCCCACGGCGGCCTCTCTCACGTTGAGATATCTCCGCTGACCAAGGTCCTTGAGGTAGGCTATTAACTGCGTCACCGTATAAATGTCACTGGCCCAAATGCGCCATTCCGGATTCGTTTTGCGCATCATATTTGCTGCACTGGGGTGCTCCATTAACTTTTGGGCGCGCTCGTCGAGTGCCAGCCATAGTTCTTGCAATCCCGGCATCATTACAATGATTCGCTGCTTGCGCTCTTGAGACAACTGTCGTGTTTCCTCAATCTCTTTTTTCGCACTTTCCAGCTCGACTATAATGGCTTCCTCCTCCTTGTCCTTCTGTTTGCAGTATTCTTCTTGGTAGTCTAGTTCTGCCCTGACAAAATCTCGCCGTGCCGCCAGGTTCTCTGCGTTCTCGTAGCGCCATGCGCGTTTGAGCCTCCAGCAGGAGAGCGCGATGCGTTCAACCTCCATTTCCTCAGCCCGCCCGACCGGCTGGTATTGATCCCAAAGGCCGTTCAGCAATTCCTGGTATTGCTTCGGATCTTCATAGAGTGCTTCAAAATCAGTGACGGAGTTGACGAACAGTCCGTGTTTGACGGCGTTCCTTCGACTGAATGCCTTACCCCGCACTGTCTTTGGACCGGTTGATTTCTTGGCATTTTCGCGATTGGCTTTTAGCTTGCGCGCGGAGATAGGGGGCCGTTGGTTAGATCTGGTCGATTGCGGGGCTACGTTAGTGCGTGCATCAGAGTCTTTCATTCAGAACCTCCTCCTGTCCGGATGGCCGAGGACTTTCCCTGAGAAGACGAATTGCCACCCCGAAAGGAGGCCTGGAGATGTGGTCCTAGGTTGTGAATATTTTAGATGCAGGTGGTCAAAAATGTTTGTGGTTACCTTAGTACAGCGACTCTAGTACAGCGACTTTGGTGTCGGTGCGGTTTCTTCTTAAGTTCGCGACGGAGTGCTAACGCGTGATTGCCACATCAGTCGCCTTCACGCACGCCTTTTGTGCGCAACGGGGACGCGCGTCCTATTCTGAACCGGTCTTTCCCGGATTCTTCTTGGCCTTAGCCCACCTTGCCAGAACAGCCTTACGGGCTAGTGCTTGTCTCTCTTCGGCCGTTAGTCTCGCAGTACGCGCCTTGCCTCCCTTGAGGCCACCAAGACGCCCTAGAGCTACCGCGTGGGGATTTTTTTTCTTCGCCATGAGTCTCACGACAGATTAACTCAGACCCATGGGCAACCTGCAAATCCTAGAAACAGTCGAGGGATTTTCTTGTCAAAGCTGAGCGCACTCATTTGACATACTAGAGCGGTCTTGTATAATAAAGCGTACGTACCAGAGCGCTCTAGTATTAAAGCGGAATATCGGATTTGGAGGCATGATGAAAAGGAAACTTAGGGACACAAAATCAGAGGCCCGACTGGCCCGCACCATGTGGGGTGCGCTCCCGAAGCCAACAGAAGAGGCGCTCGCACATCTGATCGAGAAGTATTCCTTCTCGGTCAGCTCAGGAGATTTGCTGCTCTTGGAGGGCCGATGGTACGTCACACACTCTGGACTGCTGGGCCTATCGCGTCGAAAGGGATGCGCAGGCATCCAGGTAAGCCCTGTTAAGGCCTTCTGCGATTCCTCCTCAACTCGGTGGGCATTTAAGGCCACCGTCTACCGATCCCGAACCTGCCGCGGCTTCGTCGGGTACGGCGATGCTGATCCTTCAAATGTGTCGGTCCTAGTCCACGGCGCCGAGATGCGCGTGGCCGAAACACGTGCTGTCAACCGCGCTCTGCGCAAGGCCTATGGAATCGGCATCTGCTCGGTCGAGGAAATCGGTTCTCTCGTTTCGGTGGAGAAAGTTACCCCGCAGAACGCGAGTGGCAACGGAAGCGGCAAGGCAAACGGTCATGCGAACGGCAATGCAAATGGCCCCAAAGTCCGCGATCGTCTCTGCCAAGTCATCCGTCAACATCAGCTCGATCCCAGTTTGGTCAAGGCTTACGCCACCGACTTCTGTGGCGTGAAGACCTTGCGAGACGCTACTCGGGATCAAGTCGAGAATTTTGTCGTCCACCTCGCCGACTGGGCCGAAAAAGACCGCAATGCCCTGCTCTGCCAGCTCAACAGCTACGCCCGCCCCAGCCAGCAGGAGGTGAGCGCATGAAACGCCAAGTCCGTGGCCTGGCAGACGCAGCCCACGATTCGCGCTCTGAGATTCCCGACGGCGTTTTTCTCGTCCGGGTCAACGGTGCGCAGTTTCGCTGGCACGCCCAGAAGCCTTTCTACGTGCTCCGTCTCTCCATCCTCGAACCAGCCGAATTTGCCGGCCAGCTCATCGTCGGCCGGCTCTACTGCACCCAGAAGGCGATGTGGAAGCTGGGCTGGTTCCTGCGTGATTTTCTTTACGATCCCGAACTTCTCGCTCACGAGCAGATCGATGAGAAAGCCCTGCCTGGCCTGCGCGGCGTCGTCAAGATCAGCCACGTCGTGGTTCATGGCATCTCGCTTGTCAACCTTGATGGCTTCGCTTCGGCCAGCCAGTGGGAAGAATTGTCGGCCGCTTGCGGTTCGAGGATTCTTCCCTCTCCATCCCCGGAGACACGGCGATGATCTACAGCTACACCCAGATCAGCCAATACCTGACCTGCCCGCGGCGTTATCGCTATCGCTACCTCGACGGCTGGAAGGAGAAAGACACCCGGGCCGCGATGCTGTTCGGTCGTGCCTTTGAGCAGGCACTTAGAGCCTACTTTCTCCGCGAAGACCCAGGAGCTGCCCTGTTTCGCGAATGGACCGCCTGCCAGAGCCAGGAACTGCGTTATTCGAACGGCGACACCTGGGACCGGATGCTGCAGCAAGGCATCATGCTGCTGGACCGCTTCTGCCAGGACGATCGTATTCGCGTTCCCCGGCCCCGCCGCAACCTACAGGTGAAAGTCGCAAAACAACTCTCCGAAGGCAACGAGTTCATCGCCTATATCGACGCGATTGGGCGACTCGACGGCAGCCATTGCCTGCTGGAATGGAAGACGACCTCCAGTCGCTATCCCGAAGAACCGGATGGGCTGCTGGCCCTTGACCCTCAGCTGGTCTGCTATTCCTGGATGACTGGCATTCCCGAGGTCGCTCAGGTCGTCTTCGTGCGCAAACGGCTGGTCGAAGTGCAGTACCTGCACACGACCATGACTGACGAACAGCGCCGGGAGTTCGGCCAGTTGGTTCACGACACGGTCCGCCGGATCGAATCCGCCGAGTTCCTGCCCCACAGCGGAATCCGGTTCCCACAGAACCCATGCACCAGCTGCCCTTATGTGGGCTTTTGCCTCGGACGCCAGGACGT
>Ga0187770_10002462_pt1 | contig 10347 bp, 10 predicted proteins | sample 0116_SJ02_MP02_2_FD_133154 | JGI IMG/M metagenome (GOLD analysis project Ga0187770, IMG submission 133154) | Tropical peat soil microbial communities from peatlands in Department of Meta, Colombia - 0116_SJ02_MP02_20_MG | ecosystem: Environmental > Terrestrial > Soil > Wetlands > Peat | place... | reverse complement strand
GATTCTGGCCGGCGACACCATCACACGGGCCGACATCGTCGCTATGGGGCATGGCGGCTTCTGCGCCGGTTGCCCGGATTGCCGTTACCCGATTTGCGCCTTCGGCAAGGGCTAGGGGGGCCGGAGCAGACTAACAGCCCGACAATATTTGAACGGCTCTGTCTCGGTCAATTATAAGTAGTTGAAATTACAGGGTCGCCATTTTTCTTTGGCGGCAGTCTTGCACTTTTAATGGATGGCGTTGTGGCCTCCGGTCATTACGCGCCCTGCGTCCGCGTCCCCATCACAAGCTTTCCCCGGTTCCCATCCTTGTGCCCCCTAATGAGACAGGTTTTTACTTCATTTTATTCTTGACTATGCTTCTTATTATGAAGTATAGTATTTCCCGGAATTTGTGGCCGGAAGATGCAGATACCTGGAAAATCTGTCATCAAACGGCCCAGTGAAAAGCCGCAGATGAACAAGAAGCCCATATCTTTGTGTTTTATTGGAAATTTTCGATTATATCCGCTGTTATTCGCTGTTATTTCAGGCAGCGAGATCGGATAATTTTTTTAAAATCAATAGGTTATGCGCTTGCCTGACCGAATTTGGCCTGTATTTACAGCAAATACAGCGAGGGAACATCCGATCCCGTCCCTTTGAAAACTGCATATCTAGCCGGAAAATCAGGGGATCCACCAGGTGGGGGGAGACATTGAAATTATCGAAGTTAGCGATCGTGAGGCGGCTTTGGCCTCAAAGTTATCGCTTGCCCGTTTGCGACTAGTGGAGGCTCGATCTGCCAGCAATTCCTCTCACTCGAAGAACCCGTCAAACCTCAAGCACGAAACCCACACGCCCGAAGGCGAACCCGTCGCCGAATTCGGACGCAAGGAGTGCCGCCGGGCCCTGGCCGGTGCAATGGTTGACGGCAAGCGTCTTTATGCCGAATTCTTTAAGCGCCCTAATAGTCGGATCGAACTGCGGCTCAGGGGAAAGGCCGAGGTGAGTGCCGCCAACAACCGCGTAAATTCGGTTTTCTCCCGTCCGCTCTACCGCATGATTGATAATATTGACCACACCCGCGTGAGCACATCCGAGCACGATCACCAGTCCGCGTGAGGTCTTGACGACCATGGAAAAGTCGTCCAAAAAGGGATCGGGAGCCCAGGCGCCATCTTTGAAGACGAGCATTTTAGGGGAGCCAAGCTCGAAGAGAGTCTTCCTGGGCACCTCGCCTGTGACGAAAACATTTGGGGCCACCTCCGAGAATTCCTTGAGCCACTCGAATTGAGCGCCCCTGGTGGTCAGGTACGCCTCAGGCCATGGCATGCCGACGGACACGGGCTTTTCCTCTCCATCAGCCGCAGGCATGAGATGAAATCTTTCAGTGAAAACGTCGGGGTGAGCAACTATCGGGCAGGCGCCTTTCACTCCCAGAAAGGCCAGCAGTCCTCCCACGTGATCCACATGACCGTGACTCAATACGACCTTTGAAACCTGCCTCAGGTCTTTGTGAAGCTGCAGGGAGTTCCCGATGAGGCTGAAACCCTGTCCGGTATCGAAGAGAATGTTTTGCCCGGGGATTTCCATAAATGCCGCAAACCCGTGCTCTCCAAGAAAACCCAGGCCATGGACCGTGTTCTCGCACAGGACCGTAATTGTGCACTCCATCGCTTCCAGTTCCTTTTGGATCAGGCCCTACCCCTGCTGAGGGTGATAACAGTCACTTCTCCCCTGGAATTGAACCTCACCGGCACGCCTGAGACCCCTACACCGACGCTGGTATAGCCAGGCATGCCTGCATAATCCCATCTTCCCTGGCAGAGTCGCCTGGGAGCCTTGCTGTGGGTAAATATGGGACCGAAGGGGGGAATCAATATCTGCCCGCCATGAGTGTGGCCGCATAGAAAAATATTTGGCCTGTACTTGACCGCCTCGACGCAAATCTCATTCGAATGAGAAACCAAAATAGTGAACGTTTGCAAGGGCAACGGTGCGTAAGCGCTTTCCAGGTCATGCGCCTTGAAATAGTGACAGTCGTCGGTGCCCACTATCCAAATGCACTGCCCGCTGCGTTCAACCGGCAATGAGTCGTTCACGAGAAAGGTAATCCCAAATTCCTTCAAAACGCCAACAATTTCGGGGCAGTCGTGATTTCCAAGAACTCCCAGAATACCGTCCTTTGCGCGAATTTCGGGAAGCAGGAGACTCAACTGGTAGAGTGCGGCATCAAATGGACCATAAGTCTTCATCCTGAAGTCGCCTCCCAGGATGCACATGTCGACAGGTGTTCGACGAATTATTTCAGCCGTTTTCTCAGTCAGGCCGTCGAGGCCGTCGAGATGCAGGTCGGTAAGGAACAGGATCCTGTACCCGTCAAAGGCAGGCGGAAGGTCGGAGCAATGGAATGAGACTTCTCGCTTTTGGATATCCAAAGCATTGCGCTTGCCGCGTTCGTAGATAAGGAGGGCCTTTAATACAGATCTCATGATCAGGTGATAATAGACCGCATCTTCAAAACTCAGGATGTAGTTGAAAGGTTTGGAGGTAATGTTGCATGCGACGATTTCACGAAGCCGGGTCAGCGGTCGGACTCGTCTTGGGTAGGATTCGAAAGGCTTGCGAAGAAGCACACCTTTGAGGAAGGCCGATCCATACCAGGCGCCGAATCCGAATACCAAGCCAAACAGGAGAACGTATCGCGGCGAGAGCGAATAATGAGGGCCGATCAATAGAAAGGGCAGGAGACCCTCGGGGATTTGATCGAGTCCTGGGACAACGTAGCCGCTGGCAAGCGAAAGACGCCTTTTCAGAAAACTCGAAAACAGGTCCCCGATCATACTCAAACACCCAACGCCCAGGCCCAGCCAGACTGGCAACCCCAAAGCCATGCCAAGTGAGCCGCCTGTGAGTATGCCGGCCAAAACGCCGCGGACGGTCTTATGTCTTCCCAACAGCGGCCGACCATCGGGGAACAGACGGCCGCCGTCAATCGGCGTGCTGTATTTGGAATCAAACACGACCATAAGAAAGGGCGGAGCGAAGTTGACCAACCAAAGCAAAATCAGCAATTTGATGAAAAGCGTCATTTTCAGCTTCCGGGCATCTCAATTTTATTTAGGCTTGACCCGTTCGGCAACAGGGTAAGGCAGAAGCATCGCCAGCAAAAGCCCTGCAACTGGGAGTACCCCTATGCACCTCATTGCCGCAGGGACCCCGAAATGATCGGCAATAACTCCCAACAGGGTTACACCGATTCCTCCTGCTCCTATTGCGAACCCGACGACCAGGCCCGATACGACTCCCATGCTGTGCGGAAACAGGTTCTGTCCCATGACAACAGTAACGGAAAAAGTGGAAATAAGCATAAGACCGAATAAAGCAACCGCTGCAAAAAGAGCCCACCCTTGCAGCCAGAGTATGAATGGAAACAGCAGCGCGCAAACCAACATCGAAAGCCTGACCCAGAAACGATGGCCCCACCTGTCGGCCACCGGAGCTCCGGCGAGGGTTCCTGCCGCGCCGCCGATTAAAAAAAGGCTGACAAGTTTTCCGGCAAAGACCGGATTCCCTCTCAGGTAATTTATGTAATAAAATGGGATATATGTCATCAGACCGAACATAATCCAGGTCCTGACGACAATCACGCAGATGATGATAAAAAGCGCCACTAAGGCTGTTCTGGAGCTTCCTGCATTTTGCCTGGGAGCTAAAGGTGTCCTTGAGCCGGGTGCGGCGACGGCCCGTCGAAGGAAAGTGATTGCAGTCACAAAAAGCAGTGGAAGAAGGGCCATCCAACCCAGAGATGCAAAGCCCCAATAGTGCGTAATAGAGAGGGCGAGGATCGGGCCGAGCGCCATCCCGGTATTTCCGCCGACTGAAAAGAGCGACATTCCGGTAACAGTTCGTTCCCCGGTAAAAAAACGTGCGGTTTTGTATCCTTCCGGATGATAGCAGGCTATGCCAAGGCCGCTGATGGCCACCAGGAGCAGAACCAGGGCGTAGTTTTGAGCAAACGGGATAAGGCAAAAACCTGCTCCGGCCAGAAAAGCTCCCAGAGGCAGAAGAAAAGGCTTTTCTTTTTTGTCGGAGACCATGCCAAAGAGAGGCTGAACGACCGAAGAGGTAATGTTGGACATGATGAGAATCATGCCGGCCATTGCGTAAGAGAGGTTTAGATCGTCTTTTATAAAAGGAAGAACCGCAGGCAGCGCACCCTGAAAAGTATCCACAACCACGTGGCCGCTTGAAAGCAGCAAAAGCATTTTGAAATTGAATCTGCTCACTGTAGAATCCTGAGATAAAAAATTCTTCCCAGTGGAATCCGGGCGGAGAATTTAACCTCTTTCGGGCCAAATGAGAATCAAATAGCGATTGAAAATGGAAAGAGATTATCTGAAAATTCACGCCGCAATTTTGATCGTCTCCATTATACTGTTTGTGTTTCTCCTTTCTCGGTCGCGCTGGAGTGCGCCGCTTTCGGACAACAATCTTCCCGCTGCCGTTACGGTAGAGGTAAAGGGAGATGTGCCGAGACCTGGAATCTACATCCTTGACGGCGCCACCGCCACTGTGGCCGCAGCTTCGGCCATGGCGGGGCTGCCGTCGAGAATCCCCGAACCCGTCGCGTTTCAAAAGCTCAACCCAGGACAATCCCTGGAAGTTCTTCGTAAAGAGAGGGATATTACAATAAGATTTGGACGTATGTCCGGGGCGGCCCTGCTGGCCTGCGGGCTGAAGCTCGATTTGAATTCAGCCTCCCTTGACGAGCTTCTCCTTATTCCTCACATGCATCGCGAAATTGCTGCCTCTATCATAGAAAGACGTAAAGAAAAGGCGTGGGAAAAAGTGGATGATTTGACCGAAATCAGTGGGGTAGGGCCGAAGACCGTGCAAATGCTCAAGAATTACCTGGACGCCTTGAAAAACAAGGACTGAGGACTGAGGACCGGAGATTGAGTAAAGACGAAAACCTTGCAAAAAAAGAGGAGTGAGTCCGGCACTCAGTCCGGCAGTCGGGTCCCTGGAGGCCGGAGGTAGCTGAATGCCGGGCCAAGTGTCGGACATGGCTGGGTAAGCCGGGCGGTATTTTTCTACTCAGCCCGCAGCACTCGGTCCTTGCCTGAGCGGGATATTTCTGCAATTATCAAAGCCCTCGACAATCAAACGATATGAATTGGAGCATATAGTTGCCCCTTTCCAAACTTAGGATCGGATACCTCAAAGCCGGTATCAAGGTCCTGCTCGAGCAGAGAAGGAGTTCGACGGGGCGGGGAAGGAGTTTTGAGTCTTAGGACAGGGGATGGCGTGGAACTGATCGATGCAAAACAGCAGGTTTTCCTTTCACCTCTCAAAAATGAATATGTAAGCCCAATAAGCATGATCCTATGCTCGATGGACCCATGGCATACTCTGGAATACAGGCCGGATGTTTTCGAGTTTTATCTGCTTCGGGCGGATGCGGCGCTCAGCCGTTATGCAGTAATGATTTCCGGAACTGTCGCCGGGGTCCTGTCGCTGAGGTCGCCCTGGCTCTCGGGGCCGTTCATTGAACTCATGGCCCTCTTTGAGGGATTTCAGGGCAAAGGAGTCGGTCGCAGGCTCATCGACTGGATCTGCGACCACTTTGAGGCGGCGAACTTGTGGACTACAGTCTCCTCTTTCAATCTGAAGGCGCAAAGGTTTTACAGCAACGCAGGTTTCGTGCAGATGGCGATTTTGGAGGATCTGATAAAGGGGGGCTGGGATGAACTCTTGCTCAGGAAAAAAATGGCTGCGCCAAGCAGGCGCTGATGCTAACGAAAAGGCCGGTGGAAGTTCCCCGGCCTTTTTACTCCAACAAGATAATTGCAGGACTTACTTTTTCAGGTGTTTCTTGAACATGGCTTCGCACTTTTCAGCGGCGGCTTCGGCTCTGCGGGCTGCGTTCTCAGCTCTCATTGCGGCAGCCTCAGCTGCTCTGGCACTGGCCGTGCATGACGCTTCGATTGACGCGGCCTTATCCAGGGCCGATTGGCAAAGCTCCGTGCACTTCTTGCAGTCGTCCATACCACAGCAACCGGACATCATCGTAAACGCAAGTGCAACAACAAACAATACTGCTACTATTCTCTTCATGCTCTTTCCTCCTTAAAAACCGATTGGATTAACTACCGAGTGACTTTCAAAACCTCCTCCAGTTGTTCTTCGACTTCCCACCTCCTCTCAAGTCCAAAACTCGCCTAATCGATCTTTTTGCAGTGTATTAGACCACCTATGCTGTCTCCCTGATGGCGAACAGCTAAGATGCTACGACACCTATTTTACAAAATCAAGAAATTTTTCGTTCAATTCATTGCCCCATCTGGTCTGGAAGGTTGCGCCCTCAACCCGGCCCTTTCTGCGATCGGGCCTGAGGCGTTGGGCTTCGCTCCACTCATCCTGCGAGCTGTTGAATTAGCGATGCGGAGTCACCCGGATGCGGAGACAAAAGCGTTTTCTCCTTCTCACCACCTCTGTCCCTTCCCGGGGTCGAGGCTTTCTCACTGGGCAAATTCAACAACTTTGAGAGAGTCGTCCTCATAAACATTTCGCGTCACATCAGTTGGGACCCCATTTTGCAGGCTCATCGCCACCATGAATTTCTTTTGATCCACGTCTTTTACAAATTGATACTGCATCAATTTATCGAACGCATACCTGGCGTAATCCGGAATTTTTCTGTAGACATCCGGAAAAGCCTGCACGAATACACGCCCGTTTATTCGGCCGAATTTGATCGGTTCGTAGATCATTTCGAGCTTCGTTCCAATCGACACCTGAGGATATAGGATGCGTATGTGTTCGGGATAACAACGAATGCAGCCGTGGCTCACGAGTCGTCCGACTCCCCACGGCATGGCAGTTCCGTGAACTCCATAGGCGCCAGCGGAGAACTTCATTACAAATTCGCCCAAGGGGTTATCCGGGCCCGGCGGCATGACCGCCATGCCATATTTTTCCTGCAGCGAAGCAGGCACATACCAAGAGGGATTGAGTCTTTTCTCATTGATGAAAAAGGTGCCAAGGGGACTTTCCCATCCCTCGTCGCCGATCCCGATCGGATAGGTCTGCACGGTTGAACTGCGCTGGTCGAAGAAATAGAGCCTCAACTCCGGGACATTTATGACGAGCTGGTGATGCTGGCAGGGCGGAAGCACCCAGAAGGTGGGAAGGAATATCCTTTTGCCCGCGGGCGGAATCCATGCGTCCATCTTTGGAAAGAGAAGTTCAACCGAATTAAATCCCAGGCCGTTTCGCCTCGCTATGTCCAAGAGCGTATCCTTCGGTTTGATCCTGTACCACCTCGGAGCTCCGACTACGGTCAGGTCCGGGATGTGATACTCGAATTTTTGAACGGTCGCCGTGAATACCTCTTCGTTTTCTTCTTCGGCGCAGGCAAAGGAACAGAACAAAAGACTAAAGATCAGAAAAAACGAAAGCCCTACGATCTTCTTCTGTTTCATAAGCCGGTTCCCCATCGTGCTTACAGTCTTAACCGCCTCATGCCGGTTGTCATAAGACAAAGACTCTCCGATTTCAGATCAGCCCTTATTGATACCGAAATCCCTCTCGCGTCAAGCATAAAAATGAGGGCGACACGTCGGCCCGGCGCGAAAGTGTGCACTCCGGGGAAATCTGGCATTACAAAATTAGTGGTGTCCCTTCCTTTCGCGGGTTGGATACCTACATTATATTGTTGAAGTGGTTTGACCTGTTAGGCCACATCCGAAATAGGTTTCGATCGCATTTTAAATTGTGCTGGACCCCAAACAGCTTTATTCTGTGTCGCAGTTGCACAACAAGAATAAGCATCAACGACAGCGTGTAAAGGTTGAGGCGAACCGAATTTAGAGCAATATCTCCCTGGAGGAAAGCATGAAGAGCACAAAAGCGGACAGGCGTCCTGAAAACGTAAAGAAAAAATTTTCGGGCAGCATTGTGCCCCTGGTAAACGGGAAGGCGCTCATAAAAGCGGCCGGAAAGCATACCGCAATGATTATGGCCACCAATATCCGGTGCAGACTGCCGGTTGAAGGGATCGTGCTTGCCTCGATGGCGTGCGGGGCGCCTGTGATCTATGAGATAGCCAAATCCGAACTGGGGTATACCGAGTTCACACCTCAGAACTTCGCGGAATTCATAGTCGAGGAAAATGAGAGGCTGGGAAACAGGGATGTGCCCTTTGCCATCCACGGAGATCATATCACTGTAGCGAAGCCTGAGGAGGTTGAACCTGTGAGAAAGCTGATGGCCCAGGAAATGGAAGCCGGCTTTACCTCCTTTGCCATAGACGCTTCGCACATGGAAAATGAGAAAAACCTCGAGGCGACTGCGCAGCTTGCGAAGCCGGTCATAGAAGCAGGTCTGAACCTGGAGGTGGAACTTGGGGAAATCGGGGCCAAAAGCGGAAGCGTGGAAGGGTTCACTCAGCCCGATGAGGCCAGATGGTTCATCGGCGAACTCGATAAAAAGGGCATACATCCGGATCTTTTGGCCATTAACAACGGTTCCATCCACGGGACCTACTTCGGCACATCTCAGGAGGGAATTCAACTTGACCTCACTCGTGCGATATGGGAAGCAATCCAGCCATGGTCGGTCGACATCGCGCAGCACGGAATCACCGGGACTTCCCTGGACAAAATTTCTTCCTTCATTCAGTATGGCATCAGAAAGGGCAACGTGGGGACATTGTGGCAGAATATCTCTTTCGGCCTGGCGATGAACCAGAACGGCAACTGCCTTACCACGGCAAACAAGGAATACATAAAACGCCCCTATCGCGGCATCCCTGATGAACTCTGGGCGGAAGTTGTGAAATGGGCAATCGAGACCAATAACGGCGGGGGGAATATCAAGAAGGCCAATCAGCCCTTCGCCCCATTGTTCAATGCGCTGCCGCTCGAATACAAGAAACGAATTTCCGAGCATTCTTATGAAGAGGCAGTGCGCTTGTTCGAAGCAACCCACTCCATCGGCATTGCCGAAAGTGTCTGGGAGTATCTATAGCAATTCAAGCAGTTCGGCGGGCTTTGCAATGAGCTTTTTGGCGCCGCCGGCAATGAGTTCTTCAGCGTCGCGAAATCCCCACAGCACACCGACTGCGTACATCCCGGCGGCGTTTGCGGTTTTCATGTCAATGGCTGTGTCACCGAGGTAGAGAAAGCAGCCGGTTTCAACTCCGAGCCGGTTTGCAATTTCCAGTGCTGAGGAGGGGTCGGGCTTGCGAGGGGCGTGAGGACGCTCGCCCATGACCGTTTCGAATCGCCAGGCCGGCAAAAGCCCCGCTACCGCCTTCTGCGTGAAATCATGGGGCTTGTTGGAAAGCACGGCCATCTTGAGGCCGCGCGCGGTCAAGGCGTCGAGGAGTTCCGGAATTCCGGGGTAGGGCCGGGTTTTCGCATTCCAGTTTCGCTCGTAAGTGCGGCGCATCATCTCAAAGCATCGGGAGACCAGGTCAGGGTCGGTTCGCACAGAATCCGGAAGCGAACGTTTGACAAGGTTCTCCATGCCCTCCCCGACGAAATACCTGAACTTTTCCAATTCATGAACGGGAAATCCGAAGTCGGCGAGCGTGCTGTTCATTGAATCGGCAAGGTCCTGGAGAGTATCCAGGAGCGTTCCGTCGAGGTCCATTATTACGGCCTGGAAAGCGGTTGTGCAATGCAACTGCTGTTTCCGCTCCTTACTTGGCGGAAGCACCGGGCGCAACTTCGGCCAAGAGCTTCTCTATTGACGCGCGGCGCTCCTCCGATGTTTGAACAAACATCACCCCGACGCTAAACAGGTCTTTCTCCTGGTCAGTGCTGTACCAAACTATTTTGACCGGTGTCCAAAGCGCTGCCTCGGGTAGGCTGACTTTCAAAGTGAATCGGCTCGATTCGCTTCCAATCACTATATGATATTGGCCGATGTTGAGAGCTTTTAATTCCAGCCGTGCGCCGGCTGGCGAGACCTCCGTAACCTTTACTTCCACGTTCTCTTCATGGTTTTGGAAAAGACAGGTGAGCGTACCAACCCATGCCACTTTGAATCGCTCGGATTGTCTTCTCTCCCCCCCCAACCTCCAACCTGCCATTTACAAATCTCCTTTTCAGGGAGCACGTCGGGACACTGCCGGCTGAGTGAACACGGCCCTCCTGGCCATTGCCTCTTCGAGGTACTTGTATATCTCGCCATGGTCCAACGCGGAGGCGTATACAATGGGCTTCTTATTGTGAATGTCTTTGGTGTTCACATTTGCTCCAGCGGAAACCAGGGCGCAAACCACGTCGAAATGGTCGTAAATTGTCGCGATCGTGAGGGCCGTTCTGCCGAATTGGTCCTTGATTTCCGTCTGGG
>Ga0187770_10002461_pt1 | contig 10347 bp, 7 predicted proteins | sample 0116_SJ02_MP02_2_FD_133154 | JGI IMG/M metagenome (GOLD analysis project Ga0187770, IMG submission 133154) | Tropical peat soil microbial communities from peatlands in Department of Meta, Colombia - 0116_SJ02_MP02_20_MG | ecosystem: Environmental > Terrestrial > Soil > Wetlands > Peat | place... | reverse complement strand
TAAGTACACTCTGTATTATCAAACCTCACGTATTAATATCAGAGTTAGCCGTAAAAATCCGACTTGTGATGGATAAGGGGAGGCGAGGATGGGGTTTGTCAATGCCCCTGAAGCTAGCGATACTTGCTTCCTGCATCTTATTGATACCCCTTTTCCTGCTGCCTGCACCTGCTAGCGCCGCGACCGTCACTGTCCCCATCAACGTCAGCGTCTTAGAAACAGGGGCGCCGGCCTTCACCTGGTCGATTGGCGGCTCGTGCTCCCCTTCTCCTTCAACAGGAGAAACTGGGGCGACCGTCAACGTAAACATGGCAGCAGGGTGCGTTTTCACCCTGAACACGCCTGTCGATGGCGCAACACAGAGAGACAGGTTCGTATCGCCGTCGAACGGAGCCTACACCAACACGTTCACTGAGACAAGTTGCAGCACGAGCCCTTGCACCACCATCACAATCTCGGCTCACGTGGAGGAGTTGCTTGCTGTTAGCGCGAATTGCTACGACCCGTTCGTTACCCCGGCTTCTCAAAGCGGCGACAGTTGGTACGACTACGGGACAACCCTGACGGTTTCGTGTCTCGGCGTATGGAATAGGGCGGGTGGGACAGGGGTCAGGGCAACCTCTTGGGATTGGGACGGAGGGACGAGCGCCAGCGTCGCCACTCTCTCAGGCTTCACCTCCACGTCAGAGACCATGAATTCTGGACACACTTTCTACGTTGCTGCAGCGGCCCAGTATCAACTGGATCTCGATGTGGGCGCGACCCATGCTCTCGTCTCGATCACCACCACCCCGATAAAGAATGACCTCTACTGGTATGACGCCGGAACTTCGGTCACGTACGTTGGGAACGGGGTCTTCGGAAGAGAGGCTGGAACAGGTAACCGGTCGACGAGCTGGTACCTCGGTTCGACTACGAAGGAGCTCGCCACCAATAGTACCTTCACCATCCAAATCAATATGAACACCACGTACACCCTTCATGTCACAGTCGCTACTCAGTACGAGCTGACGCTGGACTCGGGCGCGTTGGCAGCGATGGCATCCATCACACCGACTCCCATTTCTGGGGACAACTACTGGTATGACGCCGGAACGCAGGTGACTTACACCGGGAACGGGGTGTACGGGAGGTCCCTCGGCGCCGGACAGAGGGCGTCAAGTTGGCAGTTAGACTCGAACGAGGTCACGCCGGTCCTTACGACGGCATCTTTCCCGGTGACCATTACCATGACCTCGGCCCACTCTCTGCACATCACCACCATCGCTCAGTTTCAGGTCGAGCTGACGGGCAGCTATGCCGTATCCTCGCTAACAGCGCCGACCATTCCAGGGGACGATTATTGGTATGACAGCGGAACCGCAGTGTCCCTCTCGCTGCAAGGGGTCTTCAACCGCGCCTCAGGAACCGGCGAGAGGATGACCTCATACCAAGTGAACAATGGCGTGACCAATATGGTGGCCAGTTCGAACCCGGTCTCCATACTGAGTTCTTTGACCCTCACATCACCCACCTCCATCTCCGCCCAGGCAGTGACGCAGTACCAAGTGACACTCGACAAGGCAACACTGAACGCGCTCGCATCGGTCACTCCTCCCTCAATCGTAGGAGATGACTACTGGTACGATTTGGGGACCCCGGTCACACTGACTCTGAACGGCGTATGGGCGAGAAACTCGACGGAGGGATTGAGGCTCACTTCCTATGCGGTCGACGGCGGACAGCCAGTCAAGGCAGCCACAACCGGGACAATCGTGGTTGACCTCGGTCCTGCAACTTATCCCCAGTCTGTCTCGTCGACGGAGATTGTTCAGTACTTCCTCAGTGTAAGCGGAGGAGCGGGAATCAGCTACGGTCCCAGCCCGCCAATCACCATGGACACTGGCTGGTACGATTCAGGGACAAGCGTGAACGTCTCATCTAGGGGAACATTTGACGTTAACGGGAGCACCAGACAGGGAATCATTTCATGGACAATCGATGGGGGATCTCCCACCCCAGTCGCGACCACCCCGGTTGTGATGACTTCGTCTATCGTGATGGACTCGCCACATTTGGTAACGTTCAATTCTGTCACTCAGTACATGATCGTAATTCATGTGGACGACAACAGTGGCTCCGTCCCACTTTCGAACTCGGCAATTACCGCCTCTGTCGACGGTGGGGCTGTAAGCGCGCCGGGCGGAATTGTGTGGGTGGATTCCGGGAGCAAGCTACAGGTGACGGATGTGAACTGGAAGGCCGTCGACGTGACGCCATTGAACACAACAGTGTACACGGTGACGTCCCCCTTCGATATTGTACTTCATGCGAGAGCGTACGAGGCGCAGGTCGCGGTCAGGGACGTTTTCGGATTCGGAATAGGCGGAGCGCCGTACACCATCACCTTCGCCAACCAAACGACCAGACACGGGACCACGCCCTCCGACGGAGTCATCCCCCTCGGAATCATACCTCTCGGGACGTTCGAAGGCACGGTAAGTTACTTCGGAGTGACATCTTCATTTTCCGGGAACGCCTCCACGAATGTGTCGACGACCGTGATAGTCCCCTTCAGCTACGCCGTTGTGGGAGTATTGGTAGCTGTGATCGCTGCTGCGATCTATGCACTGATCTACCTGCGAAGAAGACCCCGTGCCGGCAACTGGTAGCTACCCCCTCTATGTGGTCGATGTGGTACGGAATATCACTGTGATGGTCACCGTTTGAGTCGTGGTTACCGCGACGGTCTCGTAGGTAGTGGAAGTCTGCGTTGAGTTCGTGAGGACAGTCGACGTCGATGTCAGGGTGGCAGTAGATGTTGTAACTGCGGTAGATGTTGCCACCGAAGTTGAAGTCGAAGTCGTGTTGATCCTGCTTACCTCAATTACAACGGACGTTGTTGTTATTGGGAAGACCGACGTAGTATTGATAGTTGTGAAAGAAGTTATGATCGACGTCTCGAGAATCGTGCCAGTTGTGGTGGTGGTCCCAGCTGGCGCTATTAACGCTACCGCTGATGCCATCCCGACAACTATCAAAATGCCTATGGCGAGCACACTCGCCAGCGCAGATATCCCAAACCTCCCCTGGTTCAATGAGAGGCGCGCAGGAAACTGGGAACGGCTTTGTTTTTTCCCCGATTGAGCACTCCCGCTCATTGTTCGACTTTGGACAGTCCCAGGCACTTAAGATTCGTCTATTTTGGATAAGGATTGCAGGTATAGTTTCAGTAACGGGACCCCCGGCGCCCTGGAGTACACATTATGTCAGGACAGACCCATGGGAAGGCCGTGGGAAGGAGTTCAGCGCCTTGCCTAGCTTACGCTAACTTTTCGCAAAATAAAGAAAAGGGTCAGGATAACTCTCAGGAGAGCTTCCTGACTAATATTGCTAGCTCGAGAACTAGGGTTATGGCTGCTAAGACAGCTACGACAAGCACATACGTCTGAGTGCTTGATACGGAGCTTGAGGCGTTGCTCGCGTCAGTCGCCGCGGTATTCGCAGCAGTAACTGCGTTACCCACAGCTGTGCTTAGCGAGTTCAACGTGTTGGTGATGCTGGTCAAGGAATTGGTAATGCTTGTCAGGGAATTTTGCATGGTGGTGACGCTTGAAGTGAGGCCGGTGACCCCGCTTGAGATTGATGTAATGGCCGAGCTGAGTGAACTAAAGTTGGCGCTCAAGTCTTTCTGAAGGGTCGCGAAACCCGCAGTGACTGCGGATGAGATGCTGCTCGAAGACGCGACTTGGCTGTTCACCGTGAACCCTGTACTGCCGTACCCCCAGGCCGGCCCATGTGCCGCCTCTACTACCACCGAATAGGTACCGTCGGCAGCGCTAGACGGGAGACTTACGCTCCAAGTCCAGAAGCCGCTACCGTCGGAGGTTCCTGTGGTCGGACTGCTTACAGTTCCGGAGGGGTTCACCCACCAGGCTGTGACAGTCACGGCAGAGGAGGCAGCTGTGCCGTTGGCGCTCCAGTAAACGTAGGCCTGGATCTGTGCGGTCTGGCCTGCGTAAACTATTGAGTTCGCCGAGGCGAGGACAGTTAGTTGGTTCCCGGCCGGAGTTGGTGCTACTGCAGTGTATTGGAAGGTTGCAGTCGACGTCTGAGAGGCAACGGTCGCCGATGCGGTGTAGGTGCCCGTGACCCACGCAGACGTTCCGCCGGCAGAGAAGCTGTCGGTGTACGCGCCCGCTGAGTTCGCAACTACGTTATCGATGAAGACCGTCGTCCCTGAGGGATTCGTCACCTTGATGCCGACAGCTGCCGAAGCCGTTGTTGTCCCGCTGATTGTGATAGTCTGGGTTCCTGACACCGAGGTCGGTGTGACCGAGATGGTGGGGCCCGCTGCCATCACAACAGGGGAAAGGAGCAGGAATGCAGCGAGCAGGCCCGCTCCGATGGCTGGAAGTGGCTTCATGGCTGTCCTCTATGGAATGGTTACTGTAGTTGGGTAGGAGACTGAAAGCGCATTACCAGATGTGTCCTGGACGAACACCTTGACGGTGTAAGTACCAGGAGTCGTGTACGAGTTGAAGAACGAGGCGGTCGCCCCTGAGGCGAAGGCCACATTCAGCTGTGCTCCTACACTGACCACTTGGGTGGCTGAGTTGTACCAGACGAAGTACACATTGACAGTGTGACTTACCGTATCAGTGTTGGTGAAGTTGGCGGCTGCACCAGTGAACCCATTGAATACTTCCTGGGCTGAACCGACAGAAGTGAAGATGAGTCCCGGAGGTGGGTGCGTGACTGTGAGTGTGAAGATCCCGAAGCCGACGTTGCTTTGCGAGTCGGTGGCGTAGATCTTCAGCGTGTTAGTATTGTTCAGCAGCGATGCGCTGAACGAGAAGAAGGCTGCGCCAGACGAGTTCGTCGATGTGATCGGGGTTGTGACGTTTGCGCCTCCGTTGAGGCTGTATGTGAAGGCGATTACTGCTGTTCCTGCAGGCTCTGCAGGCGACACTGTGCCGTAGCCTGTTATGGTCGCGGTGTTGGTGGTCAGGGAACCTGAGGAGGTCAGGTAGACGCTCGGGTTCGGGCTGACAACATTGATTGTTGTAGTGGCAGCTTTGATGCCAAAGGCGGTGGTCGATGCTGTCATCGTTACGGTACCAATGGATGAAGGTGCGGCGTACTGGACGACGTAGCCTGAGTCAAAGGTGTCCGATTTGGTCGGGATGATGTAGGTGGTGGTGGCGGTCAGACTTCCAGCTGACGCGGCGATGGTTATCTGGTAGGCAGATGCAGTTGGATTCGCGACTACGTTCCCGTAGGCGTCAGCGAGGAACACTACAACGTAGAGAGTTCCGCTTGGCGCTACGTATGCCGAGGGCGAGACTGCAGGGTAGTTGTTATCGAACGATGTTGCTATTCCGAGTTCGGCAGGCGAGCCGTATCCTGTCCATATCCCAAGTGTATTCGCTGATGGCACCACAGTGGATGGTGATGCTGTGGTCGGTTCTGGGACTATTGCGGCCGCTACAGCTTCATCACCCAACGTTGCGTCGGATGTGAAGTTAGCAAGAGCAATCCCATTAGCATTGCTGTTGACTACTATCCAACTGAGACCGTTGACGAAGGTGCCAGTGTATGGCACTGTGGCACTGGTCGAAGTGAGTGTGAAGTTCACTGGGACTCCTACCTGGGTCGTGGTGAGCGAGAGACCCACCGTGGTTGCGGGTGCTGGGCAGTTCGGGGTGGGACAACCACCCGGTCCTGTGTCTTTGGAGGCAGTGTAGACTGTCACAATTGGAGCTGCTCCGTTCCAGGTGCCAAGGTATCCGATGAAGAGCTGCTTCGAAGACCCTGTGTATGTCCCTGCGTTGGGACTGGTAGAAGGTACCGTCAAAGTCACGGTCACCAGGTCGTAGGTCCCGTATGGAAGTGCTGCCAATGTTGTGGGGTTAAGTGCAGCGTATGAAGCACCGGAAGTGATTACTCCTACATTGCTTATGGTACCATCTGTCATAGCTCCCACATAGGTAATCTGCCCTTCTAGTGCGTGCGCTGTAAAGGTGGTAACTGCCGCTGCTGGGCCTCCAGGCTCTTGTGCATTCCCGTACTTGTCAGCTAGGGAGATGCTCAAGGGGCATGCTGGGGTCGGGGCGGCGCCAAGACCGAGACAAAGGGCTGCGGTAGTAGCGGAGATGTATGTCGGGGTGTCACTAGGGACATCCCAGAATGTACCAACGGTGACCTGTGTAGGTGCCGCTGGAGTGAGTGTCATGGCGGCAGTGGGAACAGGGGTGAGCATGCCGCCAGAGTCCGACGCGTAGGGTGTACCTGCATCAGCCGAGAGCGTATACACCCCGGCTGTTTCCGTGGCTTCTGTCGACACGAATGTTGTGCTCACCGAACCACTGGCGCTTGTTGTTCCGGTGGCAGGGGTGAACGATGCACTGAAACCGGCAGTTGTCAACGTCGAGACCGATGGTGTCGACGACCAGACGAGCGGGATTCCTTGATCCGCTACGTTTGTGGCTGCCGTGGCCGATAACGGAGTATTGACGGTCTGCGGTGTAGCTGTCACGAATGCGGCAGTTACACCAGCTGCCGCGCCCTCGTAGAGGGTGACGGAACTGGTCGAAGTGCTACCGTCTGTGTATGTCACTATCACGGTCAGCGAGTAGGCATCTGCTGTTCCAGTTACACTTTCAGCGCCTTCCGATGAGAAGGTGAAGTCGACGTGCCCTGCGGCACCCTGGGGCAGAATTACGTCGCCCGAAGCGGTGCCTGTGTACACTATGGTCCACGGACCGCTTCCTGCCACTGATGGGGCAACCGCATCGTTGATGAACCCATCAACGAAGGCCGCCGGGCCGACTGCGGTCGCGGCTGAGGTGCTGATGCTGACATCAACTTCAGTGATGCCCTGGTTGCCAGACGGGTTAGTAATGGTGAGAGTCCTAACCGCACCGACGCCCGGCGCCCCTACTGTCACATAGGGATAGGTTAGGCCTACCGTAGCCGAATACTTCGATGCGTGTGTGGGTGCAATTAGTAATGGAGTAACGAAAGCGAAACTTGAAATGACAAGTAGAGATAGAACTAGTCCTGAGCTAAGTTTTCTCTTATACGTATTCATATTTTCGGAAACTGGTCACCCTAAAGGGTATATTAGTACGATGGACAAATCGTCCACATTTGGCCGAAAAAGGGGTAGAATCTGGGTGATTTTGCCCCAAGGAGGTTCATTCTAGCATATTCTGCCTGTTTTGAGGGCCGTCAAGAGCTGCATCTCGCTGACAAATCAGTATCGGGAATCCAAATCCACTTTTCCGGCCGGGGCTGGGGCGAGCGGCCCGCAGGTGTCAACCCGCGCCCCCGTCCGATTGTCTGGGCTCCCTTTTGTACCTCTCAAAAGACGATCGCAATCATGACGATACACGGCGAAGGATCTTCAAGCCTAATGCGAAGGTATCGAGGGTCTTAGTGGTCCGTGAATTCTAATAGGGGAGATGAAAGAGTACCAAACCCCTGTCGCGGCGGGTCCGGACGGCCTATCCTTGGAAGCTAGGATGTCCTGTTCGCGAGTTTTTCCCTTACTCCCAAGAGTTCGTTGATGTACGACTGAACCTCGGCCTTCGCTTCTGGATCGTCGTATACTCCCGGATTCTTAGCCTCGACCCTGTACCGGTAGCTGTACTTCAGTTGCGGTTCCTCTTGCGAGCTCAACGCAGGAGACTCTGTATTCCGGCCAGTTAAACCCATTTCCGCGCTTATCCAGAGTCGACCTTAGTTGGGATATGGAATATGTGGCCAACATGTGCTATCCGTTTTCTTCCCGGGAGTCTATTCAGGATGGCTTTCTCGGCGAATTTCGGCCCGCATTCCTGGTCGATCCCTGAGCTTTCCCGTACGAGGGACTAGGCGCTGCCGAGGTTACCTCTTTGCGCGAAAGCCACCCGTTCATGGGCTGAAGTAGTTCTCTTACCGCCTCTTGAAATTCCTTCTTTTTCTTATCGTTGATGAAGTAGGGTGGGTACTGGCCATCCCTGTACTGAGACGTGAGATCGCTTGCGAAAAAAGTCTTCACCTGCTCGACAACTTCCTCAAGGGTCAGATTGCACTCCCTCATCAGAGCCACAAAATCTGTGGATTGAACGTCGTATTCGGAGAAGAACCTCCACAGGCGAATGGATCTCAAGAGAGCAACAGGAGGAGGAACTGCCCTTGCCTTCAGGACATCGTAGGCTTTTCTGTGCAGAAGTGTCCTTGGCCCCTGGACCCCATCAGCCCCATACGACCTGTACCCGAAGGCTAGGTCGAGCTTCCACGCTACCTCTGAAATATCGTCCACCATGCCGAGGACCTTCCACCCCTGGCTCGGCACTTCGACCGAGAACCACCTCAGCTCTTTGCCGAGCTTCCAGTTATTGATCACCCTGCCGTCTTCGCCCGGAGAATACAGAAGGAAACCAAGATACCGTTCGTCTAGCTGGGAGGCGAACTCCTCCCACCTGGAGCGTGCGTTAGACCAGAGCTGTTCTTCCATCGACTCTCCGGCGGCATCGCACCCCCATCGCACTCTGAAAACCTCCTTGCCTTCAGACATGGATCTCTCGAGAAAGAGCTGGGTCGCAGCTTGGACGACGTCTAGGTCGTACTTGTTGAGAATGTCCTCTGCAAGAATCCCCCCGGCATCGGCAGGGGCGCAACCCTGAACTGCTTGGACGTGGACAAGACACCGGAGTGCCTCGTCGACCTTGTCCGGATTAAAGCCGCGAAGATGGAGTTCGGACACAAGAGATTGAAGATCCACGGGAAAGTCTTGTACCAGAGTTTCTCACATAAGCCTTGACGAGTATGAAATCTGATTTGACATATGGAATGAATTCGCGGCCTCGGCAGCTCGGAGAAGGCGATTTGGTATGAGGCTAACCTACCAGAAGATCATTATTGTAAGCACGGCGAGCAGGCTCATGCCCACCGCGAGAAGCCCTATAATGATGGCCTCTTCGATTTCCATGTTTCGCATTCATCGACCCGTCCTTGAGGTTAAGGGTTGTGAACTTGCAATCAGTATTTTCGAGTTTCCCTGCCTTCCTCAGTCCCTACTACCCACAGTATAGATTTCCACTCGACAAGCGGTTTATCGATTGGCCAAAGCCAATTCAACGTGCAAAGGCTTGGCGTCCTGTCCGTCGCGTCGATAATCGTATGTATTTCGGCAGCATTAGCGGAGCCATCGAATCAATTCAATGGGTTGCTCGGCTGCCTGTCTGATTACTTGTGGGTCTTCCCCTTTTCCGCTTCCATCATTTCAATTTCGTTGTCAATCGTCAGCATGATTCTAGGCGTGGTAGTTCCGAGAGGCGTCCCGGGGAAGCTCCTTTCCGGGGCGTACCTGATGACGGGTCCTTCGCTCGCATTGCTAGGCATCTCAATTTCGATTGGGATGGCCGCCCCGATTTGGGTCACCTTTGTTATTCCCACCATGCTGCCGATGTCTGCCTGGGCCTACTACAAATCGCTTGGGCCTTTGGAAGACAGCGAGATGAGAATAACTGGTGAACCCGATCAAGTGGAAGACGAGATTTGGTCCACCGAGATCAGAAACAATGCCGTCAAATCTCTGGAGTGAGGACGCGGCATTAGTAGTATGAATCAGGTCTATTTCTCGTGCCGAAAAACAAGACCCCAGAAAACGACCAGCCAACCCAAGGTCATCACGGCCCCTCCATAATCGTGGAAGATCAGTGCTGACTGGTAGCTTACGAAGTACCCCAGAAGCACCACCACAAGTATCCGTAGGACGTTCACGGCGAACACGCCTAAAACTCCAGCGAGCACGACCCCAAGCTTAGCGCGGTAGGACCTCACCTCCCCGAGCCCCACGGCCGATGTCAACCCGAACAGAACGAACCCCTGCCACCCGGCGCAGTTCCAATCCACAAGAGCGCTGACGGGGACGAAACCTCCCCCAATCCAGACGCTCGAGGCACTGTTCCCTGCTGGTAGACCGAAACCCCTGAGTAAATCTCCTACTGCTGTGGTCTCATACGGGACGATCGACGACACAACCTTGTCAAATCCCGTAGTGGTTGCCAGTGAGGCAAGGGCGTCGCTGAATGTAATCACCAATGGGAGAGTGAGGAATATCAGGGCAGCGGCTATCAGGAGAGTTCCTTGAACACGTCTTAGGCCCCCATTCCCCCCATCGGCAGACTCTCCCTCTCCACCATCAACCTGCCTGTCCACCAGTAATCCCGCGATGCCTGGGACGAGAACCGCCAGCGGGATCAGTGATATCGAGTTCTCGGGCACCTCGACTGGGAAGTCGATGTTGCTCGGGTGCGCAGGACTGTTGAAGAGCAGACTTGCACCCGAGTAGCAGTTTGTGCACCAAATCGTGACCAT
>Ga0187770_10002460_pt1 | contig 10358 bp, 9 predicted proteins | sample 0116_SJ02_MP02_2_FD_133154 | JGI IMG/M metagenome (GOLD analysis project Ga0187770, IMG submission 133154) | Tropical peat soil microbial communities from peatlands in Department of Meta, Colombia - 0116_SJ02_MP02_20_MG | ecosystem: Environmental > Terrestrial > Soil > Wetlands > Peat | place... | reverse complement strand
GCCGGCCGGCGACTGGGCCAGGAACCCGACCCGCACCGGTTCCGCGTCGAGCGCGAAGTACCGCAGCAGCCGCCACCAGCTTCCGTCGGTGGACGCGTGGAAGGCCCAGGCCGCCCCGGACCGCGTGATCCGCAGCCACAAGGTCGTGCCGTCGAGCTCGAAGGAATTGCAGTCATCGGAGGTCCCCCTGGTCACGACCGTGACTGCGGTCGGCCGGAGCTGCGGGGAATACTCCAGGCAGAGTTTTGCCCACTGCCGCTCGTCGCTGTGCAGCAGCAGGGCGCCCGCGTCGTACCTGCTGCGGAACTCCACGCTGACCCGCGCCGCGAGCGTGAAGTCGCCCGCCGGAGGCAGGCCGGCGAAGCGGCCCGCGTCCGGCAGCGGCCCGGGAACTCCGGCCTCACCGGGATCGGCGAACAGGTCGGTCCCGGCCGCCGCCGTGAGGATCAGGGCTCCGTGCAGCACCCGGCAGCCAGGCGGCGGGCTGCCGGCGGGCTCCAGCGGGAACGGCAGGCCGGGCAATCTCAGGGCGGTCACCCGGGTAGTCTGCCATGTCATACGGGACGGCTGGCTGGCGCGCGCCGCGGCGGGCCGCACGCCGCGGCCGTGCGAGCATGAGGTCATGCGCTTCGCTGTCGACGTGCCCAACTTCGGCGACTTCGCTGACCCGCGCGTGGTCGCCGACCTGGCGCGGCGCGCCGAGGACGCCGGCTGGGACGGGCTGTTCGTCTGGGATCACATCACGCACCGCAAGGAACTGCGGCGGACGATCGCGGACCCGTGGGTGCTGCTGACCGCCGCCGCCTTGTCCACCGAACGGATCCGGCTCGGCACGCTGATCACCCCCCTGGCGCGGCGGCGGGTGTCCAAGCTGGCCCGGGAGGTGACCACCCTGGACCGGCTCACCGGCGGCCGGATGATCCTGGGCGTCGGCCTCGGCGCCCCGATACCCGACGAGTTCGGCAGCTTCGGCGAGCCCACCGACCCGAAGGGCCTGGCCGAGCGCCTGGACGAGAGCCTGGAGGCGCTCAGCCTGCTGTGGTCGGGCGAGCCGGTGACCTTCCGCGGCCAGCACGTGGTGGTCGAGGACGTGGCGTTCCTGCCCACGCCCGTGCAGCGGCCGCGGGTGCCGGTCTGGGTCGGCGGTGAGTGGCCGGCCAGGCCGCCGATGCGCCGCGCGGCCCGCTGGGACGGCGCCGCGCCGATCCTCCACGAAGGCCAAGCGCGCCAGCCGCGGCAGCCGGACGCCGCGACGGTCGGCGAGATTGCCGCGTTCCTCCGCGGGCAAAGAGCCGCAGCGGGGATTGACGAAGAGCCCTTTGACCTGGTCATGTCCGGCACGAGCCCGGCAGAGGCAGCCGCCGCGGCGGACCTGGCGGGGTCTGTGGAGCAGGCGGGCGCGACCTGGTGGGCGGAGTGCATCTGGGACGACCTGGAGCGCGCCGAGCCCATGGTGCGCCGGGTGGAGCAGGGCCCGCCGCGGCCGTGACCAGGCGCCGCCCGCGCCGCTCAGGCGCTCTGCTTCGCGCGTGAGCGCCCGCTTGCCCGCCGGGCGCGCACGCGCAGCACCGCCCGCCTGGCCCGGGCCGGCAGGACGGCACGCCTGGCCCGGCCGGGCAGGACCGCGCGCCTGGCGCGCACGGGCAGGACGGTCCGGGTCGCGCGGCGGGGCGGAGCCGTGCGATGCTGCCGATACCGGACCCGCGGCATCCGCAACGGCCTTCTCGCCTGGTCCTGCGCCGGAGGCCCGGGCTGAAGCTCGCTACGCAGCCGGTCGACGTGGGCGAGGATCTCGCCGCGCGAGGGCCAGCCGTCCGGGCGTGCGGCCGGGTCCGTGCGCAGCAGGTCGGCCAGCCGGTCCTGCTGACGCCGGGCCTCGGACAGGTGATCGGTCAGTTCCGCCTTGAGCGGCTCGGCCCCTGTATCGGCCGCCGCCGGGAAGTCGGCGGGCTCCGGGTCGGCCTCGATGAGCTGGCCGTAGGCGCGTACCGCGCCGGCCAGTTCGGCGATGACGGCAGCCAGCCTGGCCCGGATCTCCGGGTCCTTGACTGGGCTGTCCTCGCTGTCCAGCCGCATGCTGTCGGCCACCGAGCGGGCCAGCACGCGCAGGTCGGTGGCGGCCCGCTCCAGCGTGTCCACGCCGTCGCGCAGGCCCGCGGCCGGGTCGGGGACGCGCAGCCGGCGCGGGTTCAGCCGGACGCTTTCCTCGGCCTGGCCCAGCGCGTCGTCCAGCCGCTCGATCTCGCCGCGCAGCGCCCGGGTGCGGTCCAGCCACTCGGCCGCGCGCCGCGGGTCGGGCGCCTCAGCCAGGCCCGCCGCCATCTCGCCGAGCAGGTCGGCCATCTGGCGGGTCAGGTCGCCGACGGCGTCCTTGGCGGGCTGCACCTTCAGCGGGGCGAAGATCAGGCCGGCGGCCAGCCCGGCCGCGGTCCCGACGAGCGTCTCGGTGATGCGGCTGAACGCGTACGCGTGCGAGTCGACCGCGAAGATCAGCATCGCGCTGATCGGCACCTCCAGGGTGTCCTCGCGGAGCCTGAGCACCAGGCCGAGCGCCAGCGTGCCCGCGATCAGCAAGCCGAGCACCCACCAGCTGAACGGGACGTACGCGGAGACCGCGACCGCGGCCAGCACGCCCGCGGTGACCCCGACGACCCGCTGGATGGCGCTGCGGATGGTGTGGAACAGCGTCGCCTGCACCACGAGGAGCGCGGTCAGCGGGGCGATCACCGAGCGAGACGACGCGCCGGGCAACTGCAGCGCGAGCAGGTAGGCGGCCACCGTCGTAAGGGTCATCCGGATGATGTACACCGCGGTCGGCTGAGCCCGGCGGCGCACCAGCGTAAGCTGCTCGGCCTGGCGCCTGGCGGCCGCCTTGGCCGCCTCGCTGACTCCCTCGCCGGGGACGGGACGGACCGGGAAACCTTTCATGAGCTGATACCGGGGGTCGACTGTGCGGCGGGATACATGATCGCTCTCGTCGAGAGCAAAACCTTTCGCTAGGACAACGCATGCTCCGGGCAGCTATTCCCACCGCGCCCGCGAATCGCCGCGCTCGGCGGAATCCCGGAACAGGCCGGCCGGGTAGGGTGTCGGCCATGGTCCCTGCCGCGACAACCGACTGGCTGCTCGATTCCGACCCGGCGCTGCGCTGGCAGGTCGAACGCGACCTGGCGGGCACGCCGCAGGACGTGTGGGCTGCTACCCGGGCCCGGATCGCCACCGAAGGGTTCGGGGCACGCCTGCTCGCGCTGCAGGATCCCGACGGGCAGTGGGCGGGTGGTTCATACTTCCCGGGCGACTTCGACTTCCACGGTCCCGAAGCAGCCGAGAGCGCGGGTCAACCCGTTCCGCTGGCACTACAGCGCGCTCAAGGCGGCCGACTACTTCCTCGCCGCGGCGCGGCATGACGGCGTCCCCCCCGATCCGCGGCTCGCCGACGCGATCGGCGTCATCGCCGCGGCGCGCCGCCCCGACGGCACCTGGGTACAGGAGGACCGCTACCCGGGACGGGTGTGGTTCGAGGTCGATGTCCCGCCCGGTCAACCCTCCAAGTGGCTCACCTTCTACGGCACCCGGGCCCTCCAGCAGTGGGGCGACGCGATGTCCTCATAACGATCCGTGGCCGGGCGCTCAGGACCAAAGCCACTAGGCACCGCGCGCCGAACCGGCGGAACCTTGATGCGGTCCGCCAGTCAGCCCAGCGACGCCGCGGGAGGCAGATCGTGTCATACGGGCACGCCGAGCGAACGTTGGCCGCGATCCGGCTCCTCGAAGCGGAGACCGCTGAACTGCTGCGCAGCCTGCCGCGGCTCGACGCCGAGCAGTCGGCCTGGCTGCAGGAATTCACCAAGGCGCCTAGCCCGGCCGGGCGGTCCGAGCCCTCGGTCGGCAGGTAGCTCGCTGCGCTACTGATCACACCGGCAGCGCCGGTGCCAGGCACGGGTCGCCGCAGGCGGCCTTGATTCATTTATCAGAGCGGTCCGTGGTGCGGGCCCGTGGCCCGGCCGGCGCTCCGGTCGCCCGGCTCCCGCCGGAGCCGGGCCCGAAGATACCGATCACGACCGGCACGACCGCCAGGACTCCCAGCGCCCAGGGCAGCCCGGCCCGCTCGGCGATGATTCCCACGGCGAGCGGCCCGAGCCCGCCGGCCAGCCCGGCGGCGCTGCTGAGCGTCACCGCGACCGAACTGCGGCCGGGCAGCGCGAGGAACCCGGTGAGCACGTCGACGAGCAGGTCGGCGACCTGAAGCAGCGCCAGCCAGCGGGCCGTCGGCCAGTCCCGCAGCGCGGCCGCGAGGTCCCGGATCCGCGCGGTCCAGGACTGGCTCCCGGCCATCTCGGGCGAGGCCTGCTGGCCGGCCGGGGTTTGGCCTGGCGCCGGGCTCGGCGGGGCCGGCGGGCCATGGTCGCGCAAGACGCTGGCCACCCAGGCGGCGGCGGCCACCGCGGCCAGCACCAGGTAGGCCGCCCGCCAGCTGCCCCCGCCGGCCAGGACCAGCGTGAGCAGCAGCGGCCCGGCCACCGCCCCGGCCGACCCGGCCAGGTCCCAGCGGGCCATGATCGTGGCCTGCCGTCCGGGCCAGGCGTCCATCAGCTCGGCCTGGGTCAGCGACACGAACGCGCCCGAGGCGGGGAAGAAGGCGGTGAAGGCGCACAGCAGCACGGCAAACGATCGCGCGCTGGCCACCGCGGCCAGGGACAGGATGAAGACGATACCGCCGCCGAGCACGGCGAGCCGGCGCCGTCGAGGATCGCAGGCCAGTAGGCCCAGCGGCAGCTCGAGCGCCCCGCCCGCGAGCAGCGGCACGGACGCGAGCAGGCCGACCTGCGCGTAGCTCAGCCCGAGGCCTTGACGGACCAGGGGCAGCGCCGCGCCCTTGGCGCCGTCAGCGAGCTCGTCGGCGAGTTCGATCGCGAGCGCGACCGCCAGTGCGGGAACCGCAGGCTTTCAGCGTCAATAAAAACCCATGCCGGTCATCGTAAGACGAACCGCTCCGCTTGTCTCCTGAGTAACAGCGCGGGCACCACGGGCCGTTCGGCAGAAATGACCTTAACGGCGGCGCTTGGTGCGCCAGACCAGGCGCAGGCCGGACCAGTCGTCGTCGATGGCGGCGACCTTCACGTCGACCAGTCCGATCGGCAGCGCATGGCGGCGGATGACGGCATCGGTGATGTCACTGCGGTGACCACCGGCCCGGCGTGGCCACGCGACCCACAGCGCCCCCGCGGGGTAGATCCGCCGGGCCAGGCCGTCAAGCTGGCCGCCGATCTCGTGCGCTGCGGTGAAGAACGCGATGATCACGTCGGCCGGCGCCGACGGTCCGTCCCGGTCCGCGTCGACCAGGCCGTCCGGCGGGTCGGCCAGCGCCCAGCCCGGCGGCCGGTGGTGCAGGCCGACTCGCTGTCCCGGCTTGAGGCCGAGCTTCGCGGCCTGAGACACCGACACGGGCGCCCATATACCACACCGGAAGCTTGCCGCGCAAGGGGGCTAACCAGCCAACGGACCAGGGGGCCTACCCAGCGTCAGGAACGGGGGCTAGACGGCTCGCGCCGGGTCCGGCTGACCAGGCAATATACTCGGTATGCTACTCGATAGGAAGCCGACGTGAGCGTCCGGCACGCCCTGCTCGCGCTGCTCAGCGAGGGCCCCAAGTACGGCCTTCAGCTGCGCGAGGAGTTCGAGGCCCGGACCGGAGAGGTCTGGCCGCTGAACGTCGGCCAGGTCTACACCACGCTGCAACGGCTGGAGCGGGACGGGCTCGTCGCCTCTGATGAGGCCGGCGCCGAAGGCCCGCAGAAGGGCTTCCGGATCACCGACGCGGGCCACAGGGAACTGGCGGGCTGGCTGCGAACGCCGTCCGACCTGGCCTCCCCGCCCCGCGACGAGCTGGTGATGAAGATCCTGGTCGCGCTACGAGTGCCGGGGACCGACGTGGCCGAGGTCATCCAGGTCCACCGCAGGCACCTGGTCGAGCTCATGCAGCAGTGGACGCGGATCAAGGAAACCGAGGCCGAATCCGACCTGGGCCTGGCCCTGGTGGTGGACGCCGAGCTGTTCCGGCTCGATTCGGTCATTCGCTGGCTGGACTCCGCCGACGGCCGCATCAAGCGGGCCGCCGACCCGAACCCTCCTAGCCCGCCGTCACGGCAAGAAACGGGGCCGATCATGAAACTACGACACAGAACGGGGGGACCGCGATGAGCGTCCTCGAAATGCGGCAGGTGTCCCGGACCTACGGCCAGGGCGCCGCGGAAGTACACGCGCTGACCGGCATTGACCTCTCGGTCGAGTCCGGCTCGATGGTGGCCGTGATGGGGCCGAGCGGATCCGGCAAGTCCACGCTGCTGACCATCGCCGGCAGCCTGGAGGACCCGACCAGCGGCGACGTTGTCGTCTGCGGGGAGGACCTGGCCACGCTGTCCCGCAACGGCAAGGCGCGGCTGCGGCGCCGGTCGATCGGCTTCGTGTTCCAGGATTTCAACCTGCTGCCCGGGCTGACCGCGGCCGAGAACGTCTCGCTGCCGCTGGAACTGGACGGCGTGCCGGCCCGCCGGGCCCGCAAGGCGGGCCTGGGCGCCCTCGACTCCCTGGGCCTGGCCGACAAGGCCTCGAGCTTCCCCGACCAGTTGTCCGGCGGCGAGCGGCAGCGGGTCGCGATCGCCCGCGCCGTGGTCGGCGAGCACCAGCTGCTGCTGGCCGACGAGCCTTCCGGCGCCCTTGACAGCGCCAACGGCGAGGCGGTCATGCGGCTCATCCACGCCGCGTGCAAACGCGGGATGGCCGCCGTCGTGGTAACCCACGACGCGCAGCTGGCCTCGTGGGCGGACCGGGTGGTGTTCCTGCGGGACGGCCGGGTGACCGACCAGACCGGGGCGCCGGCCGGTCCCGAGTCCCTGCTGGGACAAGTGCCATGAGCGCCGCCACGCTGAACCGTACGCCGGCCCCGGCGGCCGGGACCCGTAACGGGGGCGTCCCGGCCCGCCGCGCCGTGATGCGCTGGGCCTGGCGGCTGTTCCGCCGCGAGTGGCGGCAGCAGCTGCTGGTCCTGGCGCTCATCATCGTGGCCGTCGGCGCCGTCGTGCTCGGCGCGGCGGTGGCCACCAACACGCCGCCGCCCGCCAACACGGGGTTCGGCGCGGCCCAGGACCTGGCCACCTTCTCCGCGCCCGACCCGCAGCTGGCCAGCCAGATCGCCGCGCTGCAGCATCGCTTCGGCCGGGTCGACGTCATCGAGAACCAGACCCTGGCCATCCCCGGCTCGGTCGAGAGCTTCGACCTGCGCGCCCAGAACCCCGATGGCCCGTTCGGCGGGCCGATGCTCTCCCTGCTCAGCGGCCACTACCCCGCTGCCGCGGATCAGGTGGCGCTGACCCCCGGGCTGGCCTCCGACCTGGGCCTGCAGGTCGGTGACGTCTGGCATGAGGGGGGCCAGGCCCGCCAGGTGGTCGGCATCGTCCAGAACCCGCAGAACCTGCTGGACGAGTTTGCCCTCGTGCAGCCCGGCCAGGTACACGCGCCGACCCAGGTGACCGTGCTGTTCGACGCGCCCGGCGTCAGGCCCGGCTCCATCGGCCCGAACGTGCAGAGCCAGCAGTCCGCGACATCCAGCAACCCGCTCAATCCGGAGACGATCCTGCTGGCCCTGGCCACGCTCGGCATGCTCCTGATTGCCCTCGTGGCCGTCGGCGGCTTCACCGTGCTGGCGCAGCGCCGGCTGCGCTCGCTCGGCATGCTCGGGGCCCTCGGCGCCACCGACCGGAACGTCCGGCTGGTCGTCCGGACCAACGGCGTGGTGGTCGGCGTGGTCGGCGCGCTGGCCGGGGCCGCGCTGGGCCTGGCCGCCTGGCTGGCCTACCGGCCCCGCGTCGAGGCCAGCGCCCACCACCTGATCGGCGCGTTCCAGCTGCCCTGGGTGGTGATCGGCCCGGCCATGGCCCTGGCCGTGCTGGCCACGTACTTCGCGGCCGCCCGGCCGGCCCGCGCCGTCACCAGGCTGTCCACCGTGGCGGCCCTGTCCGGCCGGCCGGCTCCCCCCAAGCAGGTCCACCGCTCAGTGGTGCCGGGCGTCGTGCTGCTGGTGATCGGGGCCCTGGCCCTGTGGTACACCGGCAAGCAAGCCGCCAACGGCGGCGGCGGGGCGCTCTATCTCGTCGGCGGCCTGGTGGCCCTGGTCGTCGCCCTGATACTGCTGGCCTCGCCGTGCCTCGCCGTGCTGGCCAGGTTCGCGCGGCACACGCCGATCGCGGCGCGGCTGGCCCTGCGGGACCTGGGCCGCTACCGGGCCCGCTCCGGCTCGGCCCTGGCCGCCATCGGCCTGGGCGTGATGATCGCCGTCCTGGTCTGCGTCCTGTCGGCCTCAAGGTTCGGCAACGTGCTGGACTACGCCGGGCCGAACCTCGGCAGCAACCAGATCATCGTCTACACGCCCGGCAACGGCCCGGGCAACGGCGGCCAGGGCAACAATCCGCCCGGAACCGGCAGCAGCCAGGCCGCCGAAGCCGCCACCGCGGACAGCATCGCGGCCACCCTCGGATCACACGACATCATCGCGCTCGAGTCGACCAGCGCCTCGCTGCAGCACGCCGCGCACGGCCGTCAGTGGAGCGGGCCGGTCTACGTGGCTACCCCGCAACTGCTGGCCGCCTTCGGGATCAAGGCCTCCCAGGTCAGTCCCGATGCCGACATCCTGTCCATGCGTCCGGGCCTGTCCGGCATCTCCGACATGCAACTCGTGTACGGAAACTACTTCGGCCCCCAGGGCCCGCCCGGCGGCAACGGGCCCAACGGACAGAACCAGTGGCCCTGCCCGGCCCACGAGTGCCTGGCCAACCCGGTGATCGAGCAGGAGGGTGCCCTTCCGTCCGGCACGTCGGCCCCCAACACGGTGATCACCGAGCACGCCGCGGCCACGCTTGGCCTGGGGAGCAGCGAATCGCTCACCGGCTGGCTCATCCAGGCCCCAGACCACCTGACCGCGGCGCAGATCACCAACGCCAGGCTGACCGCGGCGGCCGAGGGCATGTCGGTGGAGACCAGGAACAGCATCCCGGGCGTAAAGGTGATCTTCACCTGGGCCACCGTATTCGGCGTTGTCCTGGCCCTGGGCATCGTGGCCATGTCCGTCGGCCTGATCCGCAGCGAGGCCGCCAGTGACCTGCGCACCCTGACCGCCACCGGCGCGGATGGCTGGACCCGCCGCACGCTCACCGCGGTCACCGCCGGGGCCCTGGCTCTGGCCGGCGCGGTGCTCGGCACGGCCGTGGCCTACCTGGGCTCCGTTGCCTACTCCTTCGACAACAGGCTCGACGGCCTCGGGTCGCTGAAGAACGTCCCGGTCATGTACCTGGTCATCATCCTGGTCGGCTTGCCGCTCGTCGCCGCGGCCGCCGGCTGGCTGCTGGCCGGCCGCGAGCCGCCGGTGATCGCCAGGCAGCCGCTGGAGTAGGGCACCGAACCGGACGTGCGGGCGGGAACACGGGGGCGTTCCCGCCCGCACATAACGCTCGCAGGCCCGGGCCGGCGTGTCGGCCCCTGTCCTTGCGCTCCAGGATCTCGGCCGCGCCGCGGACCACGCACCGCAGCGGGTCCTCGACCACCACCGCGCCGATGCCGGCCGCGGTCTCGATCCGCCCGGCCAGGCCGGGCAGCAGCGCGCCGCCGCCGGCCAGCCGGATCTTGCCCCGGACGACATCCTCGGCCAGGCCCGCGGGGATGTCCGACAGCATCTCGTGCACTGTCGCGGCGATCGCCGCCACGATCGGCTCGAGCGCGGCAGCCACCAGCCCGCCCGGCACGTACTCCGTCCGCGGGGCGCGGTGCGCGACGTCCAGGCCCACGGCCTCGGCCCAGCCTTCGGCCCCGCCGGTCACGCCGAGCGTCATCTTGAGCTGGCGGGCCGCCCGCTGGCTGATGATCAGGCCGAGCTCGGTCCGTGCGGCCTGCAGGATCGCCTCGTCCATGGCGTTGCCCGCCTTGCGCAGCGACACGGCCCGGACCACGCGCCAGCCCGCCACCGCCGCGACCTCGGTGGTCCCGCCGCCGATGTCGACCACGAAGCCGCCCGCCCCGCCGGTCAGGTCGAACCCGGCCCCGGCCGCCGCCGCCACCGGCTCGTCGATCAGCCGCACGTGGTACCGCGGCCGCCGGACGCCCAGCGCGGCGACGACGGACCTGCGTTCCACCGGCGTGGCCCCGCTGGGCACGCACACCAGGGCGTCGGGCCGCAGCGGGCCGACCCAGCGGCGGCTCCGGCGCAAAAACGCGTGCAGCATGGCGACGGCCGCGTCCAGGTCGGCGATGACCCCGTCGCGCAGCGGGTGGATCACCTCGATGTCCTGGGGCTCCTTGTCCGCCAGGGC
>Ga0187770_10002459_pt1 | contig 10366 bp, 9 predicted proteins | sample 0116_SJ02_MP02_2_FD_133154 | JGI IMG/M metagenome (GOLD analysis project Ga0187770, IMG submission 133154) | Tropical peat soil microbial communities from peatlands in Department of Meta, Colombia - 0116_SJ02_MP02_20_MG | ecosystem: Environmental > Terrestrial > Soil > Wetlands > Peat | place... | reverse complement strand
CTCTCTGCGGTTGCCGAGGTTGGAACGGGCATCGCGTTTATCGGCACAGGCGAAACCATCGACGACCTCGAGAAGTTCGAACCAGACCGATTCATCTCTCGACTCCTCGGCATGGGTGACGTCAAGACCCTCGTCGAAATGATCGAAGAAGAACCCCCCATAGAGATGGAAGAAGCGGAGGCGATGCTCAAAGGCGAGTTTACGCTCAAAGACATGTACAAACAAATGGATGCGATCCGCAAGATGGGGCCCCTGACCAAAATCGTTCAAATGCTTCCACTCGGATCACTTGGCGTCGACATCCCCGACGGGGCGCTGCAATCAACGAAAGAAACCCTAGAACGTTTCAAAGTCGTAATGGACTCGATGACGGACGAAGAGCTTGAGCGCCCACAAATAATTCGAAGTTCGCGAATAAAGCGGGTCGCGCGCGGCTCGGGAGTCAGTTCTGACTACGTGCGCGAGCTCCTAAAATATCACAAAACTATGCAGCGAGCGATGAAAAGCGTTCGCTCTCAAAAAGAGATGCAAAAGTTCTTGAGAAAACAAGGCCTCAAATGAAGGCAGCAAAGACGACGCGATCTCAGAGGAGTTCGAGTAACTCAGTTTTTCGTTTTTCGTACGCTGCGCTAGTGATGAACCCTTTCTCCCTTAACACATCGAGCTTCTCTATTTGCTCGATTATGTCCTCTTTGATAATCTGACGCTTCTCTTCCTCGGCCATCGTTTTTCGGATTGCCTTTATGGATGATAAACTTTATGTATTGTCAGACCCAATGATATAGGCCCGAATCGCATGCTTCGGCATAAAACTGCCACTCAAAACTACGCGCAGAAATCTATGCAAAAGGTTGGACCTTGGGCAAGCCGCCGGAGGGATTTGAACCCTCGATCTGCTGATAATTCTTTGAGCGGTGCTCAAATACGAATCAGCCGCTATGCCAAGCTTAGCCACGGCGGCCAAACTTACTATGTTTAGACGTATATAAATGCTTTACATCACCTTCGAAGGCGCTCCACGGTGGCCGCCGCTGCCGATATCGACGTGGTTGCCGGAATAGAAAATCCCCATTGCAACACTTAGCCTGTTACCACCCTTTATCACAAATAAGCATCATAGAGATTCCCGCAGTACAGTTAGAAAAACGAAACAAACAGAAAAGAGCTCAGCGTTACCGGACTGATCATGCCGAATGAAGGAGACGAGATGCAGAGAATCGACGCGATACTCGTTCGCTACGGCGAGATTGGAATCAAAAGCGACAGAGTTAGGAGCCGATATGAGCGCACGCTCGTAAACAACATAAAAAGAATGCTCGGCTTTTGCGCAATCCCATATGAGGCCGTCATCAGGGATTTCGGCCGCATCTTCGTCAAGACGCATGATTCGGCAGCAGCACTCGCAGTAGCAAGCGTTTTTGGAGTGGTTTCAGCTAGTCCTGTCCAAACAAGCGCAGCAACTCTGGATGCTATGCAGTCAGCCGCCGTGGGAATCGTTTCACCGTTGCTTACCGAAGGGAAATCTTTTGGCATACGAGCACGTCGAACGGGAACGCACGACTACTCAAGCAAAAACATCTGCGAAGTTGTCGGAGGTGCAATTGAAAAAGCAACTGGTGCACCCGTGCGATTATCAAAACCAGACGTTCAGTTGTTTATTGAAGTTCGGGCGGGCAGCGCGTATCTTTATACGGAGGTCGTTTCCGGGGTCGGAGGCCTGCCTCTGGGAACTCAAGGAAAAGTGATCGCTCTCGTCTCGGGAGGAATAGACTCCCCGGTCGCGGCGTGGCTTATGATGAAGCGCGGCTGCATGATCATTCCATTGTTTTTTGACTGCGAGCCATACCTTGGTAACACCGGAAGACAGCGGGCTGAGGCCGTCGTAAGAGCGCTTGCTGTGTGGGCGGGGCGTCCACTGGACTTCGCCGTGGTGCATCACGGGGCCAGTTTGAGTGAGTTCAAGAAGGTGGCCCCGCGAATGACTTGTGTACTATGTAAGCGCATGATGTACCGGATTGCCGCATCCATCGCAAAAGAAGAGAACGCGCATGGAATAGTGACTGGGGAGAGCGTCGGCCAGGTCGCAAGCCAGACCACTCAGAATCTCCTTACAATCGATGAGGCCTCAGATGTTCCCGTCTACCGCCCACTGATAGGCCTCGACAAGACAGAAAACATCAAGCTAGCGCGACGCATAGGGACGTACCGTCTGTCAACGGCCGGCTATTCTTCGGGTTGCATCGCCGCACACCGACACCCGACGACAAACGCAGCCTTAGAAGAATTAACGAGGTACGAAGCTGAATTACTGATACGCGAACTGAGCGCCGAGGAGGCGAAAAGCCTTGCGTGGCAACGCGTATTCCCTGATAAGTCGTTTCGATGCGTGCTGAACCTCGAGCCGAACCAGCCGTCGTGAGCCGTGTGGCTTTAAAAGAGCGCTGCGCACGATCGGTGACTATTGCTCTAGTTTATGGCAAGGCGCGTGCACAAGATTGTGACCTGCCTGTTTCACGTCTGAAGGTCGGTCCAGCTTCGCGTGACCTCGTCAAATCCTCTCAGCAGATACTTTTCCTGCAGCAGGTGGTCGACGTCGGCCTCGAGTAGATTCGCGATTGAGAGTGCACAAAACACCACGTCTATGACCTCTTCCGCCGCGGTTGCTTTCTCGCGTCGAATCGCGGTCGCAAGCTCGCCGCATTCCTCCAAGAGAACGGAAAGAAGGAAAAATAAGCCAGACGCCTTGTCGATCTCTCCGTACCTCTCGCGTATAGCCTTCTGAAAGTCCGAAAGATCCATGTTAACTTCGTGATGCAGCCAAGCGGACGTCATCGACACGAATGGTCTTCCTCCCCGCGTGCTGTGCCATTGTTAAAGCCCTCTCAGTGAGATCAATTACATAGTTTTCCATAACATTAGCGAGGGCTTCTGCTGCTTCCTGACTTACACGTTCCGCGCCTGCTTTTCTTATGATTCTATCAACAGGAGCAATAGGCAATTCACTCATTTAAACCTCCACACCTCTTTCTTACCTTTTCTTGCTTCGCGTCCAGAGCACAACCGCGGTTTGGACTATTTGAAGCTTGTGTACATCCAGTCCCACGGTTTTCCGCAACGGACGTCCTGGGTCTCGCCATTTATCGCCGACGGGGAGACCGTAGCATCATTCCACGGACGTCGCTCCTCGTCAGGCGTTGCGTAGTCGTAGAGCTTGTTGACGAAGTAAACTAAATATGTTCGCTGGTCACCAAGAACCCTAAATCCGTGCCAGTAATGCCCGGGAATCCGTACTGACTGCAAGACGTCGCTAGTCAGAATGATCTCGCTAAGTTCTCCGGTCGCATCATCATACGCACAGAGTTTGATTCCGCCTCGCAAAACAACGAAGTAGTCAGTCTGTCCCCTAGTATGTCTGTGCCAAGCTCTGACGACACCAGGATATGTGATGGAAAAATTGCATTGCTGCAAGGAATCACCAACGAGCCAATCCTGCCGGACTAATTCCGTAAAGAATCCCCGCTCATCCGCGTGTTTGGTTAGTGCTCGAGTCTCTATTCCTTGAAGCATGTCCAGAACACAACTGTGCGCTCTTAGTTTAACTTGTTTGCGTTATTGAGCCATGTATGCCTCAAATCGCCGGAAATCACGTCAAGGCTCTTCCGTACAGCAACAAGACTGCGAGTGAGACGGTAAACATCGACGTAATCAGCATAACGCTAAGGGCACGGTTGACAGTGGCCTTGGTTATGTTTTCTGTCCCATCACCGATTTCGTAGCTTGAAGGCTTCATTAGCTTCACGCCTAGCCCCCCTGCGAATAGGGCGACGGGGATCCCTGAATTAACCGCTGGTTTCTTGTGCCGGTCCGTTTTCAAAACGTTCCATGCGTCGTCGCCGGCCGATTTGCCAGATACCATGCGAAATCCTAGCAGCATTGGAACGATTGCCAAGCGGGTCGGAAGGTAGTTGAAAACATCGTCGAGTCGGGCTGAAAACAATCCCACGTGTCTCCTGTGATCCCTGTAACCAAGCATCGCATCAAGGGTGTTCACGACACGATAACAGAGCGCGCCCGCTACTCCAAAAACGGCAAAGAACAGAAGGGGAGAGACTATGCTGTCAACCGTATTCTCACCGACTGACTCGCACACGCTCGACAAGATGCTTTCGCGGTCGAGATGCGACCTTTCTCTGCTGACGAGCGCGCGTAGGTGCATCCGGGCCGCGTCGATGTCTGTGTATGCGAGATCTGTAACTTCGACGGCCTCTTTTTGCAGCGTGAATATCGTGAATGATGCCTTCAGTAAGTAAGCACTGAGCCCCACATAGCACAACAGCAACGCGACATTTCCCCTTGCGACCTGATAGCCTAGCCACTGGAACAGCACGACCGGCACGGTAAAGGTTACGATCAGACCTACCGCGAGAGCGGCGCCCTTGAGGCGCTGTGCGTTATCAGTCCCCACGTACAAGCCTCGTTCTAGGATTGTCAGGATCCCCCCCATCCACACAACAGGATGCACCGGGGCCGGAGGTTCGCCGAGAAACATGTCGAGTACCAACGCAGCGAAAAGAATCAAGATCTGGACGAGAAGCCAAGAAAACATTGTTTATAATCCGACAATCGAGTATAGCGCTTCCATGTCCACGTGTTCAAGCACGACACTGGCCAGCTCGTCAAAGGGATCCACAGGGTGATCGGATGGTAACTGTCTCTCTAATCCAGTTGATCGCTGGGAGGCAGTGCCGTGTGCACCATGTGGTTTCTGCATACGTCTAGCGTGCAGGTGCTCCAACAAAGCGTAACGAAAGTTGTCGTTGTGGAACAAGCCGTGCAAATAAGTACCAAAGATAAGACCCGTGGCATCCTGCCCGCCATCGTCGTCAAATATCGGAAGCCCACACGTTGTGCTGCCCATATGAATCTCGTACCCGTGCACGGTTTGGTTCCTTAAGCGGTCGAGCACCGGCCCCGTTCCGGTGACGCGTTTTTCCACTTGCTTCGTTTTCTTCTTAGAGGAACTAAAAACGGTCGAGGCTTGCAGCAGCCGCAGCCCTTCTACAGTGCTGCTTTGGTTTTGCGTTCCCTCGAAGCCTTCGTCAGTGATTGTCTCGCCGAGCATCTGAAACCCCCCACAGATTCCGATGATTGGAATTGCTCTAGCACAAGCCTCGATCCGCTTATCCATTCCGGATCGACGCAAGGCTCTCAAATCGTCAACGGTGTTCTTCGTGCCGGGAATGATTATGGCATCGGGCTCACCGAGATTATCATTCAATGAAACGTATCGAACTCGGGCAACGGCTTCAAGCGGTTCAAAGTCGGTGAAATTGGAGATATGGGGAAGCCTGATCACTGCAATATCAAGGACGTTGTGTGCGGCTGGCAGTGTGTCATCAAGCGAAACGGAATCTTCAGATGGTAATCTCACGTTCACGTATGGAATGACGCCCAGAACAGGGATCCCGGTGAGCTCTTCGAGTTGTGTTAGGCCTGGCTCAAGCAGCTTCTCATCGCCTCGGAACTTGTTGATGATGAAGCCTTTGACGCGTTTCTGATCATCCTCTGCGAGCAACTGCACCGTTCCATAAAGGCTGGCAAAGACGCCGCCCCGCTCTATATCACCTACTAGGACTACCGGGGCATCGGCACTGCGTGCGACGCGCAGGTTTGCGATGTCCTGCTTATAAAGGTTGATTTCTGCAGGACTGCCGGCGCCCTCCATTATGATGACCTCATATAAACGAGCAAGCGCTTTTAATGAATCGCAGACGTGCTGAAAAATAGCTTCTGTTGAGTCATAATACTCGCCCACTTTTCGATCACCTAGGGGTTTTCCGTGCAGGATCACTTGCGACATCATGTCCCCCTTAGGCTTCAACAAAACCGGATTCATGTCTACTGACGGTTGAATCCTAGCAGCCCACGCCTGCACGGCTTGCGCGATTCCTATTTCATCGCCATCCTGTGTCACCCATGAGTTCAAGCTCATGTTTTGGGACTTGAACGGCGCAACCTTGTGGCCGCTATCCACCACCAACCTGCAAAGCGCAGCAACGAGAACACTCTTGCCGACGTGCGACGCCGTGCCACTAATCATTAAAAAGCGTGCCATGCTTGATCAACACCGAACGCTGCTTCCACCAGTTCCTTTCTCGAGATACGCGATTCTCCGAGTTCAAACACTTTTATCACAGGCCGCGATAAATACTTGTGGGAAATCGTGCACAAGAAGTTTTGAGACCATTTAGGCCTCTTCAGCTCGCTCCGATCCTCGTCAAGAGCCACAGCAGAAAAAGACCTTAGAGCTATACGATGATCACGAAAGGCGCGCGGGGTGGATAAAGCCACCTCTCAGCATTAAGTCCGCAAGCACGATAGCGACCATGGCTTCAGCAACCGGAACTATTCTGGGAAGGATACACGGATCGTGTCTGCCCGATACCGACAGATCAACTTCGTCTAGCGTTCCCAAATCGACTGAGGTTTGTCGCATTCCGATCGAAGGAGTGGGCTTCACCGCAATTCTGCTGACAATTGGCGCCCCTGTCGAAATGCCGCCGAGAATTCCGCCAGCTCTGTTCGTTTCGAATTCTATTCGGCCATCCGTCGTCGTGAATTGATCATTCATTTCGCTCCCTTTTAGTTTTGCTGCGAGGAAGCCTACGCCAATTTCAACGCCCTTAACGGCGCCGATACTCATAAGAGCCTTACTCAGTTCTGCATCGAGTTTGCCAAACACCGGCTCGCCGACACCCGGAGGAACATTGAAAGCAACAATTTCAGCAATTCCGCCGACGCTGTTGCCAGCTTCTTTCATACGTTCGACGCACGCAACCATCTCGTTCGACGCAGCCACGTCACAGCATCGTACGATGTTCTTCTCAGCGAGGAGCAGGTCTTCGGGACTCTCAAAGACAAAATTGGATTGTATCCCGTGGATATCGATAACGTGCCCGAGCACACGGATCCCTCGATGCTCGAGCAGCTTTTTTGCCACTGCCCCCGCAGCAACGCGGGCGGCGGTCTCTCGAGCTGATGCTCTCCCGCCGCCGCGGTGATCTCGCCATCCGTATTTCGCGTGGAACGTGTAGTCCGCGTGGCCTGGACGCGGCACGTTGCGTAGCTCATCGTACCCGCGCGAGTCGACGTCTTCATTGCGGATGATGATTGAAATCGGGGTGCCGAGCGTCTTATCTTGGTAGATGCCAGAGAGTATGTGCGCGGTATCTTTTTCGGAACGTGGTGTCGTTATACTGCTTTGACCTGGGCGTCTTCTGTTGAGCTCTTTTTGAATGTCCTCGTGCGTTATCCGCAATCCCGCCGGACACCCGTCGATAACGGCCCCTACTGCTTGACCGTGACTCTCCCCCCACGTCATTACCTGAAAAATGTGTCCCGAAGTGTTCATGAGGCAAGTCCCCTGCGATGCGCTTTAGAGGCTCTCAATGCTCGTCTGCTCGAGATTTGCTCCGAGGGCGAAGATGTCGTCAAAGAAGTCCGGGTATGATACTTTTACCGATTCTGCAGTGTCGATCTGGGTATCTCCCTCGGCCCCTAGCGCTGCGACCGCAAGCGCCATAACGATTCGATGGTCCCCGTATCCGTTCAAGCTGGCTCCCTGGGGTTTCCCACCCTGGATTCGCAACGTATCGTCCACCTTTTTGATATCCACCTGCATTTTTCTCAGCTCCGTTATTATGGCGACCAGTCGATCCGTCTCTTTGTAGCGTAGGTGAACAACGTTTGAAATGTCGGTTGTGCCTTGAGCGTATGCACCTAGAACCGCGAGTATGGGAACGAGATCTGGCACGTCGGCTGCGTCAATCGCGAGGCCATGGAGCTCAGCACCGTCTGCGGTGACGACATCGCCCTCCCAAGAGATATGCACCCCCATATCCTTGAGGATCGAGACAATTTTCTCGTCACCTTGTTTCGACTCAGAGAGGTTGTGCACGCTTACGCGAGAATTTGTTATTGCTGCTGCACTTAAATGAAAGGCTGCCGACGAGAAGTCGCCGGGAATCTGAAAATCTGTATCCGCGTATTGCTGACAGCCCGGGATCATAAATTCGAGATAATCAGTGCTTACGTTGACTTGTGCTCGGTTCAACAGTTCGAGTGTCATGTCAACGTACGGGCGCGAGCTAAGGTTGTGGACGGTTAGCATACTGTCAGCTTGACACAATGGACAGGCTATTAAAAGCGATGATAAAAACTGAGAGCTCATCGGATTCGTAAGCGTTGATTCTCCGCCCATAAGTACGCCTTGGACGATCACAGGCGCAGTACCATCCGACTTTGTCGAGAGAACCTTTGCACCGAGTTCGTTGAGAGCTTCGATCAGCTGAGAACTTGGTCGAGTCCTCAGCGATGCATCCCCGGTCAAAATTGTCGAGCCATCAATCAAAGAGCAAACACCCATCATAAAGCGCAACGTCGTCCCGGAGTTTTGGCAGTCTATAACATTATCAGGCCTTTGCGGCTCTCCTTGCACGCCTTCGATGAAAAACGCGTCGCCGACAGGATTTATAGTCGCACCGATCGCTTCACATGCGCTTACCGTTGCGCACGTGTCCGCAGAGACCAGGGGTTTGATGATGCGTGAAGTCTTCGCTAAGCTGGCCATGACTATAGCGCGATGGGTGTAACTTTTCGACGGAGGTGCGTCGAGTTTGCCCCGAATGGTGGATTGCGAGACCTTCACGTTCATAGTATATGAATGATTAGAATCAATTTATTTAAACGTGTGGTAGAAATGTTGGATCGACTGGAAAACGAGATAGAAATGCTTGAAAGGCACTTAGAGGTTTTAAATGCAGTCGTTGTCGGCGAGCCTATCGGGATCTCGAAATTGTCAGAAGTGACTGGACATTCCAAGTACAAAGTCCGCTACTCGCTACGAATATTAGAGCAGGAGGGCTTGATCAAACCATCACCGTACGGAGCAATTACGAGCGCGAGGATTTCAGAGTTTGTTCAAAACTATGAGCAACTTCTCGACCAGTTTCTAAAGAAGCTAAGTGAAGTGAAAGCCAACTACAGGATTAGACGCAATTGAAGCCAAAAGACGCCCACGATGGGCATCACTCGTCGCGCAAACTGTTCTACGACCTTAAAGCTTAAGTAAAAAAACACACTAGAGAGATGTGTCAAGCCGCCATAACTCAGTTGGTAGAGTGCGTGGCTGTTAACCACGATGTCACAGGTTCGAGCCCTGTTGGCGGCGTCAAGGGGCCTGTAGCTTAGCCAGGTCAGAGCGCCCGGCTCATAACCGGGCGGTCACCGGTTCAAATCCGGTCAGGCCCACCTCTTAGGTTCTGAGATTGGAAGCACAGTTCGCCTAATTCACCATCACAGCGAAAACTTTTTTTACGGAGACCGCGCCCCTCGTTACTGAACTCGTCGACCGTCGCTCATTACGCGCGGCAATTTGCTTTTGGAACGCACAGAGCAAATTACACCGAGCTAAATAAATACGAGGTCAGCCATTAGGCGTACTACAAGCATGACCAGCGTCTTAGGTCTATAGCGTCTGCAAACGTGCATTTAATTCGACCAACGTGATTCACGTGAAGTTCAAAGAAGTCATGAGTAACGTGGAGGAGGCCATAACCGAAGACGAGCTAGCTGCCCTTCTCGACAATGAGACAAACATTACCGCCTATGCGGGCTACGAACCTAGCGGAAAACTCCATCTTGGACATCTTCTAACAGCATATAAGCTCATGGATCTTCAATCAGTCGGCGTCGACGTCATCGTGCTGCTCGCGGACTTGCACGCATACCTGAACGAAAAAGGCACGATGGATCAAATCCGCGACTGGGCGGACCACTACCAGAAGTGTTTTTCCGCTTTAGGCTTAGCTGAAGGCACGAGATTTGTGCGGGGGAGCGACTATCAGCTTGAACCAGAATACACCAAGCTGATTCTGAAACTAGCGAGGCACACCACGCTAAACCGCGCTCGGCGAAGCATGGACGAGGTTTCAAGAAACGCGGAGGACCCAGTCGTGTCTCAAATGATCTATCCACTTATGCAAACAGCGGACATAGGATACTTAAACGTCGACATCGCTGTTGGCGGTATCGATCAACGTAAGATTCACATGTTGGCGCGAGAAGAACTCCATTCAATGGGATTTAAATCCCCTGTCTGCGTCCACACGCCAATCCTGCTCGGCCTTGACGCGAATAAAATGTCGTCTTCAAGGGACAACTTTGTAGCCATCGAAGATTCACGGGAGTCCATCAAAAAGAAGATTCAATCCGCTTATTGTCCGCCGCGAACGGCGGAGGATAACCCTCTTCTTCAGTTGTACCGGTACTACGTCTTTCCCCAGTTCAAGCAAGTCGAGCTCGAGCG
>Ga0187770_10002458_pt1 | contig 10366 bp, 10 predicted proteins | sample 0116_SJ02_MP02_2_FD_133154 | JGI IMG/M metagenome (GOLD analysis project Ga0187770, IMG submission 133154) | Tropical peat soil microbial communities from peatlands in Department of Meta, Colombia - 0116_SJ02_MP02_20_MG | ecosystem: Environmental > Terrestrial > Soil > Wetlands > Peat | place... | reverse complement strand
TTCTTGTATATCGAGATGGCTCGGAAATTCAGATCCTCTTCCACGTAGAGGTCAGCTAACTTCAAATATTCGTTGATCGCTTTTTCATTTTCACCACTTTTTAAGTACAGATCGCCCAATTTCAGATACAATCGTTTGTCTTTGGGCGAGGCCTCAATCAGCCTTAAATACTCCTTGACCGCCTTATTAGATTGGCCCCTGAGAATATATCTCTGCGCAACGCTCAATAATTTTTCTTTATCGATGGCCAAAAAATTCGCCCTCAGAGAGTTTTTCTAATTTAAAACTTACCCAATGAAGCTGAAAATGTCAAGCTTTTGAAGACATCGCCAGAACAAAGGCAGGGTCCCCCGCCTTATTCTGCCGTCCTTTAGATTTCGTCACGACCTTCAACTCGAGAAGCCGAGCTTCAAATAGGTTGGCTCCAATGCGTTAAAGACCGAACATCCGGAAAATCAGGGTCACTCTCTGACCCAAGGATTCGAAAGGAAACCAATTAGATCGTGAGACCCTATTGCCCTTCACCATGTGTTTTCGATGCTGGATTCTTCGTGCTCCGACACGAGATTGGGTACTTAGGGGCAGGTACCAAAGAGAAATACATAGCGATTCTTTCGTGACAATCTTATATTGGATCGTGAAATCTCCTTCCCCTTATTTGTTCCGAATCGGGTCACCGCTTTGCACTCGTGAAACTTTCTTCAGCCTAATCTTAAATTGGTCCATGGTCACAGTTCGAAGGTTGAACCGATTAAAAGTACAATAGATATTTTTTAACCAATGGTCAAATATTGACCATCTTAAACCAGTTAATTATAATATGGAAAAACTGGTGGATGTGAGAAGCACGCGAACCCTTTAATGAATTAATTAATGAAATTTCTTACAAAAATTGGCACTTATTTTGCTTATCCGTCAGAATACATCCTGCAAATACATCGTAGGTAAGAAGGTATTCTGAGATTTTCAATATGCCAAAGAATTTGAAAAAGGTTTTGATCGTGGACGATGAAGAAACTTTGACGTGGAGCATGTCGAAAAGTCTCTCAAAAGACAAGGACAAATATGAGGTAATCGTTGCAAATAATGGGAAGGAAGCTTTAAATCTGCTGAGGAAGAACAGGATTGATCTAGTTATTTCTGATATACGAATGCCAGATATTAACGGTTTAGACCTCCTTGTGAAAATTAAGAAAGAATACCCTCAAACAAAGGTAATTATTATGACCGCTTATGGATCTTCTGATGTTCAGAAGGAGGCGAACCGGAGAGGGTCACTTTTTTATGTGGAAAAACCGTTTGAAATCTCTGACATTAGGAAAATCATTATCGATTTGATCGGCAAGAAAAAAGGGTTTCGAGGGAAAGTATTTGGCCTCCAACTGACAGATATTATTCAAATGAATTGTCTCGGTCGGTTGACCACTGCACTGATCATCACGCGCGACGGAGAAAGAGGAATTATCTACTTGAATGATGGCGAAATCATCCATGCTGAATGCGGCGAGCAAAAGGGGACAGATGCCTTTTATAAAATTCTTAGCTGGCAGGAAGGAGAGTTTGTTTCAAATGTGGGCTTCATCCCGCCCATGCAAACGATTTATCAAAATTGGGAACATTTGCTTGTCGAAGCAATGCGGAGGAATGACGAAAAGATATAAATGTCACGGGAGGACACGCTCTCCAAGCATCCTAAAAGTAGTTGAAGATGAACATTGTCATCACAAAGGAAGATCTGGAAAAAATCAATCTTTGTTTAACTAAGATGGTCTCTTCATCCCTCGCTCACTCAGTACTGTTGATTGATCGATCAGGTCAACTTATTGCGCATCATGGCAACACACCGGAGGCGATCGATGTCCTTTCTCTTTCTGCGCTAACGGCGGCGAATTTTGGAGCCACTGCAGAAATTGCACGGATGTTGGGAGAGGAAGAGTTCACCCTTTTATTTCATAAGGGGAAGAGTGAAAATGTGTATTTTTCGGCGATTGGTGAGCATGTAATTATGGTTACCCTTTTTGATGATCAGACCTCCTTAGGACTGATTCGCTTGCAGATTAATAAAATCATCGACCAGCTTTCAAAAATTCTCAGTTCCATTTTTCAAGAGAAGAAGGTCCCCATAAGTGATCCGTTTCGGCCTTCTTAAAGGGGAGAAAAAACTTTAATGCCGTTCATCAACTTCAGTAAAGACGAGATTCAATGTAAAATCGTTTATTACGGCGCTGGGTTTTGTGGAAAGACTACTAATCTCCAATATATTTTTGGTCAAACAAAGGAGGAGATTAAAGGGAAGATGGTGTCGATTGATACGAAAGGTGATCGGACGCTGTTTTTCGACTTCCTATCTTTGAATCTGGGAAAAATTAGAGGATTTGATATCCGCGTTCAACTCTATACCGTCCCTGGACAAGTACATTATGACGCGACAAGGAAATTGGTCTTGAAAGGAGTGGATGGTGTTGTTTTTGTTGGAGACTCACTGAAAGTGCAGAGAAAGAAAAATATCGAAAGCCTCATTAATTTGGCAAAGAATCTGGCTGAGAAGGGGATCAGCATCAGGACAATTCCGCTTGTGCTTCAATATAATAAACGGGATCTGGACGGAACAGACTCTGAAATTCTTCCTATTGAAATATTAGAAAAGGATCTGAATTCCATGTTGAAGGTTCCGTCCTTTCCGGCAAGTGCTTTGAAAGGAAATGGAGTGTTTGAGACCCTTAGAGAGATCAGCAAATTAGTCGTAAAGGATGTGAGTAGAAAGATTATGTTGCTGGATAAGCAATTGCGATGACTCCGAAAGGGAAGCCCACGATGGAAAAGGCGATTGGCGAGGATGACATAAAGAACTTGGAAGAAGAGATTGACTCGGCTGTTGATCGGTTATTTGTTGAAAAGAAAAGGGGAGTGACAGAGAGTGTAAGGATGGAACCGTCGGTCTCCGAACCCCCTCACGAAAAGGAGAGGAAAATTGACAGAGAACATGTCTCGCACATTCCTTCTGAACCTCGCCCTCTCTTAGAAGCCGTCGAAAAAATGGAGAGCCAGCTTCTTGCATTGGAGTGGGAGATTACAAAAGAGAATCTCGGAAAGGCAGAGGAAGAGGTCCTCGTTTTGCGAAAGATGTCAGGGGAGAAGTCCGATATTACCTCTGTCTTAGGTCTAATGGAAAATGTTTTGAATCATATGATTCGAAACGAAGAGAATATAAGCCCGGCAATGATCAAATTTCTATTGGATTCCAAGGAGACGATAAAACTGTTAATGAGAAAGGAAGCAAGTAGTGAAGTCAATGTCTATAAACAATTAGCTTATCTTGGGATTGAGGCCCGATTCTCTTGTCTGGAAGGGTTAAACCAAGCCGAGGCAAAGCGGCTTGCCTTCCACGTGAGCGAGCAGACAAGAAAAGGAGAGGGGCGGACGGCAGCGGGTGAGCAAATCGAGGAACTTTTGAAGAAGGTGAGTCTATTTTCCGAAAAGATGGATCACCTTTTTGAAAAAATTGACCAACGCCTATTCAACATCGGGCAAGCGCCCAGAGGATATTCGGAAAGGCCCATTGATACGAAGGCCCTGCCCGTTAATGTAACAGTTTTTAAAGTCAATGATAGGTTTTTCGGAATAGAGAGTGAGAAGGTATTTAAACTATTTCGGGTTCCAAATACATTCCATGATAAGTATTCAAATCAAGAAAGAATTCGGTTAAAAGATTTTGAGGTGAGGCTCATCGACTTAAAAAAAATATTTTCTATCGGAAACAGAGACACAGGGGGGGAAACGAGCATACTCACGGTGAAAGAAAATGGTGGCTATAAAGGATTGATCATTGATCAGGTACTCAAGAAATTATCGACCTCCGCAGACATTGGAAAGGAATATGGTGATTATTTCTTGGGGATGATTCGTTGGACATATCAGGAGCATCCGGTTGAAATTCCTATTTTGGATTTAAAGAAACTTTAGGATCATGGATCGTTGATGGATCAAAATATTTCAGCAAAAGAAATTGGCGAAAGGATAGCTAAGAAGGATGAGGTGATCCAGGAATTAACTCAAGAACTGGAAAATGTTAGGAATTTTACAGAGAGTATTATCCAGAGCATCGGGAGTGGAATTATTATCGCTGAGATGGACGATACAATCACCTATATCAACAGGTCAGGAGAAAAGATCCTGAGTTATTCGAAAGGTGAGCTGATTGGAAAGCCCTTCAGCATCTTCGGTTTGAGAGAGAAACATAGTGCAATTCATTCTCTTCTGGACAACCCAGATGATCATGATACGAGGAAAGAAGGCTGGATGAGGAGGAAGGACCATACCGAATTTCCGGTTGGGTTTACGATTAATAATCATTTGAATATTAGAGGAGAAACGATCGGCAAGATTGTGATCTTTCGCGATCTGACAAATGTTTATAAAATACAGGAAGAAATATTGAGAATGGATCGACTCGTCTCCTTAGGGCAACTGGCCTCGGGCATCGCCCATGAGTTACGAAATCCACTTGCCGGCATTAAGACGACCGCTCAGGCACTCAGCGAGGAGATGCCCAAAGATGACTCGAGAAGAGAATATTTGAACCGGATCACCAAAGAAATTGATCGGCTTAACGAGCTTCTTAAGACATTCTTTTCTTTTGCCAAGCCGCAAAAACTGAACTTGGTTCACTGCCAAATTCAAGACATTGTCAATGAGATCATTCCTTTTCTCATTAAGGAGATCGCCGACAAAGGGATTCGCTTTGTTGAAACGTATCATCCACAGCTTCCAAAAATCAAAGTCGATAAGAATCAAATGTATCAAGTATTCCTAAATCTGTTTTTGAATGCTATCCAGGCAATGCCGAATGGAGGCGAGCTCAAGATCGAAGCCGGCCCAATGATCTCAAACACCTTAGACGGATTCAAACAAAATTTTGTTAAGATCGTCGTCTCCGATAAAGGAAGAGGGATTCCCCCTCATATCGTTCATAAGATCTTCGACCCTTTTTTTACGACAAAACCGAAGGGGATAGGATTGGGCCTTTCGATCACCTATCAGATCATTAAACAACATGGAGGGACGATTAAGGTGGAGAGCGAATGGGAGAGGGGGACTTCGTTCGTGATCAATCTGCCAGAGAGACTGGAAAACCCATGAGACCGTCTATTCTTATTGTTGATGATGATGAAGTGATGCAAGAAACGCTCTCTGAGGTTTTGCGGAAGAGGGGATATGAAATCTTTTCGGTGGGTTCGGGAAATGGAGCCCTCTCGGTCATGAAAAAGAATATTATTGATCTCATTCTTTTGGACATGAGACTCCCCGACGTGGATGGTTTAGAGGTTCTGAAAAAAATTAAGGAATTTGACACCGAGATTTTAGTCATCATGATGACCGCTTACTCTGATGTTCAAACTGCTGTTTCAGCGATGAAATCAGGAGCCTATCATTACATCAATAAACCCTTTGAATTAGAAGAATTGAAGTTGCTCATTGAGAAGGGGTTAGAAACAAAGAGTTTAATCAACGAAGTCAGAAGACTGCATCGGCAGCAAAAGGAGGAAGGTCAAAATAGTCATATCTATGGAGCCAGCCCTCAGATTCAATATGTAAGAGAATTGATCGGTATGATTAGTAAAACTCATAAGACATCCGTGTTGATCCAAGGAGAAAGCGGGACTGGGAAGGAGTTAGCCGCTAATGCCATCCATTACAATAGCAAGAGAAGTGGTAGACCTCTGATGAAAATTAACTGCAGTGCGATACCGGATTCCTTATTGGAATCGGAACTTTTTGGCTATGAGAAAGGCGCCTTCACCGATGCAAAAAATACGAAAAAAGGGCTTTTCGAATTAGCAGATGGGGGAACTGTTTTTTTGGATGAAATTGGGGATATGAGACCCTTTTTGCAGTCAAAGATCCTAAGGGTCCTTGAAAACCAGACTTTTATGAGGGTAGGTGGGGAGAGAGAGCTAAAGGTTGACATTCGGATTATTGCTGCTACCAATAAGGACTTGGAATCATTGGTAAAGGAAGGACTTTTTAGAAAAGACTTGTATTACAGATTAAAAGTGATGGTGGTTGAAATGCCTCCTCTTCGTGATAGAGTGGAGGATATCTTATTACTTTCGAATTTATTTATTGAAGAAAATAACAAAGAGCATGGTAAAGACATTAAGGGGTTTACAGAAGAGGCAAAGAGAGTCCTAACCCAATACTATTGGCCGGGAAATGTAAGAGAATTAAAGAATATCATCGAGAGAGGAATGATCCTGACAGATGTGGATTTCATAACCCCGAAACAACTCCCCTTTGAATTGAGACAGGCTGAAAGATATGGTCTGGGAAAAACGGATGCTGAGCCGTTCGAGGACAGAGACGATATTTCTTTGGAACATACAGAAAAGATACATCTTTGCAAAGTGCTAAGAATATTTGAGTGGAATAAATCAAAGGCTTCAAAGGCTTTGGGTATCTCTCGGGCCACTTTGCGCGCGAAGATTAAGAAATATAATCTGTCGGATAATTAGTTTTTGTTTTGATCGGTTATTTACAAATGGTAATGTAAGTTATCAGCTTTTACTAATTATCTACTAGAATCTTAGAGGTTACTTGAATATTGCTCTTGACTTTTTGGAAAATTTAACAATAATTTAGTTCATTTATGGAATCCAATTGAAAAAGAGAGGTTAAGAAATGATTTGGGGAAAGAGGGGAAATGTAATTGGTCTGGATATCGGTTCTAGCTCAATTAAACTCATTGAATTAAGCGAGGGAAAGCATGGGCTTAGCCTGCAAAATCTGGCGATCTCTCCTTTACCACCCGAAGCCATTGTCGATGGAGCCCTGATGGATTCAGTCACTATTATCGATACAATACGGGACCTGATTGCCACTTCGAAGACAAAGACGAAGGAGGTTGTGACATCCGTTTCCGGTCATTCCGTGATTGTCAAGAAAATTACCTTACCTTTTATGACAGAGGCTGAATTAGAAGAATCGATACAATGGGAAGCCGAAAGATACATTCCTTTTGACATTAATGATGTGAATATCGATTTCCAGATATTCGGTTCTGGGGCGGAAAACCCGGAGGTGATGGATGTTGTTTTAGTGGCGGCGAAAAAGGACATTATTAATGATTATGTTTCCGTGATCATGGAATCAGGTTTAAATCCGGTCATCATTGACATTGATTCCTTTGCTTTGGAAAACATGCTGGCGATCAATTATGAGATTGATAAGGACGAGACCGTCGCCATCGCCAACGTCGGTGCCAGCGTCACCAACATCAATATTCTAAAGAATAATATTTCTGGTTTTACACGAGATATTTTTAAAGGGGGAAATCAAATCACTGAAGAAATCCAAAGACAACTCCATATTGATTACGAAGAGGCTGAGAAAATAAAAGTCGGTGGCAAGGTGGATATGAGCTCCCAACCGGTCATTCAGAATTTATTGAAGACGGCTTCCGAATCTTTAGCCATAGAGATAGGGAACTCATTGGATTTCTTTCAATCCACAACTACCTACGAGAAAATTAGCAGGCTCTATTTGAGCGGGGGAGGGTCGAAGATCAAAGATTTCGATATCATTTTGCAGCAACAGATCGGAATGCCCGTTGAAGTCATCAACCCTTTTAAAAAGATTGAATACAGCGAGAAGAACTTCGATATGGAATATTTGAGGGAGATTGGGCCTATCATGGCGGTTGGAGTAGGCCTTGCGTCGCGGAAAGCAGGGGACAGATAGATGATAAAGATTAATTTACTTTTGGCGAGGAAAGAAAAGAAGAAAGTGGGGATGAGGAAAGAGATTGTCTTTTTGATCCTCTCCGTCTTCCTCTTATTCGTGTTGCTCATTTTTGTTCAATGGAGGATTGATAAGGAAAAAGAAAATACCATCAACCAGATCTCCGAAGCAAAAAAGGGGATCACTTATTATAAGTCCCTGATCTCGGAATTCAATAAAGCTAAGGCATTACAAAAAACCTTGCAGGACAAATTGAACGTCATTAATTCATTGAGAAAGGAAAAGTCGAGCCCTGCAATGGTATTGGATGAATTAAGCATCGACAAACCAGAAAAAATTCAGCTGGAGTCTCTGAGGAAAGAAGGGGGGAAATTAGGAATCGAAGGGATTGCCTTGGATGATGAAACGGTAGCTAATTTCATGACTAACCTTCGGAAGTCAAAGATTTTTAAGAACGTCGATTTAATCGTTACAGAACAAACCGAACAGAGCAGGATTAAGTTGAAGAAGTTCATCCTTTCGTGTGAAATATCTTTGATGTAATGTTGGAGGGATCGGAATGGCTCTTTCAATGGAGTCCATCTTTAAGGTCTCGACACCTAAAAAGGTGTTGATATTGGTGGGCATTTTATGTGCGATAACTGGCCTATATTATTACGCCTTTTTTAATCCCCGGCAGGAAGAGTTGAAGGCATTGAAGGACGAATTAAGTAAGTTGGACAAAGAATTGAATGAAAGTAAGGCGATTACGAGGGACCTCAAAAAATTCAAAGAACAAGTTGAGGCGTTAAATGGGGAACTGACAAATGCACTTACACAACTTCCCAATGAGAAAGAGATACCTGAAATATTGAAAAACATAACAAGTCTGGGGAAAGAATCGAATCTTGAGTTTACTCTTTTTAGACCCAAGCCCGAAGAGGCACAACAATTCTATGCCAGGGTCCCAATTGAGCTCATTGTATTGGGGAGTTATCACAACACAGGGATTTTCTTTGATAAAGTGAGCAAACTTCCAAGGATCATTAACGTTGTTGATTTCAATATGACCAGAGCGAAAGATATCAAGGGAAAATTGGAAAACGAAGTTCTGGTGAAGACGTCATGTGTGGTGAACACCTATCGATTCATCGAAAAGAAAAGCGAGGAAAAGAAAATTGAAAAGAAAACTGAGAAGAAAGAGGCTCCAGCAGAAACTGAAGAGGACCTTTCAAAACCTAAAAGGAAATAAGATGCTTTACGATTTAATCCCATGGGTGGTCGGATTTTGCTTTTTGGTGGCAGGATGCGGGGCAGGTAGCCCCCCGTCCTCTCTCCCCGAAAAAGGGAAATCTTCTTCGGTTGAGAAAAAGAGGATAGAGCCGGTTAAAGGAACGGAAAAAAAAGATTCGGGAAAAAAGGAAGAAAATGAGTACGTCTATGATCCCACTGGCAAGACAGATCCCTTTAAACCTTTTATCCAGCTAAGCCCTGTCAGAGAAGTGGCGAGGAACGTTCCACTCACCCCATTACAAAAATATGAAATCACTCAATTGAAACTGGTTGCTATTATTTCAACTCCAGAGGGGAGCGTCGCCCTCGTCGAGGACTCCTTAGGGAAGGGATATTTCTTGAAGAAGGGGACACGAATTGGTAAGAATGATGGGAAGGTAATGAAAATTCTTAAAGATAAGGTGATTATTGAGGAGATGTACCAGGATATATTTGGCCAGACAAAAATTAGTGAGATTTCATTAGTTCTTCATCGACTTGAGGAGGGAGGAGAATCATGAAATCTTCTCAGATGCTTAAAGTGGTTTTCTGGTTCTTTTTACTGTTTCTGGCGGGAAGTTGCACCACGCCTCATCCCCCAACGGAAGCTCTACACCCTGAAGCTTCCCCAGCTCCAGTGCAGGATGTTAAGACCTCTATCATCCAAAGAATCTCTTATATGGAGGAGGAAAATTACACAAGAATTTTGATAGAGGGATCTGAACCGGTTGCTCCCCCGTTTTACAAATTATTGTCCGACCCCTTGAGAATTGCCATTGATGTTCCCAATATCGACTTAAAACAGGTTAAAGAACCCCTTCGAATCGATAACGGGACAATTGGAGAAGTCCTCGTCACACAATATGATGATAAGGGAAGAATTGAAATTGGGCTTGTTAAAATGGCCAATTACAATATTTCAAAAGAAGATAAAAACCTCGTCATCGATATCGAAAAAGTGAAAGAAATCCCTGAAGTGAAGGAAGTTAAAAAAGAGGAGGAAGGCGTTACAGAGAAGGAGATTGAAATTTCCACGAAGGATCTGAAGAAAGAGGATACCTCAGCGGCACCGCCCGTGGCGATCCCTCCTGTTTCTGAGACCATGAAGAAAGGGACAGAAATTGTTAACTTCTCGTTAGAGCAGAAAAAGGACTTCATTACGTTCAATATCACAGCTGATGGGAAGCTTGAAAATTACAATTCTTTTAAATTAGATTTTCCTCCCAGGTTGGTTTTGGATATTTGGGGCGTAGGCACTCGATACCCAAAAAAGTCGATCAAGATTAAGAATCCATTCATTAAAGAAGTCCGGATCGGACACCATCCGGATAAACTCAGATTTGTTTTTGATTCACTGAAGCCACAGCTGCCCCCCTAT
>Ga0187770_10002457_pt1 | contig 10366 bp, 13 predicted proteins | sample 0116_SJ02_MP02_2_FD_133154 | JGI IMG/M metagenome (GOLD analysis project Ga0187770, IMG submission 133154) | Tropical peat soil microbial communities from peatlands in Department of Meta, Colombia - 0116_SJ02_MP02_20_MG | ecosystem: Environmental > Terrestrial > Soil > Wetlands > Peat | place... | reverse complement strand
TCTGGCCGTCAATCTCTCGGACCGCGAGCTCGCCTGCGAAGGGACAAAGGTCGCACCGCGAACGGGATTATTCTTGAATCCGCCTAGCCACGCGAAGAAGGCCCAATGCTAGGCCTTCAGGCCCAGAGGAAGAAGCGGCGGCGCATTCTCCGCCCGGCGACGAGCGAAGCGGCCAACAGGGCGGCGGCGACGACGACCGTGTCGAACCTCCAGACGGTAGAGAACCCCCTCCTGTTCATTAAACTCACCTGATTGGCTCCCGGCGCCACGCCTTCCCGGTCCCTGCACTACGAAAATAGGGCCGCGGCCGGGGAAGTCAACGATTTTTCGTCGGCTGTCAGATGATATCCGTTATTGTCACCCCGAGGGCTCCGGCAAGCCCAGAGCCATATGGAACTTGTTGCGGAACGCCGGGAGGGAGAGCCGCCCGGCGCTAGAAGATGCAAACCTCGCGGTTTCCTTTGACGAGTTCGCCGATGATCCAGGCCTTCTGGCCCAGGCGGGAGAAAGCCGCAAGGGCCCTGTCCGCGTGCTTGGAGGAGACGACGGCGGCCATGCCGATGCCCATGTTAAAGGTCCGGAACATCTCCCGCTCCCCGACGCGGCCCTTGTCTTTGATCCTCTGGAAGATCGCCGGCACCGGCCAGGAACCTTTCTCGATATGGACGGCCAGGCCCTCCGGGATCACCCGGGGGATGTTGTCGTAGAAACCGCCCCCGGTGATGTGGGCCATGGACTTGAGGGGCACCGTTCTCATGACCTCGAGGATCGTCGCGCAGTAGATTTTCGTCGGCCGGAGGAGCTCTTTGCCCAGCGGCCCCCTGAGTTCCTTTTCTGGAAAGACTTTCCGGACGAGCGAATAGCCGTTGCTGTGAAGGCCCGAAGAGGCCAGGCCGATTACGGCGTCCCCGGCCCGGCACGCGCGGCCGTCGATGATCCGCGCCTGGTCGACGATCCCGACGCAGAAGCCCGCCAGGTCCCACTTCCCGGGCGCGTAGAGCCCAGGAAGCTCGGCCGTCTCTCCGCCGATGAGCGTGCAGCGCGCCCGGCGGCAGCCCTTGACGATCCCCTTGACGATATCGACGAGGATTCTCGGTTTGACCCTGCCGACGGCGATGTAGTCCAGAAAGAACAGGGGTTCGGCACCCAAGACGACGACGTCGTCCGCGCACATGGCGACGAGGTCAATCCCGACGGTGTCGTAGCGCCCGAGCATCTCGGCGATGACCAGTTTGGTGCCCACGCCGTCGGTCGAAGAAACGAGCACCGGCCGCCTCAAGCCGGCTAGCCGGGGCCGGAAGAGCCCGCTGAACCCGCCGATCGTGCCCAGGACCTCCGCCCGCTCCGTCTTGCGGACGAGAGGCTTGATCATTTGGATAAACCGGTCCGCCGCGTCGATATCGACTCCGGCTTTGGCGTACGTCAATCGCGCCATGCTCTCGTCTCCCAGGGGATTCCGCGCTTTTTATAACATCCCCTCCCCGGCAAGTCAAACCCCTCGGGCTCATGGAAACGCGAGGTCAGGCCACGGAGCGCTTAAGCGACGCGAGGGGCCGGCTGGGCCGGTACCAGTCACCGGGGGAGCGAAGCGCGGGGGATAAGGACGGTCTCCCTGCCGCCCTGACCTTAGCGCCCTTCGACAGGACCCATCCGGCTTCAAAAAGGAGGGAATCCGGTGTAACCTTTTTGCGCCGGGCCGGTATTTACCCATGAACGGTGAGATTTCGGAGCGGGAGAAGGCCGGACGCATGCCGCCGACAGACAACGAGCTCATGGAACAAGTCAGGGACGGAAAGGTCGAAAAGCTGGCCATCCTCTTCGAGAGGCACCAGACGATGCTGTACAACTTCTTCCTCCGGCTGACGGGCCACCGGGCGGCGAGCGAGGACCTCGTCCAGGAGGTCTTCGTCCGCATCCTGAAATACCGCGCCGGTTACCTGGGCGGAAGCCGCTTCACGGTCTGGATGTTCCAAATCGCCCGCAACGCCCATGTCGACTACCTCAGGAAGAGGAAGGAGACGGCGGGACTCGATGAGCAATTCGCGGAAACGCCGGGATCCGAGCCTCTGCCCGAACAGCGCTTCGAAATCGAGGAGGAAGCGGCCCTCGTCCGCAAGGCTCTGGAACGGCTCCCCGCCCAGAAAAGGGAGATCCTGGTCCTGTTCCGGTTCCAGGACCTCAAGCTCAGGGAGATCGCCGAGCTTCTCAACTGTCAGGTGGGCACGGTCAAGGTGCAGATCCACCGGGCCCTCAAGGACTTCGGCCGCATCTACCTCGAACTCCAAGGAGGGAAGGCCTCATGAGCTGCGATCAGATCCGCGACAAGTTTGCCGACTACCTGACCGGAGACCTCGACGCCGGGGCCCGGGATCAGGTCCGGGGGCATATCGCCGCCTGCGCCGCCTGCCGGGCGGAGCTCGAGGACCTCACGGCCGTCTGGGCCAAGCTGGGCGTCCTCCCGGTCGAAACACCCACGGGCGCGCTCCGCCAGAGGTTCTATGACATGCTGGCAGAATACAAGAGCGGCCTGGGGAAAACGGCCGATAATGCCCTTCGCGCGTCTCCTGTTCGAAGATGGAGAGAATGGCTGACATTCCGCAGGCCGGCCTTCGCCGCGTCCTTTTCGGTGGCCCTCCTGCTCATGGGCCTCGGGCTCGGCTGGGCCCTCAGCGGCGGCCGCGCAACGTCCGCGCGCCTGGCCGCGCTCCGCTCCGAGGTCCAAGACATGAAGCAGACCGTCGCCCTCTCCCTCCTTGACCAGTCGTCCGCCACTGACCGGCTCCAAGGCATCAGCTACAGCACGGAAGTCAGGAACCCCAGACCCAAGACGCTCGAGGCCCTGGTCGAGACTCTCGACACCGACTCGAATCCCAACGTCCGGCTGGCGGCCGTTGAGGCCCTTTACCTTTTCCGGAACCAGCCGGGGATCAAGGACAGTCTTGTCCGCTCCCTCGCTATCCAGGACTCCCCGATCGTCCAGGTCGCTCTGATCGACCTCCTCGTCGAGATCCGGGACGAGCGGGCGGCCGCGGCCCTCGAGGCCCTGATCAAGAGCGACAAGATCAACCCCGACGTGAAAAAGCTCGCCGAACAGGGAATCCGGCAGCTGACACAAAAAGGATAATGGAGGCAACTATGAAAAAGGCCATCGGAAAGCTTGTCATCCTGGCGCTCCTCGCCGGCTCGGGCGCCCTCGCCGTCGCCCAGCAGACGCCGAAGCCCGAAAAAACCCCTGAGCCCGACCGGGCCGTCATTCCGCTCAGCGACCCGGCCAAGCCCGCCCGCATCGAGGCCACGGTCATGTGGGGGAGCATTACGGTCGTGGGGTACGAAGGCAAAGACGTCGTCGCCGAAGCCCAGGTCAGGGAAAAGCCTCTCCTCGAAGGCCGCGGGCTTTACGGCCCTTACGCAAAATCGGCGGCTGAGGCTCAGCAACTCCTCGCCGAAACGGCAGCCAAATCGGCCGAGATGCAAGCCAAGGCGGCCGAACTGCAGGCCAAAGTTTCTCAAGAGATCCAGGAGAAACTGGCGCAGGAATATGCCAATGCGGCTGCGTTGTCAGCTACCCCACAGGAACCCAAGAAGGAGCGCAGCCACGAAGGCATGAAGCTCATCACCGCCGCCTTGACCGGGCTCACGGTCGAAGAGAACAACAACACCGTCACGGTGAGCACCGCATCCATGAGGAACGCCGTCGACCTGACACTCCGGGTCCCCTACTCGTCCTCGCTTTCGCTGCGGTCCATGATGGGCGGCAAGGTCGTCATCGAGAACGTTTCCGGCGAGATCGAGGTCAACGCCGCGAACGGCGGCGTCACCCTGCGCAACGTGTCCGGCAACGCCGTCGTCCACACGATGGGCGGGGACATCGAGGCGACGCTCGCCAAAGTCGCCCCGGACAAGCCCCTCTCCTTCAGCAACATGAACGGCGACATCGACATCACCCTGCCCACCGACATCAAGGCCGACGTTCGGCTGAAGTCCCAGATGGGCAACATCTACAGCGACTTCGACGTGGCCCTCAGGCCCGCGCCCCGGAAGGGCGAAGAGTCCGAGAAGACGGGCTTCGGGAAGTACCGGATCTCGTTCGACAAGGGCATCTACGGGACGATCAACGGCGGGGGCCAGGAGATCAGCCTGACCACGTTCAACGGCAGCATCTACATCCGGAAGAAAAAGTAAGGGCACCGGGAGCCGATCCGTCCGGGGGAAGAGGGGCTGCCCCTTGCCGGGGCAGCCCCCCTTTTTTTTCGCGCGCCGACCCGTTGACAGACTGCCGATGACCGTATTACGCTCTTTTCACCCCATCCCGGGAAGGTAACAGGAGAGAAGTCCATGACCATGAGCCGCCGGATACTTTATGCCATCCTCGTGGTCGGCTCGTTGGCGCCGCTTTTTGCGGTCTGCGCCCGCAAGGCGGTGCCGCCGGCGCCGGTTGACCTCGTCCTCACCAACGGCAAAATCGTGACGGTCGACGCCGCAAACCCCGAGGGCCGCGCGCTCGCGGTCCGCGGCGGCCGGATAGCCGCCGTCGGTTCGGAAAAGAATATCCGGCGCTATATCGGCGCCGCCACCCAGGTCATCGACCTCAAGGGCGCGCTGGCCATCCCCGGCTTCATCGACAGCCACGGCCACTTCACCGGCCTCGGCGAATCCAAGATGATTCTCGACCTGACCAAGGCCCGCTCGTGGGACGAGATTGTGGCCCTGGTCGGGGAGGCGGCCAGGAAAGCAAAGCCCGGCGAGTGGATCCTCGGGCGCGGCTGGCATCAAGAGAAATGGGACCGGGCCCCGCAGCCGAACATCGACGGCCTGCCCGTCCACGATGCCCTGAGCAAGGCGGCGCCGGCGAACCCCGTCCTCCTCGAACACGCGAGCGGGCATTCGAGCCTGGCGAACGCCAAGGCGATGGAGCTCTCGGGGATCACGGCCAAGACTCCCGACCCTCCGGGCGGCCAGATCATCCGCGACGCCGAGGGCGTCCCCATCGGGGCCTTCCTCGAGACGGCCCAAGGGCTCATCCGCGTCCGGGAGCCGGAGGGGACTCCCGAAGAGGCTCTCGCCAGGGAGCGGCGCGCGGTCGAGCTCGCCGACCGCGAGTGCCTGAAACAGGGCGTGACGAGCTTCGACGACGCGGCCACATCGTTCGCGACCGTCGACCTGTACAAGAAGATGGCCGAGGAAGGCGCCCTGGGCGTCCGCCTCTACGTCATGCTGGCCGAGAACAACCGGGCCCTGGAGGCGAAAGGCGCTGCCTATCGGATAATCGGCTACGGCGACAACCACCTGACGGTCCGCGCCATCAAGCGCTTCATGGACGGCGCGCTGGGCTCCCACGGGGCCTGGCTTCTTGAGCCCTACGCCGACCTCCCCAGCTCGGTCGGCCTGAACACCGACCCCATCCCTGACGTCCGGGTGACGGCCGAGTTCGCCGTCAAGAACGGATTCCAGCTCTGTATCCACGCCATCGGCGACCGGGCGAACCGCGAGGTCTTGAATATCTACGAGGAAACGTTCAAGGCCTATCCGGATAAGAAGGATCTGAGGTGGCGGGTCGAGCACGCCCAGCATCTCGATCCCGCCGACGTGCCGCGATTTGGCCAGCTCGGCGTCATCGCCTCCATGCAGGCGATCCACTGCACATCGGACGGGCCCTGGGTCCTCAAACGGCTGGGCGGGAAGCGGGCCGAAGAGGGAGCCTACGTCTGGAGAAAGCTCATGGCGGCGGGCGCCCTCATCTGCAACGGCACCGACGTGCCGGTCGAGCCCGTCGACCCCCTCCCCGGCTTCTATGCGGCGGTCACGCGCAGGATGAAGGGCGGGACGGCTTTCTTCCCGGACCAGAAAATGACCCGGGAGGAGGCCCTCCGGGCGTACACGATCAACGGCGCCTATGCCGCGTTCGAGGAAGGGATCAAGGGCTCGCTCACACCCGGGAAGCTGGCCGATATCACCGTGCTCTCGAAGGACATCATGACCTGCCCGGAGAAGGAAATCCGGACGGCCGAAGTCTTGTACACGATCATCGGCGGGAAGGTCCTCTTCCGAAAAGGAGCCAGCTGACGGGTCATCGCCCGGGGAGGACCCGGACGACCGGGCCGGCCGCGGCCCTTCGGACAAACTCGTCTCCCTCCTCCAGCCGGCGGCGATACTCGCCCGGAGAGAGGATCGTCACGTCGATCTCCCGCCCCAGGATCTCTTGCGCCTCGGCCAAGCGTCCGGCGACATCCGCATAGCTCACCTCCCCCACGATCAGAAGCTCGACGTCGCTCTCCTTTCCCACCCGGCCGCGATCCGCGTACCCGTAGACCAAAGCCCTTTCGATCGATCCGGCCGCAGGCTCCAGCGACGCCCTCAGCATCTCGGCGACCCCGGCCGTCTTTGCCACCAGGGATTTGAGCTCGACGAAGACGGGACAGAGCGAATTAGCCTGGAAGCGAACCTGGCTGTCGACGGCGGTCCGGGTGATGATTCCCGCTTCCGACAGGCGGGCAAGCTCCCTCTGCCCGGCCCCCGGCGATACTCCCGCCAGCCTCAGGACGTTTCGCAGGTGAAAGGACTCGCCTGGGCGGCTGAAAAGCAAAGATAAGATCGAACGCCTTGTTTTCCCGAAGAGAGCCGTCATTATCCCCGGATTAATATCAGACGCACTCATATTGAGTACAATTGTACCTAATATTAGTACATAAATCAATGTTGTTGTTAAGAAAGACATAAGAAATACCAGATATGGTCTTCCCTGAGGGCTGCCGGTTTGGGAAAAATGCCGCTTACCAGGGCCCGCCAGCCGGGCCGGCGTATGAGCGACGGGAATCCTATTTGCCCGCGCCGCTGTCCAGCTTTTCCTGGACCCGCCTCAATTCGTCCTGGGCTTCCTTCATCAGCTTGGTCTTGAAAACGAGCGTATCGATCTCGCTCGTCTGGCTCATCGACGTTCTGAGTCTCTCGATGCGCTCGACGAGCTCCGCCTCGCGCCGCCGGAGTCTTTCATTCTCTTCTTTTCTCGCCGCGTCGTCGTCCATAGAAAATCCTCACAACACTCCGCCCATTCTACGTCAGCCGGACGGACGGTTCAAGGCCGGGACGCTCCGGCGCTCGTTTTCTTCAATAGCCGGATCGGCGCCCGCGTCCTCTTGTCAGGGCCGAGGAGTTATGCGAATATGGAATGCTGAAAGAGCCCCTGGCCGAGATGAAATACGCCCGATCGGCTTTGACCCTTCTCCTGGCGGGCGTCCTGGTCTGTTCCGCGGCGCCTCAAAAAGCCCCCATTAAGGACCCCGAAAAAGACCCGGATTATCAATACAAAAAGGGCATGATCGCCCTCAACTACGGCCTGCCGCAGGAGGCCATCCGCTACGGGAACCTGGCCGTCTCCCTCGACCCCAATCACTACGGCGGGCACAGCCTCCTCGGACACGCGAACTACCAGCTCGGGAACTTCGCCGAGGCCGTGGCTGAATACGGGAAAGCGGCCGAGCTGCGCCCGGCCCTGCCCGAGGCGCACTACAATCTCGCCATGGCCTGCCTCGAGTCCGGAGCCCTTGACAGGGCGGAGGCGGAGTTCGGGAAAGCCGACGCCATCAAGCCCGACCCGAAAGCCGAATTCTACCTCGCCGATATCCATTTCAAACAGAAAAAGCTCGACCTGGCCCTGGGCGAGATCCAGAAATCTCTCAAGCTCGACGGCCGCTCCGCCAACTCTTACAGCCTCAAGGGCATCATCCTGAACCAGCTCGGGCGGTACCTCGAAGCCGTCGGGAGCTTTCAGGCCGGGCTCGTCCTCGCCCCCAACAACACGGGCCTCCAGATCAATCTCGGCATCGCCTACCTCAACAGCAACCAGCCGGACAAGGCCCGGGAGCTCTTCGAAAAGGTCCTTCCCCAGATCAAGGATCCCGAGCTCAAGGCCAAGGTCGAGGGGTTCCTGAAATCGATCAACGACCGGTGACGCCGTCGGCCGGTCCGGGTCGCCGGATCATCGAAACGATTATCCGCCTCGCGCGTCTGAGAAGGTGAGGCGGACCGAAATGGATACCGTGATGCCAGGCCTGAAGGCCCTCGCCATGCCGGAGGTTCAGCGGCTTGATGCCGATTCGTTCAACGCGGTCTACGAGGCATACCGGGAGCCGGTGTACCGCTTCGCCCGCCTGCTCACGGACACTGCAGGAGACGCGGAAGACCTCTTTCAAGAGACCTGGTTGAGGGCCGTGCGCTCCCTCCGGCGCCGCCCCGCGACGGGCGACCTCAAGGCTTGGCTCTTCACGATCGCGGCCAATCTGCGGCGGGACCTCCTCCGGAAACAGAGGCTCCGGAGATCGTTCTTCCTCGAGCGCGGCCGCTCGATGGCGGACCAGGCCGCCGACGCCGACACGGGCTGGGACGCGGGCCGCTTCCCGTCCCGGGACGGCACCGCCCGCTCCGACTTCCGGCTCTGCCTCCGGCGCGCGGTTTCGCGCCTGCCGGCCCGCCAGAGGCAGGTCTTCGTCCTCAAGGACATCGAAGGCCACGCGCACGCGGAGATCGGCCGGATGCTCGGCCTGCCGGAGCCGACGGTCCGGACGCTCCTTCACCGGGCCGTGAAGAGCCTCCAGAGGGACCTGGCGGCCTTCGGTCCCGGCGCGACCCGAAATCCGCTCTCCGAGGAGAAGAGACGATGAACTGCCAGACGATCGAACGGTTGATCCTCGAGGCCGACGACCGCCCTCTTGACGAGGCCGAACGGCGGCGGCTCGACGAACACCTCCGCGCCTGCTCCGCCTGCCGGGCCTTCGAGGCCGGCCGGGCCGCGCTCCGGCGCGGAATCCGCGAAATCGCTGACGAAAAGTTGCCCCCCGCTCTGAGCGAGAGGACCCGGAAGGCCTGCCTCGACTCCCTGGCCGGCCGCGCGGCGGCGGCCTCTCCGGCGGCCGCGCGAAGGCGGGTCCCCGTGCCGGTCGTCGTCGTTTCAGTCCTGTTCACGGCCCTGGCGGCCTTGTGGTTGGCGGCGACGCTGGCCGACGTCACCCCCGCCCAGTCTCTGCCCAAGGCGGCCTGGGTCGCCGTCGCCTTCATCGTCCAGAACGTGCTGACGCTCTTCGTCTCGCCGCTCGTCCTGCGCGCGGCCCGGCCGGCGGAAAAAGCAGAATTCACATACCGATAAACGGTTTCGAGGAGGATTCCATGACGACGAACAACAACGCCACCACCTGGGCGGTCGTGATCTTGATCGCCCTGATGTTCGTCCTGGCTTTTCGTTCCATCTTTTTCGTCCTGCCGTTCGGCTTCTTCCCCGGCATGACGCATGTCGTCCGCGACATGGGCCACGGCATCGCGGGCGTGGGGGGGTTCTTCGGGCTTCTGCCGCTGGCTTTCCTGCCGCTTCTGCTCCTGGCCCTCTGGGTCTTCGTGCTCGTCTGGGTCTACCGCGACGCCGAGAGCCGGGGACGGAGCGGGATCCTGTGGGCGCTCCTCGTCTTCATCGGCAACGTCATCGGGCTGATCATCTATCTCATCGTCCGCAACGAGTCCGTGCCGCGCCCTGCCCAGGCGCCGCCTGCGGAGAAGTGCCCGGGCTGCGGGAAGCCCATCGGGTCGGGATTCACGTTCTGCCCCCACTGCGGCGCCAAGCTGAAACCCGTCTGCCCGGGCTGCCAGAAGCCCGTCGACCGTGCCTGGAAGGTTTGCCCGAACTGCGGCACGAGCCTCGACGCCGGGAAATCCGAGCAGGCCTGAGGCCGGGCCGCGCGGGAGCGCGCCCCGGTCAGGTGAAGATGATTTGGCCGCCGGCGGAGATCTCAAAGAACTTGCCGACGTTGATGATCGCCTCGACCTGCGGGCAGAAATCCTCTTTTTTCAGCTTGAACATGTCGACGGTCGCCTTGCAGGCGTAGAGCCTGCAGCCGGCGTCCGACACCATCTCGATGAACTCGGGCACCGGCGGAATGTCGAGCTTGTCCATCGTCTTCTTCATCATCGACGTGGCCATGGCCGACATGCCGGGCAGGATCCCCAGGAGCGAGGCCATGTGCATGCCGGGATTGCCGACCGTGGCGATCTTGATCCTGCCCATCCGCTTCTTGATGATGGCGTCCAGCCCGAAGAAGGTGAAGAACAGGTTGGCTTCGATGCCCTCCATGCGGGCGCCGTTGGCCATGATCAGTCCCGGGTAGACCCCGTCGAGTCCGCCCTTCGAGACCACGATGGAAACCTTCTTGATCTTCTCGTCCATGATCCCTCCCGGCGGTCAAACGCAACCCTCGGGCTTCTTCAGCCCGGCGATCTTGGCCGCTTTCTTGGCCGGCCCACCGGGGAACAGCTCGTAAAGTTCCTTCGTGCTCATGATGCCGGTCTTGTTGAGCTTCCGAATGCTGGGCGCCTGTCCGGTCTC